>Ga0056128_1000089_pt1 | contig 53141 bp, 30 predicted proteins | sample WorMetLIZISLAND2_FD_71113 | JGI IMG/M metagenome (GOLD analysis project Ga0056128, IMG submission 71113) | Marine gutless worms symbiont microbial communities from Max Planck institute for Marine Microbiology, Germany - Olavius geniculatus... ... | reverse complement strand
CCAAATTTTGCATGTTTTTGGCCCCTAAAAATTTTTTTGGGAGGCTCCCCCAAAATTTCGGCCCGGGATTATAAAATTGAACATACTTAGGAGCATCGTGCAAAATTTCGCGGCGATCGGCCCACGGAGCTCGGAGATTACGCGAGGGGGGAAAAAAGAAAATAAACCATAGCAAAACTTAAGTCCGCTTCCTCAAGCTATCGCTTACGGGCGGACTAATAATGCATATAGCATTTTCGTAGCTTTCACCTCCCACCGTATCATGTCAGCCATAGTTTGGCCGGCGATGCTGTACTGCGAGTGCTCAAACAGACAGGCCGCTATAGCCAGCGTAGCCAGACTGAATGTCACGTCCACGACACTAGTCACTCAAGCGTGACCCTGCAGGCGTAGGCTACACAGTGCCGCAAAACAAATACCTGCATAATACTTGCACTCATAGGCGCCAGTCACTAGACGTGAAATACAACGACGTACTGCGGCATGGGAAAATAAACATATCGCTTCTCTTAACAATAATGCTATTGCAGAGCGTCTAAAGCAAAAGTTATTAAATGCAAATAAGTTTTAACTGCATGTTCATATTAGTTCCGTTAATTGAACATCTAAGTTATCTAACAAATTGGGTGTATTTTACGAGCCACTCTGTAAACGGACGAGTTTACACGTGTGTGAGCTGACTAAAACACGTACGACGACGCTTTAGGCCTAGGTCTTCACTCTGCTTTATTTTGTTGTAACGTACAATGTGACGGCTTTACGATTTAACAGTCGATTAGTTATGAACCAGCATTGCAGTACTGCACATCATCGTCCGTGAAGTTTGTATTTTACTCACTGGCATAGCCAAGAATATTCGTAAAGAGCGAACGCGGGTGTGGCATACGGTATCCAGGGAAACAAGTCGGGCAATTCAGTGGCAGAAACGATTGCCGAGCCACTTAGGGAATAATTTGAAAAGCGATGTAAGGTCAGCACACAGCAGTGGCCAAACGATTTTCGTGCATATTTAGGTTACAGTGTATAGCATTACAGAAGACTTAAGAGACGTCTAATAATTGCAAAGCATAGGCTTATAAATGAAAAAAGTTATTTTATGTTTTGATGAGTTTTATAACTTTTTATTAGATTTGTAATCTAATCTAAAATGCATTTGTATAGCGCATCAACGCAAGTCTCTTATGCGCTATATATACGTAGCAAGACGAAGTACTAATTAATATAGCTAAACGTAAGGCTCTAGTTGCAGTAATAATAAATGAGACACTTATTGGCCATGGAACTTTCACAGAAATGTATGTAATACTTCGTTTGAAGCAAACATCAAACAAACATCGAGCAAACATCGAGCATTTATCAACCAAACGTCAAGCAAACATCAAGCAATTGGAGCACACGCCGTGCACGTGTATTTTGAATACATTTGCTTGATGGTTGCTTGATGTTTGCTTGATCGCGTAAATGGGATATAACTGTTACTGTTGTTTTGACTAGTTGCCTTACTTTGATAAAATTTACCACTGGGAGCACATCACAAACGTGATCAGTGAACTAAGTAGACGTTGGCCGGTTGTACGTTAATAAGATGATTTGAATATCGTATATTTGTTGATTAAACCGCAGGCCGTCATTTCGACATCGTTACAAACTATGATGGCGCCATTTCGTCGGATAAGTTTTCTGACGACCGGCGCAGCTCAGCTCATCTTCATTCTGCTGTTTCTCGTCGTGTACTCGATGGTGACGTTCCGGATGGCCGGACCTGCGCCGGACTGTCTGTCCGTGCGAGATTTCACAGAGCAGCTGAGTCGCTATCAACTGCAGTTGGACGCCGCCGGCCTGTTGCACCGGCTGTCTGACCAGAAACCGGCGCCCACCGCCCGGGATGATGCCATGCGACCGCAGACGAGGGAGGGACCCGCCGCCGCAGAGACTCGGTCATCACCGCCGCAGTACTTCGTCTATGACTTGCTGCCGCAGGAGCACCTGCTCAACTCGAGCTTCGCCCCGAACCTGGTCTACTACGTCTGGTGCGGCCGGCGCTGGTTCGAGTTCCAACACTACCTGTCGGTGATGTCGGTCGTTCGCCAGCTGCGTCCAGACAACATCGTGTTCGCCTACGACCACGAGCCGATCGTCGACGCGTGGACCTACAACACCTGGTACTCGGAGATCGCCGACGCGTACCCGTTCTTTCGGCGACACCGCCTGCTGGCCGAGGAACCCGGCTGTCTGGGGCACGGCACGCCCAACATGACGTTCGTACGGACCTATCTGCTGAGCGCCACCGGCGGTATGTGGATGAACGAACACACGATACTGGCGCGCTACCCACTCGACCTACGGCTGAAGGACCTCGTCGTCGGCTTCTTGCCGCAGTCCAGCGAGGACGAGGAGGACGCTGTGGCGCTGCTAGCGACGAGGCCCGGTGTGCCTGGGCGCCGGACCATACGGACTGTCCTTGCTGACAGCTCGGTCCGAACGGAGCAGATCACATGCTCGACGATAGACGACTACGTGCGAGCTAACCGCAAATCCGCCTGCGTCGTGGTCGACCCGTCGTCCTCGTTGTTCCCGCGAGACATCTGGGATCTGGACGACTCATTCGGACGACTGGCTCGCTCCGTGTTTTACGGCACGCCGGCCATACATCTTCCTCAGCCGCGCTACGATCAGCTGATCCCAAACATCGCTCACATCGTCTGGCTGGGCGGCGGACCGATGGACTTCCTGTTCTACCTCTGTGTTGCCAGTCTCATCTACGTGGCACAGGTTGACGCTGTTTACATACACGGCGACGCACCGCCAACTGGCTCGTACTGGGCGCTCATCAAAGACAATCCCAAACTTCATCTCATCTATCGACAGCATCCAAGCACTGTACGTAGTTACGTACACATACGACAAACTATAGACCTATACCGTGTATGATTATAATATAATTTGCTTAGCTAATGTGGCATTTCACGACATAAAAACACATTTAGCGTATTTTGTTTATGAAAAAATTAAGAAATAATATTAAATGTCCGACCTCATAAAACATTGTTATAATAACTGCTTATCTTATTATGATGACTTCTTTATCACTCAAACTTTGGCAGAAAAGTTAACAGTGGGGCTCTCTGTTCACCTTTTTGTCGTAATTTTCCAGCGGTACGTACTGCGCGCAGGTGTACGGCAATGCTGTGAACGTACTGTCGCACATGACTGACGTCTGGCGGGTCGATTTCATGATCAAGTACGGCGGCATCTACGTGGACACCGACGTCGTGTTCGTACGACCGCTCGACCGTGACATCCGTGGCTATGACGCTGTAGGCTCCTACGACTGGACCTACTGGAATCATCCGTTCCCTGACACGATCAACTTCGGCGTCGCTCTGGGCAAGCGCAACGCGCCGTTTTGGCACAAGTTTCAGGTCTGACACTTTAAAACACAGGTCTCGTTGACTTGTTCTATCCCATCTTGCACCTGGATCTCAGCGGTTTTACTGATACGACTGCATTTGAAGAGACTATAGAGTCGCAAACGTGACATCGAAAAAGTTAAAACTATAGCATTTAGCAAAAAAACTGTATCCATCACAGGCATGTGACAGAAACTGCGAAAACTTGATTACAAAAGCGCATGGTATACTAAACGAAACTGTCCGGTGCGGCCTCGGGATTCTTAACTCGTTTTCTGACCGTATCTTGACGCAAAGCATTATGAAGCGGAGACATCGCCCTCATCCATTGACACACACAAAGCTTGATCAGTGTCATTATCACCACTCTTTTCATCCCTCAAAGCATTATTCTTTCTTTCTAATCTCAAACTTTTATATTTTTTAAATAATATCTTTCATAGACATCTGGCACTAATTAGGACTAATTTTATAAATATTTGGATTTGTTTTGCGGTTTTTTCCTCTAAGTTTTTTTTATTTGTCGTTAATTTCCAATAAACGTTATTCCCCATAAACGTTTGTTTCGTTATTTTTATGTTTTACATAACAGTACTGCTATTTCGGTTTCTGGCTTTTTATTTTCATGTAAAATAATTTTGGTTTTTAGTTCATGTGCTAGATTAAACTGACAACTTGTCTGTCATTTTTCAAGTGCAATCTCGTATCGTGTCGTGTCGTATCGTATAAGGTCTGCATGTAACTGTTTGCATCTCTTCAGGAGTCAATGAAATGGTTCAAGGATGACGACTGGGCGTGGAACGGACTGCGTCAGCCGTATCGCGTCAAAGAACGTCACCCGGACCTGGCGCTGATCGACCCCCACCTCCAGGTAATCTGCTACCAGAGTCTCTGCCACCCGACGTGGTGGCCCAACTACCACAACGAGTCGATCCACCACCTCAATTCTAACAGCATCCGCAACTGGCGGACCGACGTTTACGCGTTCCATTGGACGCTGCCGACGCCGTTCGAACTGAAAGATCACGTGAATCTGCTGACTCGCGACAGCATGTTCTCGGAGATTGGCAAATATGTGCTCGAGAAAGCCGGCACGCTGCAGTACTTTACACAGCTTGTTAGAAAACAGTTGGTCACTAAACCGGCAGCTGGCACTTGATGACAGCCGTGTCCACACGTCAGCCTATTTTAATCGAAGGCAATCACGATCGATCTATGGTGACAGCGGTCAACAATATCTACCACGATCTACCAATGACGAGAATATTGCTTTAACTGCTTTGTGTGAGCGTGTCTTTACGTTGTCAACATCTGCACAATCTGCATTTAAACAAGGATCCAATGCAAAAAAATGTGATACCTTCGCCACTGAGAAAACGTACGCTAATCACCACGCTGTTGTTGCTTGATCAAGTAGAGACCGGGCGATTGGTTTATGTTGTGTTATTCTGAACGACAATTTTTCCGTGCGTTTATAGTATTAGTTAACCATTTATAGGACTGTATATTTTGCAGATAGAGTCACTATCATTAACTAACAGATAGTATACTCAGGTCAAAGATGTGTGCATACGTTGCAAGCAGGTATGCGTGCAGAAGTTTTCAAGATTTGTTATGGTGGGTTTGTTACATTTTTTATTTTTTTTTCAAATTTTTGTACGTGTGAAAGTATTATACCAAATCCTAGTTCCGACCCGGGATTCTTAGTGACAAAGATATGCACAATAAAATATGTAGGCATATTCATGTTAATCGCAAAATTTCAGCTGCAACTTGAGTCTTTACTGCGATTTAGTCAAAGTTATAATAAATCTAACAAATTAACAAAACAGTCTTTCGTCGACCTTTTAGTAAGTGGATGCAAGAAAATTGCTCAAAGAGAAAATTTTCATTATCCATGGGCTTCAAGTAAACGTCAGAGGGAAGAAGGAAAACCTGAGTACGTGTCTACACTAAATTAGCCTACAAACCGTTAGTCGACTGGCTTAGCTTAAACATTGCATAATAGGTAGGCCTAAACAGTAACCAGTGCTGTTATATATTTTTAAAAATTATTATTGATGTTATTATTCATTAAGCTACCCGGAACGGTAGTGCCCGGACGGCCTTATGTTTTACTGCAGTTTTTTAATTCTTTTTTTTTCAACGCGAGATCTCCGAGGTCCGTCGGCCGATCGGCTCGAAATTTTGCCACATGGCCGGAATCATGTTCAGTTTTATAATCCCGGTCTATAAGTTTGGGGGCCTGCTCCTTCCCCCCCAAAAAATGGAGGCCAAAACATGCTAAATTTGGCCCGATTTTGGATCCCTTCCCACTTTGACCGCGAATATCTCCGAAAGGGATAGAGATATTCAAAAAAGGAAAACTAATTTATCGACAGGGTTTCCTCCCGCGTTAAATAAAAAAATCGATAAACTTTGGTTTACTTTCCACAGCGTTTTCGCGGCTAATGTTTACCCACCGAATCGACTTTTTCGGAATACCATATTTCGGCCTAGGGGTGCTGTGCCCCGAAATTTTTACACGCGCTTGAAAGAGACAAAAGCTTGCTATCGCAATACTACACCGGGAATGAGGGTTCCCGCAACAATTTTTTCAAAAGGGGTCAAAAACTGGCGTAAAATTTAGCGTATGGGTTTTAATAATTTTGGGAGAAAGGGGCGTAGCTCGACGAAACTTTGCCATGTGACGTACCACGAGGCGGGTCTAAAATTCGGCGCAGCTTTCGACTTTAACCGCGATTATCTCTGGAATGAATTTAGATGTCGACAATCGGAAACAAATTTAATCGACAGCTATCCCTTTCGAATTGAACAAAAAATGGTGAACTTTTGTCCACTAACAGCAAAGTTATGTTGGCCTATGTGTACCCACCCAAAATCGACTAAACGCGCGATTTTAGACAACTTTAGAATTTAGCCGCGAATATCTGCAAAATGGATCAAGAAATAGCAACAACCAAAAACAAACTTGATCGACTACAATCCCTCCCTTGTCAAGCAAAAAACTGGTGAAGTTTGGTCTACTAACAAAAAAGTTATCGAGGTTCACGTTGACCCACCCTCAATCGACAATTAGCGTTCTGTGTATGCTAACGTATTTGAGTTCGGGCCATGTGACTTTGCTACGGGGGGAATTTCAATTATCTAAACTTTTTTGACGCATTGGACTTACAGCGTCGGGCGGAATCACGTTGGGCTGTGCCGCATATTTGTAGTTAATTTTTGTTATCACAGCGATAACATAGCACCATGTCGTTGAAGACATTAGTTTATGCGGTTGCGTTCGTTGAACTTACGTAATTTATTACTAGACATAATTGTGTGTCATGCGGACTAAATATATAAAAGTATTTACTTTGTCACTTGTGTCCGACTGTCCGCTAAAGTTTTTTTTATTGTCTGTAATATATACAGTAAGTCGTTAATATGTCAGTGTTCATATGTCATATGTTTCAAGCTGGCAGGGTCCTATACGTCTTGAGTCAGACGACTTGTGCTTAGTCGATTGCCTACTGCTCGAGATATTCCAGTGTTTTAATTATTAAGGCGCGCACAAAGCAACAGAAATAAAATAAAATAAACTGAACTTAAATCCAATAGCCACTTTATTTTATTTCTGTCGCTAAAACACATCTTCATTAGACAGCATGCATTGTTAAAGACATCAGCGACGCCAGCTATTGACACAAATGTTTCCGTCGCGTGATCTGTCCGTCAGTTCGTCTGTCATACTCGTGCAACCTGCTAAAACCGTGAGACGGAATGGGGTGCCGTTTAATAGGAACACTCTATGTAGCTTCACGAAATGTATTAGACAGAGGACCCCGTCTTACATGGGAAAGGGAAACTGGGGGTCAAAACCACTTCAACCCCCAGACTAAATGTGTGTTGAAAGTTGCGGCCAAACCGGCATGCGACACGCAGCGATGCCGTTTAAACCAAATGACTTATTAAAGATTTTTCAATATTGCTACAGTTGCTATTACTGTTATTGTCAATATCATCATCATCATCATCACGTACAATAAGCAGCGGCAGCAGAAGTTGCATGCAGCTTCGTTTTCAAGACTGAAGCTCAAGATTTAATTAATTTGCGTTTGCTGTATGCAGAGTCGAGCGATTATGTTACATTTAAAGGTTAATCAGCGCGGCGGTGATTGCGTATTAATTCTGTTCCGCTGGTCTTCCGTTGTCGAGGCGTACGCGCAGCGCTGGTCGACGTGTTGTAGTCGAGTACCAGTACCTACTGCGTACGCTGGCACCCGGTCGTTGGTGCGCGCCACGTCGGCGTGACCGCAGGGCAGCGTGCAGGTGTGATAAGGCTGAGATAAGTACCAGCTGTGAGGGTCGTCGACCACGTGATCCGCAGTCACGTGGTTGTGAACGTCGTTGTCGTCGCCGGTGTAAAAACTGCGCAGGTCGTGCAGCGACTTGCACCCGACTGCTGCGTCACAGAACACCGCACGTCGACAGAAATGTTAATTAAAACCTGACAAAGACAGCGGTGTCGTAGCTCGGGGCCTGAATTTTTGGCTGTCAGAAAATTATCTGAAAATTTTTAGCCGACCGCACTTAAGTAACAGTCGATTTGTTGTCATGAGTTGTCGTCCGTCTGCATGACTGTAATGGATATACTGTGGCTAACGGGTAGGCCATCAAACGTCGATGATTTTCATGCCATTTGAAAGTCAATATGCGACTTCCTATAGCTCTATTTCGCTCTATTTAGCCACAATAGAGCGTACTGACCTTCAAGGTCATCCAAGGCTAATGATTTTTATGTTATTTGAAAGCCACTTTCTATTACTGATTAATAGTAACCCAGACCTTATGAGATATGGCCAGTTTTCCGTCGAAAAACGCGCGTAACGGCCTTCAAGGTCATCCAAGGTCACTGTTTTATATGTCATTTAAAATCCAGTATGCGACATCCTATTAGTTATCAATAGCAACCTAGGCCAAATCTTGCATCGTTTAGCCACAATGCATCCGTGACAGACAGACAGACGACAACCATGACAACAGTTCGACCGTTACTCAAGTACTGTCGGCTAAGAAGTGAACGAATGATAAAGCAAAGCGATTGATATAGCTTTAGGCCTACTGCTGAGAGAACAATGGCAAAATAACTGTAAACGTTTTAGGCAGTTGCCTACCGTCGTTACGGTTCGATTTGGCAGTGCAGTACATGACGTCATACGACTTAGATTGGACGGAGCGACACGCACGCTCATTGGTCGAATTGCGCACGACGTCGGCCAATGAAAACGAGTCGTCGACCAGACCGTACGAATCCAACTCTTTCATTCTGGCGATGCTCGCTTCTCGGGCCAATTTAGCGCGCCACGACCTGCTCCAACAAACAGTCATATTGAATCGGCTTTCTTTTCTTATGAATTAGCGATTCGTGACCAATTTGGCACCAAACTAATATCGATGCATAGGCCTATCTCATTATAGCCCGCGAGCGAACAGACCTACGAAACTACACTTTTAACATTTCAGTAGCATAGTAATAGGGGGTTTCGTCAAGAGAGTCCCCTGTCGTTTATTTTCCAAAATTTTACCGGCTGTTCCAAAATTTAAATGTCACTGTCGAAGCAAAATGCCGTCTATGTTGTTACATAAAAAAAAAATTATAAGCAGTGGAAATGGAAAATATAACAGATTGTTATGATTGTTTCATTGTCTTAAATAGACTAAAAAGCGAAAAAGCGAAGTCAAACGGTCAAACGGTCAATACGTCAATGACAGTATCTCAACGGTGAAACGCAATGTCACAAAAAAGTTCTTTTTGAGCTACGAGGTCAATAAGAAGACACTGATCTTCATTTTTTAACTTTCAGACAGGCACCAGCATACACTGCAAAATTATATACGTTTATAGAGTTAGTGCATCGCGCGGTGTGGCTGTTAACGCACCAGCTTCCGCTAGTACTCATTGTGCCTACCCACGAAAAAACGGCCATGCTGAGTTGATCTTTGTGGCTGGTTACATACCGGTATCGAGATGGTTTACAGTCACCCATCGAGGTGCTAACCGGGCCCGGCGTACGGTAACTTTGTTGATCGTCATCAACACGTTACTACAACGCCATGCCGACACATCGTGTACGTCCATATTATTGACACAGTCAATATTAGGTCCATGACACACGATCCAAGTTCTCCGCCCAAGTTCCTGGCACCAGAAGCTGGCCACCAGAAAATTGGATCGTGTGCCATCTGCCTTAACGTTGTGATAGGCCTAAGAATGTAACAAAGTGAAAAAATGTACCTGTGCATCCAGAAGATGCCGACTGTTGAGACAAGCAGAGCAATGATAAGAGTAACGAGCACAATTACCACAGCTGCCGTACCTACGAATGTAGGTACATGTATCACCAATAGCAAGTGGTGTAGTTAGCCGCCAGCACAACAGCCAAAACTAAAGGTTAAAACTACTAAATTTAAAGCACTTTTTAAATTGCTATAAAACAGCAATGAATTTTTTTAAAAACGATAAAACTTGATGAAGAGACGGACGGACAAACAAGACCCGTAATGTGGCCTATTAAAACGACTACACAGTGAACGTACGTTATCACGAATAAAGGAAGACTATAGGACGACACGTTGGTGCGAGTCTCTAGGCCTAGCGATGGTCAACTGCTACCAGCTTCGACAAGTAAACGTACTAACGCCAATGTCATCATTTATAATATGCGCAAACATTTTTCAAATGTGATTATTATACAGGATGACGCAAAAAAAGCGCAACATATGGTAACTCATCAAAATCGAGCAATCGAACAGTTTATTACAGGCCCGATCACTGCATAAAGTGCGGTCGTAGGTAGGCTATGTGCGTTTAACCAGGACTAAACTTATACGCAGCGTGCAATAATCGAGACAAACTGGACAGCAGAAACAGTGATGGCGGCGTGCTTACCGATGGACAGTTCGTGAAGATGCTGCGCGGGCGGAGTGTCAGCTGAGTTTGCATCTGCGACACACACAGACAGTATACACGCAGTTAGGCTTTACCATCACAATACGTAACCAACAACGAAGCATGCAGTTGTTCGAAATCCCAATAAAAATACAAAGACTAGCAATAACGTCAAAAGTAACGTCATGTTTTAATGAAAGTTATTTCAAATACCTGTAGTAAAAACACGCGTGTAATACAAAGACATCGTCAAGCCTGATTCACATTTTAATAACTTCTTTATTCTGAAAAATGCACTTTCAACTTTAAATAGTTGCACTGTTTGAAGTCACAAAAACGTTTAGATTACTTCACTTGGCGGAGATATGCACGGGCTCTTTCTAGTTACATTTAATTTCTCTTACCTGGCGTCGAGCAGTCAGTGTCTGGTCCCTGCCATCGTCCGTCAACGCAGAACATCTGCCACGTGACCGATGACGTCACGCAGCCGAGCTGCAGCCGCAGGCCGAACCGCTGCGTCCAGACCTGCGGGTTGTTGTCCGGCACATAATCCGCGCAGCCGACGCTCTCGTATTTGATGAGAAAGTACGCGAGTGGCGCTGAGCGCGAGCTACTGCCCACAGAATGGACGACCACGGCCGCACGACTGCCGTGCGTCGTGTAGACGGATGACGTCATTGTGACGTCACTTGCAGACCCACCGCAGATCTTGGCCGTCCTATTGGTGGCCAGGTCGAAAACGCTGGCGAACAGATGAAGACAGGCGCCGAACAACTGCTGCTGCTGCTGCTGTCTAGGCATACTCACTGTTATTCACACGCATACACATGCACACGTGTGAAACGTCGTGTCACGTGACAAATAACAACGTGTATTTTTAGAAAAAAAACAATGCCGCAGTTTAATTACTACTTCGGATTTTTAATTAGCCTACATTGATCAGTCAATCAATCTGTAAATCTGCACAGCGTCCATGATACAAAGTCAACAAGAGCTGTTACTAATAGGCACGATTAAAAGGACTAATTTATAGCCCTCGCTACTTGTGTCACTGTTTTTTCAGTACAGAAAAAAAATCGTTCCGCGCGGTTGGTGGGCTGGCTGAACCGAGTGGGACGTGAGCCCGAAACGACCACGTTGCCTTTACTCGACTCACTTCCGATTAGCAGAACCTTGGCATAATTTTGTCCCTCGGTTCAAGATAATTTTATACGAGCAAGTTTCGGTGAGTGAAGTGGGTCGAACCGACCGTCATTGGCGTGACGCAATGCGATCGTCTGTGACTGAACCGCAACATCATCATGGTTGACATCGAGCGGGGCGTCAGAGGACGTCGTAGTGAAGTCCATCAGAGTGAAGCGCAGACGCTGTCCAGGTCGAGCGGCCACTAGCCACGGCGACTGTTGAGTGCCGCAGGTCACATGCCCCCGCTGTCGACGTCCACGACTACTCACCTCAGCTAGGTATCCCAGCAGCGGTCCGTCGACCTCGTCGTCACTGGACTTAAGTATACATCCACCCGACGGGTCAGGTTTCACCACTGGACAACGCAGACAGCATACGCCATATGTTTATTTCGATGCAAAGTGGCAACCAGCAATACGTTTCGTGGGTATCGGTTTCAACACGGTCTACAGGGTAATGCAAGTGAGTGTAACGAAGCATAATACCCTGTAGAGACCGACAGTGTTAAAGGTACTTATTTCGTGAATGTGATAGACGGTAAGTAAGTAAGTAAGTAGTCTGCATTTGAGTTCTGCCTGAAAATGGGTGTTGTACACAAACTCGAACCACGTTTCGGTCGTCACGTTTGAGTAGATTGAGATGATGGACAGTTATAGCACTTTAGATAGTGCACTGAGAGATAGGCGACAAAAATAGGTCATTGGATAAGAATAGCTTAACTAATCTAAACAAAATAACAGAATAAATGTCACAAAAATGTTATTTCATTCAATTCCTTTTCGGCGGCTTTAAAAACTGACTGCATAAAGTAAACCTTCTTTGGAAATAAAAAGTCGAAACGTTATTGTTGCCCATCTGATAGCGTATAGACGGGCGTGACTTGCCTTGAGCGCATGAGTATGCGACTTCCAGATAGCTCTTAAGGTCCTCGTTGCACGGCTTGGCACGGTCCAGAGTGGAGTCAGGCACGCGAACGTTACAGACGCGCCGGCCTGAGCAGCGGCTGTGCAAGTGCTCGATGACGTCAACCTTGCAGCCAATGAAGCCGAAGTCGGTTTTGACGCAGCGGCCGAGCGACATCCGTCCGTACAGCGCTGACGTCACCAGCACCACGTGACCGGAAGAACATTCGGCGCGGAACACCTCGTTGTGGCAGTACTGGCGAGTCTGGCCTGGTGGTGCTGCAAGCAATACAATCTGCGATGATTCTGTGTCCGTTTTTCTTAGCTTTACGGCCGCGTTACACACGCGGTTCAAATCTCAGATCAGATGAACCTAGTTCGAAAGGTAAAAGGTAAATGTTAAGTACTTGCTACAGCAAGTGCATTTTGGCGTTAAAATATGACATTTGGTGGCAACAATTGTAAATAAATGAGTCAGTCTCATGACCTGAAGCATTTTAGAGTCTCGTAACTGGCAGTTGATTTGCACGAGCTACGGATTTCATCCGAGATCAACGAACGTTTTGATTTGAACTGCGTTAGTACAACGCAAATTACGGCTGATCAAAGTAATCAAATTTAAACTGCTTTATTGCACGTATTGATTTTTTAAAACTGTCTACGCAGCTATATTGCAGCGAGTTTTTAAATAAATAAAATAAATCACAACTGTAGCAAATTCGCTGAAGCAACCTTTCGCTCTGTCATGTGAGTTCGGCATTAAGTTGCATTTTGCCTACAGTCCAGCAAACGATCTTGAAACGGCTAAACAAAAGCTATGATAATTGGACAGAGCACCGATACTAGTAGGACTATAACGATTTATTTACTGATAAACTTTTACAATAATTATCGCCTAGTGGTTACCAAAGTTGTATGATAAAAAGTGGTTTCAACTTTTTACCTTTTTTATCTCACGTTAGTGAGGCTTCAAAGTGTGCGGCATGGGGCCTTTATTCTCCCAATCCAATCGCACTTGACTTAGTCGCATTAAATGTTACATAGCTAAATTCTATTTAATCGTAATCATCAAAATATGTCTAAGTAGAAAGATCAAAAGAGGTTTTATGGTCATAGCAGCAATAACTGTCACTGTAATATTACGTATAATATTATAGCCGGTCGTAAATAAAATTTATTGATTACGCCGAAGCAGCATATCGTGACAAAAGATATGCTCAAACCCGCCCGAGACTTGTCATTTGTACATTTTCTGTTTGTATGTTCGTAGTTTGTTTCTCTGTACAATTTGTGGTAAATACAAATGTTCAATATTGCAGCCAAAAAAAATTAATCATCGGCATCGCAGACTGAATGAATGTACCGTCCAGACTACGGCATAATACTGCTGTTACTGCTGCTGACGCGACGCCGGCGCCACGGAAACAAAAGCTACTGCAGCAAACACACACGAACGACGTAGCTGCTGCTGCTGCCGCTGCATCATCGTGATGGTCGCCAGCTCGCCGCAGGAAACGTTTAATTTCCAAGCGTCCGGTCGCCGGTCGCGCTGATCTCTTGCCAGTCGGCCAGCTCACAATTAGAACGTGCCTGACCGATCGCTATTCCGTGCGGCATCCGCGACGTCCGTCCGGTGCCGAATACATCTCAAAGAGCAAGCCAGGGATAGAGAGAGAGAGAGAGAGAGAGAGAGAGAGTGCGCAGTCGTTACGGAGAACAGACGCATGCGGGGCGGCGCCATCAGAGAGTGAAGCCTAAATAGCCTAAACTGACTGATGACGGCGGAACTGGCGGCTCATTGCGTGACGTCGCATTGCAATTACTCGTACATCGAAGACCAACGAGCAGCAGACTTCATTCAGCTCCTCTTCATAGCTACACCTCCATCTCACTAAGCCCAGCTCAGTCAGTTACAGAAGCATTGATTATTTAGTCCAATAAAGCAGTAAACGCTGTACGAAAGATTAGTGTAATTAGTCGGTCATCTGCCTCTGACTATATGTGGACAACTGACGCGTCTACAGATACACGAAAATTCTATACGTAAGCTTACATGCTTACATGCTATAGTGTTCTCTAAATACAGATACTCAATGCATGTGTTGTTAATGCGTTTGCTGACACATCGTTCTTACGCGCGACAGTCCGTGTGTGTGTCTGTCCGTCATACCATAGAGCCCTGTAAAAACGATGCAAACTAGGATCACAAAATTTTTATTGTAGCTGTTCCAAGGACTCTAGTTTTTTGTGACAAAATTTCTTGCTGCTGTGTGAGGGGGTTCCCGTCGAACGAGAGCGTCAAAGTGGCGGGGTACCCCTAACTAAAAATGTTATTCTGCCGCTATTGTCTCGTCTGGTGTGAAAACGATTACAGATAGGTACAGGCATGCAGCTTATCATAACAAGCACTAGTGACGGGCTTTTTAGATTTTTAGATTTATCAGCATTGATGACCTTAGACAACCTTGAACCCCAAAAGAGGGGTTTTGGCGATTTTTTGCAATTTTTGGCTGCAGCGCACCTTTCAAAAGTGAACTGCGCCGAAATGGCTGGGTAATCTGCATATGATTTTTTTTATCATAGAACGTACTGTTTAACAATCTGAGTTTCGACCTTTTAGATTCAGGGAGTCTTCCGTACGGAGAACTCAAATTTGGGTGCTCCTTCAAGACGCATTGTTATTTTATTGCACGCTGTACAGTAATTGCCCAGGTGGTCGGGCGTCACGTGCTGTACGGAAGATGTTTGCCGTTTGAGTGTGCATGTAACGTGACATGACATCGGTAGCAACTCAACACGGACAGATAAGAACGGCGACGACAGACAAAGCACTGCACGGACTTATTCCGCAAGCTTCTTTATCTAACGTCGACGCAATCCAATATTCCAGTGATTTTACACTACAGTCGCAGTGCTATATAGCTGGTTACAATAGATTATAAGACGATTACTCGTCCTATCTGTGAGCCGCGCAGCCAGCACGTTGCTTTATATTGCCGCACCCGAGGACGACGTCTAACGGTGCATGCATGCATGTAGGGGCAGGCAGGCTCTGTAAGTATCTCGGGACACCGGACGACGACGTCAGTGAGTAGACGTAGTGTATATTCGCGCTCATCGTGTTCTCCCGGGACTGCAGCGACGACGCCTTCGATCACGTTGACCGACTTGGTTGTAATCCAAGTTCCACTTACTTCGATCCGTTGTAAATTTCTGCACAACGAGCTGCATGCATTAGCGCATTAGAGGTTAATTTTTAACGTCATGCGCTACATAAATTTGCCTTTTACTTGATTACCAACTTACTGTGCAACAAACTCGCAACATTTTGGCAACTCCACAACGAGTTGCTCGACAAATCCATAGAAAATCTGTTTATACAAAAAATTCACAACGTTGGTGGCGTAACGTAAAGGTAGCGCATTGTGTCCGATCAACAAAGTTCTCTACACCGGCCGGGTTGAATAGGGCAGGTAAACCATCTCGGTATGTAATCAGCCGCCTTGATCAACTCAGCCTTCCATCTTTCTGGGGTAGGTAAATCGAGTACCAGCCTATACTGGCTGAGTTAAGGCGGGGTGCGTTCACCTGTGTCGGGTGGCAGGTAACACTGTGTGATCCCATACGGCAAGTGACGCTCCGTAGCTCTAAGATGGGTTTCCTATAAAGAGTTATATACCACCTTTAACCTCTAATTTGATAACATGTCGCCAGTGGCTTTTATCCCCCAAATCTGGAATCAAAATTGTGCGCAACTTTTCCCCACTTTCGGGCTTAGATTTCCACCACTTTTGGGTTCAAGCTTTCTCACTTTCAGACTTAAGTTCAAATCCCTTTTGAGCTTCTTTCCTTTTTGTAGAAAGTTTAGTTGAAAGTATAGATTAAAAGGGGAAGTAAAACATAGGGGGAAAAGTTTTGTTAAAATGTAGAATGTCCGGTGAAAATAGGAGATGTTTTGAGCTACACTTTTAACTGCGCCCACCAGGTATAGGGATAGAAGCCACTGCATGTTGCAACGCTGCACTGTACAGCTTGTTGTACGACTTGTCATCGAGCAAATTCACTACAAATCCGAGTAGTGAAGCTACCGCTTGTGTAGCATTTCGCTCGTTCCCGGGATAAACTCATCTATTCAGTGAGTCGCTATTCGATTACGCCGAATGACGTGTAGGGTAGCTCGGGAGGGCGGGGCCGTGGCGCGGCTTGATGGCCTGCGTCAAAACTGAATCGACGACGATCGAAACCAAGTTTCCTCCACGCAGACGCAGCTGACGACTCCGTCGAGAATTTGCTGCTCAAACATTGACAGCAGCGGCACTTCGTACGGCAGCACTTCGCCTGATGCCTCTCAGCACCTCCCACCGAATTACACGCGCTACACTCGGCCGTACGTGTTAATAAACAAGAAAATGTTTTCCACTTTCTTTTTCTTTTTCTTTTCTTTCCGTTACAATGCTCGCAAGTTACGCTGCTGCCATTTTGTATGGTTCGAATAACAGTTGGTCATCATCAAACGTGCTTATAAAGGAGAACAGCGCATTACCGCGCTGTATTGCAACTAAAATGTGCTGAAAAAGGTTAAGATGTCGTCATCATTATTGTTGCTCATTGCTGTAATACACCCAAAATTCAATAAAAAAAATTAAACTTACGTTAAGAAACCAATAACACAGGGTCTAGAGTAGAGTCTAATCTACAAGCTCCTCGGTACTTAAAGCACTCGCGTCTTTTAATCAGAAACAGCAAAAGCAATTCTGCGAAAGTGTTATAGGGGAACTCTGAAGAATTGTTCTGGCTGCGTAAAATACAATTGCGTTTGTTTTACAGTTGAATACCAAATTCACATTCTTCTGGTACTGAATAAAAACGTAACTTATGAACGAGCTTAAATTGGAGAGCAGACTGTAACAGTACGCGGAGTGGACGTCGCTCAAACAGACAGCCGGTTAATGTCGTGCTAAACATCTAGACGCTCTGCAGTATTTACTAGACAACGAGCAACAATGCAATTACACGCTCCCGTAGAAGTTATTGCTTCGCTGTTGCTTGATCGATAGTGTCATCACACTCTTGCTGCAGCTGTTGGGAGGAATCCGCATCCAGACTTGCTGCTGCAACCGGCAGACCAAAGCTGCTATACGCGCGCTACAGCATCGTTAGTCTTTGGCACGCATAAAATGTGCGTACGAAGAACCGTTATAACAGAGAAATGCATTAGGCATATTGTTGAGCAGTTATTTCGATGCATTTAAACTGGTTTTATCAACCGACGTTCTTTAAACGGTGTGAAAATAATTTTCGCGAATGAAATTTTGTAAACACTCAGTAGAAGCGCCCGCTCATTTTCGATCAGATGCACATTTTGACAGCAGTAATTGTGGTTAGGTGATTTTAAGTTAGCCTGCCAGTTTTTGCAGCGCAAAACATTTATCATATCGGCATATTACATAAATTACATTAAATACAATCAAACACATTATGGTGACAACCACAGCATTTCAGAATAATGTGGCTGCTTCAGTACTTTGACATAATAATTCTTAATTTCTGTTTTGTGCCCTTGTTAGAAAAAAAGTCGGAGTATAAATTAAGGCCAGCGCTTCGAAACTTCTACGACATCTTGAGCTGTCGATGAACTAATCACCACACAGGTGTAACTGATTAGTGGCATAGCCTACCTGTGACGACCAGGTGTGCGAGATGCAGCGACTGCAGGAGTAGAACGGTGTAGCGGCGACTGTCCATGTCCGCAGCTCTTGCGACGAGCGCGCTTGTCTGCTATCAACTGGATGGCGTGGTGAAGCTTCCCATAGCAGCAGCGACCTCTCAGTATACTAGGCACTATGTGAGGCCACCATCAGTCTTGAGTTCGCACACGCGCTGCGCCGACGTCAATTAACCCTCACACCAATAGGCCTAACTAGAGAATACGAGGAAAACAGCATCGGTTGGCGTAACGTCATCAAATTAGCAAACAAAAGTTAATTTGAAGAATTTTTTAGAAATTTATTAGCGGGTAATGTTGCACTAAGCGAATTTATTTTGAAGACAGAATATTCGCTTGACGACGTCAGCAACGAAGCAAACAGCTGATTATCGTTGACAGAGCCAATCTGTTTTTGTTTTCCAAAGTACGACAGCTGCTTGACGATGCATCAAACTTTTTAACGTGCATGCCAAAAAGAACCCTGAGCCGCTCCAGTTTATAGCAACAGCTGCAAAATAACGAAAACAGGCCAGCTATGCTACAGATTAAACAGAGTTCTGCGTTCTTCGCTGTCAGAGTGAAACAACGACAGCAGAAGCATCGAGCCATACGGCGCGGGTGTGCGCAGACCAAGACCACGCAGTCGTCGATCCGTCGGTCAGCATCAAACGAGCACGTACGTCCGTGGTCTCTTTCGCTTATCTCAGTTACCACTCGCCCTATAGCTTCAATGTACGGTGCTGCTGTATGCTCGGCGGCTATTTCGGCTGCGTCAAAGCGGGGTGCGCAAGTCATCCTTCCTAGACGATTTGCTGCATTGATCCGGATAGCTAAAAGTGGACGTAAAATACGTATTTATAGATTACGGGGTATCTTAGGGGAAATTTATGGTATTATATTCATGTTACTTTTCTCTCTATCTCTCCTCTTCTATCTTCTCAATTTCTCAGCCAGCTTCACTAATCTTTTCCTCTATTATTCTGCTAACAATTCAAAAAGGGGGACCAGGGATGGTGTAAGTGTCAGGTATCTCAGGAATTCTGAGATGCCTGGAAGCCGCACCTAGAAATATATAGCAATAGACGAAGTCGCCGAGCATTGCAATATAAAAGAGCTGCTGCGGTCCTAGATAGCGGTTGTTGACGACTGTTAGCGGTTGTCCGGCTAGCTAGAACTTGTTGTGTTGGTATAATCGCAACAGCTCTTTTCGGTGTTATGGTAGGTCGGCTGAAGTTTTGAATGTATTTTCGATGAAGAAATGTAACGTGACAAATTGAATATAATTGAACGTTTTCGAATTGTTTTCATTATTATCTCAAAATTATAAGTATTCTGGGACAAGCTCGCGTAAAGCTCATAGGGCCCAGCTCGTCCCAGAGCTAGCATAAAATAAGAATAAGTTAGGTCTAGGTACAGAATAATAATTAGAACAATTAGAGTAGTAAAGTAACTAAAAGAGATGAGATTAGTCGCAGAGTAGCAGAGTAATAGAGGAGGAGATTAGTGAAGCTGGCTGAGAAATTGAGAAGATAGAAGAAAAGAAATAGAGAGAAAAGTAACATAGGCCTAAATATAATACCATAAATTCCCCCTAGGATACCTCGTAATCTATACATACTTTTTTACGGGCTTAGTTACTTCATTTTTGTGCTTATCTGCTTAACGCAGTATAGGGCCTATACTTAAATTGTACTGCGTTTAAGTTAAATTACAATATTCTAGGCTAGCCGTTGGTGAAAAACGTTTTTTTTCAAGCTAACAGAAACAGTGTTCAAAATTATTCGGTTTCAGCAGTAACTCAAATCATTTCTTGCTCGTCCTTGGTTCTGCATTTTGTACATTTTTAAGACTTTGTAGGCAAATCCAAGGAATGAGCATACAGGGATATTTTTGAGTGTGACAATGGGTTTAAGGTTAGACATATGCTTTTCTTTTCAGTTTTTTTGCACTGGCAGTAACCATCAAAACGCTTACATTTTACTTCGTTTCAATGATTATGTTTGCTTTACAATACTTTTATATTTTCTTTATTTCATATGCAGCTTATATTAAGTATTGTATATGCATGACTAAAGGGCCGAATATTTCGCACGAAATCAACTAAGTAGCTAAGTGACAACCGTTTTTTTATTAAATAGGCCTATCAAATGCATTCGAAGCAGTTTTTGACTGACAACAATACTGACCACAATGAAACAATATCTAACTAATCTACAAACACCAGTCCAAAGTCGCATTTGCACTCTTCAGCTCAGGCATATACAATCTATGTATCACGAGCGTGTTTTTTCAGTTGTAATAACTCGTTCATGCGAATCAAAGACATCAGACATCGAGATGCAAAGACGTTATTCTAGATAGTTTTATATCTATTTCTGACAGAGATGTAAACAAGAATTTTTTTCAAGACCAAGACCAGTTAACTAAGTAAGACTATATTTTTTTTGTTCTCGAGGCGGCTCGAGACCAAGACTTTGGACTCAAATACTAGGTTTACATCACTGATTCTTGAACAAAAATAACGTCTTTGTGGAGATGTGAACGATGAACAGTACAAAGCGAAGGAGCAGAACGATTCGCGTGCACGATGATCTATGATGCAGGGTATAAGCACTGCTGAGACAGTACGCAGGTCGATCTGATGAACTGACGACTCTTGTCCTGTTCTGTTGACATTCAAGATGGCGTCGACGCCAGAGGGCGTTGTAGTCACAGACGACGTGCGTCATCTCCTCGGCGACAACGTCTAACACTTCGTGCACTTCGCTGTGAAATTCAACATCAGATAATTGCAACATCAAATCAAAATTTATACTGCAAATATGAAAGAAAACATTGATTTAAGGTTAACTAGCGGTAGCAGATAGTACAAGCATTAAGTCTAGTGGCAGAAGCAGTAGTAACTCCGTTTTACAGATAAACGTAACATATGCTGTGTCCGAAAAACATTCTCGACATTTTCGACTGTAACGTGAAAACCAATTATCAGATTTTGATAATTTTTGGGATGAATATTTCCGACACAACTTGCCATCAAATGACCATTCAGATTCGCACCTCACCCAACGTTTGTTTCTGCACTACCTGGGGTAAACACAACCAGCGAAATATCGATTTTTTTTATCTAATGCGATATGATTGCTTAATTAACATAACGCGTAAAACACATTTTGTTCACATTTCTCACACTGTAGCTGACAATTTATCCAGTTGTTTATATTTCAACTGCCTGCAGTAAAATTGCTTTCAAGCCCACTATGTGAAAACAGGCAAGGAGACGCTTTCTCCATTTATTGACAGCAATATCGATAATGTTCTGCTCTAGACCAATCAGGGTTTACCAGTCGCTTCTTGACTTCACAAACATTCCTAAACTTTACCTGGTAGACACACTTCTGCATGACAGTCAAACCTTGTAACAAACCTGCTGTTGAGGCCCACAGATTAGGATAGATATTGACGTTTCTGCATTTATTTTAACACGTATTATGCTTGGTCTGATTTCCCCAGATAGTGCAAAAGCAGATGTTAGGTGAGGTAAAAACTAAAACACTTATTTAATAACCAGTTGTGTCAGAAAAATTTCTGACAAAAATTATTAAAATCTGTTAATCTTTATTCAAGTTACAATCGATAATGTCGGAGATTTTTTTCAGGTTTTCTGTTTATTTCAACACATATTTCGCCTGATCTGCTTTGCCTAAATAGTGCAAAAACATACATTAAGTGAGGTGGGAAACTTAACAGTCATTTGATGGCAAGTTGCGTCAGAAATATTTATGCCAAAAATTTTAAAAATCTGATAATTGATTTTCAAGTTACAGTCGAAAATGTCGAGGATGTATTTTTGGGACACAGTGTAGCCTAAATTCAAATTTTCCACAACCCTCTATAGTTTGAGTAATACGTCTTTTCTGTCCGGTGTCACATCACATCGTCTTGCGACGGTCGCTGGACGCTGAAATGACGCCATGTCTAGGCTTATCTTGTCGAAAAACCTTATTGTTTGTCCAAAAAAATTTGTCCAAAAATGCAAAAGTTGAAACTGCAAAGCTCATTTTTGGAAAATGTTTAAAGCAAAAATTGAAATTCTGAGCACTCTGTTCGAAATTTGTGGCTGTCTGTCGGAATTCTGTCGAAAAATCTGCAGTGTGTGTCGGAACACTGCAACTTTCTGCCTTGCCTATTTTTTTAACTCACGACATCACTTGCTTTACACAGAGACACTCAGCGTAATTGGAGTCGAAAAAAAGTGCCAATTTAAAAACAATTGGGTGCAGAATGTTCAGATGCCCCCATTTTTACGGAATAGGCACCAAAACTCACCGACTACAACCATCACATTCACTAAGCTGTGCTCAATCCCCACATTAGCGTCGCAGTTAGATAAATGGCCTTTGCTGATCGAGTGGCGGCTTATCAAAACACCCACTCAACACTAAATTTTCAACAGAGGTCGCTGACGCTCGCGAAAAAAAACAGAAGTTGCAACGAGACATGCGCGAAAATCACACTTTCAAGGGTCCAGCTCCCTAACGGTGCCCTCTAGAAAAATGTCCAATACAAATTTTGAAGGCCAAAACCAGCTCCATCGTATGCCGGCGACAGGAAAGCGATATAGTTCACAATAAAGTCAGCAGGCGGCGTTAAAAAGCTGAAAAAGGCCAAAAAGGGGTCTTGTTTGGGGGCTTCTGGCCCCGCCGTCCTAGAAGATATTCTAATTATTTTTTCACTGACTGCTAGGGAACGACCAGCGCTAACGAACGTATGCGAAAATATTCTTCCCCGCGCACGATGGACGGGCTTGCGGCAACGGCGAACACGGTGCAAAAAATTGACAATTTTCGCGCCACATTTGGGGGCCTGCGACCCCAAACCCCCAACGCACACCCCTCAAATAAATCGCGCTTTACGTTCAGGGATACCCAGACTATCGTGTCCGGTACTAAAAAATTTTGGGCCGCTTGCAGATTTTCTGGGATAATTTTTGCAATAATTGTCAAAAATGCCAAAAAATTGGGTCAACTTTGCGGGAGGCGATTTCTAAAAATGGGTGAATATTTGGAAATGCATACCCCCTTAGCAAAATAGGGTTATTCTCCAACAACTTGGTAAACGAAATGGATTAATCCACCCTATATGTTCTGCCACAAGCGTCAAAGCGCAAGCGACACCCCGAAATTGGGGGAATCGCTAAACATTCGCCCCCTCATCCCCCGTTCAATCCAGGGAGCCGAAATTTTGCCAAAACACGTCCCCTATAGGAAGCCCTTTGGGGAAAACATTTCAGCGCCTCAGCTCCCTAATAGGGGAAATATGAGGGGTCAAAGAAAAAATTTCCCCTCATGCCCCCTCAAAATCCCTTTGATGTATTCGCCCAAGTTCTGCCCCTGACCATCCGTCAATGTTCCCTACAAATGGCCAAAATTTGGCGCACGTAGCGGCCATAGCTTTTGGGCTAGAAAAAAATGTGGGTTGAGCGAATGACAAGGTACTGCTTCCAGGAATTCCTCAAGCTCGGAGATAGCTTGACACTCCTCTCACACCTCGTTAGTTACCGTTGACTGGTGGCAAGTGTCTCGGCGACTGGGCGACGACCGTCAACGACGACCAGTATTAGATTGGTGTCGGCAATGTCAGAGACGTAAACCAGCTCGTCGGAGTACTCAGTGGCGGCAGCGGCGTCCAGAGCGTCGTCAGTTGGACGTCGTCCGAGTACCGTCGAGCTGCCGTAGATGGACAGAGTGTGCAAACGACTGCTGGCCACGTTGATCGTGTAGTGGACAACTTCATTTACGCACGCGCTCATCGCGCCTAACTCCCCGTCGCCGTTTAGCTGCAAATGTCGTGCAAATACGTGACTGATTTGTAAGTCAAACGAATATTTACATCGCAGCACGTAGAAAATTTCTGTCTTTTTTGTTATCGTATTCAGTTGAAAATAATCTTACCCCGCCTCCAGTCACCGTCTTCACCGACTTATTATTCCGCCGAAACGATGCCGTTATGTTCGTCTTCTGTAGTATATGGAAATACGTTCCACAATTCTAAAAAAGGCGACTGGAGCAGGAAATCCGGATTGAACGTTCAAAAGATTACCGGTTCCATGTGCAACGTTCCCAAAGCACTGAAATTTTAGCACCCCGGTTCCATGTGCAACGTTCCCAAAGCACTGAAATTTTAGCAGTGCAAATGTAATAAATATATTTGACAAAAAATGATCTTAAGTTTGTTTGTTTGTCTGTCTGTCTGTTTGTCTGTCCGTCAGATCTATCAAACCAACTGTTTTTCGAAATACTACACAGCTGTGAGGACCATAAAAAAACGAAAACTAAAAACGAGTTCGTTAGCAGTCAAAATCCAAGGCTTATTTTCCTATTTTGTCTTACTTTGTCACCCCAATACAATACCAATACTTTGCTACTAAACGCTAGATGTGTGTTGTCAGAACAATTCTAATTAAACTGTCTCGGTGTAACAAACAGTGTTGAAATAACGCCAAAACACCATCACTGACATTGCGGCGGTTCAGACATCTGCTAATGCCATTTGTTCGTCGACGTCGCACGAACACTCCGTGACGTAACAGCGTCGTGAATGCGCGTGGCTCCTTGACCTTGAGCGGCACGCTGTCAAGGTCACTCTCGATGTCGTTGATGCTAATGACAATGTCGCCCTGGTCGTCTACCAGGTAACACCTGCGCAGAGCATGTACAGCCAAGCATCAAGTCCATTCACATAGATTTGTTGCACGACAAATTTTCAACAAAAATCCACAACTTGTTGTAAAACAACCAACTAATCTTACAGCAAATAAAACAAACTGTTTTGCAAAAAGTCCGCAGTAAATCCAAATACCATCGTAAGAAAGTTAGCGCGTGTGCAATCGCAGTACTACTTCTGTTCACTCTATCCCCTTATTTTCAATTCGGTTAGAAGAGCTGGTATAAACACGTGAAAATGAAAGTGATGTTATTTCCTAGATGGTATTGGCTCCGCTACTGCTCCGTCTGCTCTAGCACGTTATCGCTAACGTCTGCTAAATTATCGTAGTCTGTCGTGTTGTACGAAGTACTGTAGACGTAGACCTAGTGGCACAGGTTGCTCGCTGTCCGTCACACTGGTAACTAGACGAGCAGCGGTGACGTTGGTCTGACTGTGGGTCTACGGCGGCCAGGTCGAGCTAGTGACGTTACTGTTGGGTAGAATTTAACTGAACACCGAGGAATGGCGTCACACAGGTGATGTGACTGCACTTACAGGCTACTTGTACTTGTTCTGAATTTCTTGAGCAATTTGTTTTACAACAAGTCGACAGCGAACCGATGAAGTCATGCATGTATAGGCCTATAGAGTTCATGTATAGACTGTGACTATCGTGGCGATAGACGTTTACGGCGGCCAGAACGAGCTGACGTAAAGCTGAGTATGACAGCTGGACAGCCAGTACACCCTGAAGATCGTCGTCAGCGCAAGAGCGGCGGTAGCAGAACCCGGAGCGACAGTCGTCGTTCTGTGTGCAAGGACAGCCGTAGCCTTGGCGCCTTCCGACCGCTAACACATACAACGCACACGTGCATACTACCGTATTGAACCGCATCAGTTGTTTTTTTGACGAAATTTGCACGATATGTGACGTAAACACTCCGATATAAAAAGCAAACGTTCCGCTCAATTTCGTACTGCCGTTGCTGATACACAGAAGTTATTTTTTCTAAGGGATTGCTTTGTTATTGGCGCATTCTGCAGTACAGTTCGTCGTTTTCGCTACCAACTCTTATACCAGTTTATTCCAGAGCTATCAACATAATGGTCAATTTCCGCAAAATGCGTATTTATTTTATAACTTGCTAGCCTAAAGACAAGATAAGCGGCAGCCAATTATCAATCGGCTACGCTTATTATTTTCCTACCCGCTTTATGGTACACGATGTGTTGTGAGATAGGGTGTTTATATTATCCGAAAGTTTTTCTAAATTACAGTAAGCAATCTTTGTGGCACAAAACAGGAAACAGCTAATTTAATCAATTGAAAACCCGCAATAATTTCTGAACGCTGGCGCGATACAGACCCATGGCGCTGACAGTGCACTCAGGCGGACTGGCAGGCCGCGAACGATGCACGGCCCGCGACAAAGTCACGTGACTCGTGACGTCATCACGCCCGACTATGACGTCACGTCGGCGTGGACCGGAAACGGAAGTGACGCCTCGGTTGACGGCTGCACGCTGGTACCACGACAACCTGTAATTCATCACACAGCGGCGACTGCTGAGATAAACAAAAACGTCGTCGAACTTCGTGAAATGATCAGCGGCGACACGAACGCAAAGAAATTACCATTTCATTCTCTGTTTATTGACAAAATTCCACTTTAGAAATTGCTGAATCAGAACAGGTGATATACCTGAATAACGTTGTCATTTCTGAAAATAACAGTCACTGTCAAAGAACTACAAAAATGCCATTATAAGTGGTTATAACGACCACGAAGTATACATGTGTAACTTGTGTAAGTCAGTGTAAGCGGTTGACGACGTTAACACTGGGCCTACGGTTGTCAGCAGCGCTCATGAATGTTTCTGGTAAACGACTGACTGCTAGTCTATGTCTGATAAGCCAACGGTCGGTTAAAACATTCCACGCTTATGGTAAGAATGAAGTAGACCATAAAATGAACATAGGCCTAATCAGACCGGGTTAAGTCGAGTTCGGCGTGTATCTGTAAGCCAGGATAGATTCGCAGAACGCCGGTAGAGGTTGCCACGTACGTCCAACGTATCAGCGACTGGAGTTCAACGTCACGATCCTTCCAGAACGACTCCATGTAACTTGTCAACTTCACGTCCGATCTGCCGTGTTATATCGTCATTCATACATCACCGCAGAAAACAAGAACACTGACAACAAGACTGTATAAACTTGAGTAAGTTAACATATTCGAATTGCAATTTATTAAATTGACTACAAAAATGCGTTGGCGTGGTGAAAACTTACTGGCGTCGTAATCAGTTAAAGAGAAGAATATTTTTCGCCCATATTTTCCATTCCATTCCACACGTTCTTATAACTCGTTTCGCAAACTTCTAGCTTTTTATGTTTTTTTTTCATTTTTTTCGTACTTTTTGTTTCTATTAACGCCTTTGAAAGCACCGTTGGGTACCTTAGTGTAATTCTGTAAGTAACTGACTTCTCAATACGACTGATTCAACAAAAATCGCAGTTTTCATTACACAATATCGGTAATAGTTATCACTGTAAATCATCAGACCTATCGAAAAACGTGAGTTCATCCAAGATTCATCAAAGTGGGTTGGTGGCTTGGCGTAGCGGTAACACGTTGTGTCCAGGTCGGGTTAATACTTTGATGGGTGACTGCTTGCGGGCAGGTAAACTATCTCGGTAGTTTACAGTAATAAATTCATCAATTACGACCAAAAAAGTGTTTGTACCTCAAAGGTAGTTCTCTCGGTAGTTGATGCTTGTAACCAGCCCGCCGCCTCGGTCAACTCAGCCTTCTATCCCTCCGGGGTAAGTAAATAGAGTACTGGCCTATCTAGCTGGAGTTAAGGCGGGGCGCGTTTTCCTGTGTGATCCCATACGGCAGGTGACGCTGCGTAGCTCTGAAATAAATTTGCTATAAAGAGCTATACACCACCTATTAACTACCTTTAATCAACTAGGCTACTCGCAATACAAATATTGTCGGTAAGACGTGAGAACGGTAGACATAGCTTGTATCACTACCTGACGAGTGGTCGGAGTACTGCTCGTGAGCACGGCTGTTCAGTGTCTACCGAGTTGATGAGCTGATGCAGTTCACTCACGGACGGCCGCAGTCTTACGGCGTCACAGAAACTACTCGTCATCAGCTTGACCAGCGAGTGATCTTTGCTTATTGTCATTCCTGCGTATATATCAAAAAGCGAGGACCATAAACCACTGCAAACTGACTCATCTGATCTCGAGTAATTAAATTTTAATTAAACAAATAACTAAAACGGCAAACAAACTTAAATTAAAAGCGAAAAAGTTGATACAAAAATAAAAAGTAAAAAAAACTACAAATTTACGGTATTTGCTTTGAGTGGAAGATATATGAATGTAGTTTTGTCTGTAAATAATGTGCGACAGTTAGGGTAAAAGTAGGTTCTGGGCAATAATAATCTACGAGATTTGTATAAAATATCTCGAGCTAAATACGAAGCCAGACATTCAATGATATTACGTCTTAACAGCAAATAGCAACAACTTATTTTACTTCTCTCTGTTAAGCAACCATGCACTAGACGAAAAAGTGGTGCAATGCAAAAGCAATATAACTTGGAATAACTTCAGAGACACTATACATTTGCTAAAGCGAGCGAGTTTTAGCTTTTCGCCGCCAACTTGGTACGGTGCGCGAAAGCGAACCGGCACACACCAGTGATGCCCCGTTTACACGAGGAAGCAAACTTTATGAAGCAAACTTAGAGCACACGTCGTGCACGTGTATAATGAATGCGTTTGCTTCATGTATGCTTTCTCGTGTAAACGGAGTATAATACTCCGTTTACACGATCGAGCAAACATCAAGCAGGCCTGATGGAACCCCGCCCCCTGGATCAAGTATAGGCCTAGGCTTAGCCTACAGCTATCACGTGTTATATAGGTCTTCCAATTACAACCCGCCGTCCTCCTAATTAGCATGCTAATTACCACAGTTCATCGAGCTAGCTGGATGAACCCGTTTACACGATCGAGCAGACGTCGAGCAATTAGCACGTGTATTTTGAATACATTTGCTCGACGTTTGCCAGATGTTTGCTCGATCATGTAAACGGGGTATAAAGCAGACAGACGACCGACCTGTGTATGAGCGGTGTGAGTCAGTAGGGTTGATCGTGTCATAGACATGCGGCAGTTGCTTCTTGTAGCCAGTAAGTTGATGCAGGTAACTGATTGGCGTCAGCGCATCACCGGAACACTGATAGCGCAAGTCATGCGTTGCTGCGCTACACCGCATCACCAGCGACCAGTCTGTCGCTATTCATACAACCAACGGCCATTGCTATACTGTAAGCACGCGACAACTGCTCGTTTACTTACTTATTTACTTACTTACGTCTACTTACTAATGTTTTGCACAGTAGAATTTGTAAGTTCCCAGCATGTAATAAACAGCAATAATTGTTCGTCAATATTTGATCAGCAAATAGTTGTTTCGTAACGTCGCCATGCAACACATAGTTAACTCGTAGCTTTACTGAGCGGCTACGGTCTAACTGTAGCGTATATTCAGTTAAGGTTATGAACAATCTACCTATTTATCGAACATGAAGAGTTCTGCAGACATAATAACACTGTAAGCATTTAATATAACAATGACTGACAAGCTGTATTTGTAGTTTTGTAGGTTCTGTTGGCAAAAAACTGCACTGAACTGAACTGAGTTTATTAAACACACTTGCAGCTCGGAAGCTGAATAGCTGAATATATACAGTGACGCATAATTAGCGAAATATGCAAAACATGCAAAAATGTCTGAATAGCAAAAAAAACTCATAGCTAAACAAAAAAAATACAAACAAGCAGTGTATACCGGGTATAGGCGTAACGAAGTAATGCGAGGATGACACTTGGCGCCAGTAGACGGAGCCACTGTAGACGCTAGCGTCCACTGCATCTCTGTTGATGAACACCTCACCTGTGTGACGTCGCGTTGCCATGTCAACGACGCGATCGAACTCGCCAGGTGAACCGTTGTCCGTTGTCTCCAACTGACGCACGTCAATTGCCTACCAGTATCGATATACAAGTATTTAACTTAATTGGAAAATAACGCTGTTTTGCTTTAACTTATTAGTCTATACCATAATAATTATAATATAGCGAGACTAGGGCATCGTGGAGGCCACACGCCTGGCCAAGTTGGTCGCTGTTTTGTGATAGGCTTACCACAACGTGTTGTGTCGGACTAACTCTCTTGTTTCTTACGTTGCCGTGCCATCGTAGACGACGTTGGGGACCATGCGACGCCAGAGCACTCTGTACTCTGAAGCCTGATAATCCGCGTCGGGCTCACGTTATCTTTTCATGATTCACGCAAAACTATCCGAATACTTCAGTCTCTGACGCCCCCTTGGTCTCCTCTTCTCTATTATGCGCGAAAGCAGCTACTGCTTTCAGCGCGTCTTAAATTAGCCATCGCAATTCTGTATGTCCGTCTGTCTGTCTGCACACGGGTGGATCAGTCAAAAATGGTGCAAGCTAAGATCACCAAATCTTCACCGTCGGCTGCCTGGAAGACTCTAGTTTCAGGAAACGTAAAGCTTTTCCATAAATTCGAAGGGGTCCCCTGGAACGAGGGCGCTAAATGAGAGGGGGTGGGCAAAATTTGCGATTTTTGGCCAATAAGTCGCTGTATCTCAGTAACGGTGCGAGATAGAGCCTAGGTTACTATCAATCACTAATAAGAAGTTGTACACTGGCTCTCGATTGGTGCCGAATTCAATGACCTTAAATGACCTTGAACGCCAAAATAGAAAGTTTTAAAATTTTTTGGCGATTTCGAGCTGCGACACAAGTCTATATCATTCACAAGGTGGCGTCACGGAACTATAGTTATGCGATCCAGATAAATAATTTGGTATTTGTATATTAGCTTAGCGTGAACCTCCAAATTTTCAGCTAAACTACTGAACCAAAAGTGCTATAAGCTTTCGCGCGTCTCGTGAGCATTAGCTCAAATTTCTTGTTTTCCAGTTGCCACGAACTTTACAAGATGAGAAAAGTTCGTGATTTAAACAAGCTAGAGCTAGTGTAGTAGACGTTGTGGAATTGGTAGTGCAACGACAAAACGTTTGACTTGCGATCGCGAGGTCATTGGTTCCACCCTCGGTAGAGACGCTATCAAGTGGTTACTACTTGGATGGGTGACCCTCTGCGGACAGGTAAACCATATCGGTATTATAACAAACACCAAGGTCAACTCAGCCTTCCATCCTTCCGGGATAGTAGGTAAATCGGTTGTCTGGCTGGGTTAGTGTGGGGGCGACGGGCGTTCAGTTGTTTCGGGTGGCAGGTAATATTGTGTTTCGCTCCATAGCTATAAGATGTGTTTCCCATGAAAAGCTATACCCTTTTTAAACCTTTAAACGTACTTCATCGTCGACGAGCATGTGTGGGAGTAGCGGATGGCTGACAGTGGCGCCATGCAGCGAGTGAACGACGAACGACTCACAACCAGCTGGAACAGCAGTGTCCAGCCGCTCCAGTGCCTGCTCAATATGGGCTACCGTAATGTCAGCTCCCACCACGCCTAGAAGTCTGATGTGCAACATCATCACTGATATGATATACATACAGCACAAGACACCATATCTTTCAACAAACACTAGCTGGTGAACTAGAATAATTCATCAGCAGAAAACAAATCGTTCCAAGAAAGCCTACAACCGAAAACGAGCACAAATCAGTGAAAAAACAATCTATTCGTAATGGTATATCTTATTAGCACAAGGCACCAGTTACTACATGCGCGCCAGCGCTGACGACAAACGGTCATTGATAGTAAGCGCTCGTAAAAATAAGCTTACAGTCTCAAAATTTAAAAATATATTTTAGATCTACCGTCAATGTATACCGTATAAACCTTGAAACTAATTTTCTATCATAAAAGCAAAAGTTGGTAAACTGGACTAAGTTTAAGAAGTCAACTTTACAACAACAGTCGTCGAAACATCAAATTTCTTAAACGTGCTCCTAGCTAGATTTAGAGAAGGGCCGCGGGAATGTAACAAGAAAAAGGCAGAAAAAAGGAAAAGGAGAGAAAAGAAGGGATTTGTGAAACATGCTCCGAAAACCCGGGAGATAGACGTCCCTGGCGGCCAAAGACCTGTGTGAGAGGTTACTGTAGACTGGCAGTGAGGCGGTGATGACTGGCTGTGTCTGCGGCGTGGTTGACGTCGTGGCTGCGCTCACGTATGGCAGCGTCCAGCGTACTTCAGCACTCACTGCATCCGCCGACGACGCTCTGTGATGTCCTTGGTCTAGAGCGTCAGCGAGACGCTCGGCCGGCCAGGCAACTACCACGCCGCCGCTACTGCACGCCAGACTCAGCAACTGCTGCTGCTGCTGATGATGATGATGTCGTATCCAGATAAAAGTCATATCCAAGCATTATGAGATTCAAACCACGCCCTCTATCTGTCAGTGTATTTACCTGTTTCATTATTTGATCTAGCGAATTGTTCAACCCAGCAGAAAGTTTGCTGTTGAAGGTACTATGATCGACTGAATGATCGATGATGATGATGATGATGAGGTCGTGTGTCGACGTCGGAATGAGGCTGTTTGTGCGGCGTCACGATCACAGCAGATACAGTCACCTGCATCATCAGCATCAACAACTTTATTATTAGCCTACCCGTTTCTTCTGCACAAGGCAGCACAAACTGTGCGGCCGTCTACCTTTACTCTTGCTCTGGTGAACGTTTACACCGATTATGGTTGTTTTGTTTTCGAGATAAAACTTGGAAGCCCCTGGGGAACAGACAAACGAACGACACCTGTAGTGCCAGTGCTGCCTGTTAGGACAACCGCTCCACAAATCTGTTTCACTTTTCATTTTTACCCTCAAACTTTAAATCCGACTTCTGAACATGCCAAACGCTTTAAGGCAATCTGTATAATTATTTAGTTCAACGTTTTTAGCACGAACATTGCTTTGCATTCATAGTCACACTGAAAATAATGTATCTTCTGTAGAGATTACCTTGAAGCGTCTGTCAGACTGCAGTCGTGTCACGAGTGAAAGTAAACGATCCTCTTCACACTGGCCGTCTGCAACGCAATTAAACACGCCAACACGTATATCACAGTACACGAGGCGTCACTACAGCGCTATCCACTAACCACTAAAGGTATGCTTTCTTAAGCTTTTTGTTAGATTACAATTTTCTTCACGTTGTTCCTATGCCCCTTTCCTTCGCACAATCCTACTCCAGCACGACCAATCATTATTTAACGTTTTTTGGCTGCAGCTATTGTTTCACTGTTAATCGCACGACGCTTAGAGCCTAAATCTTTTTAGAACAAGTAGTAGCAAACAGAAAAATAATACGAACTGCAACGTAATAATAACAGCCATAATGACCATGACTCGTAATGCATAATTCATACGTCGTATTAATTATTAATAAACGTCAATTAACTTCCTCGCAATCTTGGCTCATCAGTCATCACATTTTGTTATAGACACGCTAACTTTGAACAGACCTGCTTCTGATGCCGAACATCCAATGACAGTGACGTCACTGACAATAATGATGACGTCACGACAGCTGGCGCCGGCGCTCGGCTTCGTCGACCGGCGGAACACACGAAACGCTGAAGTCACGGCTTCTCTACACATCGCCGCAAACAAAAAAAGTAAGGCGGGCGTTAAAAGGTCAAAATGGTGTGGTTTTCCCCAGGGCAGATTGAAGCAAAAAGCGTGTCAGTTTTCAGCTAAAAGTCACAAGTCACTGCGGACGCCCGCATATTTTGAAGGCATTGGGACGGCATCTTTGACTGTTCTGTTATTTTAGGTACGGCACACATTATGACTTTGACTGATTCGTTGATTGATTGATTAAATGATCTGTTATTGACTGACTGATCGCTCGATTAACTAATTAAATAATTCATTAATTCATTTACTGAGTTAATAACGGCAATGCGACAGATCAAACCCTAGGTGATAGCGATGCGTCGAAGACGGCTGTAGACTGAACAGTGACGTCATCAGTCGCTGATTGGTCATCGCACTGACCGGAAGTAGATAAGGACAACCGGTCAACGTGGAGTTTCCCACGACCACATTTACTGCGTCACCGACAGTCAGCAGTCGCAGCAGCTGTGACGTCACCGTGATGTGGTCGATCCAGCTGCAGAACGCGCGCAAACGCCAGACATTTTGCTCTTCATCGGATGAGTTAATTAATAATAATCATTAAATTTTAAAACAATTTTTATTCTATTCCAGATGTGGAATGTGATACAAATGACCACCAAACCTGATTCCATTTGGCCTCACCTCATAATAATTTCATCCAAATACTTTAATATCTTTTTGACTAATCGTATACACGCAAACCGCAGAAAAAAAACAGACACGGGTAAAATGTAGTCTTTTTTCCTCTATTTCAAACAATTCAATCTACAATACTAAAAATGTAAAAATCAATCATAAATTTTTTCACGTGGCTAAAACAGCCTAGGCTATCACGAAGTTCACGAAGACGCAGTACAGAAATTTAACAAATAATGTCAGGGAATGACTTCTGAAATAAAAATGTCTTGAGCTGACGCCGAAAAGTTGACAGAGATGTAGCAGACTGAACATCATCTGGGAGAGAATTCCAGAAAATGGAGGCTGCTACAGAAAATGAACGACGGCCAACTGTTGATAGACGGTAAGGTGGAACAACCCTGCAGCTGGAGTGTGAATGCCGACCGCAGACGACGACGACCCGGTAGGTCTGACGCCAGAACGAGTTGATTCAGTTTTATGACGGCGCCATACCGTTCAACACACGATGTGCCATGAGCGCCAGTTTGAAGTTGACCCGCCGCCAGTGTATAGTACCGCGAGGGCGTCAGTCACGTGGTCGTAGCGACGGAGTCGGAACGTCTTAATCGTGAATTGTAACTATCATTAACAAGCCGTTTAATTTTATATTTACGTAGCCTATAGATTTTGATTGTTTCATCATGCCGGTGGAATTATGTTGTAGCATTTGGCTGAATAAAAGCGATGAATATAACATCTATAAGTGGCGTTTTCAAACATGCTGAGTCGTTTGATTGATGATTAGAATATTCTGCCATGCACCGAGCAAAAGAGAATCTTCATTCGCAGCTGAAATGTGTCCTTTGATCGATTTGGTCGCGTATGCAAAGCAGCGAGTGATAAACAAAGTACAGTAGTTTGAATTGTTATACAGCGTTTGAATTGTTAAAAAATAGATGGGGGTTGAATTTTTCGACTGCCATAGGTCGACTAAAATTGTGATGTAAATCGTATGTATATACAGCGTGTGGTATATAGCTGGCCGCCTGACCACAAAGTACATAATTTGACAGTATGTTGGAAGGGTTGAGAAAACAGTTGGGGGTTTAAACCTTCCAATGCCCCCCGGCAATTCAAACACTATATAGGCGAAGTGGATCGTGCAGTCTGTTGCCGCGAGTTATCAACGTCAGTGCAGCGTCTGCAGCTGTGCGATTAACCCGCGACCTGTCAATCACCCTGTGACACCGCTGGTGGTCTCTGAGGGGTCAGTGCCGAGTGAACGCCGGTAGTCCAGGCAGGCGGTCATTGCCAGGTGGATAATTGGCATTGAACGTTTGACGACCCGACCTGACCCGACCAGATCACACAACGCAATTAATCCAGCTTATCCGAGAACTGGGCGTTAACCCGGTGAATAGTAATAATACTGGTACCGGTAGTAATGATACGCAGCTTTATAAAGCGCTAGTTTTACGCAGAACGATAAAGTCGCTGGAAAAAATATTTGAAAATCGCAGGTGAAATAAAAGCCTAGGGCAGGGAAAAAGCCGGAGTAGCAACTAGCAAGGAAAAAAGCAGGAAATAAAATGTTAAAGTTCCCGTAATTTTTTTACAATCGGCGACGCCACAAATTGACGTTGTCACTTTCCGTAAGAAAACGGAAACTATAAAGGGCCAATGATGACGATTTTGTGTAGTCTACTGACTTTCTGCTTTTGTGCGTTTTATTGTTTTTGTACTTCGTGTACTTCGGGTCCAATCAGTAGTCAGATGGGTGACGGTCAGCATGCGAGACGTAGCCAAATGAACTGTCCCTCTGTTGGTAGGCGCAATGAGCACAGCAATAACTGGGGCGTCAAAACGCACATTGAGGATACACTAACCCGTGACCGTGACCTCGCAGTGTAAACGGGTGTCTGGCTGGGAACTAAAAAACTGGGATCAGCGCCGTCGGGTTTTTACGTTGTTTACTTCATTTTGGCGCTGTATGAATTGGTATTTACTTACTTACTTACAAATAAATACGATATCGAGACGGATAAACTGACCGTTGGCGGTTGGTAGGATTGAGCAGTATGATGACGTTGCTATGACGTGCAGTGGCCGCCTGTCTGTACCACAGACGCCCCTTGTGGTCCAAGTTCACTGCAGTAGATGACCATGTCACGTTAGGCCACTGACGCAGCGTTCCTCCGGCCGCTGAGCCGAAATAACTCATACTGCAACCAACAACGAAACAATAGAGTAATAGGGAATGGATGTTTAAACCGTCTCCTGTTTTTACGCCCATCGAGGTGGCTTAGTGGAATAACGGTTAAGACGCTGGACTTACGATCGTAAGGTCGTTGGTTCGACTCGCGTTCGGGTCGCTATCAAGTGGTTCATACTTGGATGGGTGACTGTGTGATCCGATATGTCAGGTGACGCTCCGCAGCTCTAAGGTAAAAATAGCTATACCATTTTAATATCGAGCTGATGTTTTACGTGATGTCGGGCAGTTGGCGAGTCCGGCGAGCGAGCACGCGGTCAAGACCGGAAGTCCACGTGACGTCATCGATGACGTCAGACTGCTGTAGAGAGAGACCAGCTTGAGGTTCAGCTGGCACCTGGTTTCTGCTTTGCTGACGCCGGTGATGAAAGTCGTGTAATTCTGCTACGTCGAGAACCATCTGTTTGACCATGTCAGTCACGTGCGATATTCTCTCACCTACAAGCCAGCGACAGCGTGTCACATCATTCGCAATCCAATGCGACATTATTTACAAACACTTTTCGTTTGCGTAGCCTGAATGCCTGCTGTAATGCACGTAGGTTACGATGTAGGCCTACAGATTTACTGACGTTTTACAGCTAGGCTATTTGGCGGTGTTTAGCAAAATCATTAAGGTTGAGTCTAATAAACGACTAGGTCTAGGCCTGCTAGTAACATTAAGAGACTCTGCAGCAAATACGATCTTAAAAAACGTCGCGGAGAAGTCTGGAACTTTAACGCTTGTGTGCCCTATCTGACCTTGAGCAACTATTACGTCATCACGAACTGTGTCGTCGGAACGACGGATCGCTTGTCGCAGGCTACAGTACACGGAACGCGCAAACTTCGGAGCCCACTAGAAAAATGAACTCTGTAGACATGATATAGCCTAGTGATATGAGAAGAAAAATGTGAGTGAACGAAATAAGAACCGACCGAACATAGCTGCGACGTCGAGCACGTGTTGACTGATGTTGACGTCATCGGACGCCTGCAGTGACGTCATACAGACGCTGTTGTCGTACAGCTGCTGCAGCTGGTCGTGACCGAGGGCCCGCGTTGCAAAATCATCGAGTGTAAGTGATAGCGACTCAGCCCACCACGAAACATTCACCGACAATCCGATGTGGTCACCCGTACTAGACTTAATCGTTCTGACCGTCGACTTGTCAACCTGTGCGTCTGTTGTTACTGTACGCGTACTGGTGGCTTCCATTGATCCAACCGTGAGTTGGACGTTCAGCATGAATAGAAATAGACGACACGATACGTGTACGATCTTCATTGTCGCCAGTTGCATTGCTTAGCCTATAGGCCTCTTTATGGCATAGCGTACTCTATAGGCTAAGCTTATACGTTAATGACTGAAAAGCACCAACAACCTCGAATGTTACAATCTTCGGTGCTGGCTGCGGAAGTGCAGTTATCAATAACACGAAACATCGCCAACGTTTCTCCAGAAACAATCCAAGAGAATGGCCTATTTGCAGTCTAGGCTTACCGTATTATTAACCTCATCTATCACCGACCGACACCGACATCATCGAACACTAGTAATCTTCCTGTGTGGCCGCGTGACGCCGGGCCGCGGGTGAATCGCAGTCGGCCTAATGCCGTCGCAGGATAGGCCCTATCGACAAGTGAGCTGTGAATCACTGTGTTGTAGACGACGAGCGCCATCTGAACGGTCATCGAAGGCGACGAACAATCGATGAAAACATTAAACGCTAAGCGGCCTAGGCCTACTGTATAGTCTATGGCTGCAAGAAACTTCACGTGAATGGCGCGATCGAGCGTTCGCAGTGAAAGCAATGGCGTAGCCAGAAATGCGAATTGGGGAAACTCCGCTTCCTTCCCCTCCGGTCCCCACTTTTGTTTTTCTCCTTTCTAATACCATTTAAGGGAAACTTTTGCCATTATCCTCCGAAAACTGTAGTTTTTGAACTGGTACAAGTTCTTACTCAAGAGCTTTGTCTCCATCACTAAATGGCACAATACATCACAGGTATGTTATCACTGCATTGTAAATTATTATTTACGATATCGTTTGCTTTTGTTTACAAACATCATTAATGTATGTAAAACTATACGTAGTTAAATTTTCGTTTATAAATTAGTATAAAATGTTTCAGAAGATAATTTTTTAACATGTATTATAGTGATTTTTGAAGTTTCATGTTTCACATGACAGTGGAACGACATAGTTAAAGTGTGGTGGGATATTTAACAACTACGTTATTGCTAATTGTCCACAGTATGAGCCAGTAAAAAAATTTTGAAAATCGGTTAATATGTGGCGATGACATGGAAATTGACAAAGTGGAACGTTTCTTGTGGACACTGCATAATGGTTCAACTTGCCTTATTGTATGCAACATGCTTGATTGCAAGCAGCAAATTGTTCTAAAAATTGGATCACTTCTTAAGCACACTGTATTCACGTTTATGGCGTCGTTTCTTCACCAGATCAGTGTCAGCATTTTGAGCTACTAAGCCAGGATTAACAAACTGTAGCAAAATGTTATGTCAAATTATGTACTGGGGAGTCAAGCTGTATACTATATACACTGTGTCTCAAAAAATACATCCCCAACATTTTTGACTGTAACTTTAAAATCAATTATCGGACTTTGATAGTTTTTGGTAAGAATATTCCTTACACAACTTGTCATCAAATGACCATTCAGTTTTCCACCTAACCCAATGCATTCTTCTGCAGTACCTAGGGAAATCAGATCAAGTGAAATGAGTGTTGAAATAAACAGAAAACCTGAAAAAACATCCCCGACATTATCGATCGTAACTTAAAGAAAGATTAGCAAATTTTAATAATTTTTGGCAAAAAAATGTCTGACACCACTGGCTATTAAATAAGTGCTTTAGTTTCTACCTCACCCAACGTCTGCTTTTGCACTACCTGGGGAAATCAGACCAAGCATAATTCGTGTTAAAATGAATGAATAAACGTCGATAAATTCCACCTATCCTAATCTGTGGACCTCGACAGCTGGTCTATTACAAGGTTTCACTGTCGTGCAGCAGTGTGTCTACCAGATAAAGTCTAAGAATGTTTGTGAAGTCAAGAAGCGACTGGTACAGCCTGGATTGGTCTGGAGCAGAACATTATCGATACTGCTGTCAATGAATAGAGAAAGTGTCCCCTTGCCTGTGTTCGCATAGTGGGCCAATACTTCAAGCAATTTTACTGCAGACAGTTAAGAAATGGACAACTGGATGAAACGTCAGCCAAAGTGTCAGAAATGTGAACAAAATATGTTTTTATGTGTTATGTTAATTAAGCAATCATATCGCATCGGATAAAAAAGTGATATTTTGCTGGTTGTTTTCCCTAGGTAGTGCAGAAGCATACTTTGGGTGAGGGGGTAAACTGAACAGTGATTTGATGGCAAGTTGTGTCAGAAATATTTGTACCAAAAATTATCAAAATCTGATAATTGGTTTTCAAGTTACAGTCGAAAATGTCAGGGATGTTTTTTGAGACACAGTGTACATACAATTCACATCACAATTTTGGTTGGGATCCGACAGTCAAAAAGTTCAACCCCCAGCTATTTTTTTCACAACTCAAACACTGGCACAGACATAAATTGCAGAAAAGTAAAGATGATCATGAACTTATTTATGAGGTTCATCTGCGTAATGTGAACGCTATTAAGTTAAATATTTGTCTGGTACCTGCATTCTTAAAAATCAGACTGCTCAATTATTGCGACGTCAACTTCTGCTTATAAGTGTTCATACCAACGTCTCCCAGCAAATTAAAAGACTCTGACCAATCTGTCACAATTTTCCTTTCAGAAAGCAACTGCTCACATAGAACATGTAACATATTGCTACCAAATGTAGCACACAGAAACCGTTTTAAACAGACAACTGTTGATCAATTTTGAGGGAAATTTGTATAGTGGCCTAGCGCACTGACATAACAGTGTTTACGCCTTAATGGCAAAGGCATAAGAATGGGCTAATATAGTACACTACTATGATATTAATTTTCACAAAACATCAGTGTGATCCATACAGAGTTCAGTCAGGAAGTTAACAATGCAACCAAGATAATGAAGATTTCTTTCCTGGCAGTACCTGCGAGTCAACGTGCTAGACTCACACTAATCGTCAACCATGACTCAAAACAACATTCTGTTGCGCATAACATTATTAGACAATATCTCACCATATGTCTATTGACCAAACTTGCAGCCGAATGTTCACAAAGCAGTTATCATTGTCTATGGACTGAGTGACAATGTTCAGTCGGTCTATACAATTACGCACAAAATTTATTATGGTACCACAAATGTAAAGCAAAGTTCTGAATACAAGCTGACGCTGTTGCGACGTCTTCTAAATCACAAATTTAGAGTGCACAAGTAGCCTGGGTTATGATGCATACACCATTTTAACCAAATGAAATGTCGATATTATGTTTTAAGGTGCATTCAAATGCACACATGCTGCATAGAGAAAAAAATGTGATATTGTGATGAGGCAAGTTGACAAAGCAGGTCTCCAGTAGAAGCTGCATCTACATTACAAACCGGGGTTCAAAGTCACATGTTCTAATAAAACAAGACAAGAAAAGCTGTGCTAATGCAAAGAGGAAGGTGCAACTACGGTGCACTGTCGTACACTAGTGATACGTAGATTTCATCCGTACGGCTTTTGGCTACAGTTTCAAATTTCAAAGAAAGCCTAGTAAAACAAAATCAGTCACCAGAGGGCGGCTAAACATGTGTAGTGTTTTACTTGTACTCACCAGAAGACGCCACCTATCTCGCTCTGCCAATGCCATATCGGCTAAAGATCGCAAATTTTTCCCATCCCGTGTCATTTAGTGCCCTCGTTCGGGGTGACCCCCTTTTTATTTATGGAAAAGCTTTACGGTTCCTGAAACCAGAGTCTTCCAGGTAGCCAACAGTGAAGATTTAGTGATCCTAGCTTGCACCGTTTTTGACTGATCCACCCGTGTGACACATGGACAGACAGAATTGCGGCGGCTAAGACGCAGTACAGCAGTAGCTGCTGTCGTGCATAAAAAAGGCTTGCAATAGCAATACGGGTTAAAAAAACAGTAAATGGGAAAGTTGCAATTTTCCGACAGTCACTAAAAATTTCCAAAAAAATTGCAACAGACAGCTGGAAATTTCAAACAGAAAAGATCGTAAGTGCTCAAAAGTTCGATTTTGCCATAAATTACCCAAATTGGGGGTCTGGCTTCAAATTTTGTATTTCTGGACAAAAATTTTCGAACAAAAGAAGATTTTCCAATAACACTAAATGGGTGGGGGGACAACTGCCTCTTGCCACTAGAGGCTTGTATGAGGAGTTCTTCACAGTCTGCAGCAGTTCAGCAATCAGTAATAGTAATACTTGTGCCATTTTCTATGTTCTCTGATGCCCATCGATCTCATGATGTCATCATCAAACTTACAGAGCCTCGGACGATATGTAACTTTCACCAATTCATCTTCCTTGGTGTCCTTGTCAGTTTCTGAGCCACATTAATGCACCAACAATACGTTAAAACAATCACACAATCGACTAATTATATGTTTACAGCATCAATATGTCAATAATGCAACAAGTGAGTATAAAAGCTATAAAAAGCATATAAGCAACAGTGTCAGCAAGGATTATGTGATTATGAAGAGAGAAGCAGAAGATAGGAGCAGCTGGCAAAAGTGATTGTCATAAACCTGCCACTTGACAGAAGAACGAAACAAGAAGTAAGCTTATATAAAACTTGAAATAAAAAAATTATGCACAGTCAATACAACTTTCAATGTTTGGCCAATTCTTCCAAAGTGACATCAGACTACATCACAATTGCAGTAATTCCAACTACGGCAACACTAACAGAATACAGAAAGTCGAAGTTAGTATGGGCAGAGGTTCCATGTGGTACCGCAAATGTTACATCAGCATCAGAAGACACGAACACACAATACACTGTCTATATCCTTACAGCATTGACAGATCAATTATGCAATATACCGGGTGGCGCAAAAAAAACGTCCCGAACATTTGCAGGCATTATTCACCCAAGCAGTCGAAATGTATCAGTGCAAAAGCATGTATGTAATGATCAAACATCTTTGAATATGTGCAGGAATTTTCGCCTAAAACACTTCTCTATTAGCGATAACACAAACAAAATAGCGTCACATGCCATAAAGCAATTTTTGCAAGCGGTTCATCATTTGCGTTGCCGCTTGTACGCAGGCTGCGCCAAAACGTCACAGTAGGCTGAATTATTAGTCAACTAATTAGCAGAATATGTGCTAAATAGGTTCTCCATTCTTCTTTGCTACTGCTGCTAGATGCTTTTTCCACTGCTACATGGCTTTTCTGATTCTGGTTGTCTGACATCGACATCGTGCCATTTGTCTCTGATAACATTCTGAAGATCTTTTTGAGGTCTGAAAAATGGCTTACAAATTTCTTAATAGACATAGACAAGTTTTTGCCAGGTATCCCAAACTAAACAATAAGTGGGGATTTAAATCTGTTGAATGTGGTGTACATTTTTGTGAGCTGATGAAATCGAGCGTTTTGTGTCGAAGGAAATTTTAGTTGCTTTGATGCGGTGTGATGGAATGCAGTCTTTACATAATTGGATTTTTAACTCGTCTTACGTCATTAAGCAGCATTCAGTAGTGTCATTAGTGAAGTCATTGAAATTTATAAGTAAGTAAGAGTTCATATTGGTCTACAAATGTGCAAAAGATAATTCATCACTATAAAGTATATGCGCCCTTAGAGTTAGGTGAAGTTTGAAACATTTTTTTTGCACCACCCGATATTTATGGCAGCTTTTCACTTGGCAGCTGGCATATTAATCAAAATGACACATATGTGACATTACCAGCATGGACGATAAATACATTAAGACAAAAGCTACGAGGGTCATCCCAAAAATTTCCAGCCTTGACATATTAGACAATAATATTTTCCACAATCTAAACATCAGTGAAACGTACATCCTTTACCGACTCATATGAGCCTGCTGCGGATATGATGCAATTGTGATTTATATCATAAAGCAATAAATTGAAACAATTTTTAGCGTCAACAAAAAGGCTTTAGAATCATTCATCATCGTGAACAGCAGATAACACCATGATCAAATTTCAAATTTCAAAATAAATAATAGTCATTGGGGCTCAGGGCATTATTGTACGCAGAGTGGTCTAGTGTGCTAGGTCACAGTCGTGAATAGGCAGCTGGGTAATGGGTAACTGCAGACTTTGGACTGGAGTGCAGTGCTGAAATTAAAGGACTATGGCGTGGGGCTCGCTTTTAGCCCCCTGCCCATCAGGGACCCATGTAACTAGTCATAAATGTCGACTGGCCTTTCATTAACTCAACTGATAAAATTAACAGTAATATTTTTCTGATACTGTTAAATATCGGCACTACATCGTAATTGTTTGAAATGCTGTTATTTGTGGCCACCACAGGTTAGACTATAGTACACTCACAGATGCAAATAAGAAATTCATAAACATATTTGTCAGGGCTTTCATAAAATCAGATGCCACGCCACGGAGCCCAAGGTTGGTAAATCTAGCTACAGACTGCAAAAGTTTCATGCACCTACCAACCTGATTCATATGCTGCTTGCGTTAGTGCTCCAAATCATTTCAGCTTAATGCTCTATGATGTCATAAATTACAATGACGTCACTTCCACAAACTGCTCCCATGAATAGGCAACAAAGGTACATTTTACTGATGTATAGACAGTAAAAAGTTGTTGTCTAATATACCGACATTAAAAAATCTTTGACTGTCCCTCATTTTTGCATGAAACTGTAATTCACTCAAATGCTTTTATTTGCGGCCAGCACAAATGTAAGCTATTGTATATTCACATAATGCAAATGAAAAATTTACACGCATATTTGACAGGGTTTTCACACAATTAGATTCCATGGGGCCAGACTATTAAAATCCAGCTACAGACTGAAAAATTAACATGCAATAGCAAGCCTGACGTTATGCCATTTGCGTTAGCACTCCAAATCATTTAGGTTTAGTGCTCTATGACATCATAAATTACAATGACATCATATCTGCAACAGACTTGTATGACTCAGTAAAGAATTTACATTTCACTGATGTATAGACTGTGAAAAATATTATTGTCTAATATGTCGAGGCCGGAAACTTTTGGAATAACCCTCATAAAGACAGAAGCATCTTCAGACCTTCGTATAGCAAAGGATTAACGAAGTCGTCCAGTTCCTGAGCTCCGCTAGGCAGTGGGATAATTCTGCCGGACTTGACGGACACTCGCACATGCTCACCCTCCTCTGTGTAACGCCATTCAACCTCAGTCGGTTTGCTGTCATCAAAATATCACACTCTCACCAACTACACAATTCTAACTCATAATAACAGCACTAAAAGTCATGCTGCAGAAGGCAAAGTTCAAAAAATATCTGGACTAGAAGTAATTCTCAAAACCTACATAACAATTAAACCATTACTTGTAAAAATAAAACATCATGTAATTCTACTAAAAAACAAGCAAAAGCAGGGGCAACATTAAAATTTTGAGATCTGTCTCCTGTGTTAAAATTTGTAATTATCTGGCAGAAAATTCCAGCTTCCTGCCTCCTACTTATTTAAGCACAGTCCACAAAGTACAATGGCATGGTAATCTAAAAATATAAGCTCAGATAAAATAATAATTCACTATGAATGAAATACAAAGCTTGGTTAGTGGAGAAACAGTAGAAAGCAAGTAATTACAAGTAACATACTCATCTGCTGGGTCGACAAGTTTCACTTGTGTTGTTACCAAAAGCGGCCTTTCATTTTTTATACATTGTGGCATCATTGTTCTAGAAGCAGACTCCATCTTGTACTCCTTCATACAACATAGCAAAAAAAACTGTAAGCAGCAGACAAAACAACAACTGTCAAGACGCAATGTCCCACCAACAGGCAGTAAACTGGCTTTTAAGCCCATGCAGATAACATGGAACACTGCTACCGTTTCTTTAAAAGTGTCTGGAACAGAATTATCATCATCACAAGCATGCCCCAGATCGGAGCATAGCCATGTCCACGAGCTGCCTCCAACATACTCAATCTAGTGCGGTCTCAACGCCGAGTTGAGCCTGTGGTTGAGCAGCTGGAGGTCAGCTTCCAAATTCCGCAGCCAGGTGTGACATGGGTAACCTGGGCAGCATCTCCAGTTATTGAGGTGCTCACGGATCGATGTATGTAGGGCTCTGAACATGTCCTGCGAGTCACCCATCCTTGCCACATGCCCAAAGAAACAAAGGCACCTTGTTCGGATGAGCAACAGCAGTTGCAACGAAGGAATATAAAAAAAACATAACCAGACTTTGCCACCTTGGGTGATACCAAAAAGTGATTTTGGGGGTCTGGCCCATGGACTACTGTTGTTATAAGCTGTGTTCATAAACCTTATCTTAGATATGCACCTTGTTAATGCCAACCAGAACCGATGTATAATATGCACATTGCACAATCACCTGAAGAAAAAACTGATGTTGCAACTGATGCTCTGCTGTTGGAATTCTGTTATGCATTTTGCGGAAATATGCAGAGACAGAGGCTACCAGTAATTGTGACAATGTGTTTTTCATTCATTAGCTAAGCCATTCATCTCCACGTTTAACTATTAAAAATAAAACAAAAGTAATACATTTGCATAAAGAAACAAAAAATCATCATAATATATAAAGACATAACAAAACAGTAAGCTTATGCCGAGTTGTAAAGTTTTTGCACAAATAACGTATCGCTCTGTCAAATTACAACAACATGATACAACCTAAAATTTCTACATATGCTCATGTAGCTTACAAACATATCATGTTTAATATCATTTTACAAAATTCTGTAACTTTCGAAACAGTTGGAGACCCAGTATGCTATGAGCTAATAACTGATAACTACCATCAAGACCTATACATACACAATTCAGTCCTTCAACGTAGACCCAGTTCCGCTCCTTGATGATGCAGTTGATCAAACCCTGTTTACCTTTATCTTTTCCAACAAGAATTTCAACCTGACAGAAAGACAATCAACAGTGCATAAAACTTTACAGCGAATTCAATTCACTGACAAATATGCAGCAGTTCTAATAGTGCATCAGAATGAAAATGAAAAAATCATCAGATGAAAAAAATTAGAATAAGTTTGCTGCAACATGATAGCAAGAACAAAAAGCAGATGTCATAATGTAAGTTTGGAGATGTGTCTATATAAAAATTCAAATGGACATGGTACTAAATTAATATATTTTTACCACTTCCTAAATCCTAATACACTAAACACTAAATTGAACAAAATATCTTTTAAAAATAGACATCATTCTTATTCACTAAAAAACTGGACAAAAAATATAAAATAAAAAGAAACAAATTGAAAATATCACAACTACACAACAACTCTGCTAGTCTGAATTCTACTCCACACTTCGACCAAATAACATAAATAATAATCAAATAATCTGTAAATAAACTAAAATAATAATTAAATAATCTGCAAACAAACTAACAGAGTAAAAAAATAAATCGATCGGACACTTACACGATCACCTTTAAAAATAGTCCATTCTTTGATTGGCTCGACGAAAATGCGCTTAGGCCGAGTGCTAGACTGATTGGCATCTTTGAATGCTTGCGTCCATGGCCGATGCTCACCATATTCCCAATGCTTCTGAACATTTTCTTTCCAGCCTTGATAGGGCTTCCACATGCGGCATAGATGTTCATGTGTTAGCTCTCTTTCAATGTAGCGGCGGAAGTAACGGCTAAGTAAAACTGGTGTTAGTCTCATGTTGACAGCGATTCAGAGCATACAAAATGACTGTCCACAAAATAACATCGACAATGTGTTACAATTTGATGCAAGTAAAAAATAGCCAAAAAAATATGAAAAAATATAAGGTTACTGGCAATGGCTTAGAACAAAGGTAGAAAGTGATTGGCAGGTGTGCAGATGCAGATGATGCGCCAGGGTTACAGCTAAGATCAGCGTTGGGGTTAAGATTAGAGTTAGTAGGATTGACAGGGAGATGGTTAAACTAACAAATTAGTTTAATTACAGCGTTACCCGTTGCAACATCCGCAGATCCGCTTTTACCCGCAGCCCATGGCTTACTGAATGCTTGCAAAAAAGTGAACAACAAAAGAATGAATAAATGAATGAATGACTGGTTTAATGAGACGCATCAAACATGGATCAAACACTGCTGTGAGCAATACAAATTTATAACACGACAAGAAATACACCAATAGAAACAAACACTGAATATAAACTCAACTACACGACACTACACTAACACTACACTGTACACTGTAGTCGCTGTATTATTACCAAAAATAATTTTGGGGTGACAAATATTTCCAAACTACATGACTTCTCTCTCAAAACGAAATGTCTTGCAGGGCATAGACCTCACATTTAATTAGTCGGTGACTCAAAGCTCATAAAGCTGTAGAACAAAAACATGTTCCCCTTGAAACTATAAAACGTATCCTACTCGCCAATTAAAGTCCGTAAGTCTTCAACACATGACACGATAACATAAATTTGCCGAAAGTTGCAAAAACACACCAAACAAGTCAAGTTGTTATTGACATTCAACACACATAATATCGCTCACATGTATAAAATATTTAATTTCTGCAATTTATGTTAGGGATGGGTCAATTTTGAGTTTTGACAAAAAGACGGTGCTCATGCACAAGAGCATAGAATAGTTATGTTTGTTTACGTTGTCTGTCAGTTGTGTGATGATGTTAAAGTTGTAATTTACGGGAAGTTTTCGCGTTACGGAAAGGGAACATAGCTGATTGTGGGATATTATGGCAGTGTTTGATCCAAATGGTGAGATAAAGCAATTTGGATACACTGCAGGAATCCAAGTCCATCTGAGTTGTATTAGTTTTTGCAGGGGGTGTGTCCTGTGACAGGTTCTTGCTTGTTAGAAGTTATTTAGAATTAGATATTATAGAAAGAATGTTATTGCGGTGAAGCACTATATTTGCAATGTGAGTAATGATGTACAAAATTGCCATAAAACTTTGAATAGAAACTGTCTTGAATAAATGTCGTGTCCTGGATACAAGCTGGTATGATGAATAATTGTGGGAGGCAGACTGTATTCGACAGACACTATTCCGAAAGACTTTGTTCTTACAGACTCTATTCCGACAAATGCTATTCCGACTGAAATTTACGTCGACAGACACAGCATTACGCTTTACATGCACATTCACTAGGGAGCAACAATATCATGTGTAATGGAGTACGATTTTGCACTTAATATTAAAATTATGGTTTTTGCTTGCAGTTACAGTTAGGGTTAGGGTTTAGGGTTAGGCATTGGGTTAGGGTTCGGGTTAGGGTTAGCATTTTTCAAACATTTGTGTTACAGTAATGCGCACCACAAGTTAGCATACAAAATAGGTACCGGTAATAAGTTTGACGGTGATGGACGTAACCACAAAACTTGCTGACTGGCTACCAATGACGGCCTACTTGGTAGGCCTGAGGAGCTAGTTGGTCGACTGGCAATTTGTGAAGCTATGGCCGAGGTCTTCAGTCGCTCGGCTGTGCCTCAGCTGTCAGAATAGTGACTGTTGGAATAGAGTCTGTCAGAATAGAGTACTGTACCCGAATAGTGGTATATATGATATATAGGAAATGACAGTTTTCTGGTTCATTTGAAGTTATAGTAAAGTACAGATTGGCTCCAGGTTTAAGGTAACTTGTACTTACAGAAGTCGGGTCTCAGATAAACACCAAATTTCAGATACAGGCTGGGGTCAAAGCAACTAGTGTTAAAAGAAGCCGGGAGCTTTTGTTCAAAGTTTTACTTTATATGTCTTGCAAATTATTTATTCATTTTCTTACATACTTGCTTTTTTGAACTTGTTTTAAGTCATGCATGTCATGTTTTCAGGCAATAACATGCCACTGAGCTTGGTTAAAATATGTAATGAAGGGTGGTGCATAAAAAAATAGAACATTTATGCATTACGTAGAATCTTAGATTGAGCAATCAGGCAATTTTGGAAATGATTAGCTTTGGTTAACAGAATGAAGGGTGTTCACACTAAACACTTGAAAATAATGTTGAACACTTGAAAATAGAATCACCAAAAACTGATGCATGGATGTTTACTTCTTATGTGTCATCTGGCACATCTGGAGTTGATCTGTGGTATCAAACTATTGTCTTTTGTCATTAATGGACACTTGTCTGGCGTGCAGTGACTTCAAGATTCTGTTATGTAGTCCACAGCTTGAATAGATTGTGCACTGCTTCATCACTTCATTGCTGTTGCACTTTTTTTATACAGTGCTGCAAAAAACGGTCCAGAATGTGCATTACTGCCATAACATTTTAACCAGCTTTAGTTGGCTAATATCTCGATATTTGTGTGAATAATTTAACCGTTTTGGCTTGATGTCTCTTCTGTTTGTTGTAATGTATGCAGAGCACCAACACCGACGTTACAATCCGCTGACCGACCAATGGGTTCTTGTTTCACCACACCGCATGAAACGTCCATGGAAAGGCCAAGTCGAGGCTGCACGGGAGGATGATATTTTGATGGCTTTTGATCCGAAAAATCCACTGTGTCCTGGCGGTTTGAGGCCAAATGGGATGGTATGATAATCTACCATTTTAAGATTTTATTTCTATATAATAATCTGTGTGCAGTACCCACGTTTTATGATGGTCATTTGCTGTATGCTGTTTCAACATTGTGCATTTTATAAATTTGTCTGCTTACTTAATAATGATAATCCGAAATGTTATTGCAGATAGTGTTGAGATTCACATTGTATTTTCGTACTCATTTTTGATGACGTTCCATGTATTGTGCTCTCATTCTTGTGTTTATACCTTTAATATAATGTTTATTTTAAAAAAATTAATGTGTAGGTAAATCCTTGCTACACAAGTACATTTGTGTTTGATAACGACTTTCCTGCCATGCTTGACTCGTCGCCTGCACCTGGTTTGTGTTTTTCATCTGTTAATGTATAATGTGGCTGTTAATATTACACTTGTCAACGATCAGTTCAAGACCTTTTGAAGATCTCAGCTGTTTGATTAAGAATGTGAGTTGTCAAATGTCCATTTTCTATTTACCAGGTAGATAGTTTATAATGGACACAGTCTTTGTTAGAGTTGATCTGTTGTATCAAACTAGCATTTGCAGAAGGCAGATATGTGTTAATGATCAGCTGCTCGGATAGTTTGTAATTGTCGAACAGCCTTTGTTAGTTTACATAGAATCCTATGTACACATGGAAGCAGTGCGTTAATCTTACTGAGCTTTGAAGCTAAGCCAGCTTGAACTATTTGATGAGTAATTGTACTGCATTTCAACTCACTGGTGTCGATTGATCTGGTATAATAATGCACTTGTGGTTAAGTAACGAAATCTTAGTAGCTTAGCATATGTTATATTTTATCGTCGTCTTTGTTATTTTTCATTTTTTTATTTAGTTTTATCATTATTTTTTGTTAGTTGATAGATAAAACCTAACTCTGTTCATTTCTTTATCCTTTTTTTATATCATCAGTTACAACTGTGAATTTGGCAGCGATCCATTATATATTGTGGAACTTTTGTCACAACATGGTTTGTGCGTGCATTGTTTCTGCAAATACAAGTATCGGATGATGGCGAGTTTCTACGGTGTGAAGCAGCCTGGGGCAAGTGTCAAGTGATGTGTTTTCATCCACATTCCAACGTCACTCTGCCACTCATGTCACACGACGAGATTCGACTTGTTGTCGATGAATGGGCAAAACTCAGTCGAGAACTCGGCTCAAAGTACAACTGGGTTCAGGTAATTCTGCTGCATAGTGACCTTGTCATTGTCAGTATCTCACTGAATCAACTACCTGTTGTCACTTGTAATGTAACTGTGATAGGTTGCAATTTTTATGCACGACAGCAGCTACTGCTGTAGCATGTCATAGCCATTGCAATTTTGTCCGTTTGTCTGTTCGTCCGTCCGTTTGTCCGTCCGTCCAAATTTTAAGACGTGGACGTCACGATGTCCAAAGCAATCTGCCTCTTATTATGTTTATTTGTCTATAATAAGCTGAGAATTGATGTCAGAATCTGTTTTCGAATGTTTCGTTGGTTTAAAAAAATTTCGCTGACTGTCGTATTTCTGAATACTTCATTTCATGTAGACGTGGCATGGCAACCATATTAATTTATTATGCGAACAGTTCTGATCCAGAAACTGCAATCTTCGTTTTGTGTAAAGGTAGTAGAATTAAATGTTGCTTGTTTTTACAAGAAAGCTCAGTTGTCGCAAAGGAAGACATGCTACAGCCTATTATAGTTCCTGTTCCACTACTGTCCTTCAACGTCATCCAAGGTCAATGATTTTTTTATGTCATTTAAAAGCCAGTAAGCCTATGTGACTTTTTATTAGTGATTAGTAGTAACCTTGGTCTTATTTCTTATTGTTTCTGAGATACGGCCACTTATAGCTTGAAATTTTCCATTAAAAATTGCAGCCAAACCGCTGCAGATGGAGACATGATTACTATTAACAGCCTATAGGAAGTTGCCAGTGCCCTATCTGATGGTATCATCATTGTTTAGCCACAATACAACACGGTTGGTATACATAGTGCATTATGACCTTTTAAGGTCATCCAAGGTCAATGATTTTCATGTCATTTGAAAGCCAATGTGCGACTTTCTCTTACAATAGCAACCTAGGCTCTATCTCGCACCGTTTAACCACAATACATCCATGACAGACTGACCAACAGACACACTGACAGACAGATGACATTCTTGTTATGGACGCGCTATGCAGCATAGCTGTAGCACGTAAAAACCACAACCTATGTTGTTAGTGCGTAAGTGACGCATGTGTAGTAGGGCCTAAGTATTGTTTTGCATTAAGTTTTTGCTTGAGTTTTCTTGTAGACCTACTGCATGACTTCCAGGTTTTGTACACTGACGTCCAAATTTTTTAGCCTAGAAGTCATGACGTTTTGAAAATTCACATCCATTGAAAACCCTGCTTGCTGCAACAGATATTTGAGAACAAGGGCGACATAATGGGTTGTTCTAATCCTCATCCTCACTGTCAGGTAGCCTACTGTTTGCTACTTTTTCTTTCATTGTTTTATCAGCCTAGGGAAATTTGTGTCTAATGATGTCTTATCTTAAAGGTCCTTGGCCACGGTCAAACTCACTCGCGCAATTTCTGTAGATTTAAATTAGACATTTAACCTCGCAATCGCATATATAATATGTCGATTTGAGCTACATAAATATATGAAGTTAATGCGTGAATTCAAACGAAATGCGGCATCACGTTACGTTATGCGAAATATTCTAAACTATCAGTGCCTGCGGTGACGTCGTGACCCTAGCCCATATAGATCATGAATATTAATGACTAGCCGACGACGTCATCATTCTAGGCTAGGCCATAGCCTATAGACGTCATGAATATTAATTCATGACGTCTATAGGCTAAACTCACGACGTCACCACAGGTCATCATGGTGGCGCGTTTTCTACGTCATTTTCGTAGATCGTCGACTTCAAAGGTAAATTTTTCCGTGTTGACAGAACGCTGGGCGCCGATATTACTGTCAAAGTTATCATAAAATTCTGCACTTTCAGGAAAATGGATAAAATGTAT
>Ga0056128_1000086_pt1 | contig 53572 bp, 31 predicted proteins | sample WorMetLIZISLAND2_FD_71113 | JGI IMG/M metagenome (GOLD analysis project Ga0056128, IMG submission 71113) | Marine gutless worms symbiont microbial communities from Max Planck institute for Marine Microbiology, Germany - Olavius geniculatus... ... | reverse complement strand
TCAACCACACTACCCTTCTACGCCGGCTTGAGTGTTCCTATGGCATTCGCGGCACTGCTCTGGGTTGGGTGAGGTCTTACCTCACTGGGCGGACTCAGTACGTGCGGTCGGGATCAACTACTTCTCTGCCTACAGTACTACAGTCTGGGGTCCCCCAGGGTTCTGTCCTGGGGCCCATACTGTTTTTACTGTACACAGCTGACCTCATTGGTCTTGTCACCAGACATGGTTTGCGCAGCCATTTATTTGCTGATGACAGCAGAGCCTATGGGTCATGTCCACCTGCCGCCACGGTTGGACTTCAGAACCAGCTGTCCGTCTGTGTTGGCGACGTTGGTGAGTGGATGGCAGCCAATAGTCTACAACTGAACGCTGACAAAACAGAATTCATGTGGTGCAGTTCACAACGGCGGATTGGTCAGCTACCTGGTGAGCCTTTCGTGGTCTGTGGAAGCTCAGTAACTCCATCCAATGTCGTGCACGACCTCGGCGTGTGGGTTGACAGTGGTCTGACGATGTCCACTCACATCACCAAGACTGTCGCCGGGTGTTTCACCACTCTACGCCAGTTACGCAGTGTACGTCGGTCGTTGTCGCGTGATGCTTTCACTCATCTAGTAGTGGCGCTCGTGCTGTCAAGGCTGGACTACTGCAATGGAGTACTGGCGGGACTACCTGCCAGCCAACTGAATCGACTGCAGTCTTTCCGGCATGCTTCAGCGCGACTGATCTACGGCGCCCGTCAACATGATCACGTCAAGCCACTGCTACAACGATTTCACTGGTTGTCTGTTCCTGAACGTGTGGAGTTCAAACTGTGCGTCTTGACGTATCGTTGTCTCCATGGTCTTGGTCCGGACTACATCTCGAGTGACTTTGTGAGCGTATCCGACCTGCGTTCAAGACAAAAACTATGCTCAGCCATCTACTGCAGCTTTGGTGGTTCCAGTTACACGACATTCCACACTTGGCGATCGGGCTTTTCCTGTTATTGCTGCTAAGTTTTGGAACGCACTGCCGGGCGACATCACATCTGCTACATCACTTTTAACTTTTCGACATAAACTGAAAACATTTTTATTTCGTCGATCATACGGCGCGTGACTGTTTTGAATTCTCTGTGTTTTTGTCTTAGCGTTTTATTTTTTGGTTTTTATTTTTTTTTGGTGTTTCTACGTGTTTTTATCGTGTTGTAACGTGTTCTTGAAGTGCAGTTTGCACTTATACCACGCTAATCAGTTCGTAGTGATGATAATGATGATGAACTGTGTCATTAGTTGCATCCTAATATGTTGCACAAACGTTCTTATCCATTCATTTGTCTGTCCTCTATGGGTTCCTAATTCAAAGGAAAAACAAATAAGCATAGAAAAGCCAAAATTTATGTCAATGTTCTCCTGGAGAAGAATGAAACTGATGTGCCAATTATGGTCGAGTCATTTTATCTATCTTTTTAGTGTCCATGATACTCAATTCCCGAGAGCTGAAATATGAAACTACAGAAATTATATCTGAAATGGTCACGTCACCGTGTGGACTTGGAACATGTCAGCTAGGCAAGCCGCGTTGAAGCATTGGACAGTGACCAACAAGCGCAGGAATTGAAACGCAGTTTCAACAGGAGTCTGCCATCAGTTCACTTATTAGTCCGCCCGCAAAGCAATAGCTTTCGGAGTGAGCTTATGTTTTGCTGTGTTTTATTTTCTTTTTTTCCTCGCGAGATCTCCGAGCTCCATGGGTCGATCGCTGCAAAATTTTGCACGATGCTCGCAAGTGTGTTCGATTTTATAATGCTGATCCAAAATTTTGGGCACCCTCCCCCGAAAAATTTTAGGGGCCAAAAACATGCAAAATTTGGTGCAATTTTGACGGACTTCAAACTTTGGCAGCAAATATCTCTGAAATGGATAAAGATATTCAAAAATGGACTAGAACATTTTGTACCGCGATTCCTCCCGTGTAGGTAGGATGAAAAAAGTTAGGTAAAATTTGATCCACTAATCACGAAAATAAAGCGGTGAAATCGTACCTGCCAAATCAACTTTTTCGGAAGACCATATTTTGGCCCCTAGTGGGTGCTGCGCCCCTAAAATTTGACACATGCTAGAGAATGACAAAGTCTTACTAACGCACCCTTCACTGGGGAGAGGGGTCTCCCTTACAATTTTTTGCAAAAAGGAGTCAAAAATGGGCTTCAAATTTAGCATATCCATGCCCATAACTTTGGCGGTAGTGGAAGTAGCACCACAATACTTTGCCACGTGACATGCACTCTAGGTTGGAGTGTTAACGCGGGTACAACTTTTGAAGGGCATTGCCCCTTAAACATTTTGGAGGGCAAAAAAAATGTCCAAAATTTGGTGTGATGTAAAAAAAACTTTCGAGTTTGACCGCGAAAATCTCTGGAATGCATAGAGATACTGACAAGCGTTAAATGGCATTATCAAGGGTGATTCATCCCTGTTGAACAAAAAAATTTGGTGAACTTTGGTTCACCAACAAAAAAGTTATAGGCGCACATGTTGACCTTAGACGCTAATTCGACATTGAGCATTCAGCGTATGCTAATGCATTTGAGTTTGAACCACGTGACTTTGCTACTGGGGAAATTTCACCCCCCCTGAACTTTCCCTCCAATCGGACTTAGGTCGCTGGGTGAACTCACGTTGGGCATTTCCCTAAATTTCTAGTTTATATATTTATTTCACGCAGTCACTGACCTGTAGAGAACAGAAGACTGAGAGTCGCCGGCAGTACCGGAAGAACCCTGCTGGTTATGAGCCGGAGGTGGTACCTCGACTCCATTCAAACCCGCGCCACCTCCACCATAGAGCTCATGCAGCTGACTAGGATTCACCAGCCCACCTGCATACTGTTGCCCCGCTGCAGCCGATGCCCACATCTGAGCCGGGAAGCCACCCAGCATACCCATGCTCTGCAGGCTCACTGGCATGCCTATCGGCAGAGACCCGGGCAGACCCATCAGCGCCTAGACACATGCAATTACAATGATTATTAACGGTCTACGAAACACCGCACCAAACGGTTAGGGTTAACCGCACCGGACCGACCTAACTGGATGTCCAGAGCAATGTTTCGTCTGAGCTATTATTAACACTAATAATAACAAAGCAAAAACATAAGACCTCCCATACCATTACTACACATGGGTAGCCTAATAATAACAATCTAGCTTATACGAGAAGTGTTTAGTAATTCCAGGACTGTTTTTCTCAGTAAGCACACAGTGACAGTTGAAAACCAAAACTATTATGAAGTTGTAGGATATTATTATTCATTACTTAGTACCTACCGTGGTTTCATTTATGATGTCACGCTGTAACGGCCTGACTCTATTGGGATTTAACCATTCCTCACAGTCGGCAGTATACTCTATACTGCAATAAGCAACACCTCCACTGCCAATGTTTATAAACATCAAGTAAAAAAAACAATGTAAAATGTGATGTTACTTGAAGTTGTTGCTACAGTTTAGCAACGTTTATCCACAACACATGCGTTACAGACGAAAAACAGCCAACACACAGACGACATAATATATCCAAGGCTTAACCTGACAATCAGCCAAAAAGCCAATGTAAGGTGTGCCAGTTACCTGGAGTTGTTGCTGCTGGTGGTTGGCAGTCACATGAGCATGCTGTGGCTGCTGCAGCTGCTGATGATGATGCTGGTCAGCCGTGGACCTAGCTGCAGGCATCGAAGAGACTGGGGCACCTGCTGGACGACGCTGCTGCTGCGAGGCTGCTGGCGATGACTTCGACTTCTTTGCCTTCGGTTTGACTAGATCGCACGATCGCAGGCCCGTCGTTTTCAAGTAAACCTTTAGCTCCTCGTCGTACCTTGCCTGCAGACACACCAAGCACATTCATTAGTAATAATAATGATCATAATGATTTACCGGACCAATAACCACCCCAGCTTTGTCTGTAGCTTTTGTTTTTAACCCCCGAAAATCTTCAATGCCGGGAATATTGAAGAAGACAATAATAAAGAAATTTGTATAGCGCCAGTATGTCAAATGACTTCAGAGACTTTAGAGGTGCATGCTTACCCACAATGTACTCGTCGGCAGGCAGGTAAACCATCATGGTACGTTAGAATGGTCGTTAAAAATAAAACTATGGTACATAACAGACACAAAGATCCACTTAGTCTTGCTTCCCTCGGGGATCAGGCTGCCAACTTGTCTCGCTAATGTTAATTCGAAGCATGTTCACAGTTCACCTGTGTTGTGTGATCCCACATGGCTGGTGAGGCTCCATAGCTCTGTGATGCGTTTAGCTATAAAAACCTTGAACCTGTTACCAATTCACTTACAAAACTGTCAGAAGACCTGTGTATGCATCCAGTTACTTGCTTGGACATGCTGAAACACTGACTTTCGATCTCTGGATCTCAAAACCGAATCACGTCAACAACGTGCTAGATGCACTACTGCCAACGTTCAAAATACATCAATGCATAGCACACAGATAACACAGATAAAATTTACAGTGGTCTGACCAAGTCAGCAAATGATGTAAACACATGACCAGATCACTGGAACAGACTTACTCACCATGCAATGCTAAACGTGAATGCACATTGCACAAGTTGAAAAAAAATTCCTTACCCAATAATCTAATAAATATTTAACAGAACATAAACTATATTGAATACTGTCTGCAATGTCATGATGAAAACTGGCAGTTATGTCGAAAATATTGATTTTTGACAGAATTTGATGAAACTTAACAAATTTAAAATTTGCTGAAAAAATTTATGATGAAATTTGCACCTTCTGATAAACGAAAAATGGCATTTTTGGTGCAAAAATCCTTCGAAGCCTAATGTCGAGATAACAAGCCGGCATCACCTTATCAAGTGTGTATTCGTCGTTGTGCCGCTGTTTATCCTCTGGACCAAGCTCTCGCCACATTCGACCAATAGTAGAACTCATCTCACACACACCCATACTGGGATTAGCTGCCTTTACCTTCTCCCACATCTGTACAACACAAGCCAGTACACATCAGTAGCGCCACCTTGTGGTGCATACAATTCATACTAATGTGCTATTAAATACAACTTTACAGAAAAGCACACGTGCAAGACATGATAAGAACTACAGGCCAGTAAGTGGCAAGAGAATGGCAATCAGACTATCCATTCTATCAAAATAGTACTAACCTATGTCCTTATCACTAGTGCTAGTTCCCTAACACAACTCTCAATGGCAGCTGGTCACCACAGCAGTGGCAACATTTGACAAGTTAAAGGTGGTGTATAGCTCTTTATGGAAAACTCACTGCAGAATTACAGAGTGTCACTTGCATATGTAATCATTCAGTGCTACCCGCCACCCAACACAGGTACAGTAAAGCACCCTAGACAGACAGCCCGCTGGCCGGTACTCGATTTACCTACCATGGAAGGATTAAAGGCTGAGTTGATCTTGGTGTTGGTCATATAGTATATACCTACCGACAGTCACCCATTAACTAGTAACCACTTGATAGCAACTCAACCAAAAGTGAAACCCATGACCTTTCCATTGTAATTCTGACACGCCACCATTAAGCCACCAAGCCAGTGTAACTGTAACAACTCAAAAGACACAAAACTGCCCCTCCACAATGACTTGCCGCCCAGTAGCAGCCATTACTGACACTACACAACAGTAAGCAAATGTCAGGAATCTTTCAGTTGGCAGTTATGTAAGAGACAAATATTTTTTTATTATTCCACGTAACAGAAGAGGCTATGCACACCACAAAGCAGTGATACAATGAGACAGATCATCTTTGAAAAAATTTGTGTTAATCTCTCATTCTTCTGCAACCTTCCAGCTTAACAGTCATAACACAGCCAAAACCTATCATTCATCATCTGCAAATCTGACACTTAAATGTATTAGAATACTTTAATAAAAAAGCACACACACACACTATTACAGACACAATTTTCTGTAGGAGTATACTCACAAATCTGTTGAATCTCATATATGGAGTGAGAGGTCTTTTTGGTGGAGGTGGATATTCTGTAGGCTTAGCTGCACCATCTGTCTTCGCGTAACCAACATCCCCAGGAAACTGAACCTGGCCTGGTAAAGAGTTAATGGGGGTGACACCTGCGTAGGCACTGGGAGCGGGCTGATGGGCAGGTGATGCATACGATGACCCTGCAATAACATGAGGTGAAGCATGTGCATGTTGGAGACCAGGTGATGGTGATTCAGCAGGTAGACCATGCTGCTGCTGCTGTACCGTAGCACCGCCGTTGAAGTTACCGTGTCCTGAAGCAATCCGTGGCCGATCCGTCTGTCCACCGCCAGCCATCTGCAGATTCAATGGAGATCCGGCAGTGGCAGCGAGACCCTCAGCGTCCTTCGCTAACAAGTTCTGGTTAAAGAAAAATGGATTCGCCGCTACGTACGGCACTGACGTTGTAGCTGCGGCAGAACTGGTGCTCTGCATTGCCGACTGATATGACTGTTGCATCATGAACGGCAGATAACTGCTAGCAATCATCATTCCCGCATAGTTCTCGGGGTTAGCTACTGAAGCATTTGTGCTTTGGTATGGCAACTGAGAAGGATTCTGTTCGGCAAACTGACCATCTGGTTCCGAGTGTCCGGAATTCGACAAATTCGATCGCTCGAACGAGTTGTCCTCACCACTGGTGGCACCTCCGTCCTGATCAGATTCTGAACTTGCCGGATCCATTCTTAGTCAGACTCGTCAACACCACACTCTGAACATAAATCTATGCAACACAATGCTTCAGCTTTTAAAATAAAATAACTACGACATTCTAATATTATTCATGAGGTGGTTAAAGCTTATCAAAGCCTATCTGATAACGTGCAGATCCCTTGTGTACATTACACCCAAGGCAGGGGTAGATTCAACAATTATCCATCAGTGAAATGTCACTCTAGCACAATAGACCTTCTAGATAAAGCAACAAAATAGTATGCACTCTGCACAATTTTTAGTATCGCATGCTTGGTTAAAAATTAATCGCATCACCTGTAATGCGTCTACATGCATACTGCTATTACTGCATTCTTATGATGCTGCAAAATCGGTAAGAATAATTACCACAACAAGCCACAATGGGCCATAACTGATGACAATGAACCATACTTATTTTGGACAAATGATGAAAACGACAGGGAAAACGATGAAGAAAACAGCACGTGGTCTGTCCGTTTTTGCTGTCATCTTCGCTGCTGTTCATTTTCCCGTCGTCTTTTCTTCTCATTCGACTTTGCCGTTGTCGACATCTCTGTTTGTTTGTCTTATCCATCATCTATGCCATCTGTTAGTCTTCGATGCTGTCTTCTCCATCATTATGATCTGTTAACAATGGGCACAGGCTAACGAGAATGGACCACAACAGACTGTTGTGATCCATTCTGATCAGCTTGCGGCCCCGTTGTTGTTAATTTGTAGCCCATTGTGCGCTGTTGCTTCGTTGTGGTCAGTTATGGTCCGTTGTGGAAATTAATCATACCCCTGCAATCTACCGATACTAGTAGGTCAGGCAATCGAATGCTTCCAACTGGGTAGCACTAATTGCTGAATCAGCTGAATCGGCGCCGATGGATGTAACTGAATAAGCGATAGTTTTAAGTAATAAATCTAAACTTTAAACCTAAACCCCAAAACAAACCAAAACCTGAACCAGCAGTGGATCACAACAGGGTTGCCGATTCAGTAATTACTGTTAATCCATCGGCGTCATGAACACAGCAGTGGGCTGATTCAGCAATTAGTGCTACTGTTCCAACTCGTCATACTTCATGCAACTCAATGCAACACAAAATCAGGGTCAATATTGGGCAATTTTCTGTTACAGTTGCATATAAATAGACTGCATAAAAAGCAAACTCGCGTGACAGCGTTGGAAACTCAGGGACACCTGCTTCAAATCAGATTTGACGAATTGCTTCACTGTCCCCCTAAATTTATCATTAAAAACCCAAACTGCACAGCAATGATCCAAGCACAGGAGCGAGAACGGCGTATTTTCACCCTTATTCTGCGTCCCTGGCAGCAGAAAATAACACAAGGCGGCTCTGTCATCCGCATACGATAATGTTTTTGTGTGATCGTAACTGCAGCAGTACTGTCCAGTCTAACTAACTGCTTATGTGCTTAAAAATCGACCACTTACAAATTACACAAACGTATTACTCTTAATTTAGCTCATACAACAATGCTACAACAAATTATAACAATAATACTTTCGCGCATTTGCAAAGTTCAACTCTTTTTCCAACATGTACGCATTACTCCAATCGTTCACTCACCGTCACGCCCAATTATGTAAAAATAGCCCAAGTTGCAGAAGTTGTTTTGGCTGACCGTTAAGGTAGAGCTTTGGTACGATCTGTCGTCTGTCTGCCTGTCTGTCGTCTGTAACGCTTGTATTGTGGCTAAATAGTAGCTTTTACCAAGAAATTATCTGAACATGTAAACAGGGTTGCCCGCTACCTTGTGGTACCAACTCGGACCCTTACTAGTACTATCTTTTATTTCCCCCAAACGTGGGTAATGAATGCACCCCAAATACTTGCATTGCGAACTTGGGCGAAACCGCTAGTTAGTGGCATGGTTACAATTGACAGCCGATATGAACTATTATTAATGTCCTATCCGACGGTAGGGCGCTGCAATGCCATCGCCAATTAACCTTATACGGACACAACTAATTAATTTTTTTTCCAAAATAAGAGTTCTGACACCCAAAATTTTTGTCGCATTACGGCCAAACTGTATCAACGAAATAGTTGCTATTAACAGGCTAGAGACAATTGCAAATGACCTATTTTATTGCCGGCCCTTCCCTTCCTTCCAAACAGGGGCACTGAAGTGAGTCCTCATTCACGTACCTGCTGGCCTTCAGACACTGCTGATGGCGTACGGGCGGTCTTCCCTAGGGACAGCTGGGTTCCTTGTGATGTAGCTTACATGTGAACTCAAACTACAGTGCAAAGCGCCGCAGCCATAGTCAGTGAATCAATGACATCATCGAACGCAGATCTCTACGTCTGTATATTGATACGCACTGATCTAAAACATAGGATTTCCAGTAAAACTTGTTTTATGACTTAGAATTATTGCCTCTTGTGATGAAAACATCACTGTTTATCTTAGACCTAGTACCATACAACGGTGAAATCATATTTGCATAGCTAATTACTTATCACCTCTCAACCGTTTCAAAGTAGGTTTCAAAGTAGGCAGATGTAGGTTAAATCCTCAAGACTTCTGAGCAATGTGCATGATGTTTTCATATACCGTGGAAACAGTGGTCATATGTGCTGCCAACACCATCAGATTGCATAATATACGCTCACATGGCAAAGTAAGTCATGTTCTTTATTCACCATAACAAGAAATACATGTATTCACATCTAAATGTTACTGTTACGCAAAATGTGGCCCAAATGTTTACACTAATAACCAATATACAGACATTTTACTTCGTCATCAGAAACCAATAATTCTACAAATATTGCTGTAAAAATTGATCAATGTATAAATCAATTCCGGTTGAATTTTTGAATGACAAAATGGAATCAATTAGGTCAAATACTTGCAAACAAGCAGCATTATATTACTGTTCTACAACAATATCAAAAAATTTTCTAGTTACTTCTGAAAAAAACCAAAAATTTAAAGTTGTGTTTAAAGTGTAAATTTTTTGGCCACACATGTAATTCTATAAATATCTTCAAATATACGTAAATGTTATAACCAATAAATTACTACATTACACGTATGCACAACATTTTCACACAGAGTATTCAACAATACAATATAACACCACTCACAACATTTCCGTTGGTTTCTGGTCATGTATCATATGTGTTACAAGGAAGCTCACTGCCAGTTTTATACAAGAACACATTTTAAAAATATTAATTGCAATATGAATTACGAACACATCACAATATTTAAGTCACAATCGTTGAACTTATTTGAACACTGATGATGTAATGTATGCTGCTACTGATTGTAAATAAGCAAAATAACATCAGGAATGTAAAAATCAGAGATTATAATCATTTTTCATAACTAAAATTTATCCACTTGAATATTTTGATGGTAAGAACTGGATTAAAGTTTCAACATTATGACCTTATTCTATAGCTGGAAACTTGAAACTTATTCATCATCAACAATAACTGATTGATTGCAAACCAGTTTTCTGCCGTGTTTAATTGTTTATTATGCACAACGTTCTAGTTATTCCAATTATATTCTTAAAACGAAATAAATGTTTAATTAGTTGTCAATACTTTGGAGAATTAACATCTAACAAGAAATATGAGCTAATGCTCACGAGATGCTAGAAAGCCTATATCAGTTCCGGTTCAGTAGTTTAGCTGAATATTGGGGTGTTCATGCTTAGTTAATATACAAATACCAAATTCTCTATCTGGATCACATAACAATAGTAGTGTGGCGCCACCTTGTGAATGATATAGACTTGTGTCGCAGCACAAAATTTCCAAAAAATCCATAAACCCCATATTTTGGCATTCAAAGTCATTGAATTCGGCGCCAATCGAAAGCCAGTGTACGACTTCCTATTAGTGATTAATAGTAACCGAGACCCTATCTCGCACCGTTACTGAGATACAGCGACTTATTTGCCAAAAATCACAAATTTTACCCACCCCCCTCTTATTTAGCGCCCTCGTTCAGGGTGACCCCCTTCGAATTTATGGAAAAGCTTTATGGTTCCTGAAACAAGAGTCTTCCAGGCAGCCGACGGTGAAGAATTGGTGATCCTAGCTTGCACCATTTTTTACTGATCCACCCATGTGACAGACGGACAGACGGACTGACAGAATTCCGATGGCTAAGACGTGCTAAAAGCAGTAGCTGCTTTCGCGCGTAAAAATGAAAAAATCACTGACAATCCCAACAAAATGTTTACTAAACATATGATAATGATGCAGTGCTACACAAATGCTAATGGAATTCACAAACACATTCAAATAATAGTGGAATGTCACACAATAGCTGATATACAATATAGATATAATATACGTATGTGCAATGGCAAAAACATAATCAAACTGTCATGGACATTATCTCGTAGCCACACCATGAACTAACGTAATGCATCTTTACCAGAGCTTTGCATCAGAATAGATCAGAAACAACAACACAACAACAACTGCAATAACAACAGACCAAGATATCAGAGCACAGCTTACTGCAAAATAACAATATCAACTATTATGACTCAATAATAAGCAATGAGTGAAATGTATACATACATAAGTCAAATACATGTATAAGTCATACTAAGTCTCACTGCTCAGTGCTCTGCAATAATGAACCACGGTGTTTATATCAGTTATTAGGTCTTAAAGGGTAAATGGTTAAGACGAAGAATAGTACCTGATGAACTGCTGCTTACACGAGTTAGACTTGAGACTAGGCGTGCTTTACAATCTCGGAAGTGGCAGCTGGTTGGCAAGAGCTAACGATATCGTGGAGCATTATGTGGCCATCCACTGCCCACATCCCTAGACCCACTATAAAACCAGCAGACATACAGTAGTCAGCAATGAATTTATGTCCAGTGTTATGAATGTGAGATCACATCTCCTTAGACTGCAGCTGCAAGAGCATGGCTTAAAATCACAGATCGGCCCATCCTTGGCTGCAATCGCAAAATGCCTACTACAGTAATAATCAAATGACAACATTAAATTGTTTGAATAAATTCAACTAGTGACTATTTGCCTAGAATGTTAATACTGATCACTCAACCATGCAATGACAATGAGCAGATTTGCTGCTAACTGTATAACCAAAATGATGCACTAATGTGTGCATGAAAAAACATAAATATCCACAAATTAGCAAGTATATAACAATAGTGAAAACAACAACAACCACAACAACAGACCAGCTGTAGCATTGTGAGAGATACGTTCAGTGTAATGCAATAATATTAAAACTGTTACAAATACTACAATCAGCTGTCGATGAACACACAAAATAGAACGCAATATGGCAGCAAGCTAAATAACAACATCAGTACAATAAGCGGACCTAAACGAAAGCCTCAATTACTTGCCTCATTCACTGCTGAAATTCCAGGCTCGGCCATTAACTGGTTTCGCTAACTTTAGACCAGCTGGATTACTACTACCATTTCATACAAGCAAAAACAACAGTGCCAGATCTGACCATCATATGAAGCCATTCAGATGCCAGGCTCAAATGTGTTTGTTGAGAAAAACTCAAGTGTCTCAGATTCTGAACTCTGAATGGCACTCAGGACTGATCCGGCGTAAGTAAGATAATATTAGTTAGGACCACACAAATCACTGATAAACAACAATCACAACTACAATTTTTTGGGAAAAACAAAATTTCCAGTGTTGGTCAATGCCCTCAGTTAGGCTTGGAAAGGACCCTGAGGACCCCTAAACTCCACTAGGACTATCACTTCATTAAAATGTTTCTTTGAACAGAGTTTTAGGACAACAACTTATCCATCGCTGGTAGACATAAAAAGCTTGAAAGCATAATTATACTTCTACGTCATCACCAAACTTCAACGTACATAGGCTGAATGCATAAAAATGTATCTCAAGACGAAGCCTTCAAAAAGTGGATACAACAGCTGCAACCAAAATTCAACCGGCATATGGTTGCAAAGTATGTCGACACTCTCACCCCTCCATCCCACCATTGGGTTACAATTGGGTTTTCGGCTGTAAACCAGCCAAGGCCCACAGGTCTTGGAGGGTGGGCTACTACAACAACAACAACAACAACATAGGCTGAGATGACAGGTAACTGAGGTTGACTGGTGTTAGCCGTAGCTTGGTTGAAAGCGCAGGTAGGCCTTAAGTGTGGCGGGCAGAGGAAGGTGCTCCACATCCTGACAGTCGTAGTATTGGCGGATCACAAGCCGGCACAGACTCTGCAGGTCCAGAGCCACGGGAACCTTGTACAGACGAACTCCCGCCACCTAATAATCCACCAATGCAATCAGCGACATTGCGAGTTGAAAAAGTAGGCGGGGCAAAAAGCTACAATTTACCGACAAACACTGCAAATTTCTGACAGAATTACAACATGATAGATGATAAATCGGCATCAGTTTTCCATTCACCTTTGATCGCTGCAATAACTTAGCAAAATTTATGACCTTCCTGTAACCTTGATGTTGATCCTGCAACCTTGGAAACCTAACCGGTTCCTCTTACTATCTATAGGAGATACGCGACAACAAAAAAGTCTGTAAGCCAAACTTAAGAAAATTTATTAAAATCGGATGTGCAAAAATCTCCAAAAATGCAATTTACCAAAAAATGTAGGAAAACTTATAGCCTGGCAAAGAGCAGAAAGATACAAAAAATTTACAAAAAATTACGCTGCCAACTTGTGGAAATTTAAAGAAAATAATGAATAATCCTCAAAAAATCTTTGGAAAATTCCTGGGAGAAAATTTTGTGAATTGGGTTCAGGTACATGACTATATTGAATTGATAATACCTGCTGATAGAAAGTGCCTTGTTCTCCATAGGCGACTGCCAGATGTGAACCAGTGGAAGAGAAGAGTGGAAAAAGAGCAGCCGGTGAGAGTGTTGGTACTTCTGACAAGCCGTCAGTGTTAATGACATAAACGACTGACACGTCGGTGCCCGAGTAAACAATCACCCGCGGGAAGTTGAACAGGCCATCCTTGATGGATCGACCAAGAACCAGCGATGCGATGTACTGTCCATCGGGACTGAATGTGATGTTGTGGGTCGTCTGGTAGTGAGCAGTGGTCGTAGTGCTACTCATTGCGACTACCGATGACTCCACGAGGTCGTACAGACAAACCACGTCACGGCCGTCAGGTCCTGGGTAGTTGCCGAGCGCCATTCGACGTGATCGGTAGCGAGGGTCAAAAGCAACAAACAGTCGGACGGCGGAGTTTTCAAATAATGTCTTCAACACAGGACATCTGCAACCATCACAAATTGTTACTTAATGTATCTCGATGGTGATAACATTGTTAGCGAAAACATTTGAACTTCTCAGAACTTTAAAGCACGGTTCGTGACATATGACCATATTACTGCTATATAAATTAACTGATGAACTGACCACATGCACTGTTACTATGGTCAATCGATCAATTGATAACCATTTAGTGTTTTACATAACTAATTATAAAATTACTGCAGGACACGATGCAGCTTCAATGAAACCAGACAAAAGTCATAAAGTGCTCTTACAAGCTGCCTCAAACAATATCAACACAAATTAAAAAAGAAGAACAAAAAAGCATGCAAAAACATTCAAAACAGCATAATACATCTGAAATTGAGTACTAGGAAAATCAATCTTATTTCAGGCTGTGAGCCTTGACAATAGTCAGCTTTTTAATATTTATCATCAATGGTCGAACATGAAACATGAAAACATGAAAATTTCACTATATCACTGAAGTATGCATAGAATCTGATCTAAACTACAGTAGTAAATTTTTATTGAAAACATAAAAATTAAACCATAACAAATAACCTAGCAATTACTTTCAAAAAATTGAACACCACCATAACCAAGTAAATTCCACAATGTGTAAATCATCATTCAGCCAACTGCTATCAAACCAAATAAGTAGGATCAAAAAACTCAACAAAACAAGACATAACTAAGGACTGCAGAAAATTACAACAAAAAATAGCAAAAAAACATGGCAAACTTTTGCGAAAATCGCAAAAATCGCGGAAAATCACGGCATCAAATTACCGGTCTAAAGACCATTATATAGTCTATAAAATCCAACATCAAGCATTGACAACCATCACTGCATGTAGTGCAAAGTTTTCAACTGTAAAATTTTGTCACTGCGAAGCATTAAAAATTTAAAATACATAAATTTCTGTGACGATGTCTCGGTCACATATTGAGCAAGTAAGTAACAGTGCATACAGAATTTGGTAGTAGTAGCAAAAGCAAATATTTGTGTGTTAAAATAATAATAATAAAAAATAATAATAATAAACAAATTTGTATAGCACCAGTATGTCGAATGACTTCAGAGGCACACAATAAACTCCAACTTATGCTGATTAAAAATGAAAAATTCTTGTGAAAAATGCAAAATCATAGCATTTTGGTCAAAAACACGGCAAAACAAAGCATTCTGACAAATCACGGCATTTGATAAAAATCAAGGTTTCTGTGATTTCCGTGTTACCGTGATTTTCTACTGTTCTAGATTTAACTTTATCACCAACCTGTTCTCTTTACATGACAACACTTTCATGGAGTTCTGGTATTCACCGCGGCAGAAATTGAGGACGTACATCGCGTTTGGCTTGAGAATAAACGTGGACAGATCAGGACTAATTATGCAGTCGCAGAGGTAATGTTTTCCACCCGTGGCTGTGGTTGACTCCTTGTGCACGGCAAGAATTGATTCCGTCTTCATGTGCAGTGCAACAAACTCCATTAGACTATCGGCACAATTGAGCTGAAGCAGAGCCAAGCCATCACGATATCCCACCACCTGAGCAACAAAAAAGCAATGCACAAACAAACATCATTCACAGTCTTTTGCTTTGTACTAGTAAATAAGATCAAGAAAAGTAGTTCATTAGCACAGTCTGAGTCAATAGCAATCAATTCAATGCTGAGAATCTAATTCCTGTTTAGATGTACACAATACAACTGGAAGTAGCATCAAAAACCACTATGGCACAATGATTCCCCATACTTCAATTGTAAGCTTTGAGATGCAATTGTTGTTAGTACAGTAAATTAATATAGCTGACCTGCACACTCTTGAGATAATGCCCTGCAGGATCCGGCTCAACGTGCAGCCGTGTGGCATATGACGATGGGAGTCGAACGAACGTATCTTGGCAGAAGCAGCCTTCAACGATCGTCAGCATACAGTGTGGTCTTTGCAAGACCAGTCTAGCCGGGGCCTCATGGCGGACAATAAGATGCCGGCCAGACGTGCACCACGGCTGTAACCGAGCCTTCACGTTGGACGTGTAGTCGATGCGGGGGTCAAACCCCCACAGCACGGCCGCGTACTTCCACGTTGACAAAATCTCTGAACGAATCACGGACCAGGCGTGAGGCGATGACGATGATGACAGCAGGACATCGCTGCTACCAGATGCTGAGAATGTAGAGTCGTTATCATCCTCCAAGTCCCGACGATGTCCGCCAAACGATGCCCCAGAGTTCTCATGAGATCTACTTGCCAAACTTGTTGAAACTCCCATCACTCAGCTTCTGGAAAACAAAAATACAACAGAACATCACAGATAAATGGGCCCTATTGCATCGATGCAAAAAATGATCTTGGTGCCAAATAGTCCCGATGCATAGAAATGCCTGGGCCAAAAGTTATCACCACAAACACGTATATGAATTTTTAGTAGCCACGATACACGGCGTTACATCACTGCTACACAGCCGACCATACAGAAGTTATGCTACGAATCAGTCAACAAATATTGTCTATAAAGTAGTCACACAACATACCCCATAATCGCACACAGTGTACCGACAAATACTTAATAAAACGCCAGCTTCCTGTTCTTGTCAACAGAAATAATTCCAATGAACGTCAAATCGTCAAATGAATGTCAAATCGCCAAAAATGACCTCAAATAATAATTTCAGTCGCATGTAAACAAGTGGGCGTGACATGTAAACAATGTAAACAAACTCGACCCCATGGGCAGAAACGATATACGCAATGGCAAATGTGAGTTTGTGACTTTATGACTTGTGAGTAGACCTGAGGCGCGTTTCGCACATTTTATTTCTCTGAGAATCTCCGAGATTCTCTGAGAATATCTGAGATGCTGCGTAGAATTCGCGTTTCGCACCTGCCTTTTTTCTGAGATTCTCAGAGAATCTCTGACAATCTCAAAAAATAAAAAGTGCGAAACGCGCCTCTGGAAGTCACCCGTTTCCAATAAGCCATCGGAGAACGACCCTAAAAGTGCGTACAGACTGCAGAGCGACGTAGCAGCTAGGTGACACGGTTCAGTGTTTGACGAACTGACCGATGGGCAAGCAGTAATGCATTACAGTAGTCACCGTTTAACGGCGTCGGCGGCCTATGTGATTACGCTCATGTATGCGTCAGCAAATGACCAACGGGTTCGTCCTGCTTTGCCACTGGTCAGTTCATCAAAAACGAAACCATGTCACTTCAGTTCAGTCCAGTTACGTCGGTACGCACCATTAGAGTGAGATATGACAAATTGCAGACTTCTATGAAACTTTATGAATATATTCTATTTTACTATATGACTCGCATTTCTCCACATGTTTAGAGTGTGCCGGCTAAATATGTGCATATTTGAAATTTCCAAGTTGATTGAATTTTGAAAACCAGTTGAGATTATGAATGTATGAATTGTACCAGCTTATTCGCCGGTCTGAGATGAACTATTTGTAACATCTCCACATTAAAACAACTAGAATAACAGATAACTTTTGTAACTTTAATCTCGGTGCTTTGAGACACTACACTGTAGGTGTCCTTTTTTCTGCTACAGGGCTTAGTCAATTATAGTGTGACAATATGGTGTTGATCATCATTATCATCGTCATACGACAATCACGTTAAAATAACAGATAATTACACAACTGTGTGACATTAAGTGTCGTGTTAAGACTGAAATGCAAAAAAAGTCGATGGTGTTTATTTACAAACCCCAAAACCATGACATCTATGCACGTTGCAACGACATCTGACCAATTCAGCCATTTCTACCGCATGGACGCACGGTCCTGATATCGCGCATAAAATGATATTGACCTAGTGTTTGAATTGTGAAAAATTAGCTGCGGGGGTTGAACTTTTCGATGGTCGAAGCCCGACCAAAATTATGATGTAAATTGTATGTATAAAGTATATAACTGACCTGCCAGTACATAATTTTAGTGTGTTAGGGGGTTGAGAAAACAGTTGGGGGGTTCAACCCCAACCCCACCCCCGGCAATTCAAACACTGTATTGACCGTGCGAGTGCCCGGTCTATCCAGTAAAGCTGCGGTTAGTTTCTATTCCTGCGCACAGAGGTAGACTGTGTGACATCTTGGGTGAAATAGCAACATCTAAAGACAGACACCATTGGTGGTTTGCTGAGCGGCGTTTTTTCGTAGTAAAGGTTGACATTAATCGAACCTGAATATTACCTGACAAGAAACCACCCAAGCTGTCCCCTAAGCACGTGAAAGTTATTAAACATGCGCACCCTTCAGCTAAACTGAGGTTAATTACCGCCAATACGCCTAATGCTAATAAATTGCACTCTTAATTCTGCCTATAGTGCTGCAGGAGAAGCTGATTAGAGATATGCTATCTGATCGTGTGTGATTTGCGCACGGTAAATAACACTTTGTGACCGCATACAAACCGTGTGTGCACACGGTAAATATAATCATTGATTTCTACCCTTCACTGCATACTAAAAACAATATGCCTGGCACAACACTAATAGGCCTAAGCAACAATAACAGAGTTTGATTAGCATTGGCTCTAGGCGTTTCTGCAGCAGACTTTAGTCCATAGCTTCAAGTTAATCAGTGCAGAAGAAATACACTCAGTAAGTAAGTAAGTAAGTACATTCAGCATACAATGTCGACGAGAAGCGTGCCGAATATGAGGCTACTACATGGTACACAAATCCAAGCCAGCAATTTTGTAACATCAAAAAATACTGCCCGATTCTCAGAATTTACATTTTTTCTAAAAGTCGCTCCACTGTCACTCAGCACCCAAAAAAGCACAACAAACAGATAATTAAACATCCCACCACACTTCTAAAGTTTCACCACATTATCTTGTGAACACCAGTTTTTACCAATAAAAACATCTCACAGTCAACAAAAGTGATGAAACAAGTTGTCTGTCACATGCAAACTCTGTTAGCAAACGTTGTTTTAACACATAAAAAGCCAAAAAATCGGTCAATGACCATAAGTTTTTTCATGAACAATAACAAACAAAAAGCTAGAATTCTGAAAGATCTATATAGCTCATTAACCACAAAATTTGTTCTGTTGCCCATTTTCAAACAAGACAAAAGAAATGTGACAATTAATCAACTGCATTTACTATTACAACATATACAATTGACTGCATCTTATCCAGAATGTTTCACAGTATGGTCAAAAGAAAGACGTTTCACAGCAAACGTAGCAATCACCAACGAAGTACCACTGTAACAACTTCATCTATATGGCACGAACATGCGAAGCAATTACACAAAGAACTGCCGGTAAAATACTGATGAAATATTGAGTGAAGCGAGCAGGAAAAATTTTAAACTGCTGTATGCAGTTTGCGTACAGCAGTTCAAAATTTTTGAACCCTCTGAGTTTTCCCCGACTTTGGAATGTAAAATTCGCCGACTTTCCCCGACCATAGGAACCATGTGTAATGCAGCAGAAATGTAACGATAGAGAGGAGAAAATCAGATGTTACTGCAAAGAATGTAACATATTATTTTGTTTCTAAGCAAACTTAGCAACTGCACAGTAATTCAGGCAAAGTTGCATCGCAGACTGCAACGTCTAGTGCATATTTTTCGCATCAATCAATCGTTCCCACATGGTGAAAAAAAGCAGCAAACACCACAGTTTCCATAACACTGACTAAGATAGGACCATGTGATTAGATGTACCAGAAAATACTTTTAGCTCTGAAAATTAGTGACTTTTGACCACTTACAGAAGTTGCAGCAATCAACAACAGTACACAAATAGTGACTGGTGCTAAGGTCATTAGTGAACACTGTTTTCCTAAAGTTGAAAAATATTATCAGAGGTCAAATGACGAGGGCAATATTTCTCAACAGAGGGAAAACAATTTTCACTCATGACTGAAGATACCAGATGTTTTGTTATACCTCATAGTGAGAAGACACAGGAATATTCTATAGCATTCTTTGAATGCTTTGAAATGATCAAACAAACCACTGACATCATGATCGTCTGATAAATGAAAGGTCTGCCTTGTTATTCAGACTGGCCTATGTTCATTAAATATTATTTGGTGACAAAATATGTTTTTGAGTGCAATTCAGACTATTTCTGAAATCAAGAATCCAATTTCATCAGAGAGAGAAATACATATTATGCAAAAACTGTGATTTATATTTGTCAGTCCCATGGTTCTAACTGTTGTTTAGAAATATCAGGCTAACTGTGATGGGCATAAGATAGAGACCATAAATATTAATGAGGCAATGCCAATGCCAATAATGCCAATGATAGGCACCAACATGGTCATGCGATGCAATAGTTCTTGGGAGGGCATTATTGCATCACGATAGTGCCTACCTGGTTAACAATTCATTTTAGTGAGTGTAGATCTAATGTGACATGATTTGGACCAATTGAATCCACGTATTTTGCGATGAGGTATAACAATACACAGTGGCATGTATTAATTGTCCTAGTTAACCTATTTACAACAAGTCTATGTACAACGACAACTGCATAGATATACAATGATATCCGATTTAACAGCAAAGCAACAGGTAACAGAATTAATTATTACCAAACAATAATCTGATAATTCTTCTCGAAATAATAAACTATCAAATGCCGTAACGATCTACTGTCATTATTAACAATACTCACTGCTGATGTAAGCAACACACTCTGTCCATTCATCGATATAAATACCAGACATTTTAAAATACATAACAGTACGAATATATATCACCACCAGCGAACAACAGAGCACAACTGTGCCATAAGCATTAATCAGGTAAGAGCCCAAGAATCAAAGTCCTTGAAACATTTCTGCTGTCAGAATCCACCATCAACCTTTTGTATGAATCTGCGCAAATCACCATAGTCTCAGGAATGAGTTACAAAATGCAAAGTCTGCGAAGTCACTGTCCATTTTCACCGCAGCTGATAACACATCTCATCATAAAATCATTTTAGGAGGGTATACTGGACAAAAACTAAACTAAACTAAGTAACTAGTGTACCCAGCAGTAGCTATTACTACTCTGGCCACTTTAAAGTAATGATTAACTGAAAGAAACATACACAACAAATTTACTTACTTATTCACTTAGTTAATCGCCACATCTTTGATAAACAATATAAACTGGTCTTTTGCCTGGGAAACATTGTTGAGTGGTCTTAATTCAGAAAGAAGTGTGTTCAGTGATGCTTCACAATACTGGACAGTGACTGAGTGAGTGAGTAGGGTTTAACATCGCGCCTGACACAGTATAGGTCATTTCGGGGACGGCCTTTCCAGGCAATGAACACACGCATAATTAATCATGGAACAGAAAGTTTAACCTTACAGCAATGGAACAGAAAGTACCTTTACAAAAACAAAACGCAAAAAAACAACCTAATCCTAAAATTGTAAGAACTCTCCATTATAATTCCGCATATGTAACAGTAATGGCAGTTCTGATAATCTTCCCTGTTATTCTCCAGTCATTAATCTCAGAATGCTGTCTATTGGAGGGCAGGCGGTGAGATGACAACATTGGACAGGGCAGCAACATGAAGTCACTGTGCTAGCACATGTAAAGGGGATGTCAGACGAACGACAAAATTGGCCGATTTTATTTGCCGACAAAATTGCCCGACAAAAATCCGTCGTGCGTCATGAAAAAATCGCCCAATTTTGTTGGCCGACAAAATCGCCCAATTTTGTCGGCCAAGATAGAGTACGTTCTATCTTCGACGATTTTATCGGCTGACTTTCTGTATATCAGACAACAAATTTTGTTTATGTTGCCATGGCGATTGTTTACAACGGAAGATAAATATTTATTTTAGTTATTTATTGTGTTTGTTATTATTTTCGTTCATTAAATGCAGAAAAATGTGATGCAAGTATTATTTTGCGACCTGCATTCAGCTGTTGTGCTAACTGATATCGTACGAAGTAGCAGACGAAAATAGCGGCCGTGTGTCATGGTTCACCGATTTTGTCAACCGATTAAACAACTAAACCACGCCCACAGAAGTCGGCTGACTTTGTCGTTCATCTGACATCCCCTTAACACTTTACACATCATTGCATGCTTTCAGCAGACAAATGCAGCGGCAATGACAAAATGTTTAAAGCTAGTTGGGACGAAGTGAAGCAAGACACACTGAATGAGCCACTCAGCAAACACACTGCGAATCACATCTTGCTGTGAAAGTGCAGCGTAACGGCTAACAAACAAAGTGAACAATGACAATGTTCAACTCCCATGCATTAAACCATCACTGGCTTGTTACCTCTGCAGAAGGTAATGTTTTTTTGCGACCTTACTATCTGCCTTCTGCAAGATCACTCTTTGAAGTTGTTAACGAATGAGAAAATTTTTTTTTGAGATTGGGGCATGGCACAAGACAAAATAAATAAACATTTGCCATCTTCACCACAGCATAATACAATACAATGAAATAAACCCTGATGGTTAACAGTTGCAAAAATTTTTAAAACGCTAGAAAATTTAGTATAATTAATTGTCAATAATGGTTAAAAACTTTAAAATGCTATAATTTATGTATATTATAAAACATATACTTTTTGTTTATGAAATTCGTGAGTTTAACGGCATTCAGCTGTCGCAAGCACATTGTTGCAATCGCTAAGATTCTACTGATTACTTGCATGCATGATTATTCAATAACTTCTGCAGACACAGTGGCTGGGCATTTTGAACTCAGCAATTGAACAACTGAAGCTAACAATTACAAAACAACGTCAACTGCCAAAGGAACATCGCTAAGAACGCAACACAAATCCAATATGACATTCACCAGTACCCAAACAGCTGAAACACACTGCGCAAAGGCTGAGGTCATTTCTATCGAATAAATTTATTGAGTATCAGCAAAAAATGAGCAGCCAACAAGCGCAATAGCTATTTTGATGAAACGGTTTTAATATGAGTATTTAGCAAAAAGATGACTAGTAAGTTGAGCTACGTGAAGTCCGAGTAAGGCCTGTGCTGTGTAGTTCTAGTCTTATGCTTTGGGTGTTATTAAAATGAGGACTTTATAACGGTCGGATAAAAACCGCTATAGTTTATAAATATCTGTTCATTGTAGTCTTTGAGTAAATTTAGATCAGAATCGGATATCTATTTAAAAGTAATGATAGGCATTATTCTTCATTACATGAAGGCAGACTGTTAAGCAAATGAATGTGGAGAAAAAAGTATTAGTCTGTATTAACGTTTAACACCATTTCAACATGTTTATAAATTAAATGCAAATTTTTAGAGGTCTATGCTGACTGCAATTAATATCAAACTAGCAGATAATTATGTTGGATATCTACCCAAAAATAAAAGTTTCTTATGTTCTTTTAATTAATTATCCATTTGATGGCTAGGCTTTATCGATCTACAGCACGGTGACTTACAATGTCATACAAAATAAAAAAAAGATTTTTTTAAATTCTGAAATTAAGTCAGCATAGTCTAATGTCAGTGCACGCAAAGCACCTGATTCACGGACAGACATCACGAAACTAAAATGGTACTAAAATACAAAATAATGTAAATAATTGACATTAACATCAATGTTCTGCCAAAGAACGTTAATAAACATGTAACGTCACATAAAGTACCATATCTAACGAACATGTACACCATCAGCATGGCATTGGAACTAGCTGGCCCACAATACTGCTGTACTCCACTTCTCAAAACCAGGGTGACCACTTTCCAGACCAAATGAAATTACCCAACTTTTCCCTGACTTTCCAGTTGGGCAAACAAAAATTCATCGATAATTCTCCACTACAGTTGACAGTCGTTGCTTCACATAAGGTAGATTAGACCAGATAATACAAATATACCCAATGTTTTCCCTGATTTTTTTTCATTTTCCCTGACTACTTTAAAATTGTGCGACTTTTCCAGGTTTTCCAGGTGAGTGCTCACCGTGCAAAGACGTATAGCATTAAATATTCGCTGGAACTGCCATGGCCAAAAAACTGTGCTATTACCTAATCGGCAAACTGTTTGGCCTACGATCACGTGACTACCAGCCAGCCAGAGGCTAGTGTCTAGTTGTCAAGCTGCTGCACTATTATTAGACCGCCCATACACAGTAATGGGAGACTTTATATTTTCGCTGTTTTTTTCTACTTTGAAAATTTTTCATTCTTATCTTGTCTGAAACTGAACAGCAGACCAAGACCAAAACTAGGGGAAGTTAAGTTGTAACTGAGTTGTGTTTGCACTCACTGCCGGCTCAGGGCCTACAGACGGAGACGAGCACCGCCACTAAGGACTACAGAGTTGTGAGAAAGCTCTGCGGATGATGGGACCACCTTTTATGTGACCTTCAGCTTAGTACTGAGTGTCCCACACTCCCATTCGATGTAAGCTATTCCAGTAAATATTTAATATTACTAGTTCTCTGGTAGTTTTAGAAAAGCAGCAGCAGCTATTATCTGGCACATGTGCAGCCAACTCATACCAGAACTGCCATAATCATCCACCAAGTGCACTGGCCATACCAGGCCAGGACAAGCTGGGCCAAGAAATCAACTTGGTTGGGTTAAACCAAAAAATCAACAAGACCAGATGAGAATGGGGCTGCATTGATGTAAGGTTACCCCAGAAATTTAAAATTTGAAAATACTCAAAATCATAAAATTCCAATATGAGTCAGAACAGCGAATATGGCTCTGTAATTTTAATGGCCATCAGTGCATCTTCACAGGATCACATCTCACAAAGTGATCCAGAATCAAGGATTCCTGCCAGATCACCCCCAAAATTTAACCACTTGTAGATTATGCCATGCCCGACATACCGTCAAAATTTCAGAAAGATCCGTCCATAACTTTTTGAGTTATCTTGTACACACACACACAGACAGACAGACAAACAAACAAAAACCGGCAAAAACATAACCTCCTTGGCGAAGGTAAAAATCAATGCACTAAAACAAGCTGGGTATATCAAAATGTCTAAATAAACCAGATAGGGCACAAAAGATTGAATGGAATGGCTCAGGCCAAGCTGCATTTGGCCGAGAAGTAAATGAGTGAGGCTGGGCCAGTGCACTGGACTGACGAGTATCATCATCATAATCATGATCACATCATTGGTTCGTCACAAGAACTATGGTTTCCTGTCAAAATCTGGACTGACAAAACCTGAAACATCAGAACTTGCCCACTACATGAACCCTAACCTTAACCCTTAGCCTAACCCTATCCCTATAACTATTCCATAATCCTTAACCCTAACCTTGACCTTAGCCCTTAACTAACCCTATCACTATTCCTAACCCTAATTCCTAACCCTAGCCCTAACCCTATCCTTAACCTTATTTTGTGAACCTAAGCCTATGTCACTGTTTCCAGATTTCATTGGTCCAGGTTTTGTTGAGTCACCGAGAACAACTAAGATGTGCTGGCGATGGCTGAAGTGCTTGTCAACGACGTTGTAGGAGTCCAGAACTGTACAGACGACCAAACGGCCCAGACAACGGCGAACGTAATAAACACAGTGACAAGCTGTGACAGTGAGCGTACGTGCAACCGCTGGACTGAGGCGATGATTCGACCGCGCAGCGGTACAACAGGATGATGCAGCAGACACAGCGAACAGAGCAGAACAAATACAGCAACAAGCACGAGAAGCGGGCACAGCCACACGGCTGTCGACAGCGCAGATGACGACTGCTGCATAGCCAACACACACATACAAGAATAAATCATAATAATAAAGACATCACCATGAAATGCTTGACATCCAAACCATCAATAAATTCAACAAAATTTAGTGCATCCTGATGCACAGTCAAAAAACCTAGATCCAGATTCAGATCGCCACCAAAATCTGAGTGGTTGGTTCTTGGACAACCATCTAAAAAATTCCACCAAAATCACCAGATTTTCTGGAGCAATCCAGCTGGAAAAAATTGACTGACTTAGATTACATATTCGTCACTTTACTTTGGCAGTGGTAATCAACAATGTTCCTCAATATAAATCAAAATACAAATCAGGTATTAGAACATCATCATACGTCGCTCGTGGAGCTGATCTGGCGAGGCAGGTTAACCTGTACAGCCAGGAATCCATTGTTACCACGTAGTGCTGGCACTGCTGCATCATTACGGCCAGCATGTGAAACAGACACCGACGAATCTGCCACTGAAGACATGGCTTGAGCAGAGTGACGAGGGTTCTTGGCACAATAGCCTGGACCACTCAAAACACCCACCTTCAGGCCCCGCCTACACAACACCGTAAAAAATGTAAAAACCATACCGAGCCATAAAGCTTGTAAAGTGACACTGATCTTTGTTTCCTTAGCCCTTAACCAGACACCAGTTTACACTGCAAGACAACAGATACATGGTATCATGCAGAGTGCCTATTCACGTCTCAGCTTTTCTTGGTAAGTGCAACGTAAGAGGGACGGCCAAGCTGAGTTGACCTGGGTGGCTGGTTACATACCAAGATGGCTCACATGTCTGCCGACGGTCACCCATCCAAGTACTAACCAGGCCTGGCATTAATTAACTTCGTAGATATGACCGACAATGTTACCAACTAAGCCAAACAGCACCACAATTTATTTATTTATAATTTCATTCACTTAAAATGTGCACATAACAAACGTAAATGCGAGACAACACAAATAAGCTAACTACTAATGATAGTAATACAAAAAAAGATAAAAATTCAAACTAAAGACACAACAAACAGCAAGCAGCAAGAGATCTCAACCATCCACCCACAGCACTGCTGCCATCTGGCGACACTGGAAAACATAGCAAACTTAATATATCAACTGCATAATATAAGATCCTCATCCGGATTCAGGAAAATGCAACGATTGTATAGCTAAAGAAATGAACAGAGGAACTCAATAGAGTGAAATAATTTCAAAAAGTGTTCAGTTTCCGTTAAATATTTACACAACTGAGAAGCCAGAACAGTTTCTTCAAAGAGATGGAATCCATACTTCCAAGACACGAAATTAGTTAATAAGTAAGTGAATTTATACAGCCTGTTATGTTAGTGCAAGGACGGCCAAATCTGAGTCAATGTCAACTGCCACTGCAGAAGCTCAACAGCTATTAATTTAAACGTACCTCATCATGCGACAGCGATGAGCTTCAATGCGTGGCGCCGCCTGCTGGAAATTATTTACATCACGATCGCTCCACAGACGCTCAGCTGCCGCTGCTGCTCGAGGCCTGCAACAGCAACATGCAACTCATGGAGAGTCACCAAAATCACGATCCAGATGTAACCAATGTTTTATGAACACAGTACTGTTATCAATTCATGGACGATGGCATCAATCACCAGTTATAAATCACCTTCATTATGAACTGCAGCTTTCTTCAGCACTACAAAATTTGACGAAAATTTTCCCAACTCTTTGCAGCAGTTCTCCCTCATGCCATGGTACCTGATACCAACATCACACATACAAACAGTATCTATGAAACACAGCAGCTACCAAAAATATGCCACCAAACATTCATTACTGCTAGCCTAACGAATTTCCTGATGAGTTAGTCTCCAATATTTCTGAGAGTTTTGATCAATTTCCCAACTTATCCATGACAGCTGTTGAAGTTTCCAATATTTCCAGTGTCCAGATGTTCCAGACAAGCATATACTCTGATATATAGGGTACACATATAGACAGACCAGAGCCGTGGCATGATGCTGTCATCGTCAGCGTACTCCGTCCACAGACAGACTTCACCTCCAATCAACATCGACTCGTTGTTGCTGCGGTAGTCTGTCGGACTCATGTCTGCATAATTACACACACATATCTACATCATAGTCACAAGTGGGGTCGTGCATTAAAAAAGTAGGCGGAGCAAGAAGTTGCAATTTTCCAACAAAAACCACAAATTTTTGACACAATTCTGACAGCTCCAAATTACCATTTTTGGACACACATTTTGCAGCAGAAATTTTTCAGACAAGAAGAAGATTTTCTGACAATTTCCCAACAGCCAAAAACTTAGACTGGGTAATTGTGCCTTGTCACGATGCCAATCAGCCAATGCCAGTCAGCACTGCAGCAGAGAAACCACATACAATCGAGCAGTAGCTTATGGAATGCCCGGGACAGATGCAGCTTGACTGGAAATCTTCAACAGTTTCAATGTCCCACTAAACATGCCGACGGAAGAACCAGGCAAGGCAGTGCTGATGTCATGGTAAAGTTAAAGGGAGCCATGCCCCAGCTGGGGTGTAGGTGGAGTGCTCATCTCCCACTCACGGCCGTTGAGCCCATAGGGGAATAAACCACTTTAGTCCGTGACGCATGGCCAGTGCGACGCCAGACCTACGGTTACCTTCCCAGCCTCAGGGCATCACCACCCTTTGACCGGTACCAAATTATACTGCTTGGTGACAGAGGCACCTAAGGTTGTTACCTGGCAGTGTCCTGGTGCAGAGTCGAACCTGCGCCCCTGAGTGACCTCAGGATTACAAGTCCGGCATGTTACCGTTAGACTACCGAGCCAATGATGTCATGGTGCACAACAACAACAACACCAGCAAACACTGAATGATGCCGATAAACATGACACGATAACAACAACAACAAATAAACACAGCCAAACTGCTAGAAATAAAAAAAACAGTCTGAGAACAGTTAACACTATGAGTCTGGCCATTGTTTATTAAGCCTCTGAATTACTGACATGGATTCCATCAAGGCATTACCAGCAATACCGACCACAGCTGCACTGATGACTTGTACAACTTCTGTTAACAAGTGTTTACCTTTGCCAAAATAGAACATGTGCCAGGGTCTGTCCACTTTATTCTGTGTCTTGATGGATTCTGATGACATTCTGTAGAAGCACTTGGTGCAGCCAAAGGTAGAGTTTACCAGACTGTGTTGGCAATCCAGATCCTTTTGTCGATACAGAATCATTATCCAGGAGCCAAATCCACAAAACATCTTACGACAATTTTACGACAAAAATCATTTGATCACTTTTTAGATGTCTTATGACAATTGAAATGATTCGATTCCAATCCTATCCAACAAGAAAAACTTCTTCATATCAATTTATAAAACTTCTAATTCAATTATACTCGTAACCTAGTAATGTTAGATTTGTACTATCTGTTTTGCATGGTCTTTTTGTTAGATAAATTGATTAATTAATAGATAAATAAACAGCACTTTGCACTGGCGATGGACCGTTGCTATGCCATAGCCATGTAAACATATATCTTGACAACAGACATAGAATAAAAATAATACAGCGTAGTGTTTTGCAGTGCGATAGATGAAATTAATGATAATGACTCAGATATCACGATACTCGATAGTACCACAATATCAAAATAAAACTGCATAATCCACCGCTGTCCGCCACGGTGATTGGCAAAGGCTGTTTTTCTGTAAGTCCTATAGAACCATTTGCTTTAGTAGGTAAATAGCTAATGCATATTATAAAAATGCACTTATCACTACTAGTACTATTCGCTACCATGTGCAGTCCATACAGTGCAAAGCGTGCCATGCCCAAGAAATGCTTCAAATACATCTCCCACCCTTTTACAGCTTTCTCTAAAGATGCTTGGACCTACAAACTCCGCTAGCAAATATAAATAAGGAATTAAAATTTTATAAAATTAAATTTTAAAAATTGAATACATAAAAAATAAAAACAAATAAAAAGTAAATTAATGCCAAGTACTCCTAATAGTGTAGTCAGGGTATTGAAAATTTATGAATTTAGCATCACAAATTTAACTCTAAACTGCCGCTTTTGCTTACTGACTGGTCAGTGACTGATTACCATGGATACGAAACTGCTCATTACACGCAAATGACCATAGATACCATGACAACAATATGCCTTCCTGAAAAAAGTTACGATCATTGAAGATAAATTCTGTGAATTCATTTACGAAACGTCGTAAGATAATCTTACGACATCTTAACTGATGAGTTATGACAATTATATGACATATCTTACGACATGTCTTATGACAATGTTTGTGAATTAAGCCCAGGATTCTTTACAATTTCCATGACAGAAAAAAAGAAAAAACACTTAACGTGATAAGGATAGACAAAATTGCTACTGGCAGTTCACGTCGTTTCCTGTAGTGCACGTTTGTCCTATACAAATTATAAAGCTGAGTGTCAGAGTAGATCATTCTGCTGATATTAGTTTGATTATCAAACACAATAGCTTTGTGATCATGTTTAGAGGCCCTCAGCCGAAAACGTTTGCACACCACTGAACTCAACAGAATGCTGTCGCAACATACTGATCTGTTCGCAGTTGTAGTACTTGTCCCAGTCCTGTCCGTAGTTGATGTAGTCCAAGTACCAGCAGGTCGAAAACAGCGTACGAAAGCCGCTCTGAGTAATGTGCTCAATGTTATAACTGTCGCCGCTCCACACTTGAACGATCGTATCCGGCTTCAACTGTTTAAACAAAACCACAACACTGCAACAGCAACATGTAACTCATACTTACTGAACACAGTGGACCCGTTCAAACAACACAACACTACGAGTTAGTTACCTTCCCATCTTTCTTTATGCTGTTAATTAGACGGCCTCAGATTTGGCCTAAAGATGTGGAACTTCACCAATGAGGGTTTTCACTTCACAAATACAAGATAAGATGCTCATTAGTATGTAAAACAAAACAGCAGATATAGCAATCAATCACCAACTGTGAATAAAAAATAAATCAACAAAATACACACAAGTATTCGGGAAAAAACTATTTAGACATGCAGTAAAGCACAAAATCATGACAACAGAATAAATAACTGAGCCAAACGAACAAGCAAAATCAGAGAAATAGAGAAAAAGAGAGACGGACGGACAGACAGACAGACAGTGATTACGGTACCTTGACGTTGTTGTCAAAAACCTCCTGCCAGACTATGTAGCCAGCACCATTCTTCCTAGTTTCACCGAGTTTAGCAACAATGTCCACCAGTCTGTGTGAAGCACACCACTACAATATCACTACACAGTAAGTTGCATTCTATGCAAGTAAGTCTACTTAACACACGCAGAACACCATGCTTACAACAACAGGATAATGTTTTGGAAGCACAGACATTTTCATTGATGAAGACATTTTATTTCCAGTCTGTACTCTACGTCTCTGTTGCCCGCTAGCAACGTACATCAGCAGCTCAAATTCATCTTAAGTATTACATTGTTCTATAAATAAATTTATTTTCTCACTTGCTTGTCCAGCACAGACCACCCCAAGACCAGTGACAATGGCACAAAGCTATCACCACCACACACTAATAGCATACAGACTACAGATATACAATACAAACATTATCAGCAATATTAGTAAATGTCGGCGTACTTTTTCTCATAGACGCTAAGCAGATCTCTCACATCTGACAAATTGTTTCTTCGCATGAAGCTCTTCAGCGCTGGATTCATTTGCCTGCAACAAACATGATGCAAACGCTCGCTGTCATTACTCCAACACATCACTAGTAACTGTGACAGATACGATTACAAGCTACAAAGTAAAGCACACAGCAAAGCCTCCAAAAAAATGTTAGAAAACAACGAAAACGCCTCAGTCGGCATGCACGGAACTGAAAAAAAGTCGCCAAACAGTAACCTAACTGAAGAAAAATAGAAATACAGCACTAAACGATAATAATATCCATCATTCTAAATCTGCTGTCCACGTAAGACACAATCATGTAAAGTATCTGAGGTCTTGAATGCCTTCTCTGACGACCATCCAAGTTACCAAATGAAGTACAAAAAGATCTGTTTTTCACGTTAAAGCTAAAGTTAAGCTACAAGCAGATTTACGTAGTGCTGTTACACCCAAGACAAGACACATGAGTTGAATGACAGACCACATCTCTTCCAGAACCTGCTATTACTCGTACTTTCCGGTTTTTGCTGTTTGGTAACTGAGGCATAAGTGGGTGAACAACTTGCCCCAGTCATTGTCATTGTCTGGCAGTGATGTAACTGGGACTTAAACCCACAATCTGTTTATCACAAGCCTGGCATCATAACCATTATGTCATCAAGCCCAATGCAGAGAATACTGCGTGCGGCTTGGTGGTATAATGCTGCACAACAGCCAAAAAGTTATAAACAACCGAGAATGGATGCAATTTACCAGCAGTCAAACGGCACCTCATCACCACCAAGATGGATGTAACGATCTTTAAAAACTTGCATCACTTCCGCAAAAAGTTGCCGCAAAAAGCCGTATGTTTTGCGTAGTATTGGATTGATCGGACCAAAAAGGCCGTTGGGATGATACCGATAGTCGTAGCACGGCGTCAGCAGATTATCCTGTCCGTAGCCCCACGAAAATGTATGCCCTGAACATACAGTAGCAGCACAGTGTCAATACAACATCAATTTCACAATACATGAAAAACAATGCCACAGTTACAGACAATATAAAACATCACTGCAAAACATTTTTGCACCTTGAACTAATGTTGAAGATAAGCAAACATAACACGGCAAGTGTTTCACCTTACATGTAACCACAGTCTTAAGAAAGTAATTCAGTTATTGGCAAACCTTATTTTTAGGAGCCTCGTGAAAATTTACGTCTAAACTCTAAAGCATATCAAAGCTTTCATAATGCAAACACCAGCAGCAATGAACAGATGATATCAACCCACATGTTCACATGCAACGTCGTGCATACATTGTTTTAGCAACAAAATTTTGTGTAAACCAGGACTACTCAGTTGCTCTTTTAATTTAAAAACAAACAGTGACAAAACTGTCTCTATAATTTCACAAAATGCACTACATGGTGGTGTTGGCAATAACATATGATATAAACAATAACTATGTATCAGTCCATCAGACTGTAGTCTCTAATCAGTTTCCAGCACAGCATCGCTAGGGAAGAAACGGTGAGTTCTGCGCAACAGTAGGCCCTGTGGCCAGGACTGCAATTATACCGATCCAGTCGTTTAACCCGGCGGACTTGGACTGTATGCTAGCTTAATTGGGCTTCGCCCTTGCCGGCTCAAAGTGCCGTCAAGGGGATGAGCTCCCTCGCAATGGACCTAGCTGTCTATGCGGAATCTTCTTCTTCTTCTTCTTCACCTACCTGGAGTGTCAAACTCTGGTATAACTCGGATGCCTCGCACTCTTGCTTCCTCAACGATCTCTGCGATGGCTTCATGAGTGTACACATGAGTCACCGGGTCATACGCACCCTAACAAACATGTACACATGTAGCACCTTAACAACACACTTCTAATAAAAAAATCTGAGCTAATGGTCACGAAATGTGCAAAAGCCTATAACAGTTACTGTTCGCAAATTGTCTTAGTCTATCTCCAGCCATTTTGTCGCAATTCACTCCTAAAGTGCACGACGCAGTCGAAGACTGCAAGAAAACAATAAATCCCTTATTTTGGGAGTTCAGGGTCTTTCAAAGGCAACGATGTTGATACGACTGAAAAGCTTGTCAGTAGAGCTTGTTGTGATAGACAGCATATCCATGATACCTATCTGCAACCGTTTTCATAGCAGATTAGCCAACAACGATCAAATAATGACTTTTAGGGGGTACCGCTCTTTGATGCCATAGTGCACGTGTTTCTTTGAACCTAGAAGGTCGAGTTTTAGACCGTTGAAATCTATGTTCGATGCTAAAAATTTTATACGCAGCTTGTCTTGGTCTATCTGTAGTGAATTTGGCGCAATTCACTCGAAATGCGACTCGCAGCCTAAAATTGCCAAAAAATGCATAAAACCCCTATTTTAATGTTCAAGGTCACGCAAGGTCATTGCTCTCGGTGGCAATCGAAAGCCCGTGTATGACTTCCTATTAGTGATAATTAGTAACCCAGGCCCTATATCGTACCGTTTCTGAGATACAGCGACTTATTGGCCAAAAATCGCAAATTTTCCCTACCCCCTCTCATTTAGCGCCCTTGCTTAGGGTGACCCCTTTCGAATTTATGGAAAAGCTTTACAGATCCTGAAACTAGAGTATTCAAGGCAGCCGACAGTGAAGATTTGGTGATTCTAGCTCGCACGGTTTTAGCCTGATCCACCTGTGTGACAAACAGACAGAGAGATGAACGGACAAACGGACAGACAGAATTGTGATGGCTAAGATGCGCTATAGCAGTTCCTGCTTTCGTGTGTAAAAATGCTGCAATTGCTTCTGCTCAACAGCAGTGTTCTTGACAGAAGTTCATATTTGAATGTAAGAGTATAATTAATAGAAATAATGACATCCACTAACTGTCCACACTTTTCAAAAATATCCAAAACAACATATAAATAAAAATAAGAGTATAGTACCAAGAAAGATAAACACTCAAACTGAGTCAACAAAACATACTAGTTACCTGCAGCAAAAAGACTAACAAGTTTTGCACAGACTTTCATGAAACATTTTAAGAAATAGGCATAGCCAAGAAAAGAATTGATTAGTCTTCGATGATGTTCTCAATTCTAGATCATCCAGGATTGCTCACAATTAAAAGATAAAAAAAACAAAAACACCATATTATATTCACCAGATGGCAGTGCTATCCTGGGCATAGTTTTGAGACTTCTGATCGCTTCTACACTGTGTCCAGTAAAAAAAACTGACCCCCTAGACATCGTGCAATAAAAAATGTCAAATCTAAATGAATTTGAACAAAGTTTTGTACACTTATTCCCCAATAAATTCCTAAAAAGATTGCCAAATTTTGTTAAGAAATATTATTTCTTAGTGGATTTCTTAATTGTTGAATATTGATAGCAAAATATCTCTGTTAACAATATGGTGTTACATAAGTAAACCCGTGTACATTTACATAACTTTAACAAACAACATCTGATCCTGGCAAAATTTTACGTCAACAATGCATCATCTATTGGCAATCAAAGTACCAAATTTCAGTTAAATCTATTAACATGAACAATAGTTACAGCGGCTTTTGTGAGGTTGCCTCAAAATGTGAAGTGTCCAGTATTAGGCAGCCGTTTGTTTAATCCTGACAATGTCCACGGCTTGTCGGGAAATTCCACGACAAACTTTTTAGCACCATACTTTTTCTTTTGTTTCAACAGTTTAACTAAAACATGACTGACTGCAAAAAAACACCATTTTGTTATTGTTTACGTTATTTTGATTGCATCAACGAACATCACTTCCGCTTGAGCGACTGCAGTATGTAATGCCATATTGGTAACGGAGACATTTTGTTATCGATAAACAATATTTAATAATTTTGGTAACAAATAATATTTTTCAACACAATTTGGCAATCACTTCAAGAATTTATTTGGAATTAAGTGTACGGAACTTTATTCAAATTCGTTCAAATTTGACATTTTTATTGCATGCTGTCTAAGGTGTCAGTTTTTTTACCGGACACAATGTAGTTAGTAGTTACATATAATACAACAGACTACAAAAGTGAGATTCCTTAATGAGATTCCTTAATGAAATCAACTGAGTTTCAATTCACCACACTAAATCATACTCACCAGTCTAGAGAGATTAGGAAAGACGTGGGAGACATATGGAAACGACTGATCGTCGACAATATGCCAGTGAAATACGTTCATTTTGTTCTGAGCCATAGCTTCCTACGATGAAAACAGACAACCAAAACTGCAGATCAGCTGACATCATCTACAGGTTTCCAGAATTACTTATTTCATGCATGTAAAAACGTTCCAAAAAATACACAAAGTTTCAAAATGTTGAATAATAGCCCTAATTTGTTCAACCTCATGCCTAATGACATAGGTGCAGTATAAATGGAATTAGACAGAGAGAGAGAGAGAACTTTAGTCGTTGTAAGTATCACTATAAACAAAGAAAACTACCACCAATATGGACTAGTAATCAGTTTCTGTGGTTTCAAGAGCGTTTCTCAAAGTTCTTGATAAAATTTTCAATAAACATTTTATTAAAAAATAAAATAATAAAAAAATTTAAAAAATGTTTAAAAACATAAAACGTAGCAAAAAAAAATTTTTAATGTAAAAATGTTCTTTATATCTATGACTTATTTACTAAAACGTGTGGATCTGTGATGTATCATAACTATGTCTATGATGTCAGATAAAACGTGATTGGCTGGCAACAAAAATCTCTGTCCATTTCCAGTACTACTTGTCTACATAATTTCTGAATTATCTGCTTATATATGTGCAAAAATAGCTTTCACTACACAACAGAGACTTGTAATAAAAAAGAACAAAAATACACTGGCGACAACACATACGACTGATGACTTATGGTAGATAAAGCGAAATTAACTAAATTATAGATATTATTTTTATCTATGTGTTAATGAAATAATTCAATGACTGCACATCTACAACTGCAGGAGAAGTTATATTCAAATACTAGTTATAACTCTCGAAAGATGATCATGTCACTTATTCTTCCTTACTGTGAGCCATAGTTTACGGTGGTTTAAAAATACATACAAGGTTTTCGACAATAGTCGCCTTGTCAAGGTAATGTCGCGAAGTGTCAAGCAGAACACCGCGATGTTTGAATCTAGGATAGTCATGAACCAGTGTCTTGTTGACAATAAACTGCAAGTTACAACATATCACAACATAAAAAGCACATACAGAGCGAAGTAACCAAACTGAAACGAATTTAACCGAACTAGCATAATTTAGTTTTTTTGCCTGAGATGCAGTGATACATTTTACTTCTCTTTTTACTTCCCCCCCATTAATATGCTGTATAAATTTCCTACCTACTCACTTTCTTAATAATGCAAATTACCAATACTTGCTAACAGACAGTCACATGCAAATTGGGTGGAGTAAAAAATGCTCAAATAAATTGCTTCTGTTGCTTTGGCTCAATTCTCACAGAGAAATACGTGAGTCATCAATTAACTAAATTGATGTCCCAGCCATTAATTCAATGCCCTTCTGACAGCCATCAAAAGTGCTGTATCAAGAAGAGTAATATTCAGCCAAACCTGCTTCAAGGCTGGATAAAATAATTGCACAGCACATATTCAGCACTAATCTGCGAATTTTCACAATTCCGTTGATAAAATGATTTACCGCACTGCATACGATCTCACGACTCCACAGTTCAGTCTAGTCAGTTATTAAGTCCAGTCAATCAAGCATAAACTGGCACCGATGATGACTGTTAGAAGTGCACTAAAATAATTTTTAAAAGATTAATTGACAACTCTACATCGTTGGGTTCTAGACAGTTTTATTTTATATCTTTCGAGTAGTCATATTTTGTAGGTCTAATCGTTGATTGTGCTTCTTTTTTTATTTTTTTGTGTAATATGAATAGCAAATACGATTCAATAATAGATAAAAATATAACTGACATGGCCTGAGTTGTCCTCATACACAAGCTGACTTAGAGTCTCCATTCCACGCAGTGCACCCCATACTTCAGACGCAATAATTGAGATACCGACAGCCTTGATGTCCAAGTCGTCTACAACACAATGACAATGTGAAACATCAAATTGCGCAAGAAAAATTCGCCCTCAGTCTAAGTCAAGGCTTTAGAACCTATTAGCAAAAGACTAGCCAATCAATCAATAATGTCAAGTTTAGGGCGCCGTAGGTGAAATAAAAACACAACAAGGATGCCTTGCAGCCACAACAACCATAAAAACAAAGTAAGCAAAACTAGAAGGCATTCGTGAGAGTGCATATCTCCACCAAGTAAAGTAATTTAAACATTTATACTACTACTGCTACTACTACTACTACTACTACACCTACAACAAGAAAAGGGGAGAAAGAAGAAAGAGCTGCTTTGCGGAGGGAGGGAAAAGTAACAGCCAGCGTTGCTGCTTGTGCTGTTGGTGCAATGACGTCATTGCTATGTACACACATGAAACGACGGACAGAAGGAGAGAACGACCAATCTCTTAATCTCTTCCAATGTTCACTACGTTCACCCTGGCAAAGATAATAAGCAGATACGCTTAAGGTAAAGACAGCAAACACTAAAAACACAATAGCCTAAGTTGGCACTGCACGCAAATGGTGGGCGGTAGAGGCATGAGAACTGGCATAGGCACAGTCTATGATAGAAGTGTAGAGCAAGCATCATTATAGCAAAAAGTATTCTTGGCTGAAAATAGCTTCACTAATGAAACTGTCATAATCCACAATTTCTTCAGCACACATAGGTAGGCCTCTAACTGCACAACTTGACACCAACATGTCAGTATTAATTACAACACTTATCAACAAAAGAACTGCACTTGCTGTATTCCATCGTATTATCACAGAAGCTGCAAAAATCACATCTAATCATAGGATTATCCGTTTAAAATTTATAACAATCAATAAAATTGTTAATCACAACATTTATAATCAAATTCACACCAACTAGAAAAGAGACTGGACAAAAGGCATGTGAAATCATCTATCTATTCAGACAACATCAACATTTTAATCTGTCTGCAAGACCAGATAAAAATTTACACAAAATTAAAAAAACTCACTAACTGTATCTCAATGCATGTGTCAGAATTGTTGACCAAGCAACCGATAAAAATACTAAACAAAAACATGCATTTTCTTTCGCAACCTCTGCCATTGTTAATATTAAAAAATAAACCACAAATTAATTGCTAATGTCTGTAATGATAACTATCACAAATATGTTAAATGTTATCAGTACAAATTATTAATTTATTACCAGCAAAAAATACGTACAAGACTCGTCCATCTCGAGATAAGGAAACTCAGCGCAGTCCTTCATGACTGTGACGTTCAACCAGCGAACAACCCGCAGTAGCCGCGGAGCTGATCCGCCGACACTCGATGCAGGATTTGCAGCATCATTCTCATTCAAGCTTTCCCCGAACATGTTGCGAGTAATTCGCCGGAAATTCTGCTGCAGTATCTCACACGAATCGACGCCGATTATGCGAAACTGTAGCTGGCCGGGGATAACACGGTAGATTGTGATCTGCGGATGATAGATAAATGGCATTGGCCACGGCGTGCCGTATGCCGGGTGATGAGCATGGCGAATCCTGAATCTGATGTCCGAAGATGCCTACCAACATCACACATATCTCAGTCCTCTGGCAAAAATCCTGACTGCTGCTGGTACAGTTAAACCATGGCCTTCACGTCAAGGAAGATTATGGGTAATTCGTTTCATGTATTATTAGATTTTCAAAATGAAAATGCAACAACACAAGATAATGACATCTGTAACTAAGATGTTCGACAGCTGAGGTGTTCCAAAAAATTTACTGCACGCAAATAATGGCCACTTTCCATCAAGTAAACTAGTTAACCAACTTGCTGGTAAGCCAAAAGTTGGCAACTAGCTGCCAACTTTTTTTGGGCTACCAACAAGTTGCCAACTAGTTCAATAAATGGAAATTGGCCATAAGCAGGAAGACAGAATTCCCACTTTTTTATGGAAAAAATCCGGGACTTTTTCATAATTTTCCACGACCCCTATGACAAATTTTTCAAGACCTTTTCATAGCCCATGGATGTTTAAATATAAGAAAAAAGACAGTATTTAAGCAACAGTCAAAACAGACTGGATGATATACTATGGCTGCTTGTTTTTCCATTTGAGCCTATGAAGAAATGTGTGAATTTCAAGGATATTTTGCCAGGACTTTCCAGGTCCTAGAGTTTTCAAGACAAAATCCAGGACTTCCCAGGAGGCGTGGGAAAACTGGAAAAAGTTCGACGGGGAATTTAAACTTACACGGAGGTAAAAGGTCATTGAGTCGTAGGCCCAGTCGACGTCCACCTTGGCGTCTAACTCGACGTGACGGCCGGGAGTGGGCGGCGGCGACGTGGAAAAGGTCCTCATTCTCTGTGCCTGGCGCCAGCGGTGGTAGTGTGATGACTCGGTGAAGGGTTGGGGTTGTTCCCTCGGCGGTATCCCAGCGTTGTCACCGCCACGAGCCCGCTCCCTGTATGCCGCTGGCTGCGGCGTGGCTGGTGGATGGTAGAGCTGGTTGTAGTTCCAGCGGTTGAACGACCCACGTGGACGTCCGTCCGACTCCAGAGGCACGTTGCCTACACCACCGTGCTCATCTGAGACAGACAGACGCAAGGACAAACAATGCAAAATATTAAATCCTAAAATCACATTTTAGAGCCGCAATGCACTTTAAACGGCCGCATTGCATCTTCTTGTCTGCGTTCTGCCAACTGACGAAACTCATCATACTTTGCTGGTGACTTAGCACTCATGGCTGTCTCAACTGATAGTCCAATCAGGGTCTTCTATCCCCCTTAATCAAGAATCAAAATCGGGCTCAGGTTTTCCCCTCCTACTTTTACCTCCTCCCTCCTTTTCACACCCCATTTTCCCCAACTTGCCCTTCCTATACATGTACTTTATCCCCCTTTTCCTTCACTATCTTTCCCTTCACCTCCCCCTTTCACCTCCTTTGCATTCCATCTTTCCCCTCTCCTTCCTGTGGGCCCCACAACCTTAGTCCAGCTAGGGGGATCTGCGGGACTGTTGAAACTTTTTCTAGGACCTTATTGAAGCCCGCTAGCGTTTTATATAAAAACAAGCAGCAGGAATTGAAAAGTGTTTCCACTCCCTCTAGCAGGGTCATGGGAAGAGCCCCAGCTGAAATAAATTTGCACTTCAGAACAAATCTGATGAAAAGATATCCACAATTTTCACTTTTTTAAGGACTTCCCGGACCAAACTCATTTTCCATGATGTTCCAGGTCTTGGAAAATCAAGGAAAAACTCCAGGACTTTCCAGGAGGCGTGGGAACCCTGCTGTTAGAACGGCCGCATATTAAACAGTCAAAGAAAAGTAGACGACAATGCGAGATGAGAACTCACGTTCAACTTGACGCTCATCGCCGACGCCACCCACTGCAGCAGCTACTATGTGCACCAGGACCACCAGCAGCGATGACGTCACACGCCATGACGTCATGGCGCTCGTCAGCCAATCAGCGCTCTTCACTCCACTGCAAACAAACACCAATTACGTCATCACACGTCATCGCAAACTGCTCAAACTGCTCTAAAGCCATGCTTTCCATGCCACACAATGCAACAGCATAAGCATTAGACACTGCTTCTATACAGACTTGGGTCAGTTTCGTCCCACGCGTTGCGTTGCATTGAGTGGAAACAGGCTTTAATATCACACAGCCGGGACAACTGAGGGGCGGGGGAGAAACATCAGCTGTATGTATGGGCGTCGGATGAACAGGAAATTTGATATATATCTGGACACCAGCTACAGACAAGAGTCAAAAACCATCAACCATGCATAAAGTGAAGCCATCCACTGCTCCCGTGCTCGTGCTAATGGGCTTTGCACAGGTGCAATAAATTAAAATAAAACCAAAATAAAACAGCTAGAAGTAGTTGCTGCCGACTCCGTAAAATTGATGTTTATCACAAAACAAAAAGTGGTGCTGCAAATTAGCAGACAAACTGTATTTTGTTGCAGTGGCCGCGGGCGGTGCAGCTGGCAGACATACCAGATAACGGAAGCCCGATCAGCTACAGCAAGCTTTCATACTCCTGCCAACATTAAGCAAGCTACTACTGTGATTTCCCATCCCGCAAGGGGTAGTAGGCTGAGTTGGCCTGAACGCACGATATCGTGTCAGCAATTTGCTCAGGGCTGCTTGCATTGCAGTCGGTTTCAAATTTACCACGTATAACCCGTGAGTCATAGTTGAAAAGGGTGCGAGCATAGTATTAGTGCAGTTATAACAAGAGAACTTGCATCTTTTTAAATGAACAGAAAAAATACAGCACACGACAAAATGCCCAACGTTGCTAAAAGTTTACCAAAAACAGCTACAGCTACAGCCATTACGCAAATGGAGATCGCAAACGGAACGACGCTCCAATCTATTTTCAGAGTTAACTCGTTTACAGACCGAAAGACAGGCAGCCACTCGGACAGCCCGAGCCCCGCTTATCACATAACCTCTTCCCACACAGCCCGCAGTCAGTTACAAATGTCAAAGCAAAAAACAGACGAGCAAAACAGAGCAAACGTCGTAGGCCTAGGCTACTGGCAGGTCAATCAGCGTACGTCATTCGACAGCCAGCCGACGATGCTATAAGCTCTACAGCTAAAAAACAATGTTTTATTCAACTGCCGTCTGTCTGTGCCTGCATTAGAAGCAGCCGGTCCGGATCTCCTATTCGACACTTTATAACTGGATCGTCGAGAAAATCCGAACGGTTGGTCGTACGGGCAACTTTTTCTGCGTAAAATTTCACCAAAAATGCTTAAATATTCCGCAAAGTGACAGCCCGGCAAACTGACACTAGGTATATCAACGAACGGAAAATACCCCTCTCCCCCCCCGATAACGATCTAGAATCCGCCACGAAAATCTAATCACTTCTCTGGCCATGCGCCAGAAAACTATACGAAAATCTGGAAATCCGCTCATAAGTTTGGAGTTATCCCAGACACAAACGAACGGATGCATGCAGAAACACAATGTCGCTCTTCGGCGTACAGAGGTAACAACGAAAACGTGTGACCTTCTGCCATGAAATAAATATATAACAGCGCCGCCGACTACCAGGCAGACACGATCAAAAGACGCCTGCCTGTTGTTTTGTCTAAAGCAACATGAGAGTTCCAGTCGCCGGCCGGCGCGGTAGCAACAAAAGCAGAAACGGACAGCAGAGATCTACACTGAAACGCACACATACAGTAGTGACGTATTAGCAACAGCGAGTGGCTTCTATCCCCCCAAATCTAAAATCGAAATTGGGCGCAAGTTCCCCCACTTTTGGGCTCTTTCCCATCCTGCTGCGCCTCCATCCGCCCCTTTTCCTTCCCCTTTACTCTCTACTCCCCTTCCCTATGCTTTATCCCCCTTTCCCTCCGCCTTCCATCTTCCCCTTCTCGTTGCCCAGTGAAAAACAGAAGAGAAAGTTTTTATCTCACAAAACTCCGCCCTGTTTTTCACTGCACAGATGCAAGCTGCTCCACCAGGTATAGGGATAGAAGCCCCTAGCAACAGTAGCAGCCGCAAGCTGTATATCGTCCTGATTGACCTCCTTCAGCTGCAGCTCTTTTTAGCCAGCTATCAATATGTCACGTGGCATACAGATACCGCACATCTCGCCAGTCTTCACTCATCTTTCCTTCCAGTACCTGTCTACGCCCTTGTATGTCTCCCAAACTACACTAGTTCACAATTAATTGCAGACTTGTTGGACAGACCACAAAGAAATAGTAGCGGACACCTGCATTATACTGACTGGCAAAGCATCACCAGCCAGAAACCATTCGTTCTATCAGCAAATGATTATCAGATTAATGCCAAATTGCTTCAATGTATTACCATTTCACAATGTATTCGATGATGAAACGCTTCAAGCGTTGAATTGCTAATCTGGAGCTAGGCAAAACTGAACGAAAAAGCAAGAAAGATGTAGTGGCATCATGCATGCAGTGCGCTATGTGCCAGTAAGTGCACTGCACTCTACTCTAGTTAAATAACTGAATGAATTACATGGGCCGTTCTCAAAGGATCATGGCCTAGTATAAGAAGCATGTAAGCTATCCACTGCAGCCAGCCAAATATTCCACAAATACAATAGACTCTTTATACGCTGCTGCAAGAAGAAAAAAAGCTAAATGCGTGAATACAGCTCTTCATGGAAACTCACATACGAGCTACGGAGCGTCACCTGCCATACTGGATCACACTGTCATTCAATACAGGTGATCATGTCTCAATACGAAATCCACCACTATTTATCATTGATGCAGTGATGCTTCAATTTTGGAATATAAACATCCCAAATCATCGTCATCTTTACACTAACCAACCATTCAATATTTTTCAGATATTGTGGGGCCCTCCAAACGTCGCGGGGCCCAGAACTTCCCCATTCCCCATCTGGACTGGCCTGCAAGCTGGTGCATGCATTGACGCTAGAGCCCTGAACCAAGATTCTGCTTTAAACTGAACTGAACCCAACTGATTGGCACCGCAGGGCGATAAGTGCAGCAGCAGATGGGGGCCTGCAGTTTGTTTATCAGACGTCAGGCTTAACTAGAGCTCTGCATGCAACCGGTGTCGGCCAGCATCAGCATGATGCCTTCCTGGTCCACAACTGACAGCCAATTAGCAAACTTCTTTATCAACAACAGCGACGGATACAAGGGGTAGAGGGGCGGCCGCCCCCTATTGACCGGATGCATCTTAAAACAGGCGAAAATTTTGCACGAAAATGCACTATTTTTGCATGAAAATTTCAACAATTTTCTGGGGAGGGGACCTCACCCTCTACCCTTCCGCCCCCTATTCCAAATTTCTGGATCCGCCACTGATCAACAAACACGCCACAGCACAGCAACGTTGAGCTGCCCTGCCCGCAACACGTGAGAACCTGCAGCTATAATTAAATCCGTTCCCAGCAAATTAAAAGACGCAACGGCAGTACATACCCTACACTAATCCACCAACAAAGCTGAACAAAATCGCACTTACTCCCCCAACACTGCCGCAGTGTCGCTGTACTCCATATGCAGAGAGTTAATTAAGTTGTTACAAGCAGCAAATAAGGCGGCGTCAGTGACTTGATAAACTGTCAGTGGTCCAGGTGACTGATACATATTAATGATAATCATTATGCAGTGCAGTTATTCACATCGGTGGTGCGGAGGTTCCGGCTGAGCTGTAATTGCCTACTAACTGCACACTGCAGCAGCAGCAGCAGCAAAGTCTAATCCAGAGCGCAAAGTGCATCAAGTGCAGCCAAGCAGAATCCTAGGGGCCACAACCACAAACGGTACACCAGTAGGCCTACAAAACAGTTACTACACTGCTGGAGTGGGTAAGCGAGTATGCGGTACAAGATTATACCATTTCAGACACCATGCACGACGCCTTCCTTGCGGTGGGTGCTGTGACGTATTTCAACCAGGCTCAGATCACAGAGACTGACTACGCCGTCGTGTGCTTTATGATGCACGCAATACCAGTGCAAGCTGAGTGGGGTTTAAATGCAGTAACAGAGCTAGGGCACTGACCTTACCATGGCTACTTACTGCCATTAAGCAGGCTTGCAGTTTACCCCCTCCTCCACAGCATCAGAGCATCATCACCTTTTACACTGCATGGTAAAAAGAGTCCCATCAATCAATCAATTGATCACACATTGCGCCATTATGTCACACATGCCTGTGAACAACTTTCCTAGAGTCGTTTCCTGACAGAGAACCGACTGGCCAGGAATTAAACACCACAGAAATCGATCTGGCGCATGCCCAGCAAGTTGCACTTATGACATAACCAACCACCCACCCAGGCCATCTCCGTCCTGGTCATATATCAAAACTGTACACTGCTGCACACAGCCCGCATGTCACTGAACCCACAACCACGAAGCGTAAAATCAACTCAACTGACCTTACATCAATGTACGTATATCCGGCTAAGGCACCTGACCAACCAGTCCACTGAATGCATGCATGCCGGAAGCAATAAGCGTCCCTACGTTTAGCAGGTCATTCAGCAGTTACCGGCCACTCAAGCATATAGGCACATCGGGCGCGCCTCATCACATCTCTCGTTCCATTGCTTACAGTTCAGCAGCAGCAGCAGCAGCACGTGACCTAACCTGCACTATCAAACACCTCTGATAGCAGTTGCACTGGACGGCATTTGATAACCGCCGCCGCGAAATATCTGGGAAGTATGGAGGAGAGGGTGGCCAATAAGCCAAACCAAGCTGAAGCCTACCCTACATATTACGACTGATTGATAAGAGTACAGGAGTCCAGTTTAACTAAACGTTGCTCGTGCTGCTGCTGAAATGATTATCATGCTCCCTGCAAGACATCAGATACAAATAATAATAAGTGAACATTTATATAGCACACTATCATTTCGAAGAAATCTCTAGTGCGCTTGGCGGTCGAGTATGGATACTGCAAGTTCATAGTGTCCGCTAAAAACGAAACTGCGATTGCGACAGGTCCGGTGATGTCAGTGCTTGTGTAAACTGTTCAAACATCAGATGGTAAATCCGTTGAATGTTAAAGCTGACGTTCGCTGATGACGTTGTCTTCGGTTGGCTTCCACGATCCATCGTTACACAGAAGTCTCGTGCACGCTGGTCAGCAAGGCACGTCGTCACGGTCGAATGTGTACAATCGCAGATACTCGTACGCACGGCCACAGCAGCCTGGCCTAGAGACGCGCACGTCCAACATGCCAGCCAGCACGTGTCAGCACAGAGCAAGACATCCTAACATAGCAAAACATCTAGTGTCAACGACGGACGAAACAAGGCGTCAAATCAGCAAACCAGAACAGCCCAACGGACCGCCATATGTTGCACTTCAATACTGCAAAGTATCATGTCGCAGAACGCACTCGTGCCGTAGCAAAACGCTAAAACATGCAGCCCTTCTCAAACACGAATCACGCTGCAAGCAGCGCAAACAAATGCCAGGACGTGCACAAATGCAGGCCTAAAGCGTTATCACTTTTCTCAAGGGGAGCAACTTTTAGGACTTCAAGGGGAAGGCCAGTCATCGTTACATCAGAACTTGACCAGAAGTGTTTTGTGAGGCTGAAATGCACTAAATTCACTTTCGGCCGGGGATCTGCCATGGACCCCACTGAAGATCTTATGATGCTCCCCAGATCCCCTAACAGACTGTGGGAGAGAAATACCCCCATCCCATTCCCCACTCAATTCAACGCCTCAACCTCTTCACCCTTGGAAATTTTTCTATGGGCACCCATGTGTATTGACGCCGTCATGTCATTGGGGAGTGCAGCACTTGACTAAGTTTAATGTGGGAGGGGTTCAAGTCCTCGATGAGGGGGGTTGAACATTGGAGATGGGAGTGGGGAGCTTGCATAGTGTGTCCAAGAGGGGACAGTAAGTAGGCTCACTGCCTGATGTTTATGGGGTTGGCACATTGGCAACAAATCTATAATACAAGTTCTGCAAACACACCCGCTGAGAACTTGTACTGCAGCTGTACAGTACTGAAGTATTACTGCGCTTCTGTAAACTCCATCAGACTGCAGTGGCGGATTCAAGGGGAGAAGGCGGCCATCCCCTCCTCCCCAATGACTGGCTGCATCTTAGAACAAGTGAAAAGTCTGCACAAAATACACTACTTTTGCATAAAATTCTGAAAAAACTTTCTGGAGAGTGGGCACAGAACTTGGGTCCCTCTCCAGACCACATCCCTAACCTTCAACCCCCCCATTCCAAAATTCTGGATCCGTCACTGTCAGACTAGACCTACACAGACGTATCTCCACTGGCAAGAGTTATCAAATACTTCAATCAATGAATCAATCATCAATCTATTAAAATTTATCCACTCATTTCTGTCATGTGTCTCAGGTCAACTCAGCCTCCTACCCTCCATGGGATGGAAAATGAGTAGTAGCTTACAGGCTACGGAGTGAAGGCCTAGTATAGCTGATTGGGGCAGTGGTATATCTGCTTGCTGCAAACCGCGAGTCCAATTGTTCATTTACGCAGGCAAAGGATGGCCGCATAGTGTGCTGCAGTATCATCAGCTCATGCTAATCAGTTGCCACTTCCGAGATTGTAAAGCACTTCTGGGCTACTGTAAAAAGTGCTATAACAAGTGTCAAACTTTGCTTTCACAAGGGGAACGAAACACATAATGGCAGAGACCAGACTGAGTGTTCACATTTACTGTAGGCAACATCTAACAGATCAGTGTCCTAATTATGTTTAAAAGTGCTGAGAAGCTCAGATAGTTTAGTTATACACCATGGTCCATAAAAACGTGCCACTTTTATTTTTTGAATAGCTTCATGAAACATTAACCAATTTTAATGATTTTTGGCATGCGACATTAGGAAAAAACTTGATACAAATGACTAATTTTGGCCACCTCACTTTAATACTGTTGCTACACTACCTTGTGAAATGCAGAAGTCGTAGTTTGGCCATTTACAACAATGAATTCATACTGGATAGTGAATGTGTTGGCTCAGAAATGATTTACTAAAAAGCAACAAATACAATAGGCTACTATTGTATCTTAAAAAGTCACAACACATGTCACATCACATCCTCTTTATTACAGCATGTGCTCAAAACATGTGCTCAACAACCTGCACAAGGTAGTGTAGTGAAGCGACAGTATTAAAGTGAGATGGCCAAAAGTAAAGTCATTTGCATCAAGTTTCTTCATGATGTTGCTGGCCAAGAATTATTAAAATGAGCCAATGCTGCATGAAGCTATTCAAAAAAAAAAGTGGTGCATTTTTATGGTTCACAGTGTACAACAGTGACTTTCAGACTGAAGAAGGATTAACTGCTAAAATTTTGGAAACAATGCTACTGCCATCCAAAATAATGAAAGTATAGCAATTTATCTGATGATTCTGCCAGTACATAGTTATAAATTAACTTTAATTAAGTGAGATAGTGGTACCAATTTGCAGCAATGCCTGTTAATGCCAAACTGCTAATGACTTTGGGCTCTGTTTTATCAAAATGATAAGTGAGCCATTTATAAAAAAGGCCAGACTGACTGCATTAGGAGTAGTTCAAGTGATAAGTTGGATGAACATAACGTAGACCATAGTCATTAAGAAAATGTCAAATGTTTTAAAGTCGTACTGGCATGATCTACTTGCTCTGTAGTAAATCTTGATAAGTGACTCAAGTTACCGGTATTTATAAATAAGCAACAGAATGAAACAGAAACCACTAACAGACATCAAGAAACAAAGCTACAATAAATGTATACATTAATACCACCACATAGTATACATTTAATCATGTACAGTACGACAGATATTTAACGAAAAAAGCACTGCAGTCGCATCAAAATCACAAACAACTGATAAATTTGAAGCACAAATTTTCTTAGCTTAGCTGAAATATTGCTCAATTTCAGCTTGAAGAAAATTGGACTCCATTTGGCAATTGACAGTGCCAAATTAGGCTAAAAGGCACTAAGCAAGATAGTAATATAACCCTTTCCCTATTCCTTCTCTCCCCTTTCCTTTCCCTACTCCAAATCAAAGCATCCCAGTTTCTTACATCGTTGTTCTCCTTCCCTACTCTTCCCTCTACATTCTTAGTAACCAACCCATGCTATTAATCCAGCTAGGAAGTCTGGGGAGTATGGTAAGCCCCTGCAGCAGGCCCGAGAGGAGCTCATGGAGCAAATTTAGTGCATTTAGAGTTAAATTTCTGGTGATGACAATTATTTTGAACTTTTTTTGTGAAGCAAGTTGCTAATCTGCATCATCAGATAGGGGTGAGCAGGCCAGTCTTTAGGGGCTGGCACCTTGGCACTGTGCCAAGGACTCTGCACCCAAAAGAAGCCCCGCACTACAACAGTGATTGCCGCTACAAACAATAGATCGATGGATCAATCTAACTAATTTTCATCGTCTTAGGGATAAGTTATTGTCACAACTTGAACTCAATTAAATACGGCTAGAAAATTTGGGCGGAAGCCAAAATTTTGAGTGGAAACTGTTATCGATTCAATTGTGTGTGTCTGTGGCTGCACTTGAGGTGAAATAAAGATATCTGTGGGGTCTATCACACAGTTTGTGGTGCGATTAGTGTGATCACAGGAGACACGCGAATAAGTCAGTGACAAAAGCTCCACACTGACAAAAGATGGCCCTGGGTATGGGCAGCAGTTGGAGAATGTCAATAAGTGAATCAGAATGCAGTGACAATCATTGCATAAACTAGGGGCCCCAAAAAGTTGGGCATCCTAGACTGCAGCCTTGTTAGCTTGTCATTTTAACTTTTAGTGGTTGAGCTCAGTAATGCAGCTCTGGCTGATACACCAAATTCTGTAAAATGTACTAGTACTAAGCATTCTAAGCTTCTCTATTATTTACAAAATTACTTTGGCTTTGGTGAGCAAAGCCTCTGACAACCTAATAAATAATCAGTGAATCGGGGGCGAGTGTCCAAAATATAGGATGCCCTGATTTAAGCAATATGACGTACCTCAGCAGACTCATAACAATGTTTCTAGTTGTTTTTCACATTTTTTTTGTGTGAACATTTCAGGTTAGGGTCAAGGGTCAGGTTTGAGGTTGGGGTTAGGTTGATCTAGTTTATTTGTACAACTGTTATTGAAAATTTAAATAGAGAATGGCTGCCCTGTGGTATATTAGCATTGTGTTGCAATTTTTAAACAAAGTACTGAAGGTTTATGAAGTCGATGAATTTCAAAATAACTGCACAGTTCACTATTAAAATAACAAAACTGAATGTAAAGATTCATTATGAGTCTGATAAGGTATGTCACATTGCTTAAATCAGGGTATCCTATTTTGTACGGCATCTGAATTGGGTTTAGCAGATATGATGGCAAAACTGATCACCACACTGACCATACCCCTGACTGTGCACACCCGAGTCAAGTGCCAGAGCATTCAATTTATTCAAGTTTGCATTCAACCCCCAAGAAAAAGAAGATGAGCTGTAACACATAGGTATAACCATTCATTCCAACTGTTTGTGACAAATATTATTCAAAGTAATAATTTTCACAAGCTAATAATCACATCAGAAAAAAATATTGAGCTAATGATCGCAGAAGCTGCACACTCGAAGTGATTAGGATCACCAATTGGTGAAAATAAGTAGGTGGTTTTAACCTTCTAGGCTAAAATCACCAATTGTTGATACTAGCCATGTGAACTACGATCACCGATGGGACGAAACCGTGATATTTACATATACCCGACCCTATGTACTATTGTGATATATGTGTGTTAATGTGTGGAATACAATTTATTAAGAATAAAAACTTGCACGAAGTTAGGTTACTGCTTTAATATAGGTGGGCCTAACACAAACCAACATGCAACTGAAAATAAAATACTAACCTTTTTACTTATTTTCACCAATCGGTAATCGTAACTGGCCCCCTGCACACTGCCTAGCCCGCATAGTAGGCCGCTGAGTTTTTCTTCTTCTTCTTCTTCAGTAGATGGTCAAACTTCAACTCGTTGAAGACTCCAGACCATGTCGGGTAGTTGACAGTGTGAAGTGTAGACGTGTTAAGCCAACAGTCACAATGCCACAACGACTGTCGGCATGTCCCTCGCTCCTCACGGAAGGGTCCTTTCACTAGTAACGGTGGAGTACCAGACAGTAGAAGTATTTCATGGAGATATAAGAGCCCTGAAGGATTCAGCAATAACAGCAATAACGGGAAAGGCAGCCATACTAGATACGGCTGTGATTGTCCATACTGGACAACTAGGCTACGGGGAGGGCGTGTCAACACCAGCAACGCAAATCACTTCTCACATTCACGACAATGGCTTACACTTTCAGCCTACGACACAAAATTGCAAACAGTCTTGCAGCATTACTTATAAGCTCACACCTGACGTTATGATACTTACCAATGTGCAATGACAACGGACAACAAGCATCTATCTACGATCGACATATAAATCACATCATAAAAACAATCAACCAAAATGGGTAATAGCACATGACAACATGTGGCACGATTAGTTGCGCTCAAAATTATATTTAGTAACAAAAATTTTGTAAGGTACAAAACTAAAAAAAATTCATCACAAAAAAATATAACTAATGCAAAAATATTTTTAATTACTGTCGTAATTCGTTATTTTTCCATTGCACTTCTTGTCGTTTGTACCCACACTGTACGGTTGACATTATTAACGTAACGCAGCGCTATTTACTGTCATCTTTCTCGTTTCAGTCCCATACGATATTTAGTTGCAACGCTAGAATGGCTTTGTTTATGTTAGAGTTTTACACTTTACTCTTTTACATTTTAACAGCTACATTAATGTGATGCATTTATTTTTGTCATATATCCTGTTTATTTTTATTACGTTAAAAATAGATAACCTGTTAAACTACAGCATGCGTGATCGAACATTATCTCTGCCGTGAAAATTCATGGCAGATATTTATATTTTCCGTGAATTTTCACGGAAGCATCTTTTTGCTTTTGGTTATATGAATTATATTGAAGCTTAGTAATAAGCGAATAATCACACAATTATGCTATGGTGACAAATTTGCATGTCGAGGAAGCTTAACTTGTTCTTTCACCACAGTTTCTGCCAGCCTTATGCAATGTATCTGGTAGTTACTTTTGGCAAGATAGAAATTTCAATGCTGTTTTGTTGCGAATTGTCTGCCACGATCACAAGTCTGACTGATTTGCAAAATTCTTTCGCTGCCAATGTCCAGGCGAAAATATAGGCAAGAGTTTAGTGCCATGTTTTGACTCATTGCTTATAGTTAATACATTTTAGAAATACATCAGCTGAAAAGCAATGGCCGCTTATCAGTGATGTGATCAATTACATAGGCTAGGCCTACAGGCTACAGAAGTTGCTAACTTACTATTATTGCTTGTGTAATCTGATAATACTGTATTAAATAGCTAGGGTTCGAACGATACTGGTATTGGGGTACTGGGTATTGGCCAATACTGGCCAGTATTGGGGTGGATCGGGTATCGGGCGATATTTTTTTGACTGTGAAACCCGATACCGATTACGGATATCCGCTCATGCCGCCCGCCGCTGTCTGCTGTCTAAGCCGCAATCAAACAGCAGTTGGCAGCGGGCGGCGGCCACTATGCAACATAATTGTCTCAATTTGCTAGCAAACAACAGTGGCAGGAAGAGTGGCGTGGGGCGGGGGAGGCAGGAAGTACACCTGTAGAATGGTCAGCATTTATGACAGATTGGAAGGATTACCGGGTATCCCCCCTCCACCGCATGCACGCCGTCTTACACTCTAGGCCTAATTTCTGTAACGGATGTGCGATCAGTAGCAGACATGTGGCAATTAGCCTGGTGGGCGACGTCGCCAGCCCGCCAGCCATGCCTGGTGGTTGCTCCTGTCAAGTGCACTGCGGTAAAGGTTACTGGCGCCAGGAAGCACACGCGATTGTGTGACGGTTTATGTACCTCACTATACGGCCTTCAAAGCTCCTGGTTGATGGCTGTTGCGATTATATCACGCTGCATGGAGAAGACATTAGAGTAAATTGCTATTAGACCAATGACATGTGGTAACAAATAAGTGTAGTGGTAGATTTAACTATAGTACAAAAACTGCTGGTTTTAGTTGTTGTATTAGAGCACATTAGAGGTTAATTTTGAACATAATACGCTATATAAATTCACGGTTTATTTACTTACTTACGTTTATATCAATAAGTCATTGATTTGAGCACAATCCACGGTATTGTAGGCCTAATAGCCTATGTACATAAAATTTAGCACAAGAGACATTAAAGAAGTATATGAGTCATTGTAATACCACACCCAGTGGGTGGCCCTGTCTGTCCAGGCACACTGTCCACTGAGTGTGGGATGGAGGGGGAAGGGAGGACAAGGCATGCTGCCACAGCGTGTGGGTGGCCATATGGAGCCTTCAGCCAGTGTTAACACTTTCCCACGGTATTACTGTTTGTTCACACTTGACAGGGAACTGCATGGAAATTTTAATAGGTAGAATATAATGTAGTCTAGTACTGTGAGGATCAAATGTGGCTGTCTTACTCCTGGCACAGCATACACCACAGCACGCATAGGCTGAGAGGCAAT
>Ga0056128_1000085_pt1 | contig 53750 bp, 30 predicted proteins | sample WorMetLIZISLAND2_FD_71113 | JGI IMG/M metagenome (GOLD analysis project Ga0056128, IMG submission 71113) | Marine gutless worms symbiont microbial communities from Max Planck institute for Marine Microbiology, Germany - Olavius geniculatus... ... | reverse complement strand
TTATCATAACAAGCACTGATGAGGAGCTTCTTACGAATGTCAACATCGATAACCTTGAATAACCTTGAACCCTAAAAATATTGATTTAACGTGATTTTTTGGCGATTTTTGGCTGCAAAAGAGTGAATTACGACGAAACAGACTACGATAACCTGCGAACAGGAACTGCTATAGGCTTTCGCGCGTCTTGTGAGCTTTGCTCAAATTACTTGTTAAACATTTACAAAGTTAGTCATTTTAAACCAGTTTTAAAGTTTTTGCTCAAAGTGGCCTTTGTCCTCGACGCAAGCTCTTACGCGCCGACGGGTGTGCCACTGCTTGATTGCCTTGTCAATACCAACGTAACCCCCCCGCGTCATAATGACGTCACACCGAGCACACACGGTAAGGCGCGTTCGTAATAGGTGCGGCGGTGAGTAACAGTAAGATAATGCAGTGCTCGATATTTCATTAAAATCCATGAATTACGTGTGTTTGAAGCGAAGGCTAACGCTAACTTTGGGACACGCTGTAGACCGCAACGGTTATGGAGACATATAGCGGTGCATTTTTCTGCAGACATCGATCCACCACAGATAGAATTCAATATCATCGTCGGTGTGGTTAGCGTTGTCGACCAGCTTGACTGGCGTTGCTGCCACGTGCACACTGACCACTACGTGCTGAGCCGACGCTTGGACCACTGCGTACACTGCCGGCACCACTGCTTGCACTAGTAGCACCCGACTGACGACCGGACTTTCTGTCTCCTGGTGCCGCCCCAGCAGCTGTACCTAACACATCGTATCGTGCACCATTTCAGAAACCCCTCAAATTTTCCACTGAAAAAAAACCAGTTATTGTCCGTTAATTCACCCGCACCCGAATTGACTGCTATAATTAAGGTTAGGGCTAAGGGTAAGGTTAGGTTTAGGGTTAGGGTCAAGGTTAAGGTTAGGGTTAGCATTAACGATAATAATTCGAGTGTGGGTGAATTAATGGACAAGTACCAAAAACCCTTCACTCTGCCCCTATTCTGACCTTTCAAATGTCCCATTCCTGTGAAAGAATGGGCTATAAAGCCCCCGTCTACAATGTTATTTGGTGCCACGGGAGTGTCCTCACCAAACGGCAACTTATTCTGTCCAGTGGATTTGGAAAGGTGCATTAGTGTGACAGACGAACAGACAGACGAACCACAGACCATGCATGCTATGGCATTTCATTTAAAAAAAATTTCTTTCACGCATGCTACAATAAATATCACGGAACTTACGTCGGACACGGTACAACTGGTAAACATTTAAAATTGTAAAAAATATGACAGAACAAAAAATGTGTAAGCGCCGAGTGTGGACATAATATGCGGGCGACCATCCCACAGCTATTACCTGTCATGTCTGATAGTCAGTTGTCATGTATTATTGTCATCATTATCGTTATCATCGCTATCAACAAAACAACAAACAAGATAAGAACAACACTGCATCAGACTGTCAATGAATCAGAAACTGCCAATCAAAAGCACTGTTAAAAGATACGCTTTCAGTCTGTGTTTGAAACTGTTACTAGTTCACTGCCATTACCCGTGAGAGCCACGTCATCTCCAATGGTCACAGTGGTAGCAACGGGTCGTCCGCAGTCCCTGGCAGCCTTGGTGGAACTAGCCCGAGTGGAACCAGCCCTGGTGGATGCCCTGGTGGACGATGCCCTGGTGGTGGTCGAAGAGGAAGATCTGGCAGTGGTTGATGAGCTATCCGCCCCGCCAGCAGCACTGCGACCCGTAGACAGCTGAGAGGTGAGTGTTGATGATGATGAGGATCGACTGCTGGACAGTGAACTCACTGAAGACACACTTGCCACCGGACCAGTGCTGGCAGGCAGCGACAAATTCGCCTGCATACGTTAAATGTTAAAAAGGTGGTGTTATAGCTCTTAACCGAAGCCCATTTCAAAGCTACGAGGCGTCACCCGCCGTATGGGATCACACAGTGTTACCTGCCACCTGACAAAAGTGAACGCGCCCCGCCTTAACCCCAGCCAGATAGGCCGGTACTCGATTTACCTATCCTGGAGGGATGGAAGGCTGAGTAACCCAGCCCGGCATACAGTAACTTCGTTGATCGAATGAAACGCGTTACCGGTACGCCACGCCACCAACCCAAATAAGTAAGTAAGAACGATTTGTGTCCAGAAGCAACTAAGCGTCACTGCGCAGGCACTGTACAGCCACACAGGGAAAGGGTAAGAAATTTTAAACGGGTGGGTTTTGAGCCGGGAACGGAAGACAGCTACGGAATGTGCGAAAGTGACAAGATTGGCAACATAGCAATCAACGAATTAATGAATAAATCACCCATGATTTTTTTACAGTAGCCCTGGAAACACTCGGTCCAATGGGTTTCAGCACCCAGCAGTTCCTGGCACAAATCGGACAGCGTTTGAACGAGCCAACGACTCATCCGCGAGAAACCACGTTCATGTTGCAGCGCTTGTCGATCGCCATCCAACGCTTCAACGCGGCATGCTTAGCTGACGCGTTCCCAATTTCCGAGTCCGCACCAGTCAGCCATTCCAGTCGTGAATTTGTTCAGTTTAATATTTCAGCCCTGAGAAATTGAGTAAATAAATCAATCAATTAATCAACGAATACTGATGATTAATTTTTCCACTGTTGCTGCTGCTGACTGCCTCTGGAGGGATAATGCTGAGAGGCAGAGATAGATTCGCCTGAAAAAAGTATTGTAACGTCCTTCAGGAGCCATAAGGCAAATACGGCAACAGTTCTAAGTTTCTCTAAGCCTGCTTCGTGTCATTTCCCACCTACAGTCTGGAAAAGCTTTCTTCAAACTGTCATTTTTGACGTAACTGTTACACATTAGTACATTAAAGATAGGCTTAAATCTGCTCTGTACAGTTGTGTCTTCTTGTAGTGACAGGTAACATTCCAGCACTTGCGATTCTTCACTGTAGTTACATCGAATGACTTAAAGTGCGTATAATAATTGTATAATGAATAAATAAGAGGGCGGCGCTGATCTCCGTTTCCTTAGCCCTCAACCACACACCAGCTTATACACTGCCAAACCAACGATACGAGGCAACTAGCTAAACGTTTAGTTATAAGTTATAACCTGTGAGAAGTAGAGATGGGCCGCGTGTCCAATCTCTGGATGTTGACGGACGGCGTCAGCAACGAGTTTGAGAGCTTGCTGGTTCAGCTCACGTAGAATACGCACCTCAAAGTCACACTACAGCCCAGCACCAAATCACATCACGCTTTACTAGAGTATTACAGTGCCAGATTATAACAGTATAAAAAAGCAGAATTAGATAATAAAACAGTGGTGCATTCAAGGGAGAGGGGAGCAGCCGCGTCCGATTGACTGGGTGTAAAAGAAGTAAAGATTATGCACAAAATGCACTATTTTGCATATATATTTTTATAATTTTCTATGTGGGAGGAAGCACAGACCCACCCCCACCCTTCCGTTCCAATATTCCAAACTCCTGGATCCGCAACTGTAACAAAATGCACTGTTCAGAACAAGTTACAGAGTTTGCTGGTTGAGATCACACAGTTTATTTGACAGCACACCAAAACACATCTGGCAAGCGCATTTCTGATGTGAAAAAAACCAACATATTTACATGGTTTGAAACTGAAACGCACACTATTCACCAAAAAACGGCAGAACAGAAAGACGGGCATAACTTTATGTGCCACTATGGTCTTAAACTAACGTCTGCTTTAAACATCCATAAAAATAAAAAAAAACTTATTCTCTTCTGAGTGAGCATGTCAAGTTATCCATGTTGTCGTCACCCAATAAACAACGTCAGAACACCACATGAAAAAAACAAAAACTGTTGAAGAATATTTACACTGTCTCATGATGGAGAAAGCACAAAAACTGCACTTTTTGACAGTCCTCTACTTAGTAATGACAAACAAGAAATTTGAGCTAATGCTCACGAGACGCGCGAAAGCCTATAGCAGCTCCTGTTCAGCAGTTTTGCTGAAAATTGAGGTGTTCACGCTAAGTTAATATACAAATACCAAATTCTCTATCTGAATTGCATAACGATAGTTGCGTGGCGCTACCCTGTGAATGGTATAGACTTGTGTCACAGCCCAAAATCGCCAAAAAATCCATAAAAACCCCCATTTTGGCGTTCAAAGTTGTCCAAGGCCACTGAATTCGGTGGCAATCGAAAGCCACTATACGACTTCCTATTAGTGATTAATAGTAACCTGGGCCCTACTCGCACCGTTTCTGAAATACAGCGACTTCTTGAATGAAAATCGCAAATTTGTACCACCCCCTCTCATTTAACGCCCTCGTTCGGGGTGACCCCCTTTGAATTTATGGAAAAGCTTTACAGTTCCTGAAACTACGCCTTCCAGGCAGCCGACGGTGAAGATTTGGTGATCCTAGCTTTCACCGTTTTTGACTGATCCACCCGTGTGACAGACGGACGGACGGACGGAGGACAGACAGACAGACTGATGGACAGAATTGCGATGGCTAAGAAGCAGTAGCTGCTTTTGCGCGTAAAAAGCACGCAGTCAGATATGTGTGAAGCTGATGCAAAAAAACTGATACAGTAACCGTAGTTCGTGGAAAAACTGCAACTGCTTGCAAATTATTTTCAGAGATCATTAGCAGTATTACTGTATTAGTATTCAGTACTCTCAAAAGCTTACCTCATCTGGACTTTCTTCAGTTGGCACAGCACGAATGCAGCGTGCGATCTTTGCATTCTGTCCAACAGAAAAACAAAGTGGCCGAATTAAAGCCTCCAACATATCTCAACAGCAACAACATGATATTTTAACGCACAGATTACAGGGATTTACACAACTTAACTCAATCGTGTGCTTATGCAAATTAACAATAATTAATCACAATAATCACAATTTAAAAGCAGCTTTACACAACAATTTTTCATACACAAACATGCAAACACCATGTACTTAATTTTATAAAAGAATTTGATAAAAAATCTGTTAGATTAGTGAAGCAAATAAAAAGCTTAACTAACAGTTGCTATAAACAGTATTTCAATATAAAAGACCATATTCACAAAACACATAAACTTTCTGTATTGTCAATAGCAGCTGTCAGTGTGATTGTCAAATAAGATATACGGTGTATTATCATTCCTGAAAATACTTAACAGCAGTGATTTATTTTATGAGCAAAAAATGTAGCAAACTACTACTGCTTTCGATTTTTTTTGTACAAACTGCTTAATTTTCCAGAGTTATCAGCAGTTAGACCACCCCTCAAAAGAAAACTGGTATAGGAACTTCTTGAGCAGTATTAGAAAAACGTGCATAAAGTTAAAAATAACTTAAACGTAAATACCATCTTTGCAGCGCGATCCAACTTGCAGACTAACTCTTCAATGTCTTTCTGGAGTGCACAGACTTTGTTCTGTTAATAAAAACATGCAAGAGCTAATGCCACACAGAAAATGTCAACAGTTAAGCCTAACTTTGCCAAAATTAACGATTAGTCAGTCATAAATTTTAATTGGACACTAACGTTGGTAAACGTCCAAGACGACGCACGTTTTCATTTAGCAACTTTAAATATTGAACAAACAAGCTTTCAATCTGGGATACTGTTATTGACTACCGGTAAATATATTACCATCATTGCATACTTTGAACGTAAACAAAGGCAAGTTTAGACAGAGAGAAGGAACACACGGACCTTCTTCTCAGTGAAGACGTCATTGTAAATGCTCTCATCTCGCTCCAAATTCTCCATCGTCCCCTGCATCACCTACAAAAAGCATTGGCAACATCAAAATTCTATTTACTAGCAAAGTTTCCACTCTATGGCTGTGTGCACTTCGTTACCCGGCAATTGAACCCCCCTTAAACTGCCCGTGGGACGAGGTGGGGGGACTCAAACGCCGCGATTGGGGTCCCGCGATCGTGCAACACAGAAGGCGACAGAAGGATATGACAGACAAACAAACAGTCAGACAGACAGGCAGACAAAATTTCTTGGCATTATAGCAAGACTGATTATGCGGCTGTTTCAACAAGCCACAATGCAGGGCCTGTCGCACTGTACGTCCATATGTATAACGGTATGCCAAATTTCAGTTCAAAAAATCAAAAGTCACGTTCACAGTTACGGTTAAAGGCCGACTACAGTGAAAAATGACCTATGCGAGTTTAATGCGTTTTTATATAGTAGACTTCTACTAAAGACTACAGGCGCGGTACCAGCGCAAAATGTTTGATAAAAAACGTGTAGTTAATTTTTAAATAGAACCCACTGAGAACCAGCTATGATTGAGTACCAAAGATGTTGAATATTCATGTACTCATTCGTAGCACCTGGTTCTCGGTTGCTCGTACACGGGCGAACGGAAACCAGCTGCGGATCAAGGCAGCGACGGCGAGCAGTCAAAAGTTCTGTTTTTTGGTTTATTGTTTGTTTATTTGCTTGTTGTGTACGTATATAATGTTTTTGCATCTTATTTTACACTTAATAATTCAACAATTAACTGTTTTTAATGTTTTAAAGATTAAACGTCACGTTTTGCGTGCTCGGTGTCGTCTGCTGCAATTTTCACACCCATGCACAACTTCCAGTTTCGTGTAAAGTGGGATTTACAAATAAAACTAATTCAGTTGATTAAAGTACGATTTTTGCATATAATTTCCATTTAACTATATAAATGAATTGGACATCTGAAATCTGCATGATACATTTGTTCAAACTGCATCAAAAACCATTTTCACCATAGTAGGCCTTTAAAGTTATGGCAGCACAGCTGTAGGCAGATGGCCACATAATACGTTGGTATTACAACTGCTTGATTTTTCCAACTTTTTTCCAGTGTTTGAACTGCCGGAGAGTTTGAGGGGTTGAACTTCCCAGCTTTTTTCCCAACACACTTTCACAATTTTATACAGATTCCAAAAGCCATAAAATTCACCCCAGCAATTGAAACCGTTTTGTTTTTTCTTTCACAGCTATCATATCTCTGACATTTCCACAGAAGTAGTGACAGCAGCTGGCTAGTGCAGTAAAGAAGGGGCGATCGAGTGACCTGAAGGTCTTCCTGAAGTTCTCGAATTTGTCGTTTTTTGTATCTCTTTTTGTCCTGATAAGCTCGCAGCTGCTCCTCAAGCTGATGTTTCTGATCCATCTCTTCGCCTGCACCAACCAATCACTCAATCAATAACGATCAATCGATAATTAAATGATCAAAAACGTGCACAAATGGTTTTCCACCACAATCTAAGAAGTGTCTTGTTGGGCCGTGTCCAATCCCTCAGCAGAATTTTATCAATATCCATTCATAATTTTTCAAGTAACTTAGCCTTGACACCGTTGGTTAGGTTCAGATGTCAGCAAACCTGCAAAAGCTGTTCACACAGTGTTCCTGGCTAAAAGCATGACATGACAAACACTGGGTGACTTCACTTTTTGACTTAGACTTTTGCTGAGCCTTTTCGCTGAGTGAAAGCTAAAGCTGAACGCTAAAGTCTGTATTTAAACCACAGTTCAACTAAACTTTGGTCTAAGTCTATTGACTTAGACCAAAACAATTAAAAATGGTGGAAAAACAGGTAAACCTAACAGGAAATATATCAACCATTTATGCTTGGACTTGCTTATTTAATTGCACTGCGCATGCAAATAAAGTAATTACGTGACATCTGACGTCATTGCATATTCATTACGGCATTTATTTTTGGTACCAGACTGCTTTAATTTACTAAACTATCCGTACGCATAGGACTGTAAATGGTCGCCATGTTTTTGCTCAGCTAAAGTCAAAAGTTGAAGTGAATTCAGACTCAGTAAAAGTTAAGCCCTAAGGGCTAAAGCTATCTCTTCCATGCATCGAACCGACTTTAGCCAGGTTAGTTCGGCTCAGCTTTGGTCTAAATAGGTACTTTTGAACTCAGCGAATTGCTGAGACTTTTCGCTGAGTCTAAACTTCGGTCTAAGTAGGTAAGTTTAGCAAAATCACTTCACTTTTTGACTTAAGTAGGTACTTAGTCCGAAGTTTAGACTCAGCGAAAGTCTAAGTCAAAAAGTGAAGTTGCCCACTGTGATGTTGGAACAGCGACTGCAGTAGTCACAATACATACATACAAATAGCAGTCAACTACTGCAAAAAAAAATTTCGGACCGTTTTTAAGATTACTTGAACCAAGTGAAATTTCTCATCTCTTCAGAGCATATACCTCCACCCACCCAGAGGGCTAGTCACAACAAGAACAACAACAAGAATATAACTGACTTAACCCAAACACATATTAGCCAATGTCTCTTCACTTCAGCAGAGGTAATCGGCATTAATAATAACGTGATCGTATCAGACACTGGAGAGCTTACTGTTGTCTGCAACATGTGCCAGGCTGCGGTGGTATGTCTGGTTGCGGCTGCCCAGTAGTCTGACGGTGTTCTCAAGCGCGCGGCTTTCCTTCTCAGCTTTGCGTATGTCAGCATCCAACTGATCGCCTTTACGCTGAAGCTCCTCTTTGTCCTGAGCCGCCTTCAATCAACAGCAACACCACCACCAGTAACAGTGATGTATTAAACAAAAACGAGAAGCCCAGCTGTCGCTAGGATAGCTGATCCTACTGGTTGTCAGTAACCTTCAAAGTCATCCAAGGTCAATGATTTACATCTCATCTGACAGGGCGTATGCTGCTTTCTATTAGTGATTAATAGTCACCCTGGCGCTATCTCTCACCATTTCCTACCCCCTCCGTTCAATCCCGAATTTGAAAATGTTCTCCTTGAACTAGATCGCTAAAATTTTGCATGCTTAGGTGTTAGACACAGGGCTAATTATTCTTGTTGAAAGTTTCCCCTATCACCTACGGTTTAGCCACAACACATCGGTTACAGATGATGGACGACGACGGATGGACGAACAGACAGACGACAACTCGTACCATAAGCTCAGCCGTTACTTAAGTACGGTCGGCTAAAAACCTTTTAAAATGCGTTGGTCCAGTACCGACATTGTGTGGCCATCCGCCTACAGTGTGCAACCATAACCGTAACATTAATCTAAGATTTTGAGCTCAAGAAAGGTGCAGTGGTGCCCTAGGAAATATTTCCGCCAATTCTTGCTTTGCCATGCCTTTTTGTTTTCTAGTTAGATGCCCGCATAGAACAGGCAGATGGGCGCACACAAAGCAAACAAATGGGCACACCGTAATGTGCAGCCTACTAATATGGCTGCATAATAAACTCATCATTAACAAGTTAAATTAAAGAAACTATGCGCATGATCTCAGGTAGAAAATGTCAATGTACCTTGATGATGTAGTACGACTGCGATCTTTCTTCTTCACCCTCGGGTGCTGACATCGACACCATGACAACTTCATACCTGTTGCAGTATCATTAGCACACATCTTTAAAATGCCCTAAAACACTTTTTTTTAAAAAGGCACATGGCTTGAAGACAAGTAAGGATCACGCGTAAAAAAACATTTTAACACCTGAGATCCAGCGCTGTAAGATGAACAATTCCAAAACATTCATGCGACACTGCAAATGCTCTGGGACAAAAAGTTTACGCAAATGTTTTCTTATACAGTCATGTAAAAATAAATGCTAATATTATGGAAGATATTTTAGAATGTTTTTGTCTTACGTGTAACCACTGGCTAGAACAAATAACAACAGTTGACCATTTCTCAAGTTTACTCACACGTCGAATGCAATCATAAAGTTTGTAGTTAATGTAGCAGCAGCAACAGCAGTAGTAGTAGTATCTGTTGTAGTAGTAAACAGACCGTGTCTTGAGTTTACTGATGCGGTCGACCCGGTCGTGTAGCTCGTTGCTAATGCTGCGTCTCTCAGTGTCTGCGGCTTTCATCTGCGCTTTGAGCATCTCAACGTGAATTCTGATCTCCTCACGTCTCTCTTGCATTGATGTCTCCATCTGAATCTTTTCCTTCTCCTTGGACACCACTCCGTCCGCCGACTTGTACAGTGCATCCCGGACTCGCTTCAGTTCCAGCTTGATCACGTTGTCTTCCACCATCAGGTTCTACAATGACAACAACAACAACAACACATGTAGTAGTAATTGTAGTAGTATTGTAATGGTAGTAGTAATAACTAGAACGCAGTCAGAGACCGCAGACCTCCGCCAATGCCATGTTGTTCGCCAGGTGGCATTACCATATTCGGTTTGGCAGCGGTTTCCCCATGCCCCATTTAAAGCAATGTAGTAATGTAGTAGTAATAATTAATTGTTTTAAAAAAAGCACGAAGAAAATTACACATCACTTCCCATTAGTGTTTAATAGTAACCTTGGCCTTATCTCGCACTGTTTCTGAGATATGGCTACACGTTGGCAAAAAATTGCAAATTTTCCAACCTACATTTAGCACCTTTGCTCGGAATGACTGACCCCTTTCAAATTTAATGGAAAAGTTTTACGGATCCTAAAACTAGAGTGTACCATAAAGCCAACAGTAAAGATTTGGTGATCCTATCTTGCACTGTTTTTGACTGATCTACAAGTGTGATGGACAGACAAATGGACAGACAGAAAACAGAACTGCAACGGCATTATATGCTGTTATGCATAAAAAGTGTAGATTATAAAAACATGCCACGTATGCCAGAGATAGTTACTTGTTTCCTCTGGATGATGCGTTTTCGCTCTCTCTCAGCATTGTCCAGCTGTAAGTTAATGTCCGAAAGTTTCTCGTTGATTTGAGCTATGCGATTGTTGACTCGCTCCAACGCAAAATTTGTATGACGAATGTCATCCTAAACACCATGAAACACAGGCTGGCTTCTATACTGTCAGTCAAGTAAAACAACAAACGAGTTTCTGTCGTAACTTCTGCAAACATTAGTGACTAACTTCAAAATCCTATCAAAAGTATATTCTCAGGAAAAATTAAACTGGCAAATAAATAAAAAAATAAATAAATAAACATGTGTGACGTGTACAATGTACATATATTGCAATCAGCCTGTTGCTACCATTTTTGGCAAATAAAAAACGTATAAAAATCACAACAACCTAAGTAGCAAACCAAACTTTGGCAGTTTAATAAATGAAGAAGTCGATAAAACAGACTGACAGATAATGGTACAAATAATGTGGTATAGGTGGATATTATGATATTCAGAACAGCCAGCAATGGAGCAGTTATTAAAAATCACACTACATGTGACACGCACTACCTCGGGAACTACACACATCTATGAATAAGTGTGCGCTGTATGCTTGCGAAAAACTGCATTCGGGTGATTGTAGTTGTAATAGTAGTAGTTGTCGTTGTCGTAGGTATAGTAGCGGTACATACGTTGACGCGCTTGATTTGCTCATTCAGTACACTGCCTGTGGCTTGTTTCTGCTCAAGCTCAAAGCGAAGTTGCTTGATCTTCGCTTCTTGCTCGATTTTCTCATCATCGTTTGTTCTCTCTCCGCGCATTCGACTCAGCCGACGATGCAACGACTGCATGTTGAAGTCCTGCCGACCGCAAACAAAGTACCAGTTCAGTCAGTTTTATTCAGCAGGTGGAAGCACTGGTCTCGGCAGGCTTTGCGCCATCCCGTCACTTCTAGAAAAATTTCTACTTATTCTATTACACAGGACATGTCTACTTTGATCTATAATTATTAGGGCTGTCAAAGCGTTAATTTTTTAAGTGCATTAACGCACTGTGTTAATATATTTTTAACGCATTAGTTAACGCGTTATTAACGCACCCAGAGAGGGAGAGCAGAAAGGTAAGTTACCCCGGGCCTTGCGACGTTTGGGGGGCCCCGCTGGTAGAATATAAAAAGTTAAAAATACATTTTAAAGGTTTAATCAACAATAACTGCCGTCATAACTAGCATAAAAATTTATCAGTCTGTCGTCAAAATAATTATTTGTTTACAGTAGTGATAGAACGGCAACTACGGTTTAGTTACTTCAATTCATTCGATTGCCAAATAACCGCAGATTGACAAAATATTGGAACTTTTGCTTCACGGAATTTAGTAAATTAACATGAATTCACGTATATGCATTAGTTATTTTGACGTGCGTTAATTTATTAAATCATTAATGCGTTAATTAGTGCATCAATTTGACAGCTCTAATAATTATAAGTTGCATAGTTCCATTCAGAACCCAACGTTCAGCTCTAATTAGGGATTAGGAAATCAAAAAGTGCACAGGATATCAGTAATATCACCGGTATGTAGCATCACCTATCACATCACCACCTGCCACTAAACAAAGGTGAACGCGCTCTGCTTAAACCGCAGCCAGAAAAGCTGGTACTGGATTTATGTACCCGGAAGAATGGCCAAGCTGAGTTGACTTAAACAGACAAGCTAGGCAGTGGCTCAGGAGCCTCCACAACCAGAAAAACCGTTTATTTTCCATTCTAAACGTGTTTATAATCAACAGAAATAACCATCCAGGACCAGGTTAATCTTATAGTTGGCAACAAGCAATTTGAGCAAAGCTCATGAGACACGCGACAGCCTTAGCAGTTCCTGTTCACAGGTTGTCTTGGTCTATCTCCAGCCATTTCTATGCAATAGCCTATGTGTCCCTCGCAGCAAAATCTTAAAAAACACTGAAACCCCCTATTTTGAGAATTCAAGGTCATTCAAAGTCATCGAAATTGACACCATTAAAAAGCTTGTCACTAGTGCTTGTTATAATAAGCAGCAAGTCCGCGCCTATCTGCAAGCGTTTTTACACTACACGAGTCAAAAGCAGTAAAATAACCACTTTTTAGAGGGGGTAGCCTTCTTGGACGCTCGCCTGCGCCACCTTCCTTGAACCTAGGGGGCAGCGACTTGCAGCGTTAAAATCTACGTTTAATGCTAAAAATTTCATATGCTGGTCGCCATGGTCTATCTCCAGCCATTTTGTCGCAATTCACTTTTAACATGTGTATCAGAACTCGAAATCACGAAAAATTCACTAAAACAGCTTATTTTGGGTGTTCAAGGTCGTTTAAGGTCATCATTGTTGACACGCTTATGATGCTCGTCACCAGAGCTTGTTATAATAAGCAGCATGTCCGTGCCTATCTGTCACGACGCCATAACGAGACCATATTTTTTATAACTATGCACACTGTACAAGTTTAATGAAACCAAAGGAAAATAAAACATAACAAAAGAATAGTTCTGCACGTGACGCGTGCTCCAGTCCGACTGCCAGCTAGCCTACAGCAAGGCCTATAGCTACTGCCTATTGTCTGCTAATAAAGCTAACGTTCCATCGCTCTCTCGAGTGAGGCGTCACACTATCTGTAACCGTTTTCATGCTATACGAGCCAATAGCGGTGAAATAAGCACATTTTAAGGGGGTACCCCTATTTCATGCCCCCGTTCGAGAGAAACACCCATACCTAGACACAAAATTTTGTCACAATAAACTAGAATCCTTGGGGAAGTCTACATTGCAGATTCCGTGATTCTAGATGTCACCATTTTGATACAGTGCCAGGGTGTGATGAACGGACGGACAGATAGACGCCTAGACGATGGCTAAGACGTGCGAAACATTACATGCTGTCGTGCGTAAAAATGCATCAGTGTCAGTTGTAACTTCAGTAATTCAGTTACATCCTACCTGTTGAAAATCACCAAAATTTGCTCACAGCTTTTCTCAGTAATCTATTTTATTGGACATACAGACAGATACAAATGAAAACATGGCGTCTGTTTTTTGAGAGCGTTAAACATTTCATTAAAATCATTCAAAAGTTTTTTTAGTAATTTAGTGGAGAGACAAACAAAAAGAGAAAAATAAAAACATAATGTCTGTTTCTTTGGTAGAGTTGAACAGATTTCTAACTAGATGGTGGTTATGACTCCGTCAACTATTATGCCTCTGCCAACATGTGACAACTACAAGGCCACAAAACTGCATTTTAGGGCATATTTGACCCACCGTGACCTTGACCCTTGGCCTTTTGACCCTGAAATTTGAGACATTCATCCTTGTCCCGAAGCCCGTTAGTGATGAAAGTTTGGTCACATTCCATCAACAACTACCCAAGATATCTTGCTAACAATGTTTGTTTGGGACTCACACATGGACGCACGGACGCACGAATGTACGCACGCATGAACACTCTGGAAACATAATGCCTCCAGCCGCCACGTTGGCGGAGGCATAAAAGTCTAAGAAGCTATGTATCTCTTACTTGGTTGTAAATGATCTCTGTCTGTTTGCATGACTCCTGGTCAAGCTGCATGATTCTGCTGTTGAAGTTGCGTATTGATGCACATATGCCCTGAACACAACGTTCAATCAATGAATTAATAAATGACTGATAACATAGTCAATCAGACAAAAAATTAACAACAGAGCTACTTTACAGTTAAGCACAAACAGTAACTGCAGGTTGACGACAATGTTTGGGTATGATTTTTGCAAAAGCCAGAGCACACAATTAATAAGTTAACAACATTCTTCCCTTAACTGCATACTTCTTCTGCATGCTGTAAAAACAACACGGTGTTTCAAAGTCTTTTTCTTTCTTTCATAATTCAGTCAAATGATGATTAATTTACATGAAATTTTTACCAGTTGTGGCTAAAGAAATACTAATTCATAATATTTCAACAAAATATGGCAGCTGATTAAATGTTCTTTGCTAGTCGTGACATAACGCTGACGTCACAGCGTGTCATGAGTACAAGCTTGCTAGTCTCAACTGGTGCTGTCAGTTGCTACCCTGCTCTGATGGTGAAAAATCTGAATCGTTCATGACAGATATTTGAAGTTTTACAGCTACAGTTACAAAAAATGTGCAAAGTGATCACATTTATGTATTTGTGGAAATAGTTGGACTTTCACACATTTGAGCAAAACAGTGCGCTAGCACACCGAGCTTGCAAGAACGTCGAGTTTTTGGTGTTTTTGGATCGTGAGATGCCTGATTTCATGTCCCAATGTTTCTCAGTGCCGACATGATAAACATTTTTTATTAGTGAACCAGATTAAGTGCACCAAAGAAGCAGGGTAGCAACTGAAAGCACCAGTTGAGACAAGCAATCTTGTAGTCACGACACACTGTGACGTCAGCGTTATGTCACGACTAGCAAAAAATATTTAATCAACTGCCATATTTTGTTGAAACATTTTGAATTAATATTTCTTCAGCTACAACTGGTACAAATTTTGTGTAAATTGATCATCATTTAAGTGAATTACGAAAAAAAACAAAAAGGATTCTTTTTATAAAACACTGTGTACACCATTTTAATTTCCCATACGTGTTGATAATGTGATCGTCAATTTACATAACCAAAGGTTGGGTTGTGTTCTAGGTGGCACCTACATTGGATGCCTTATGTATGCTGATGACTTGGTACTCTTGTCAGCTTCAGTATCTGTTCTGCAGAAGATGGTTGACGTATGTAAACATGAAATGACTTATCTTGATATGAAGTTCAATACCAGTAAATCTATGGTTCTGAGAATTGGTAAAGCCCGCAAAAAGATGTGTAACAATTTTAAGCTTTATGGAGTTGACTTGCAGTTTGTATCAACTGTTAAATATCTAGGCGCCTAAGTTGTATCAGCAAATGTGTTCAAGCTTAGTTTTGTAGAGTCACAGTCAAAATTTTTCAGATCAGTGAATGGTATATTGCATAAGTGTAAAGGTGCTACGTGTAAAACAGTGATGATGCACTTATTTAATAGTTATTGCAAACCCATTCTACTGTACGGAGTTGAGAGCGTGTGTTTGTCTAGAAAAAATCTGAGTACATTCTCTCACAGGTGGCGTGCTATTTTTTGGAAACTGTTTGGTGTAAGTGATGTTAGCTATATAAATGACATTTTGCATTCTATGGGCTATCAACCGTTAGCCACCAAAATTGATGCTCGGAGAACTGTTTTTCTGCGAAGGCTACAGTCAACAAGTAACTCTCTGATGCATTTTCTGTATGATGCACTTGGTTCCGACGAACTATTATCCAAAGGTTTTTCGTTGTGATTAGTTTGTAGTTTTTTTTAGTAATTTTTCCCCCTTTTTTCTTGTTATTTCTATTTTCATTGTGTGCTTGTGTTGTGTTTTGTGTTCTTTCTGTTTGCTTTTATATGTATGTTTTGTGTTGCTGCCACCATGGTGAAATAGTTTTCAAAGTTTTTGAAGTTTTCAAAACATTGTAGCAGGTAATAAAAATTAAGTAAAATTACTCTAATGTATAGATCTTTATAAAAATCCATCTCAAAGCTACAAAAGTTTTTGTATCAAACTGTAGTCTAAGAAGACCAACGGTCAAACGTGTAAGAAATTTATATACATGTATTTCGGTGTCGATGATACGTTTCTGCTGTTTGATCGCATGCAGTTCGTTACCGCGCTTGAACTTGATCACACTCAACTGAGAGATTTCAGCGTGTAGAGCTTCTTGTCTCTTCTCCTCGGTCTGCATTGCCGCCTCCATCAGCTTGCTGCGCTCCTCGGCACTCAGAGAATGCTTCGTGGTCTCCGCCAGCTTCGCTCTCAGCTCTTCTACTAACTTCAGCATGGATTCACGCCTACCACATACATGATGCACATCGATAAATGTGGCACTTTGCTGCGGTGGCGAAAACATCGTCAGTCACATGAACAAAGTTACTCTATGCGGAGCTGAGTTGATTTACTGAAACTAGCACAGTTCCTGCTCTAGGGGCGAGTCCACTTCGTTACCCGACAACTCAACCCTCTCAGGCTGCCCGTGGCGGGAGATGGGGGGGGGGGCAAGGTGGAGGCACACATACGAAAAGCCCAATGACTCAAACGCCATGGTCGGGGTCCACGACCATGCAACACAGAAGGCGTCAGAGGGGTATGACAGATGACAGACAGACAAACAGACAGACACCTTTCCGCAAATGATAGTAAAATGGGTAAGCAAGTCAGCAAGTCACAGTAACGATAGAAGCATACACAGCAACCGGTGTCACCGTGTGGGCCCTGTATGGGGTGGGATACGAAATGTCAAACAGATGAGTTGCCGAAAGACAGCCACGAAAGGTGTAGAGGTGACGTCTTCAGGCAGACTGTTCCATAAATGAGTAGCAGTGACTGGAAAAGCTTCATCACTGGTCACTGACAGGTGATCATGGTATACCATAATCGTATTTGACCAAGCCACATGGGAAAACTGAGCCTAGCCATCCATCCGTAAGTAGGCAAAATGAGCACTGGCGCTGGTTGCAGCTAATTATATTTTGGACGTTGCACCTTTGTATGCTCACTACGTTACAGGCTAATGATGTACGTTCATCCTAACAGACTGCATTGCGGGCACATAACTCAAAAACAAAAAGATGCAGAAAAAATGGACTGAACGTTCTTCAGGCAATTTACAGTTCAAAGGTCAAAGGTAAGATAAAGATTAGTGGATGGCTGCACAGCGTGTCGGCACTGGGACGACGTATTATTATGTAATAACAGCAAAGTATGGCAACGTTGTTGTTAACCTGAGTTGCTTTTTGATGATGTCCTTCTTCATTTGTTTGATCTCCGTGCGAACCAACTCCAAGTCTGACGCTGTGCGATCCACGTTACGATGCAACACGTCCAGCTAGATACAGCAACAGCATCATCGTCATCAGTGAAAGTAGTTATTATACTGGCATATCTTTCTTCACTTCTGATGTTTCTGCAGATTACCCAGCATGTTTCTTTTTTACTTCTTCCTTGAACAAAGTTTAGCTGGCTAAACGTCTTGCTTCATCTAATGGGTTTTTGAACAGACTCTCATTGACAAAGCTGGAAATGACTGGCAAGACACCGTTGTAAGTAAGTAAGTAAGTAAGTAAGATGATTTAGGAGGCGCAATTTAACAGTTAGCCACAATGCGCAAAATGCTCTCAACATCCAAACAAAAATGACTTCAGCAGCCGCTTGAACTGTTCAAAGTTAATGTCAGTTTGTCTCAGATGAGCTGGAAGCTTGATCCACAGCCTAGGACCTGCAGCAGCAAAGCATCTGGCTCCATAGCTGCTGTAGGTCCGTCTGACATGTCCTTGACTTGGCAGAACGCAGCTGACGACGACCTTCGTTAGAGATCAGCTGACAGTTGGCGGCCAGGTAAGGTGGAGCCATACCAGACAGTGACAAGTAGACCAGAGTGGCCATTTTGAAGTGCACCCGACGCCGAACCGGAAGCCAGTGCAGCTTCTGTAGCACCAGCGTTATATGGTTACAGCATCGAGCGCCAGAAACCAACCGCGCAGCTGCATTATGTACAAACTGCAGCCTGCTCATCGAACCGTCTGTGATGCCGTAGAAAAGTGAGTTACAGTAGTCCAGGTGACATGAAATAAACGCCTGGACCAGCATCTTGACGGCGTCAGATGACATCGACCTGACGAGCAGTCGGAGCTGCCATGACTGGTAGTAGCCACTGCGACACATGGCGGACACCTGCACAGACAGCGTCAGCTGACTGTCGACGATGACGCCGAGGTTACGCGCCATCTCCGAGACGTTGATACGTGCCGACGCCACCGAAACCTCCGAAACATTGTGTGAAGCAACCAAAATTCACACTCAGATTTTGTTTCATTTGTCAACTTTTTTGGAGTTTTTATTCTTTGTTAAGTTATGCTGGAGTTAAATCATCACACCTCACATGATAGAGTGAGTGTTGTAAGGACGACCTTCAAAGTCTATGGGAAAAGGCAAACTTTGACCCTCAGCCAACCCAAAACCTCTGAACCGATCGTCACCAAATTTGAATGGCATGATTATATCGAAGACGTCTACCATCAAAACAAATTTGGGCTCAATCTGCAAAGGGGTTTTGCTCCCCATATAGGTGAATTATACACCCCTTTCGTGTTTGCATGTTTAGGCCTACTTTTTTTGGTTCTTCTACTCGCCTACCGGCGAGTCTGTTGGACCGATTTTCACGCTCAATACGGTAGTGCCTTTTTTAACGTTAAAATAATACAATTTAATTTTTGACTTAATTTTTCGAAAAATTCCAAAAAATTACAATGGCGCCTATGGGAAAAATTTTTAAAATTCTTTAAACTGTCATAACTTCAGTTGCAAGCAAGATAGAGTCGTAATTTTTGGTTCTAGCATATGGTTTTCAGGGACAGCCAAATTAACGGTGACATTTATATTTACCCCCAATTGACCCCCGTTGCCACGGCAACGAAATTTGAGACAAAATTGGCTATAACTCGGCTTGTGTAAGAGATATTCGCAAGATTTTTGTGCCTATAGGGAGGTTTACAGGGATGGGCCATCAAATGCTGCCAATCACATTTTTTGCCGACCAACCCCCGTTGCCATGGCAATGAAATTTGGGACAAAATTGGCTATAACTCGGCTTGTGTAAAAGACATCCGCGAGACTTTTACGCCTGTAGAGGAGTTTTCAGAGATGGGCCATCGAATGCTGCCAATCGCATCTTCCCCCGATTTACCCCTGTTGCCATGACAATGAAATTTGGGACAAAATTGGTTATAAATCGGCTTGTGTAACAAATATTTGCTAAATTTTTGCATCTACATTAAGCTTTTCTGGGATTGGTCACTGGATGCCACCAATCGCATTCCACTTTGACCGACCCTTGTTGCCATGGCAACAAAATTTGAGACACAATGGGCTATACCTCGGCTTGCACATCAAATATCATCAAGATCCTTGCATCTGATGAATGAGAGCGGGTTGAGGGTTTGGTATGACATCAGTTAAAGTCTGCCACAGCCAACCCTGGTTTCCAGCATCAGCAGTAGTAGACACATCCAACGTTCTGTAACCGATTGGAGGTATACTGTTCTGCCTTCAAAATTATAACAGGTAAAAGTATGGGTCTTGCTATAGCGCTTTTTACATGAGTCCGGCTTATTCCTTGACTTTTGGCAATAAAACGGCAAATATATATGTAAAAAACTTACCAGTTTAAAACTGTGTGTAAGAATGATGTCATTATATTATTTTTCTAAAACAGCAAAAATCATTTGGGTAATCTTAGATAAGGCTATGTATATGGCGTTCTTACAAGCTGACTCTAGTTGGTGGTCACTAACATAGTTTAAATCCTTCTTCAATAAATGTGGAACGGAGCAAAATGTCTGTGGGCTGTCAATATTTACAGCAATTAATTGCTGCCATTTAATATTACTCAACCAGAAAACTGATTCTCAGTTTACTGTTCCACAAAAAACAGAAAACTGTCGACTTATAGGGTGTTTACACGATCCAGCAAAAGTCCAGCAAACGTCCAGCAAACGTATTAAAAAAAAACGTAAATTGCTGGACGTTTGCTGGAAGTTTGCTGCCATATGTTATAATGGAGCTGGACGTTTGCTGGACGTTTATCAGATATAGATGTTAGTGATTACCAACTAAAGTCAGCTTGTAAGGATGCCATATACATAGCCCCATCTAGAGCTACCAAAATGATTTTTGCTGTTTTAAAGGACTAACATCATCACATCATCCTTACACACATTTTTAAACTGGTAAGTTTTTTTTACATATATTCACTTTGATGCTACAGAGCAAACCTTAATCCGACGATACACTGCTGAAACAAAATGTTAGGCAGTCATAAGTCACACGACTGATCACTGAAAATTTTAACTGTTAAATTTTTGATTAAACTTCCCTCACTAAAAACCATTGTAGGTAGATCCAATGAAAAGCATATTACACGATTTACCAACATTTACATTACAAGTGATAATCTATTTTGTCAGATAATGTAAACATTTTTGTCTGTCTATAAGTCAGAACAAAAGAATTCTCAGTGCATATACGAGAGCTATTGGCTTATTATGTAGTAGTAAAGTCATTCGACAAAAACATGCATTTTATTACACAATAACCACTGTCGGTTCCAATCAAAATTAACGATCAATTACTTGTTATTTTTTGTGAAGCTAACTAACAAAAATTTAAACCGTTTAACTTAATCAGAAGTAGCAAAGGGCCAAGTAATCACTTCACTGTTAAAAGTATCCCGTTGTTGTTCCGCTTCCTGTAGCTCTAATTTCAGCTTGGTATACGTCCTTTCAGCCACAGCGATCTTCTTCTCAATCTCTTGATTGTTTGCCACTTCATTCTCGTGAAAATGAAGTTTCTCTTTGAGCTGAATTTCCATCTCACGAGCCTGGTTACGCAGCTCTCCAACTTTCTGTCAACAATTACCACCAGAAAAGTCATAAGGGGTTAAAGAATGCGTATAGCTCTTCATGCGAACCCATCTCAGAACTAAAAAGCATCATGAGAATTCATATCTCCACCAAGTGAAGCAATTTGCAGGCGCCTTGGCATGACGTCACAATAGGAACAATGTCATGTATGCTAAGTCACTGAGTTGCACACACAGACAGACAGACAGACAGACCGACAGAAAAAGCGATTACATTATCTCTGCCAATGTTCACTACATTCACCTTGGCAGAGATAACTAGGCCTACGTATCATATTCGATCATACAAACCACCAGACCCGGCAACAATCACAACCAGACAAGTCGGTGCTTGATTTGCCTACCCCAAAAAATGGAAAGCTAAGTTAACCTGAAAGATTTAAGTTCCAGTTCTAATCAAATCAGCTGGTAGTGCTTATCTATAATAATGATTTAATCATAAAGCACATCCTGGCTTAAGTTAAGCTTAAATAATGTTTTCCTGAAAAGCACATGGAAACAATTCGTACAAATAAAACCTTTCTGGTTGTTCTCCATTAATTATGCCAGTACAGTGCAACAGAAGCTTCCATTGCCTCTGTGTTACATAAGTACACAAAATTATTATTCTATTTTATCATATGGTAATACAAAACTGTTAATACTACAATCAGTACTAGTACTACGTACCGCACCAATGAGATCGAGCCCATCATCTCGTCTCTTCATGTGTTCAATTGTCTGCTGCCAGCGAGACAAGAGTTCCTGGCGATCGATGTGAGCACGACGAAACTCTTCAGCGGTCTTGTCCAGCTCCAGCTAAGACAACATCATCATCATTATCATCACTGAGCCCAGTGGACACGTACGCGTCCTAGGAGTTATTATGTCGTCTGATTGGAGTCTTGAGAAACATGTCTCAGCCGTCAGTGCTACCTGCTTCTTTCATCTCAGACTCGTCATGTCCGGCAGTCGTTGGATGTCGGGTCGGTTAAAACCCTCGTGCAAGCATTTGACATCTCGCGTCGACTACTGTAACGCTGTGCTGGCTGAGTCACCGAGAGTCATAACAGACAAGTTGCAGAGAGTGATGAATTCAGCTGCCCGCGTCGTCACTAACACTCGGAAGTATGACAGTGGTTTGTCGTGACTAATGCATGATGAGCTCCACTGGCTTGATGTCACCGATCGAGTACAATTTAAGCTCGCAGTGCTCATGTATCGATGTCTCTATGGAACTGCTCCGCCGTACTTGATGGACAGTTTACACTCACAACAGAAGTCACTGGCCGTCAACATCTGCGTTCTGCCACTCAGCAAAAGTTGGTCGTACCGCGCTATCGACTGAACAGTTTCGGCCGTCAGCGCTATTCTGTGGCGGGCCCGTCGACTTGGAATTCGCTGCCAGACAGTCTTTGTGACCCAGAACTGAGTCTCGATACTTTCAAACGTCAGCTGAAGACATACATTTTTGTGAAATATTGATCACAAAATGTATTAAGCGCATTAGAAATCTTTTAGATTATGCGCTATATAAATTTACACTTTACTTACTTTACTTACTTACTTACTGTCATTAGCCGCAGGAGCAACAGCAGCAGCAGCATTATCACTAACAACTACGAATATTGGTCAGCGGGTCAGATAATTTGCCTTGCTGGCATAATAAACAATAACAACAGCTGAGATATCACGTGGTCGCAACGTTATAATTTCTCACTGTTAAAAACAGATTCAATGGGCTTAGAAAAAATTTCATTGTTTATGTGCTTCTTAACCATATATGATCATTTCAACTATCTTTCGTTTGCTTCTTCATTTTCAATGCACAAATATGTATATACACATAGAAAGCAGATTTGTATAGCACCGTAAAAACTAACATAAAACAAAGGCAGCTGCAATTGTACTAAGAGGTACAAATAAAAAAACTGGTGTACTTTTCTCCAAGTTCAAAAACTCCACAGTAGAAGACTGTGCAACCCCTTTGAAACTAGACCTCAATTAATTTCACATAAAGAAGAAAGTCATATTTTTATGATTTATAAATACTTGAAAAGGCACGCATGCCACTCAATGGTCCTTGCCAGGTGGCAACATTATTATGCAGCCATCCCAACAAACCATGTTAAGGGTCTTGTCTGCTTGTCCACCTGTCAGCATAGATCTTGTTCCGTGTGGGATTGTGAGCTTCTAGCTCAAAAAATGGCACAGAAAACCAAAATTGGCATGAACGTTTCTCGGGGCGGAAATATTTATAACCAGCGCATGTGTTAAATTACAGTCCATAAAGTTATACAGCCCTAGGCAGATGGCCATACAATACGTCAACACTGGGCTGATGTATCTTTCTATCTACTGACCTGAACCATCTGGGTCTCGGTGTGTTCCTGTTCCAGTGACCCTTGACTCCAGCGAGTTCTGATCTCAGTGACCTTTGACCCCAGTGACTGCTGACCCCAATAACCCCTCATCCCAATTAATGACCCGACAGGATACTGACCTGCACCATCTGGGTCTCAGTGTGTTCCTGTTCCAGCGCACGTCTTTTCTTCTGAAGCTCAAGTACCAGAGAACCGATCTTGCCGTCTATCTCCTGGAACAAACAATGGCACACCAGCACAATGAGACGACAATGGCACATCGAAACAACACAACATTAACACCAGAAAACCAATCATTATCTTACCATCCAGCTCCTGAGGCAAAATAACACAATCACATATCAACGCTGCCATACATTAGCTCAACAAGGCACATCCAGCAGCACCGTGGGTTGAAACAGTTGCGGCAAGAAGTTGCAATGTTCCAACAAAAAAGACATTGGTGCTCATAATTTCAACTTTCGACCAAAATTCGCCCAGAGTGGAAAATGATTTCCAATCCAATATTTTATATTTCTGAAAAAATTTTCAAACAAAAAATTCTTGAAAACTGAAAATTAGTTCCCCCATCTTGCCCTCTCTGCCACTGTGCTACTGCTTAGCAGCAATGGCACATCAGCCTGTCTTAACAACTGGCTGAAAACAATGGTCTCCAACTAAACTGACGGCATTCCAAATAAGTACCATAATAATCACACAGTGCTGTGTGTGGAGATTAACTTATTATCATCATAAAGCCACTACTGTCACTAATAACTGCTTTCCATTCCAGTTTATGATTCAACAGTTAGTCCAAGTTTGAATAGTCTGACGCTCTACAAGAATAAATTTTTGGAAAGTGTTGTTCGCAGCATTTTCCCAAGCGTCCAATGTTAACAAACTATATCAAGGACACTACTAAACATAATTTAGTTGTAAAATAGGAGAAAGTGAGCAGTTTTTTAATGGCACATCAGAACACAAGATGTCATGTTGTGCCATAGCAATGTTAACAAAAACTAACTGTACAAAAAACAGTGTGTAAAATTATAATTTTGTTTGTCTAAAATAAAGCACCATTAATCATGTAATCAGTTGTACCTGTATTTTAAGCTCATCCTGTCTGGAGTATTTTTGAATGATCATAGCATCCTCATCTTTGCGAGCAGACTCCTCAAGCCACGCGTGCAGAGCCTGCTGGTCCCAGTTCATCTGTGATTTCATTTCCTCTAACTTCTGCATCATCTTGAACTTGGTGTTCTAGATGCAAACACACAACAAGAAATTTCAGCTAATGCTCACGAGATGCACAAAAGCCTGTAGCAGTTCCGGTTCAGTAGTTTAGCTGAAAATTGGGGTGTTCACGCTAAGTTAATATACAAATACCAAATTCTCTATCTGGAATGCATACCGGTAACTATAGTAAGCTACCGTGGCGCCACCTTGTGAATGATACAGACTTGTGTCGCAGCCCGAAATCGCCAAAAAAATCCATAAAAACCCTATTTCGACATTCAAGGTCATTCAAGGTCATTGAATTTGGCGCCAATCGAGAGCCAGTATACGACTTCCTATTAGTAATTAATAGTAACCAAGGCCCTATCTCGCACCGTTACTGAGATACAGCGACTTATTGGCCAAAAATCGCAAATTTTGCCCACCCCCCTCTCATTTAGCACCCTCGTTCAAGGTGACCCTCTTCAAATTTATGGAAAAGCTTTACAGTTCCTGAAACTAGAGTCTTCCAAGCAGCCGTAGATGAAAATTTGGTAATTCTAGCTTGCACCGTTTTTGACTGATCCACCCGTGGGACAGACGGACAGATGGACAAACAGACAGACAGACAGACAGAATTGCAATGGCTAAGACGCGCTGAAAGCAGTAGCTGCTTTCACGTGAAAAAAATGCTGCTGTTATTGCATTATTTATTACTATTTATTATTAATGTATTCTTTGTTAGTTTATCTCCTGTAGCATCTGCATCATCTTGAACTTGTTGTTCTATGCAAACACACAGTTTCAACACATTCGTCTTGTGAGAATATTGATAATGGTTCACTACTGCTACAGTTCTCTAGTCTTATGGTTCACTACAAAATAACTGATCTTACAGTTTGCAGTCCCAAGATTCAAGTTTTTTTTCTGAAATTGTCACTGAAATCTTAGGTCCTCAAATGATTTCGATGATTTCAATTCATTACCTGTCCCACTGCTACAGCATAGCATGGGACAGACTATAAAATCACTTGCGTCTGTCTGTCAGTCTGTCTGTAAACACTCCTACGGCTGCAATTTTGATTCAAATCTGATGAAATTTTGCACAGTGATTCGAGGCTCAAAAAGTAAGATCGAGTTTGTTTGGGATAAAAATCTGATAACTGCTTCCCCTATTTTACCCCAATTTTTAAAAAAATTTGCATTATGGCCTATGGGGACTTCAAAGCGGCATAACTCGGTCCGAGTAAAAGATAATTGTGCACTGTGTTTACCTACCCCTCTATTTTTGGGTCAAGCAATCTAACGGTGTTATTTAAATTTACCCCCTATCAACCACCGTTGCCATAGCAACCATTCAAAAGTTGCAAAATTTTGCATTACAGCGAATGGAGATTTCAAAGCAGTATAACTCGGTCTCCGTAAAAGACAATTGCGCGCTGTTTGCACCTACCCCCCTATTTTCAAGTCCATGCTATTCGATGGTGTCATTTAAATTTTCCCCCTGCCGACCCCTGTTGCCATGGCAACGAATTTTGGGATAAAATTAACTATAACTTGGCCCCACAAAAGATAACTGCTAGCTGCTTTCACCTACCCCCTATTTTCGAGCCCGCACTATCCAATGATGTCATTTGCATTCTCCCCTGATGACTACTGTTGCCATAGCAACAAATTTTGGGACAAAAATTGACTACAACTCGGACCGCGTAAAAAATAATTGCTCCCTATTTGCACCTACCCCCCTATTTTCGGGGCCCACGCTATCCGATGGTGTCATTTAAATTTTTCCGCTGCTGATCCCCGTTGCCATAGCAATGAATTTTGAGACAAAATTGACTATAACTTGGCTCCCGCAAAAGCTAATTGCACACTGTTGTCACCTACCCCCTATTTTTGGGCCCAGGCTATGCAATGGTGTCATGTAAATTTTTCCTCTGAAGACCTCTGTTGTTATGGCAACCAACTGTTTTTATTCAAAGACAAAATTGGCTGCAGGCTCACAAGAGCGTCAAATGTTGAAACGCAGCTGCTAGGCTATATAGCGTGGCAATGAGACAGATACCTAGTTCCACAGAACGTATTTCTAGTTTGAAGAATGATTTGATGTGAAATCATTTGCAAAATGATGATTGTAATTTGATTTCAAATCAGTTTTCCAAGCATAATTTTGATTTTGATTTGCAATAATTTTAAAAATGATTTTACCCAACACTATTCTAGAGTTAGCATAAGGACTAAGAATGTTATCTGTATTAGTAAACCATAAAACTAGAAAACTGTAACCAGAATTTCACTCCAAAGACAGCCCATAATTCCAATTCCATTTCCTGTATTAACCTGATGCCAACATATACAACATCATAGAAGCATCTTATAACTTATCTTATGACAATAACAACTTCATGACAAAGTTATAAAAATCTTAAGACAAATCTTCTCAATTCAAACACCTCAAGAAAAATTCATGCAAAATGAATCAAAGCTTTTACCTCGCAGTCATTTTCTTTGTCCTTCAGCTCATTCATTATATTATGTCAAAGATATTTACTACACTACATCTCAGATATTCGTCACACCACCTCATAGTTGTTCTCCTTCTCTTTCAAGTCTTTGATCTCCTTCTGCATCTTGTTGATTTCTTGTGTGAGTCGTCCCTCCTCTCGCTCTGCCAGTTTCAACATATGATCCTCGCTTTCTTCCTCTTTTCTCTTTGATGCCAGGAGACCCTAAATATGCAGCCAAACATCACTACATACACACACATCAAACTGATCACATGTATCTAATTAATGCACTTACATATTCCGTTCCTCGTCTAATGAAACATATATCAATTTATGCATACTCACTCTACACTTATTCAGGCACATTCTGAAACCAAATTTAGCAAATTGTTGTGACAGTACTTGTTGCAAGTCAGAAACTTAAAAATAAAATTGAACTATATTTAAAATAAATCGAAACAAACATGAGAACAATATGAATGCAGTATTTGTGAAACTTATGCAAGTACTGTAAGCACAGTAGTTTGCAAAATAGCAAATAAGTCAATAAGACGACAACACAACACTCTTTATACACAGCAGACACGGTCTCATTCTATTGTTTACATGCATTAGACAGAAATAGCAGATTACTGGTAAGTTGAGAACCTGTGTAAGTTAAAATGTTATTGTAAACCTGCGTAAATGTAAGCTCCTGTCGGACATTCCTAAGGTGCTGCTGCAATGAGTTGACTCTGTCCTCATTTTCTGATAAGTCATTCCTGTGACGCTGTAACAGCTGCTGGTTCGATAGAACCTACTCATACACCAATCCACAGCAAAAAATAACCCTAATCATGACCCTTAGTCATGCAATGCGATCTCATGACTGCTGTGCCATTGAGAGACCAGAAAATGAAACACGACAGCTTAAAGGTGATCCACTCCGGAATCTGAAGCCAATAGAGTTCACGGAGTAGTGGTGTCACCATAAACCCTAAACCTAACCATAACCCTAACCCTAACACTATTCCTAAGCCTAACCCTAAAACTAACCTTAATTCTCCGAGAACGATTATAACACCGATTGTACTAAATTTTAGTTATTTTAATTGCAGTTGAATGTGACTACAACGCTAAACATAACGCTAAACCTATTCCTAACCTAACCTTAAAACTAACTCTGATTCTACACCTAAGTCTGAAGATCTAAACATGGTCGTTCTCGGTTTCTAGACGCCTGCGCATCTGATATACATAATGTTTGATGTTACGTTACGTTATATTAGTGGTACTTACAACGTCGACTGCCATGACAGTCCAGTGCGATGTTTTGATTTTGTGCAAAGTTCATGTTGAAGTTGTTACAAAGTCTGTCTTACTGTTCTAGAAAGTTAGTGTGTCCGGAAATCGAATGAAACCTCTGACGACAAAGATTCATGAAATGTGCAATAAGATGTGATTACTGCAAGGTTTACGAGTAAGTGACCATGTGATTTCGTTGGCAAATGAAGTATAAAACTACATAAGTCAGCAGATATAAAACGAATTGTATATTGCAACCATTCATAAAATAAGACTTGCCTCATCTTCGAGCAGCTTGTTGTCGGCGTTAGCAACCGGTATCGTGAGACCTTCGTCCCACCCGATTTCGTTTAGCACGGTCCTCGCAACCGACGACACAGGCATCGTTCAATAATTGGTACCTCTGATTACGATACGTTTCAAATTCGTTTATAAATTCTGATTACTGATTACTGATCAATGATACGAAGCTTGTACAAAAGCCGTCATGATTAAATATTACAATGATTTCCCTACCCTTCACAACGATTCTTCTGAATTGTTGACATTGGATACGGTCACCTGACACCAACAGTAAAATAATAAATAAGTAAATGTGTCTGACTTTATATCAATTATTTGGGTTCTAAAACTAAGAAATCGTCGAATCCGATTGAGCCATATCTTACACTAAGCCAGTAAGTCACTAACCGTTACAGCTATTACGCGCGACAACATGTAAATGCTTCGCTCGTCTTAGCTATCTTCGAGGCGTTTGTCCGTCCGTCTTCTGTCTCTGTCAGTCGATCCGTCCGTCGATCACACTCTGCAGCACTATCAAAACGATGCAAGCTAGGATCACGAACGAAATTTTCACCGTGATTTTAAGCTGCGACGCACATTTCAAAAGTGAACTGCAACGAAATGGCTGCAGATACACCAAGACAAACTGCGTATGAAATTTTCGGCATTAAACGTAGGCCCTAGACCTTAGCAGTTTATAATTTGCCCCCTAGGTTTAAAGAGTCCGCTCTGTACGGGGGCGTCAAATATACGTATCCCTTTAAAATGCGCGATTTTTGCTAATATCCACTAATTTAGCATAAAAAACGGTTCCAGATAAACATAGATGTAATTGTTGTTTACCGTAACAAGCAGTGGAGACAATTGAGCTTTCCGAGGGTGTTAAATTTGGGTACTCCTTCAAGATACATTATTATTTTATTGCACTTTGTACAATGATTTCCCAGGTGGCAGCGCCGATGCTGTCGCCCGTCACGTAAGCATTGCTCGAAATTACTTGTATTCAGTCCGAAAGTCTCAACACCTTTTGTCGACCAAACTAAGCTTAGCCGACGCTAGGCTGTAGGCCCTATATACAAGCTGAGTAATACTCCGTTTACACGATGAAGCTGGCTCGACGAGCTGGCTCGATGTTTGCTTGATCGTGTAAACGAGGTATAAGAAATCCGTGCTATATCGCAATCAATTAGCCGCGCGATAAGAGATAAACGAACAGTCATTTTAACGCGGTAATCTGAGACTGTTCATCCATGCCCTACGTTTTCACACTGACGTCCAAACAGACAAACGAACAAACAGAAATAAAAACATATCTTCCTCTTTTAGGAAAAAAACGAAAATGTTAATAAATATTATCAGAAGGTCAATAGATAATAAAAATGGTTGGTAAGTCGAAGTGCTCAAAATGTCGCATATCCAGTATGGCAACTACAGAACGATGTACATGTATATTTTTACACGGAAACGTCCGCGCTTAGGGAGGGACTATAACTCAAATTTGAATTATTTCGTTGCAAGTCGCACTCGCAAAGCTAACAGTGGGTCGCATATGCCAATATTTTTCTTACTTACATGCATAAGGCTAAAGAAACAATCTGCAAATAAGAAAGGAACGCCGCAAGAAAAATTCTTAAGCAGTTTAATCTAATTCCCACAAAAAAAGTTAGGCCCTACATATAACAGGCTTACGGTTATAGTCATTTGACATCCCGTAGGCTACTCAGTCACTGCAACAAAAATATCCTGCGTAAGAAAATAATTTAACAGCGTGTAGGCAAAACAAGCTGGTTCAAAATGAAATTATGTGCAATAAGGGAAACCGATCTAACACATCTGCAATCTAGGCTTAAACTTTAGTTTCGCTGAAAAGTCGCAGCGATGTAAACGACGTTACGTCGTTAGTCATCAGCGAGGAGTGGCGAGTTTCAGAGAGTCCTTGGAAATATTGTAGCGTCGCTGTGTCGACGAAAGACTGGACGGTTGATAGCAAATCGATCAATGAATCAGAAATCAGAATTGTCTTTACAGCGCGGCAAAACCACTTCACGGTTAATAGGACAACAGACAGGTTTAGATGATGTTGTCTGGATGCAATTTTCTGAAGAATCACGTTTCATGTAGGCCTATTGCCGTGGCGCTGTGTCGACGGAACGACTGGTTTTGTGGTGAGAGTCTGTAGCAACGATGACGACACGAAGTGAACTGACTCCGGCAAGCAGGAAGAAGGTCGACGTAAACACAGACGCCGCCAACGTCAAGACGCCGACGACGAAAGCGAGGCCCTGAACGCCCAGAACGAGGCTCGAAATGACGCGACCGACGTGCTCCGATATTTGAACATATCCGTCGTTATACGCTTTCTCCTCAAACTCTGCGGAAACAGAAAAAAACTGTTTAGAATCTCGTGAAACAAATGCGTTATTAAAAACAAAAAGTAAAAATTATTTATTTTTTAAAAGATTATAGTCGTGTATAGATAATCACAAAAACAATCGAGTCTCAGAGCTACGGAGCGTTACCTGCCATATGGCATCATACAGTGTTACCTGCCACCCGACGTACATGTAAGTAAACGCGCCCCAGCTTAACCGCAGCCGAGCAGGCCGGTACACGATTTACCTACACCTGAAAGTTTAAGGGGTGGTAAGTTGAGTTGAGTCGCAAGTTATTGATTTTAAACCGAGACGTTGTCAGCAGTCGCCCATCCACGTAGTAACCGGGATCGGCGTAGAACAACTTTACTAATCGAGACCAGGCTGACCATGCAGCGCGTTAACCACTAGACGGTTACACCAATGTTGCCAAACTTCCACAACACAGCTTGCTATTATATACATAAACAGTAGAAACAGAGACGGAAAATAGAATCGCATAGCGAATATTAAAATTTCGTATAATTTACAAATGGCTAGAAATACTAATGCCAAAACCCCACTATTTGGATTTATTGTGGACCTGATGAATAACAGAAAAAGCAAAATGTTAAAGTGTAGTAGATTTGTTGCAAGCTATTGCTTTTCTGTGGATTTGTGGTAAGCCTACTGAGTATAGGTTATAACGTGTAACACATCCACAACGAATTGCAGTAAGTGGAATTATGGCTTAAAGTAATGCTACAAATGTTAGTATAAGTTGAGCGGCGTACTCGTGCTGTTCAGCTGCTCTGCGGATAGGCCTAAGATGTTGTTGCCGGGCAATATCGGAATCGTGACGTCATCATCAACGACGTCATCGGCTACGTCACCACTCGGGTTGTAAGTGCGCCGTGTCGATGCTAAGCACGCCAACATCATGGCACAATGAAGATCAGTTACAATCCGATACTTTGCTTTTCATGTACCGAACATCAGTCAGTACACATTGTGTGGCAAAAAGTGTTGCTTAATATGTCCCATTTTCTTAGCTTGCAATTTTGATGTAACATTTTGCCGCTTACCAAGAATCATCTAACCCATCCTAATATAAATGTCAGGTAACTTTTTAACAGTGGCAGCGTTTTTGATTTTTTTTTAGTCTAACCTTTACAGAATACCGTGGGTTGATTAAAATTGCCGGACATAAAATAGCCGGACATAAAAATGACGGACGTGAAATTGGAAGACAAACATATATCGTTTAAAAACAGATGATTCTTCTTAAAACAACGGCGAAGCACAAGTCACAACAGCAAAGTACGTTGTATGTTATTATAAAATAATTTAAATGCATATTTTGGTTACTAAACCACAACTTGAAAATATCAATGTCAACTTCGTGCTAGAGATTACTAAAGCGCAACTTAGAAATATCAAGTATATCAATATCATGTCTTGCATTTTCATGTCCGTCATTTTCAGCGTACCGTGTAGTTGACGTAGCGCTAGCAGCTGTCTCAAGTCGAAGTCGAGATGCAGTCGCTGTAAGTCAGCTGATGATCGTAGAGTGTCAACATCATCTTGCTGCAGCAGCTGATCCATGATGTAGCCACTCGGCGGTCGGGCTGGTAGCGCAAGCCGTGACAATGCTCGCCCGGCCTGGGTCGGGCCGCCGACCATAGCCACAGGAAGCAGCGCCAACACTGACCATCCAGCGCACACGATCACGACAAATAACCACCGACTTAACTCAGCCACCTCTCCTGCTCGACAGGTGCGACGATCACGTGACCGCGAGCTGGGCTGTGATTTGCTGAGGTCTAGTCGTCGGTGACTACCTGTGTTCAGGCTGATCGGATTCCGTCTGTGGTCGTCGAGCCGCAATTCCGTCACTGGTGCGTCTACAGCGGACGAAGTCGCTTCAGACAAATCATGCATCACATCACATCACATCAGAATAAGCTCAATATTCGTCTGAGATATTAGTTAACATATGGCTGATATTCACAATAAAGTAATCAAGCTAGAAAAATATACAGGCCCAGTACCGACATGGCACATATTCTACGGCCATCCGAACTAAAAATTGACACACCTGTTATTTTTACCCAGGAAAAAGTTCACAACAATTTTGCTGTTTCTGCACTTTTCTTTTTAAAGTTAGAAGCGACGAACGGAAAACAGACAGACGGAAACTCGAACAACATCCCAGTAGGCTAATGGCTGGTAATAGCAAAAGAGAAATAATAAGCGGACAAGCAATAATGATAAAGTTTGAGTTGTGTATAAGAGACCTGCATTTAGTGAGCGCACATCGAGACCCAGAACAACGAGTCTGTGCATCACTAATAAATACTGCGTCTGTGCATCACTAACAGCGCGTCCATCACGATCAGTATCACTCTAACTTCCGCCATTTTCTCCCAGAAAAAGTTTTCTTCGAACTCGTTGCTGTCGGCATCTCGCTGTGTACTTCCAGACGCCGTCTTGGTGGTTTTATCAACGTCCTCCAGGTGTTGATGGTCATCTGAGCTGGCATCAATGACGCCGTCAGACCCGTACTTGCGGCCACGCTGCTGTCCGCCTGTGCGCCTCCGCTGGAGCCGATTTGTCAGCATTTTCATGTACCATGCACTATCATCTATGTTACTGTCATGATCTTCTTGGGTGGTCTCATGCAATGTTCCAGTCAGTAGCAGATCACTGTCTTACGGTGGACTACCAACATCGTGCTAAATGCTCACCATGCCGAACAGCTTCCGGTGAAGACTAACGTGGAGCTTCCTGTATTTTAGTTACCAAAAAGAAATACATAATTTCAGAAATTGATCTGTTTTTCAACTTCTCTATTCCTCTTTATGCGGTTGGCTAAGTTATGGCATGTCAGCATTCTCATGTACCATGTGGTACCGGCGAGCGATTGGCGTGGCTCTGCGACCATGAACCGCACCGAGTGGGTGGTCGCGTTATGAAACGAAGCATAGTGCTTCGACATCTTGACACGCGTTGAACAACGCGCTTCGGAGTCCATCACTGTATCGGCGACACTTGTCGAATCACCAACTTCATCCAATAGCCGGTTTAATCTATACCCACACGTTCAAACACCATCCGTGAGAAAGTAAATAAGTAAAACGTCCAATGCAGATCAGCCTCAGCGCGTTGACGCTTATGTATAGGCCTACGTTCACACGTGTTTATCATATACGGCTCATTGTGTTGCTTTATTATTATTACTTTTTGAACGTTTTTACTGTTTCTACCAAAAGGCGAATAAAGCTGTTTATAAACAGGTTATAAAATAAGAAGAACGGCAAAACAACATAATGAAAAAACACACATCGCAAACGGAAATAAATGTATAGCCATGCACGTGAAACTAAAAAGCACTCGGAGAGTTCAAACGTAAACCGAGGACTGAGTTTTATTCGTGGCTGTCTATAAAAAGGTATGAAAGAAAACAAAAATATTCTAAATCCAGATGCTGAACCGCCACCAAAATCTACCTAGGCTAGTACTCGGGCATCGCTCTACTTTTCCAGAAAATTGGAGAAAAATGTTAACAGTTTCAATGAAAATAAAAGCTGGCCGAATGCTATTACAAACTGTAACAGGTTATATCCGTTTTGTCACTCAGCAACCGAAATGTAACATACACCGCTTCTCTATTTGAAATTGTTTCAGTAATTGTGTTACTACAACATTTGAAAAAAGCTACTCACAGGCCGTGTACGTACGATCGTGCGGCGTAAAACCTACCTTTTATCAACAGCTGCCGTCCACTTTCGTATTGCTTTGAGTTCATCGCCAGCTTCGAAGAATGCAGTAAATTGCTCATTGCTGATTGAGACATTTCGTGATGTGTTATTGACGGCTGAAGTAACTGACGTCTCGAACAGCGTTCGCGGATAGCGCAACCAGTCGTTGTCCAGCAAACCGTCAAGCCTGAGTTTGACCTGCTCAGCGGCAGATTGGGCTACAACGCTGCCAAGCTGGATCTTTTGCCAACGAACGTACTCTGCCACGTCCAGTTGAAACTTGTTGTAGACTCGACGAAGTTGATCTAAAGCACAATAGGTCTGATTGTGTCGACGGTTTTGAGCAGTCTGGAATGCCGTGACTGACAGAAGATCGTCGACGTACTGGTTGCTTGCCACCACCAATGAACGCAATTGCTGCATCGCGATTTCGTCTTTTTCTTCAAGAGAGCTTAGAGTTCTAGATCGTTTCAGTTCCACCAGTCGACGAAAAAGCCCGCTTTTCATAGCGGTGGAAATTTGAACTTTTCCGTCGTCATAGCCAAAGGAACTTTCTCCGAGCACCAGTTGGTATGTAACTATTGTGCCGCTGAATGTAAACGTCAGGGAATAAATTGTTTTGATCACGACGAAGACAGCGATCGTAAGTTTCCAGCGACAGGCCGCGGCACGCCGACACTTAAAGTGCTGGGAGGCGTGAAAACGTCGAAGACGCTGGAGCGTCGCTAGTGTCAAGCTTAGCGTCAGAATCAACAGACAACAGAACAGCGCAACTGTCGCCATGAGCAGAACGCGCGCAAGCGTCTGATAGGCTTCATCGTCAACGACTTTCGACAACTGTCCTTGAAACGATTTCTTCACGTTAACCACTTTCACCAGAGGTTTGCTTTCTGCCTGTTGATAAGGATTTCCTTCAGACAACTGTGCTTGATCGTCGTCACCGCGTTGATTCGTGTGCTGAACGGCGGTCAGGAAGAAATGACGTCGCCGTTTTGTGTCATTCAGAGTGACCAAGAACGTCCGGTTGCTGGTCCCTGCTAGTGCCCGGTGTGGCAAATAAAACGTGGCGTTGAAGACGTGAGGAGGGCACAGTACTACAAGATCATAGTGAAACAATTCTTCACTGGTGGTCCAGTCATCGAGTGTCACGTCGATGAAACCAGGACAGCGACTAACCGTCCCTACATACACACAAAGCAATCAGCCAGGGACCTGTTTACGTGCTACGTATACAGTAACGACACTCTTATACGTGTAGTGAGATCGTTAATGACAGTGTCCCCCAAAAAACTGTGCAAAATTATTTTGTCCGACTTTCGTCAAATTTCCACCAACTTGGACGATTTTTGGCACAAAGATAGATAGCCAAGACGATACACTTATGTCAGCTTCACTCACTTTCCACATCGCCTAGTTCGTGTTAACGCCACTACTACTAATACTAATAGCACAGATATTAATAAAAAAGTTAAAGGTTAAAGGTGGTGATATAGCCCTTAATGGGACGCCCATCTCAGAGCTACGAAACGTCACCTGCCGTATGGGATCACACAGTGTTACCTGCCACCCGACACAGTTGAACGCGCCCCGCCTTAACCTCAGCCCGATAGGCCGGTACTCGATTTACTTACCCTGGAAGGATGGAAGGCTGAGTTGACTTAAACGGCTGGTTACATACCCATATTGTTTACTTGCCCACGGGCAGTCACCCATCGCAGTACTAACCGGGCCCGGCGTACAGTAACTTCGTTGATCGAATCAAACGCGTTACCACTACACCACGCCACCAACCCAACTGTAATAATAATACAACGTCCACGAATCTGAAAAGTCATAAGCAGACCCTAAGATGTAGAAAAAATGTCATGGCCCATCAATATTTTCACGAGCGTGCATATCCTGTTGTGAGCGAAAATAATAAATAGACTGAAATTGTACTTTTTTTAAACCCAGAGAAAAAAGTAAATACTGTTAGACCTACAGTTATTCTGTGCCTGTTGACCGAACTACGATCTTTTGTTGAAGTTTGCAGAAATGATTAGAATAAATGAATAATAGACAGACAAACGTGCAAATTAAAGAGTTCTTAGTTTCAGCGCCATCACCACAGAAAATAATTGTGCACAGACCTACCCGACACGCGTATTTTCCAGACTCTGTCTTTGTCGGCGACTTGCAGCTCTACTCGAAGCGTTTCGTTCACAACGAGAGAAGTTTGACCGCCGCCCAACCACCAGCTTAGTACTGACGCAGAGCCTGCATCAACACATTCAGCAGCAACAAAATGCTAGCACGTTTAATAAATCCACTTAATTGGCCTTTTAGCACAATTATACACAGCTTTGCACGTAATGCTATACGAATGAATGCGCTTGCACAAATGCTGTATATAGCATTTCTCTTTTTTCTGAGTCAACCAGACACGTGCAGATACGTAGCATGTTTCGTTTCGCGTGAAGCAAAAGTAAGAGAAATTTTTTTGTTCCTTTCTTATTTTGTTTTATTCCCATATGTGCGCGTAGTTTCACGTAAAGCAAACGCAAAACGAAAATGGTTTCAGTGATAGTTTTAGGGCCGATTCACACCTTTTACGCCGACGCAACTCGACTCAATTCAACAATTGAGTTGATTTTTGAGTAGCGTTAGCGTCCTAGTCGTGAATTGGTCTTTAAAATTTTTTTTACCGTTATAAGTTTTATAGTCTATCGTTAAGTTTTATTTTGTGCATAAACGATGATGGTGCACCGATGCGGATAGCCTCCCTAATAACATAATGAGCTACGTGAAAATCACCTGGCAGGACAAAGGTGAGATGTGGTGAGTTGTTGGTTGATGTGACAAGATATTCGTGTCTGTCATCTGCGCGGAGGGTCCTTAAGTCAACGTTGACGCTGGATGATGATAACCTATGACTGTGCTGTTGTTCAAACGGAAAGAATTTGGATACGTTCTTGCGGCAGCCGTCATTGTGCCACGTCGAAGTGCTGTAAGCGAACGGATGCTCTAACGTCACCGTTGTCATGACGACGCTACCAGCGCCACCTGGTGAAAAAAATATAGCTTACGACTTCCATCATCATCATCATCCGTGGAATATTTCCGCCGAAGCGAAGAAGCAAAGGATGTTACGTTTTGAGACAAGTTTTGGTACGGTTGTCGTCCGTCCGTCTGTCTGTCTGTCTGTCCGTCGTCGTTTGTAACGGATGTACCCGGGCTAACGGGTAGGTCTCGGAAAAATTTTTTTTTGCACGAATAAAAATAGTCCATAGTCCTGCGTTTTAAACCTAGGCATACAAAATTTCAGCAATCTAATGCAAGGGGAACATTTTAAAATTCGGAACTGAATTGAGGGGGATAAGAAAAATGTGCGTTTTTCAACGGAAAACTAGCCATATCTCGGAAATGGTAAAAGATATGGCCAAGACTATTACTAATCACTAATAAAAAGTGGCATAAGCCCTGACAGATGAAAATCAGTGACCTTAGATGACATTGAAAGTCAGTACGCGCTGTTGTGGCTAAACGGTGCGAGACAGGGTTTAGGTTACTATTAATCACTAACAGGAAGTGGTATATGCCCTTTATAGTAAAATAAAAAAAATTAAAAATTATTGACCTTGGATGACCTTGAAGGTCAATTACAACCAGTGCGGTTGGCTATCGTAACGACAGCTGGGCTTCTTATTGTCAGTTGGACTACACAAAAAATATAAACGAATTTTCACGAAATTTCGCAAATGGGTTTGGCGTGGCTCAAGATGACAGTGATTAAATTCTGGTAAAACAAAAAGACCGTCCTGGTGCAGTTATTGCACGCCGGGATGCCTCAATTAAGCCCAAATTCCAATACGCAGATTTTGCGACAAAGTGCGCGAAATTTCACGGTCTACGTCCGCGATTTTAAGTCGGCGTAATGGAATTTGAGCTTTAACTAGGGCTGGAAACAACCAAAGTGTTTTAAAGGAAATTTTAGGTTACAGATTTTTATCAGATTTATCTTTTTTAAATTTTTAAAGGTTTTTAAAAGATTTTGTTTGGCTTAGTGTCCAATGAACACCGTGCACAAAATTACGAACCAAAAACATTTTATGCACTCTGTTTGTCACATAATCACATTGTATTCTATACAGTATAGCAAGATAAAGTAGTCTAAAATCACGATTCAAAAACTAAATAATGTATAATTAGTAATCAATCTCACAACAAACGAAATAAATTTTAAAAATTAAAATTGAATTTTTGAGGTTTTTAAAATTTTTTTGAAAAAAACATAAAAACATAGGTTTTTTCGAACTTATTTTCTAGTTATGGCTTCAACAAGCATTGACCTGGCGAGTAGAAACTGATGAACTCGGAGTCTTCGACGCTAGTGTTTCGTCCTTCGCTGGACGCAGGTTGTGCGGTGTAGTTCATTTTTATGCCTGAGCTATCATCTATGCTATTGTCATCATCTTCTTGGGTGGTCTCGTGCAATGACCCAGTCAGTAGTAGATCACTGTCTAACGGAGGACCACCAGCATCGTGCTCGACACTTAGCATACCAAACAGTTTACGTCTGTCGCGGTGAAGACTAACGCTCTCCGTGGAGCTTCCTGTATTGCTTTCACCAAAAAAGGAATAAATAGTTTCAGAAGGTTATCCGTTTCCTAACTTCTCTACTCCCCTCATGCAAGTGGCTAAGTTATGCCATTACCTAAATTTATATGACTGATTTAGATATCGATTATAAAGACTATCGTTGTTCTTCGTGGAAATTCGGGTAGCCTTTCTCCTTTACAAAAAATTTTATCCGCTTGTCAACCTGTCCATTCTCCTGTCACGTTGGTGGCTAAGTTATGCCACGATTGAAATTCATACGATTAGCCCACTTAATGCTGTTCTGCGTGGAGGTTCCTGTAAGCAGTTGTTCTTCTAGCATCGGTGATTCGAAGCCGCTCGGTCCAGGCAGCGTTATGTAGAACGACACGCGATAGATGACGTCGGGTGGCTGACGTCGAATGTGGCAACGGAAACTCGTGGCTAGACCGGCAAACACTGGCGTCAGAGTATAGCGATATGCGTCACCTACATAAGACACTCATTGATTACTCTCCGTGATTACTGTTTTTAGAATCGTGCACTGTGAACACAATAGCTTATAATTACAGCCTCTAAAATTTTATTAAATTTCGAGGTCATAAGTCAAAAGTCAACGTCATCTGAGTTTTTAGTTCCACTTAGCTTTATAAAATTTAGCACGAACATGACATTGTATTCTAAAAGCCTAGTGAATATGCAGGTCATAGGTCAAAGGTCAAAGTCGCGTGGGTTTTTGTGCGTTTTGTGGTATTTTTGTCCGTATATGATACCCGTGGGCAGTGCTATAAACAAGCGTTTTACACGTTAACAAATTAATTCATTTATTCATTCATTCATTCATTCGGTCGTTTATTTGCTCATAAATATAAGCACGTGCTTCAGTTAGCCTAGCGGAGCGCATGCGTCTTTCAGTATAACTCAGGTCGTGGTTACATTTCTACTGTTGTTGTAAGAGAAGAAACGGAAAAAGTGATTACGAAAACAAGTCGTTACATTTCTCCGCGAAGCGCAATAAAAGCCGTTGCAAAACCGTGCGCCGGTGCGATTATCGAGTACATCTTAACGTGTAGGGTTTACGACGTTTCTGAACTGACTACAACTGACCGGTGGCACAAGCGACTGGTGACTGATAGCAGTGGTAACTGATCGCCTGCCTGCATTCCGGCAGACTGTAGCAGTCGGTCAGACAACAGATGCGCGCGAACTCATCTAGATGCGTAACAAACACGTACATGTATCATGTAATACCCCGTTTACACGATCAAGCTAGCTCGACGAGCTGCTATGTGTTAGCTGTATGAGCCAGCTCGATGTTTGCTCGATCGTGTAAACGGGGTATAACATGCCGCCGCCGTCGTCAATTTTTCTTTCATCAGACACTAACAATGTTCAACCAACATAACGTGGGACAGTTAACATGCAAATGACTTACCGATCTTTTGTTAGACTAGATTCTATTAGTTATTTAACGGCTTTAGCAGCCCTACCCGACAGACGGACAGACAGACAGAGCACGCTACATACTCTGTTGCAATAACTGGCATTACTGATGCTTTTAGTGATGCAACAGTATAGAACGGATGTCCTTTTTCGCTCAAACAAAAGCGTAACAGCACCAAATACATAATAATGATTATTCCTCTGAGATATGAGATATGTTTTTTTTTCCGGCACTGTGCATATAGAGACTTATTTTTCATTAAAATTAACAAAAGTATGTGTGCGGCGAAAGCTTCTGGCAGCTACGGATGACCAGTTTTCTAATTGTCTTACGTCGGTCCAGTGCCGGATTCTGATAAGAGCAAAGTTGATATCCTGCGTCCCGGACAAACGTAACGACCAATTTTACGATATCGATGTCAAGAGGCCAGATGCGAAGATCATCGGTAGTGTAAGTTATCAACGGTATGTAATACTCCGTTTGCACGATCGAGCAAACATCGAGCAATTATATATGTTAGCTGGACGAGCCAGCTCGTCGAGCCAGTTCATCCTGTAAACGGGATATAAGCTTACCGGACATTCGACACTGATGTCGTTCAAGACACTGATCGCATCGACTGCGAACGTTCTTGCAGCGGTCAGTAATGAACGTCATCGGACGCACGCTGTTTGGTGTGACCCCGAACAACGCAGACAACATGTCGGTTGGCTCAGTGCAGACAACGCTGTTTGCAGCAGCATCCAACACGACTGGACGTCCGCTCTGTTCCAATAACAAAACATGTCAGACATTTAATTACGAGACACTTAATCATCTTAATCATCACTTAACAATATTACAGAACATAATGACAGTTACACGGATAAACTACTGGTGACAAAAACCACTGCAGGCATCATTAAAGGCACGATCTAAAAATAGAACCTATAAATATAGTTCTGCGTTGCGTTTTCAGTAATAATAGGCCTAACTGTGTAATTTCTGGCAACACATATGTCTAATTATTGTAGGCCATAAATCACATTTATCAAAAATGAGAAAAAAATGGCGTAACGTGCATTGTATGTGCGGAATACTCTTGACCACCGACAGAGTAATAGAGTTGACGTGTTGGTATTGCAGAATGCATAAATAACCATGTATCGATTGACAATGCAGATAAAATACATGTTGCGACAACTGACCCTCCTCCTTGCGACTCCATTTTGCCAATACAAGTATAACTCAATTGGTAGCAGTTAGTACTAGTAATTGTAGTAGTAAACGTAGCAATAGAGTCAATAAAATAAAGAAATAAAGAATGAATAATAATCAGTATTATGATAAGCAAAATAACTGGATGAAACAGGTATAGACATACGAAGAGCGGACAAGCTGCGTTGAGTGATCGGTGGATATATCGACGTGCTACGGCAACGTCTGACGGACACAACGCGTTCGTCCTGTCGTTAGCTGCGCAGTGTACGCCCCATGCACGCGTTGTTCGTTCTCGCGATAGCTCTAACGTCAAGTTGTAGTAGTCCGGAACCGGGTTTCTGCGTTTATAATCACTCACGTATTGGATTAATCGCTCGTTCGAACACACGTCTTTTTTGAACAATCTTTCAGAAAACTATTAAAAACGTTTCTTTTCGATTAAAGCTGCAGTACGCTGCGACTTTTGTGTCTAACTGCGCCAGTTACAACTACACTAACTTATTTTTGAAAAGAAAGTTATTTACTTAATTGTTCACGAGTTACGTATTCTTCCTGAACGGTACGATCATTTCGATCGCGACGACAAAGCGTTTATTTCGAGTTTTTGATTGAGGCAAAACTAGAGAACAAGCAGTGCAAATGCACGACCTTTTTGGCGGCAATAACGATAACGATTTTAAAAGATTGCACTGATTTGTAATTTGTACAACGTATTTTACAAACTCCGGCGCAGCTTTTGTTCCTCGTGAAACAGTGCTTACAGGTCTCCAGAGAAACATCAAGATAGTACTGTACATGTATGTTCGTCTAACTCTCGACGATCTGCTAGTAATTCTTCCACCATTATACGCTGTGCTGCAAGTAACCCAGCATAAAACTGTATTCAGAATTAATACAACAGTAAATATAAAGTTATACTATAAGTAAATAAGTAAGTGCGCAAAGGTTTAAACCACTGTCTGGGATGTAGAAGTTCGTTCAACACTCATTTGCTTAGTGGCGTAGCCAGAAATTTTAATTGGGGGGCCTCGTCTACCTTCCCCTTCCCGCTTTTCCCCTTTTGTCTCTTCCCTTTTTTGCCCTTCTCCCTTTTACCCTTTTCTTCTCTTCCCATGCCTTCTTTTTTCTTCTTCTCTTTTCCCTTGCAAATAGAACCCCTTAAAATCCAGATAAGAGATCTGGGAAAGCGCTGTGAGTTCCCCCAACGGTGTGTGAAACGGAGCCCCAGCCGAGATCGAATTTGGTGCATTTTAGCTTTAAAAGATGATATCTGGTGGCAACAATTTTAATTATTTTCCCGAAATTAAACTGACCAAATTGGCAAATTGTTGTGCAGTTTATACGTATGCTAATCTGGAGAACTTGTCTGGAGAATTGGGGGAGGGGGGGCTGGGCCCCCTGGACCCCCTTGGCTACGCCACTGCATTTGCTCATCTGCATACTGTAGTTTAACGTAAGCTCACATTTAATACTGTGTAACACACATAATTATGATAACCGACCTACAGTATCGACGTATGACGTCACTAAATCGTGTGACGTCAGCAAACGACGCGTCTGGATTGGTCAACACGAACGCGTTATCATTTCCGGTTTGGACGACGTCGTAATAAGTAGGCACCAGGTTGATGTCACGTGCAGCGATGTTGACTCTTACCCCGGAGCTGCGATACCACTGTCTGCAGTGGTATAAATGCCGGAGCCGCGATACCACGCGAAGTCCGTCATCTGCTTCACGTCAGTTACGTAGTAGGTGGTCTCGAGGTGACGCTCCGTATGCAGGTTTTCGGCCAGTATGTTTGTCGACAGATCGACTCGTGGTCCTTGATAGCGGCGAAAACACACGAGGACACGAAAAAACTTGTATATACAGCATCATCTGATATGAAAGCAGTATTATTCATCACGTATAAAATTATAGCAGACCTATGTGTACAACGGGCCCCTCGCCGCCATTTTGCTCTTTATAAATGAACTTACTAACTTAAATATTCAAACTAAACACAGTTCGCTAACGGCGTGGTTGAGATACGTTACGTTACACAATTCACGTAGACTGCGTGTTTTTGAATACACGCTGACTTTCTATCGAGACCTTTGATTGCATACGCTCGGATACTTGCTATTTACTTTTCGACTTTGAGAAGAGCTTCGCGTACGTTATGTCGCTATTCAGGTGAACTCAGCTTGGTCATCCCTCCTCGGGTAAACGCAATGAATACCGGAGAAAAGCTGCGGCGAAAACAGGCACACCGCGCGATGCACGAATCTGTAGTCTGGTAGTGTGAACTGGTGTCCGGCTGAAAACGAAAAGAAACGAAGATCAGTGCCGCCTTGTGGCTCGAGAAGAACTTTACATCATCGTGTTGTTTAGCAGTCGTCGATGATTTTACACAATTTACATTAGCTGTTAGTACGTCATTCACGCAAGATATGTCACTATAAAGTAGTAAGTCATAAAACTTAAAACGGTTTTCAAATTTACTTTATCTTTCCTTCTTTCTCAGCAACAAAACAAACAATCTAACAACGACTGCAACAATCTCAGCCCATGATATCAATGACAGTGTAATGATAATAGCTTACTTTTACGCCAGGTTGTCGGCGGAAAACGCCCTATTAGACCTAGACACAAAACAGAAAACATGATAAATCTCTAATTTTATTGACAAGTTGAAGCATTTGTGAATGACTTATAGTGAACCGGTCAAAATTACGATAAGCTTGTGTTTTTTTGTGTTTCTGTTTTAACGCTATCGAAATTTTTTTTCGACGAATAAAGTTGATTTTTAAAAGCCGGTAGGCGACATAGCTCGCGATGTTGCAAGCTCTGCAGCGTAAAGAGCTTACTGGCTCAGCCGTGCTGCAGACAGACACAGCCACAGACAGACAGCGTGTCTGACTATAAGGGTCATGCGAGCCAACTAACTGTAGGCCTATCATGTCTGTCTAGTGTCCCTCCGTGCGGGCTCCTAACTTGAAAATAAAATAAACCAGTAATGTTGTAAACGTTTCCCAGGTCAGGAGTAACTCGATGCCGATGTTAAGCTCTAAAGATATGAATTTAGCGCTGGTGTTGAGCAGGTTTAGGTGGACTTCCGCATAATAATTCGGTAGGGGGCGTCACATTTTTCCACTCGAATATTCAAGTTATAACTGACCGGCTACTATTCGCTGACTGTTCCTTTCCGAGTGCTTGTACGTCAACGGATAACCAGCATCTGTAACCACGCAGCATTAATGCGTTTTTCACACATGACTGATGCAGAAAGAGTAACAAGTCACTAAGCAAATAAACATTTATAGTGCGCCTAAAAGCAAACCGAGTTGTCTCAATCTGCCGCATTTTACCAGAGTTAACATCGCCGAAGACTTCGAAGACGGTCGGTGATTGGCGAGCTTCATCCGTGAGACAGAAATGGCGTGAAACTCAGAAGGAAAAAAACTTAGGGAAAAGATGAGTTTTCAGGCCGAGAATGGAAGACACCGTAGAACAGGTTGACAGCAGGACTTGTATCAGAGGATGAGGACTGAGACGAGATCTATGACGCAACCGACTGATATGAAACACAAGAGAGAATGAAAAAGTTAACAAGTAAGTAAGCAAGCAATTACATTTATAAAGCGCGCAATATCTAAGCGAATGTTGCAAATGTTCAAAGGAAAGATATTTCAAATGGTAGACGGCAACAAGAACCTAAACATGTACAGACACGGTAACATTAAAAAATTTTGTCATAAGTTCATCAAAAATATCGAACGAAACAAGCATTCTTTTAGTGGCAAATTACAGTAAAGACTAATGTAAGATTATTACAGTATAGCATACGTATGATGTATGATGATAATAACGTACGAAGACAAACGGTATCTCGGGTTCTGCTGCATCGAACCAACGAAAATTCGCCCTCTGTACATCGCCTACAGACTTCAGACATGTACACAGATCATAGTCAGACGCTATTTGCACACAACTGTAAGAGTTAGCCAGCACTATTTTTGGTGATGGTACCTAATTCACATTCTGACAGACCAATGCCACCATTGTGCGAGTTGTTTAAGCCTACTTGCAATCACAAATGACAGATGTTTACTGATAGTAAGTAACAGCTAACGGCTATCAGCAACAAAATTTTTATTAACTGTTAACGTACTAGATAAATTACTTAGCCGACATACTTAGCTACTTACTTGCGAACTAACTTACTACACATGGCAATGAAAACGTACCCCTGCATTCGCTGCCGTCATAGAAGTGATTTGGTGGACAACTATCAGTGCACAATTGCACGATGTTGTTGTTTCTGCGACACGTTGCAATCGGGCTGCATGCTTTTGCCGTGGCATCATTACACGAACGACTGTCATGGTCTAATCAAACAATTACAACGTTTATAATAATATTATAGCATCAGAATCAAACAATATTTGTGTACAGAACTTTGCGCATTTATTTACATACTTATAGCATGCTATTCAGATAAAGTAAAACATACCTCAAGAATATACTATAAATTTTAAAAAAGTGATTTTGCCGTCTATCGAAATAAAATGTATAATATAATTATAGCTTAAAAATAAATAAAATAATAATTGTAATTTAATGCCGTAATCAAATAAAAATAGTCGTAATCATATTTGTTGCAAGTGCAAAATGCAAAATATAATGCTGACTAACCATGTCACTGTCAATTGGTAGTCAATAAACTTTGCCACTTACCGTACATTAGAATTTTTGTCGAGTTTCCGAAGCTATATCGACCGTAATCGACTTGGACCCTTTGTCGCTTCTTGACAAATATCCTGACGACATCTGCGGCGAAATTTGTGAAGTATACGTTTACGAAGCATACATCATCGTCATCATTAACAACAACAACAAAGGTAGAAGTAACAGCAACAGGAGCGGTAAGAGAAGTGGTTAAAATCCTAGATTTTAGACTGATCGCAAGTTGATCCGAAAGGAATAAAATGACTATCGTTCCCTTTAACAAGTGTCATGATAGTTCGTTGAACACAAAGGTAGGACAGAAAAGGCTGCAAAAAGTCTTTCATGGGTGCTCGGTGGTATGTACGAGTAAGGCCTACCATACAACGAACGCTGTAAAAATACGTAGCTTTAATCAATCAATCAAATGCTTTGATAAAAATAAGCTGAGACCGTGTAATATACGCGAATTTAAGTTTGTTTATAATTTCATCACAGATGATGCAGCAAACATACTGGGCATCTCGTGGATAGACAGGATAACAAATGTAGAAGTCAGAACCAAAACTGGACAACAGACTATGGTCAACATACTGAGAAAAAGACGACTTCGCTGGCGTGGACATATTATCCGTATGGACCACCAGCGCATACCATAGCAACCATTGTACTGGCAGGTCGACCAAGAGCGAACTGGAGGAGCACAGTCAACGAAGACTTACAAAAAATGGGGTTCACCTGGGAAGAAGCAAAGGTGGCAGTTATTGACAGACACAGATGGTGTCGGAGTGTGGCCCAATGTGTCCACTTGAATGCGGGATGAACCAAAGTTTAAACTATCACCACGATTGTCAGTTGTACAACGTATGCAGAAGTAAGCGCAAAATAGTCAAAACATGTTGCTATACATAGAAACCAAAAAAAACAGCGCACCTGGTAGTAATGATGACGGCAAACTGACGACCAGTGTGCTACGTAACTCGCGAGTGTCCTTGACGCAGGTCAAGGTCATGACGCTTGACGTCAGTACCAGCGACAACAGCAGTAACGACCACGACACGTGACGCGTAGGCTGACGACGCACAGTACATGAAATGTTTTGCTATAATGTAATGATTATTATTATTGGTACAGACTTTATTACGTTGCTGTTTATGGCTTTGTTTCCAAACTCCATTACTTCGATTTTGTTTTAAATTTGTCTAATAGTAAGTCGTACAACAAGCTGTTGTGGATTTCTATATTAGGTTATCGATTTCTACTGTACTTGTTCTACAACTTGTTGTGAATTTACTGTAAGCTGTCGCTACTTACTTACTACTTATAGCAAAATTGTCGTGTACTGCTTGTTGGTAACACGTTTTACAACAAACTTACAAAAATCGCTGTAACAAGTAAGCAAAGTTCGGGCTTCAAAAGGCATGAAAGCGATTCGCTGCAACCGCTAGTGTTAGACTACAATTCGTCAACGTTGTTAAAATGCATCTACTCTAACTTATAGTTCGCTTATATGACTAAACTAACTTGTCAAGCTAGCTCGTTTGGCAGACTGTACGAACTAGCTCGTCCAGCCTAGACGATCACGTAAACATTCATTTCGTGTCAGATTGATGCTATCTTTTTAAAGATTTTAATTGTTGGAGAAGTCCAAAAATTTGTCCAGATAAATGTGAAGAGCGGGTTCATGTACCGACAAAGCGCTGCTGGACGTATAATTAGAGAGTTGAGTGCCACCGTCACCACCAGCAGCGTGAATACCGTCATCAACATCATCATCATCATCAGCAGCAGCAGCAGTAGGCTGATCCGTGTTCTCTGGCACAACACCTCAACACAGACGCATCAAACATTATTTGACGATTCATTACCGGTACTGCCCTTCCGTCCGTCTGTTCTTACGACTGTCCCGAACGGCTTCCTAACTCAAAAACAAAAAAAACTTCAAAAAACTATAATTGTTGTAAACGTTCCCCCAAAAAAGAGTAACCGATTCGCCAATTCAGCTTCAACCAGGGACGTCGAGAGCCACAGCGGGGCCCGGGGAAACATTCTCGTTGGGCCCATTTGGGGAGTAATTTTTGAATTCTTTTAAACAGCGCATTGTGGTGTTCTACTGTACTTTATCTTTTAAGCGTCGACCGAGCATTTCCAAACGTCGCGGGGCTTATGGTAACTTACTCCCCTGCTCCCTCCCCTTCTTGACGGGCCTGGTTTGAACGGTCAAAGATCAGGGTAATAGTCAAGCAAGGCGGACAGCCGCATATAGTGTCGGCGCTGGGTCGACGTATTTTTTTATTTCAATCTGAAAGTATTTTTTATTTCTACTTTTTGAGCAAAAAAAACGAAACAAAAGCAAAACTGCGATGAAAAGCGTTTGTTATTTGCGTCCCGTAGGACGTCGTTAATGAGCACCGTGTGTGCCGTATTCCCGCGTGCACCTTGCAACGATGGGAGTTAGACCTCATATATACGAACAACCACACATAACGTCATTATTTCTAGACCTACTGATCAAATGCAGAATTAGATTACACAGAAACAAACACACAAAACTTAAGGCTGTCAATCACGCAGGTACAATGCCGTTGCCATGTAGTCAGCAATCGCTACCCGACTGTTGTCTTTAGGATTTCGATCTTTAAAATGAGTAGAGATAATTTGAAACAGAATTTTACGGCAGCTTGCGCAGCACAGATTGTATGACTTGCCATTTTTGTGCAATTACAGCAGATAAGACTTGGATAAGTTAATACCCGAGAGCCTGAGCAAAACCCGCGAAAATATTTGGGCGCAGCAGAGCCGGATTTTAGGATTTTATTTGAGCCGAAGCCGAAATGTTGCAGCCGAGACCAGCGAGCCGACAAAATTTTCACTGCAAATTTCCCATTTGTTCAACACTCTACAGTCTACGTTATGTCTGTAACAACTGCTGCTGAAGCGAAGCGTGTGAGGCACAAGCTGCTACAGTACTTTGCTTACTATTTTCGGTAGGTCCTACATGTAACACTGGTCTGGTATACTACTACTATATAGCTATTATATTACGAGTTCAGTTCTTCTAGTGCAATTTTATTACGACTGCGCTGTTTTTTGCTTCTACGCCTAATTCAATTAAATTTACCCTTAATGTGATCAAAAAGTGTTGAAAGATAAGAGTAGTCAGCATTTCTTAACAAGCCTAAAAAAGAAACATATTACTTCAAATGACGACACAATGCATACTAGTGAAAGCCACTATTAAGTATAACTGATTGTTTTTTGATGACATACCTAAAGGATGTGTGTGTGCTATCATATTTGAGCACAAAGTCGGCCGTAAAACATTTAGCGTAAATGCAGTATCACGCAGTTCGTGGAGTATAATATTATCGTTCAATGAATCGCTGACTTACCGATTACCGATTCATCTGACTGGCAAAGGCCGCGGTGACGCTGAGAATAAAGCGTCATTGCATATTCTATTAGCCGGCGTCTCCGACAAGGCATGTGTGCGTCTGTCTCTTCATAGCTATTTCTTGTGAACAAAATATCTCGAAAAACTACGTAATATTTTCACCAAATCACAGAAGCGCGTGCAATGTTTATAGTTATAAGTGATCTCAAGATAAGCAGTTTTTGGTAGCGTTCCGTTAACTTTTCCCTTAATTCTGCCTTAATTTTAATTTTTTATCGTATTTTATGCTATTTCAATGGGGTGACAACAGTTTACCAGTTTTTGTCAGAAGCAATTATATATTAAAAATTAATTATATATTACAGCTCGTATGTGGCTAACACAGAGACAACCAGACAAGTCCAAGGTGGCTGATAGGTTCCCTATTGACGACGTTTCCACAGGGTACAGCACAAAAGTGGAACATAGCATACTTGCTCAACATAGGCGTAGCTATTTGCTTTATCATGGTTTTGCAAACAATTTATAACAGTTAGCTTCGATTATTGCCATAAAGGCGGTCATGTTGACACGTTTTTGATTATTGTCGATAAGCTTTCCCTGTGTGCGTAGTGCGTACAGTGTAGGCCATGATGCGAGCGGTGGAAACTGAAATGTAGGCTAGTTAAGCGTGCATTAAGTAAGTAAATAAGTACGCCTAAGTAAATAATTTATATAGCGCGTTAACTGCAACAACCTCGAACGCGCTCGATGTTCTAGTAAAACGAGAAGTAAAAATGTTTTAGATGACGTTTGAAAGTAGGTAAAGAGTGTGCCACCTGGTTCAATCGTGCACTGTGGTGCGGTGTCTGGAAGCACTGCTCCAGTGTCGCGTGTCGGTTGACCTATATCCTGCTGATCACACGTCGGACACCTGTCTGGATTTAGATCACCGTGACCTACATTTAGCGCCGCCGTCATGGCGAAAACTGAGACCACGAGCGTCAGAAGAACGACGCAGACGACGAACCCGATGACGATCAAGCTTACTGTGAACCGCGACTCATCCTCGGCTGATACCTGGCAATTATTTAGCACTGATCATCTGAACTTCTTACAGAATATATAAATTGTGTTCGGTGAAAACATCAATGCAGCAATGCTAACAAAATGAAGCATTTCAGTTTCACTATATTTTCGTTTAATTTTAGTTTTTGTACTTCGCAGTCTGACACTGTCATCGTAGCTTAAGGCAAAACTTCAATTACCTTGATTTTTTGGTAGAGGTGTTGTACAACATGTTGTATCGTTTGTTCTAGGCCTACAACCACTGCAGTCCACAAGAAATCTTTACAAACCTTTACAAATGACGTCGCTAGCAATGGTTACTATAAGGCCGTGGTTACATGTAAACAGTCAAAAAATCTTGGAAATGTTTTGGATTTTATTCTACGTGCATCCAGCATGTAGCGCACGGTTTAAAAATAACAGGTGGGTTGTGGCTGCATCATTGATCCGTAAAATAGCCTACAGCGAATAAACATTTGCAGTACATTCTCGAAATGCAAATAAATTGACTAGCAGCTAACCAGTTGGATGCGAATAACCGAAGCGTCAACGACGTTCAAGCTAAGACGATGTCCGGAATGTTGAGGCGTTGTCGTTTCATTCAACACAACATCGAGTGTGACGTACGACTCCGCATCCTTCAGCAGAATCAGACTCTAAAACATCGTTCAACCCTCAAACCAGAGACCGCGGAAGGTATTTGAAAGTGGGGACAAACCATAACGAGCGCGGAGCGCGAGCCTATAACGAGGGTCTGGGGGCTTGCCCCCTGAACTCTAGCGGGGTTTACGAGTTTATGTCAGAAGCAATTATAATATTAAAAAGTAATTATATATTATAGCTCGTATGTGGCTGAAACACTTTTAGCTTTTGGACGTTCAATAAGAGCGGCAGATTTGCCTACTTTTCTGAAATCTACAAACACAGAAAATCAGACATTTGTGTTGTCTCGCCAATGTAGCCCTCCTACTTTTATACACCATCTAGCCATATACGGTCTGTGGAATGAAACTTTGTCCCCCAGAAGCAAACTCTTTTTTTTGACGCGCTACAGCTATGTTGTAGTCTCTGGCATGCACGATGCATCTGTTGTCCGTCCGTTCATTTGTGGGTCACGGTTGTATTGTGGCTGAACAATGCGAGATAGGGCTAAGGTTGATATTAATCACTAATCGAAAATCGCATAAGCCCTTTCAGATAAAATGAAAATCATCGATGTTGGATGACTTTGAAGGTCAGTACTGCATCAGCAACTGTAGCCTATAGGCTGCAGCGCGTCTTCCCTAGCGACGCTAGACTTTTTGTTTGTGAATTAATACACAAATTTTGACGATTTAGACTTCAGTTGGCAAAACTGTGCAAATATTTCGGCGCCGAAACGATCATGAGATGTGGCACAGTCTGCACAGGTTTGAAGCTGAAATGGAGCTTGCCCTCACTCGAAAAAGTGAGGGGGCAATTGCCCTCTTTCCCCCGCGGTTCCGCGTTGCATGCGTCAAACCAAGTCGTGGTACAAACTACAGACTAGCTTTATCATCATCATCATATGCACGTAATAATTTTAGGTGTTGGCTATGAGACTGCGTGGGTTAAACCCCCAACTCTCAGCAACTATGACGCTGGTATACGAACGATGGCTGCAAATGCAACTGGAATCATTCTGTGTCGACCGAATCAGTTGTGAATGAACCGCAGTTCGGTGAATGACGACCATATTTCATATGTGCCTATAGCTGTCAATCAACAGCATACAGAGCACGTCTTCCTCGCTGGTCATTATAACATCGTTTGAGCGGCGAGCAGTTGATGAGAGTCTCTAAGCTAAACGTCGCCGGTGGTCTCACCGGGATGTGACTTGCTCATCTGATCCGGCAGTACAGATGGCAACGAACGAGCTTACGACGTTACTGATTGTGTTACTAGACGGACGGCTATGGGAAACCGTGAGTAAGCAGGCGAGCAAGATCGTAGTCGCGTGAAAAACGAAAAGAAAATGTACAAAAATCAATAATTACTGTGCACAAAATATTTTTGCATGTATTTGTCCAGACAGATCTGGTCACATGCTTCAGATGTGATTATGCAAAAAACGTAAACATCTGCACACTATTTATTGCATTTTTAATAAAAAAAGCGTGCATATAGGCAGGGACGTCAATAGTCACAGCGAGGCCCGGGAAACATTCTCGAGCGGCCCCTTTGAGAAAAACCTTTTTAGTCCGCCCGAAAGCGATAGCTTGCGGAGCGGACTTAAGTTTTACCCCTGATGTTTTTTTTTCCACTCGCGAAATCTCCGAGATGCGTGGGCCGACCAAGGTGAAATTTTGCACGATAGTCACTAATAGGCCCTATTTTATAATGCCGGTCCAAAATTTTGGGGTGCGGACTCCAAAAAAATTTCAGGGGCCAAAAACATGCAAAATTTGGCCCGATTTCGGACGACTTCGAAGTTCGGCGACGAATATCTCCGAAACGGATGAAGATTTTCAAAATCGGATTTT
>Ga0056128_1000084_pt1 | contig 54404 bp, 36 predicted proteins | sample WorMetLIZISLAND2_FD_71113 | JGI IMG/M metagenome (GOLD analysis project Ga0056128, IMG submission 71113) | Marine gutless worms symbiont microbial communities from Max Planck institute for Marine Microbiology, Germany - Olavius geniculatus... ... | reverse complement strand
GGACTCTTCCCTTCCATCCATCCCATTTGCCGCATCCCCATCCGACATGCTCGAACTACCGCTCGAGCGTCATAAATCAATATTCCTGGCTGCTGCATGGGATTCTCGCATTACGTCCGTGCTGCCTTTCGTGCTTCCGTGTTCCACAATTCCATCAGTCCGTTTGCATGCCCCACCTCCACTGCTTGGACTTGTTGTGCATAGCACGTTGTAAGACAAATCTGCAACAAATCGAAACAAGTGGAGTTTAGCCTTATCGTGTTCATGATGCGACTACTGTATATTCAATAATGCTTCGGTCTCGAAGCAAAACCAGTCACAATGCAGTGGTTACGAACCAGTGCGCTCATGGTGCTGCTATGTAGGCCTATAGTTCGCGCCACGGAAGTCTATACTATAGCAGTCATGACGTATTATGATGACGTTGTTGTGACGTCATCGGACACCTGTTGTGACCGATTACATCGTGCTTATTGTCTGTTTACGGAACCAACTTTCTGCAGCAAATCGTTTGTTGGATTTTGCCGCCTTCGACTGAGTTGAGGAAGGCCACGGACTCAGTGTGTACAATCTTGCTCTGGTTAAAACACACGCAAAAGACATAACACTGTTGTCTGTATTTTTTTCCAAATAGGCCTACTAATAGATCTTTCAAATTTTTCTACTGGAAAATTATCAACTAAGCAATCATTAAAGGTCTTAAACGCGAAAGGACAAGTTTACATTATGACTTACGTTTGACGCTATAACAGCTAATTTTTTAAAAATTCTTTTTTATTAGCTTATTTTTAAAAATTGGTTTCATATGCCGTATTCTCTCTGTATTTCATGCACGATTTCGTATTAGTGATGATGATAATAATTGTAACAAAACAGCAACAACGACTATTTAGGGCTAATACTAATAGCTATTACTGAAAGTAACTGCTTTTTTGCTTCCATACAGACTGTCGTATGCAGTGATGCGGTTAAATGTGACAGGTGATAGTCAGTCTGCAGTCTGTATGACGCGCCAATGTGTCACGGCTGCAAGCACCTTGCTACAGGCGCTCGACGACAGAGTGAACCCGTGCGAAGACTTCTATCAGTACGCTTGTCCGCTTGGTTACTCTCTACCCGCGGTGGTCAGTCTCTACCTGCAATGGTCAGTCTGACGTCACACTGGTCACTCTGTATCAGTACGCTTGTGGCGGCTGGGTCAAGGCAAACACGATACCGCAGGGAGAGTCTCGCTGGGACACGTTCGGAATGCTGCGCCGCAAGAATCAGCTCGCCATCAAGAACCTACTCGGTAAGCCCCAACGCCACTTTTTACAGATCTAAAGTCTGTCCGCAGCGCTAGAAATGTGTATAAAGAATATCAAAATGTCTCTTCATCCGCATAAACTGGTCAGCGCTCGCTGAGAAAATTACAGTTAGCTTTAGGGATGTTTTATGTTGCCGCACCTATAAACATACGAAATAATAGAATTAATGAAAAATGAGTTTCAAAAATATTTTTTTAAATTAGAGTAAACCACATTAAAACCCTATCGCATAGCTGAAATTTTTATTATAAAAGTAAGTGTTCAGCTGGAGTAAAAGGCAGTCCGAGATGTGGCAGTTCGAGTATGAGGTATAATTTTACTTCAAGCAGATGTAACAGACAGCATGCGCATAGGCGAGTTACTGACGACGCACAGCAAGACGCTCAGGCTCAGCGAGGCATCAGTTGTCATTGACGCACATGACGCCATCAATTAGAATTCCAACATGCACACGGGAAGACAGACAGACAGACAGACAGACACAGAGACGCAGATACAGTCACGTGGATGAGATGAGAGACACAGCCGCGACTAAGATGACAGAGTTGATCAGCTGCCGCCGTCACCAATGACAACCTTGTCCTGACGCACGCACTCACGCACGCAGTATCATAGACCGCGCAATCAAGGTGGCAAGGGAATCGTGCTCCTTAACTTTTTCGTGTGGGGGACGTACAGTGTCTATTTAGTTTCCACTTTTCACACGTGAATGAATTTTTACTGTTGATTTGTTAAGTTTGCTTGAATGAACGGCAGTGTAAAGCACGGTAGCAATTAACAAAGCGAGAAATGCGAATAATTAGGTCAAATTCTTACTAACTTACTATTACAGTACAGTCAACTTTCTGTTGCTCTGCTGTACGCGTTGTTATCAATGAAGAATGTGGATATTTTAGTTTAAATTTTTAATTTTTGGCCCTTGTTTTGTACGAAAATGGAAAAAAATTAGCTTCAGCGGGATTGCCTACTTCTTCCCTTGAACTATGCCCGGGGCTCTGCCCTTAGATCCCAGTTAAAGGCTTACAATGGTGTGAGCCTATAACTCACTTTCAAATGCCTTCCGCGGTCTATGCTGAGTTGCAATGTCGGTCTGCGACCATGAAATGAACAGAACTGATTGTTGTATAGCGTGTAATGGGCCTACAGTCGACCGGCGAGTGTCTCGAGTCGAGATGATGCTGTCGCAGCATGCACGGAGACGCAGTGTACAGTTGTAGAGACATCGAGCGGCGTCTGATTGCTGTCCATTTGTTGGACGTTGCCATGAGTCGGCTGTGTCGTGGTGGCGTGGTGCGACCTGTGCGGGAAATTGACGCTCATCTTTCACGCGTGTCGCTGCACGTTTGCAGTCTACTGCGCGGCGGCACTGGACGTTTGACTGCGTGCAGTCGACTCTGTGACTAACGACTCACTGACCTACTGTAACACGGAGCGACTGTAAATCTTTGGCGGCGCCGCGACGACGCACCGACCGACGGATGTTGGTGCTTCGTCTAGCGGCTGTTGATCAAGTCTGACTACACGGACTCTAAGTTCCGGCACTCAGTGTGAGCGACGACTTACGGGGTTCGAGTTCGCCGTAGCCAGAGACGCGTTTTATCTTTTCCTAACCGTGTTGCCAACCCTAAGCCTAACCTAGGTTACGTCTCAGCCTTCTCTATAGCGCGGCGCCACGGGTATATGACCATGGCCATACATGGCCACGCCGTGCCATGGCTAATATAACAGCTTTGGCCATAGCATTATTTTTCAAAACATACCGCCTCCTCTGGCCTCTTTATTGTCCCCCGTCCATGGCGGGCAGTTATACTCCGCACAGTCAGTCCACTACGATCGACTACGGCGACGACCAAGCTCTGTGCAGACGGCCAGACACCAGTGACGCCCACGCAATGCAGTACGTCCGTCCATCGTTTACGTCCAGCGCTCATTCAGACTGACGGCTTTTTAGTCGTCGGTCGACCGCAGCGATCGCTGGCGTCACAGCGTGTTTATTCACCCGCCGGGAGTCGGAGCTTACTTCGCGTTTTACGCTCGGGTGTAAAAAATATCGCCGCTTGTCGCGGAATTGTTGCGGTGACATTTGTACGTGACCTGTGTTAACATTAGTTCACGACATTGCTATACGCGCCTGTGTGCTTCTACTGCAATGAATAACGCTTGGTTGAGGCGTTGATGCATTCTATAACAAAAATCGATAATATTCAGAATTAATTTTCCAAATGGCAGCTGCAATGCTGGACACAGAATATCAGACTAACAATGTTTAGTAGGTCTATCTGGTCACGTTCACACTTCACACTTGTTTGTCTGTTCCCGCTATTACACAATGTCGTCTGACTCGGTTATGCAGCATCATAAAGTCACAGATATAAATGTTACATTAAGTTCACACTACAGCTAGCGGTACATTATGCTGTACTCGTACGTGGAGTATGAGCGTAGTGAACGTCGGTTTTGCACGGCAGCGGACCGTGAGGAAATCCGTTTCGCTAGTGGTCAGACGGTGACGGGTATAGTTGCCTCTTGTGGCCACCCCATTTTTGCTATTGTCATGTTTCTCGTGTTTCTTCTGCTTACAGAAAAAATAAACTTATTTTTTTTCTAAAACATCCAGCAAATATCAGCGATATAAGAATGTAGCGTCGCAGATGCACAGTGTTCTTCACCGTGTCTCAAAAACGTGTCAAACTACGACTTCTGAATTTCACTAGGTAGTGCAGCAACAGTATTAAGGTGAGATGGCCAAAACTGCAGTCATTCACGTCAAGTTTCTTTGCTATGTCACACGCTAAAAATTATCAAGATCGGCCAATGTTTCACAAAGTTATTCAAAAAATAAAGATGGCACGTTTTGAGACGCGGTGTGGTTGTGTAGAGTCGACGCAGCTGCAGAGGCTGAGCAATGCGTCGGCAGAACGCAAAGCGGTGTACTACTACAGGGCATGCATGGACGTCAACAAGACGACGGATCACCTCGGCAGCAAGCCGCTGACTGATTTACTGTCGCAACTGTTCGGCATTAGCTGGGTGCCCGGCAATGTCACTGACTTCAACGTGTCCGCGTGGAACTTTCAACGGACACTGGAGCTGACACAGGCGCTTGGTCTTGATATGTTCTTCAATGTCTGGGTCAGCGAAGACGACAAACAGCCGACACACAATATACTACAGGTCCTTGTGGCAGTCTAGCATTCTTACAGACGACATATTATTATTCACGTAAAGTGAATCGTCTTCGTCTGCGTCTTCGTCATAAATGCAGACTTTCGATTGACATTTAGATCGCCATTGCGAACTTATTTTGCCAGCTTTTTTATTCATTACTTAATATATTTTTGTCTGTATTTGTTAAGTGCGAAGTTATTGAAAAAGCAATTACATTAAAAAAATTTTAACGTTTTTTTCTGTTTTTTTTTTTAAATTATGCACTGTATTGCAACTAAAAGTTTTTTTTTTATAATTGACCTTTGTAGTATTGACAATTGATCAGTATTTGAAGAAAAAAAATCCTGACAAAATCTTTGCTTAAGCCTACGTTTTAGACCACCTGATAATACGTTTTGCTGTATTTGAATTTGCTGCAAACAGGTCGACCAAGGAGGTCTTTCTTTGCAGCGAGACCAATACATCAACAAATCTATCGAAAAAGATAAGGTTCGTTACGCCAACACTTTGTCATTTTGTGGTCGCATTTTATTTTTAAGCTCTGCGAGTAATCTGATTGAACCAGTGTTTGAAACAAAACATTTGCATATTTTTCCAGGCAGTAAACTGTTGTTCATATTGTATTATTTTAACAAGATATAATTTTGCACAAACGAATATAAAATGCTAAAAAAATCTAGCTAGCAACTACAGGAAAAATACAATAACATTTCTATGGAACGTATTACGTAACTCATAAATGTACTGAACTTTTAAAAGTATGCTAAACAGTCTTAAAATGCAATATTACGAACAATAAAAAAGTTTGTTAATGCTTAAAACGTAACTTTTTTTGCTTGACTTTTGACTAAGTTTATTATTTTATTATACAGATTCTTTGTATTTATCAGATTTTCGTCATCGCACTCAATACAAAATCCGTTATTACAATGTTGGCAACACTTCGAAATATTAATATCTGAATATTTACATTTACATTAATGTCATTTTTTCATGGACGTTTTAACGTTTATTAAAACAGTCAAGACAATAAAAAACGGCGTCTTTCTAGCCTGTAAAATGAAAACGTTAATAAACTTTTATCACATTACTGTGTGCAGAGTGCATCAGGAATAAACGCTACGAAAAAAGTACACCTAGACGTCTGAGGTTGCTAGTTGTTATTGTGTTGAACCGCAGACGCTGTCGGCATACTGGACATTTCTGACCGATCTCGGTGTACTTCTTGGAGGTGATCGCAACGTGACGCTTGAGTCTATGCTGAACGTCATTCGACTGGAACAGCGCATTGCAGACGTAAGTACAGCCAATCTTTTCGTCTCTGTTCTGTGCTGCAAAACGCTCTCAGGATGCCAGCTGTGGCATAAGTGTGTGCTAGATGCTTTCAGTATGGCAAACTTCTAGGAATAATGTCGATCAATCTTAAATTTTGTGCTACTGAAAAATGATTGTGTCAAAATCTGCAGCGATGCTGAAGCTGAAGTAACACATGGCAACAGTTTATATATTATTATGCGACCGTCCTAATAGGCCACATTACGGGTATTGCTCGTCGGCTTGTTCGTCCGTCTGTCCTGTACGGGCTCCTGGCTCAGAAACGAAAACCGCAGAAAAACCAAAGTAGTGTGAACGTTTCAAACCGGGCATGAGTAACCGGTTTGCCAATCTTTAACTTGAAACGTCAAAGATCAGGATCACCGAACGTTAAAAACCTCCCGAAATGGCGCATATCTTGCATCAGTGTTTATAAAGCAGCCCAGGCACAATAAACTTAGATACGGCGGCAATAAAAAATTGGCTTTTAGTTGACTTCAGAATCAGTAAATGTCGTCTAACAGCTAGGTGCATAGACGGTTGCATAATGTGTCGGTACCGGGCCAGACATAGTTTTCTAGCATAATAATAATATTTTCATGCTTTTTAAGTACACGTTGCACAACATTATTATATTGTCGGGGCTCGGTTGAGGAGTGTTCTATTGATCGATGCAAATAACAGCACTGATCGTACGTGCACATGTCATTACCGGAGCGGTAATTACTGTGAGATTGCATGACGTTGACCATCTCTGACGTCATCTTCTTCGTTGTCATTAGCAACAGCAGCAGATGCTGCAGCAATATCGGTAGTTTTCAGTATGTGCAAATTCAGCGTCCTTAAAGTTTTTCTTACATACTGGTACTGCCGATAGGCAAACGTTTTCTTGGCGGACTGTTATGTTATTGGCGCATCTTTTACACCATGTGTACTGCTGTAAATCATTAACAGTGTCTGCATTTATCTGTACAGTCTAGGTATGTACGACACCTAGGTGACTGACTGGGTGAGCGCAGGTGTGTTTGTGTGGCGCGTGTGATGAAGGTATCGGCCGCTTACGCTGACAGGCGAGATGTTGAGCGCATGTACAACCGTCGCACCATTCGTCAGCTGCAGCAACTGGCGCCGTTTGTAAGTAGAGCTGCTGTTCTACGGCTTTGATCATCAGTTCCGTACACGTGGCTCTGTTAGTTTTCATGGTCCCTTCATTCGTCTGTTTAGACATGGACATCTAGTAGTGTGGTTTAGAGTATTGCCGGGGTTTGGCTGCAGTCTTACTCGACTGCAGTGACCTTGTCTTTATTCGTTGCTATCCATCTTGTTATCTGTCGCTTACGGCCGGTCTCTCTGCTTGTTTGTCGGTCTGCGTGTGTCTGTCTGTGTGTCTGTCTGTTTACCTGTTTGTTTCTTTCTGCCTGTCTCGTTTTCTCATACATACAGCGTGACGTTTGACCCTGTAGCTGTCCAGAGTCGCCGCGGTTTGTTCTATGTACTTTCTAAAAACCGAATTGGTTTGTTTTGTCCGCAGCTAAACTGGAAGCAGTATTTCAACAACATTCTGAACGTGACGTCTTATCAGGTCAACGAAAGTGAACCGATAATTGTCAAGGAACCGGAATTCCTGAGACAAGTTTCTCAGATTGTTCTGCAGATGATGTCAACGACAGACGGCAGGAGGTAGGTTACACTTTGCAGTTACATGCTGACAGAAAAAAAACAGACCTGAGCATAGGTTCGAAACATAACATACATGACTATAAAATATAACTTCGCAAAAGACAAGCAGATAACGTTACTTTTTTAAAAAAAAATGACTACAACCAAGAAAAGTTACTAAAAATGTTTATCTATTAATCATTAATTTTGTTGTTGTTTTTTTGGTACATTTTCATGCGTTTTCTCACCAACGCTCATTATATTATATCGTGATATTGTGTATTTGCCTCCGTATATCGGTTTGTTGATGTTACGTCTTTGTACTCTGTATGTGCTTGTTAGAACGCTGAATAGCTACTTGTTATCGCGCGTGATGAAAACTTTCAGCTCTTATCTGTCGAAACCGTTTCAGAAAATCAAAGACGATTTTATTCGCGTTCTTTTTGGTGAGTATTTATCAATATTTTTATTGGAGCCTATCGAGCTGACATATAAATGCTCTACACTCGTTTATGCATATTCATAATGGCCGCTATACAGAGTGTCGTAGTTGAAGTTTTGGTTACGTCACTTACGTGTGTGTAAAGCTTAATCGTTGACTACTGCATTTGTCTATGCAAGTGTACCCCGAATTCTGAAATGTGTAAAATGTATAAAAACGTAAAGTAAACGTGCCGATAGAACGGCTCTGTTTTTAGCTTTCAGCCAGACACCAGCTTACACTGCAAGTTCACGGATACGAAGCTAGTGCATCTTGCGGTGTGCCTATTTACGCTTTACAATTTACGCTGATATTTATTGCGCCTATCGGCCCACAGAGGGATGGCCAGGCTGAGTTGACCTGAATGGCTAGTTACATTGTTCACTCGTTTGCAGAACTTTGTGCTAACAGGTGGATCAAGGAGAACTTTCTCTGCAATGGCATAACAAGAAAGCATTTGCACTACAGTATATGATGTCCGGCATAAGGCGAGTCGTATAGCACGTCGACAGTGCTGAACTGTTGGAAGATGTAAGAAATAGGAGAAAATATGATATTCCTACAAGAGGGTGAACTTGGCGTTTGGCGTCTATTTCTATAGTACGGCCCGGATTTATAGTGCAGCCATTAAACCTCGGTAGTTTGTACATTTGCAAGGTGACCTTTAAGACGTGCAGATTTGTGCCACAATCGAACACGTCTTTGTATCGGTAGCTGAAATGTTGAAAAATGTTTGCCACCACTGTCCATTGTCGGAGGGAACTTGGCCGGGGCAGGGGCACGGTAACTTAGTTCAGTGCTGTAGATTTTGTGTATGTGACTGGTCGTTGAGGTTCAAGCGGTGAAGAGGAACATTGGAGTTCGTGTGTCGCCAACACTGAGGGTGTTCTGCCGTTCGCTGTCGGCGCCATGTTTGTACGCCATGAGTTCGACGTCACCAGCAAACAAACGGCGCGTACAACATGCAACGTGTCGACCGAGTGCCGACATAATGCGGCCGTCCGCCTCCTAGCCATACGCTGAACTGCATGTCTTGATCCTTGATCCTAACCCTGATATTTGACTTTTGGAGCTGAAAATTGGCATGCCGTTTGCTCCTCTATTGGGAACGTTTCCGCCATTTTTGAATTTTGTGCCCCTTTACTTTATGAGTTAAGAGCGCGCACGGGACAGGCAGACGGACAGACGGACGGACGGACGGGCACGACCAGTATTTAAAGTGCGCTCTATTAGGACGGCCGCATAACCATATGCCCACTGTAAATTTCGAATTATTGCCCGCTATGTTTTATTGGGTGTTACGCTATATAAGGACGAATGATTTTGTAAGTTTCTACACCACATATTGTTAGGTGGCCATACTGTGTTGAAATTGAGACACGCCGATTAATTCTGGTTTTTGACATGGGACCGTGCGCTTTTTTGTTAGTTCGGATAATTTACTTTCATATCCATATGTGTCTCTGTTTTAGGCTATCGCTAGTCGAGTCACAAAACAATAAAGAAGCTGAACAGGACACAGGGCATTTGGTATTGCCGTGCGATGTACGTGATGCAAAGGACATCGCGCGGTTCTGTTGCGACAGCACGACATTTGTGTGTCTATACCGTGTTTGTAATGTTGAGTTAGGTTAATTTGTCTCAGTCAAAATTTTGTTGTGGTTTATGTTCAGGCTGAAGAAATGATCGACTACATTAAAAATGCGTTCAAAAATAATATGCATAAACTTGACTGGATGAACGAAAAGACAAAGAAAGTTGCTTTTGAGAAGGTGAAGTTTTGTTAAGTGTAATTTTTGTGAAACGTGTACACAGAAGATTTATACGATACATTTATAATTTTGCTGTTATACAGGAAATATACAGCAAATGAGAGCCTGCAGTTGTAACTCGTACATTACTAGCCGACCGTACTTTAATAACCGTCGAGCTGTTGTCATGGTTGTCGTCCGTCTGTCCGTCCGTCATGGATGTACTGTGGCTAAACGGTGCAAAATAAGGCCTATGTTGCTATTGATCACTAACAGAAAGTTGCATACTGGCTTTCAAGTGACATATAAATTGATGACCTTGGATGACCTTAAAGAGTTATAACGCACTATGGAATGGAATGTTTCAAGCTATAGCCTAAGTGGCCGTATCTCGGAACCGTGCGAGATTACCGAGATAGGGCCAAGCTTACTATTAATCACTAACAGGAAGTGTCATACGCCCTGTCAAATTAGATAGGAATCATTGACCTTGGATGACCTTAAAAGTCATTGACAACCAGTACGGTCAGCTATCTAGCGACAGCTGGGCTTTTTGTCCAAAATGTTCTAACATCGTAGGCCTGCACAAAATGTTATACTATCTGGTTTCGTGCATGATGATTGCGAAAGAAACACTGTGAACAAGTAAATTGCCTTTATGTACATTGTTGTGCAGAAGAAGGGTGTTGCCACGTGTTTTTCTGCGTAATAACTAATAGTGTTATATTTACTTTGAACGGAATCAAATTTATCATATGAAAGACGGACTTCAAACAATTTGCTAGCTATAGAGCAACCCATCGAGGCTTTTTTCGCGTATGTGCTTGTTGCCAATGACACGTATTTTTGCAGGCGGATGCTATGAAGAATTTGATTGGATTTCCGCAGTTTATTCTTAATGTAAGCCAACTAGACGAACGATACAAAGAGGTACGTATATTAAATAAAACTTATACACTTTGTCATCTAAACGTTTTTGTGCTCTATTTTTTTCAGCAATAGTGATTATAGTAGATAGTGAATTTTCTTTCTGCCTGGTGGTATAACGGGTTTGTTTGGAAAAACATTTCCCTAAAAAACCCAAAAATATATATATATTTATTTATATGAGCAGAACTTTCGCAATTCACATGTATGTACGATTATTTACTCGAGACATCCCTCAAATTTTATTGCAATAACCGATACGGTTTAATAGATACAATGGTATAAAGTTGTTAATTCTTTTTAAAAGCAAACATGGAGTTGCAAAGTTGGAAAGCGAATCAAACTTATTAAACTTTTTGTAAGCAGTTAAGTGCTTTTGCAACGTGCTTGACTTCAGTTTCGTCTAACTACGAAATTTGTTTGTATCGCTTTAGTCCAAAGTCATTGCACGCGAAGTTGAAATACGGCGCTGTTTAGTTACTTTCACTTTAAAAATATTTTTACGTTCAAGTAGCTCTAATTTTCTGCAGTCAAGCCAAATATTGCAACGAAATGTGGTTGGTGTGCGTGACTTGACTGCTTTTCTGCAAACTTACAACGTTTGGTAAAAAAACTGGTGCAATTCTGGAAATAGAAAATTATTCCTATGGGGTTGTTTTCTGTTGACTCACCCAGACCAGTCACGGCGGGATATGATGCTTTAGATCTGTAGGCCATGTGTTGCTCTGTCCATAGCTGGAAGCAGACGAGGATAAACACTTCGACAACAACTTGCGCGCCGTTCGCTACTTCAGAAAACGAAACTTTGATAAACTGCGCAAAACATCGGAGAAAAACAGGTCACTGTATGCTCCATATTTTATACACTGTCTATATACTAATAAGGCAAAATTGGCGATTTTTTAATATACGGAAACACAACTAGAAGCCTAATTTTAATTCGGTATAAGTATGGAAGTACATGTTGTGCACATACAGGGTGGGCCAAAAATGGCACTATTTATTATACGCCTTATAACTGCACCAAATATTAACCGATTTTCAAAATTCTTTTACTCTCAGAATCAAGAAACAATTTGTAATAAAACTATCACTATAGATCCCACCACGCCTTAAGTGTGTCACTATCGCTACACTACCTTGTAAAATGTCAGACGACGCACTCAAGCCGGCGACGCCACTGACTAGTTGCGTGATCAATGTTGATCGAGCCTGGCATGTGGACCCCAAACAGCCCGAACTTAAATCCCGTTGAATATGCTGTTCGGGATTTTTTTCAACAAATGGCCTGTCAATGTTGACGATTTACGACAAGCAACCAGTTAAAGAAAACGATTGTCACTGAGTGGGGCAAACTGCCACAGCGTTTGGCTGATCGCACCATTGGTCACTGGCGTCGCCGGCTTGGATGCGTCGTCCAGCAGCAAGGCGGACACATTGAACATTTGACGTAAAAACTGTGAGATGTGATTTTTTAGATAATAACTGAGACAAAAAACACGTGTCTGTTGTTAATTTTAAAAAATTGCGTTGTTACAAAAGTCATCTTGTTTTTAATTGTTATTCTTAAGACACTGACATTTCACAAGGTAATGTAGCGACACGCTTTAGGCGTGGTGAGATCTGTAGCGATAGTTTTATTCGAAATTGTCTTTTGATTTTGACAGTGAAAGAATTTTGATAATCGGTTCATAATTGGTAAAGTTATAAAACGTACAAAAAATGGTGTCATTTTTGGCCCACCCTGTACATTTTACCCGTCATGTTTTAATGTAGGCCCAATTTTGGGCTCAAAGGCACATCGCGAAATTCACCACCTACAGAGCATTACCAACTGACCAATAATAAGCATTTCGATTGTAGACAACAGCTATGTACAAAAACAGATATGTGTACTAAATAATACACATAACCTTTCCTCGTATTTATAATTACTTGGGGACATGTTTTCAAACTTTAGTATAAAATAGTGATGCATTGCACTGGACGTAAAATGTATGGGGCGCTGAAATCGAGATGTCGCAGGCGTCGACGGAGAATATTGAGGGGTATCCCCTTCTTAATGTGCCTCTTTGTAGATTATGCATGGTAGCTTTCTGATAGCTAGGAGTCTCGAGGGCGTCGTGAGCTCTCTCTGAACTTGGATCGATACGAGGAAACTACACTGTATAATCTACAAGAAGTACATCGCTATTTTCAGCATAAATCATAAATGTTAACCATTATTTTAAAAACTTTCTAAACTGTTAGCATGTTCTGGTTCTAGCGATAAAATCTGTGGGCTTGGCCAACATTTGGGTGTTTTAGCTCACAGCCCATATCGGGTGCAGCCACTGGTATGAAATAATTGAGGTTGGTCTGTTCAGAATACGACGCCTGTTGATAACACAGACACAAGACGTCGTGTCGGACTTTCAGTATGATGAGGCGTAAAAAGATATAATGAATCGTTTGTTCGTTGCTGCAGCTGGACGACGGCGCCGTCATCAATCAATGCCTACTACACACCGACACGCAACGAAATTATCTTCCTCGCCGGCATCCTTCAGGCGCCCTTCTTCGACAAAGAATATCCGAAGTAAAATAAACGCCTCAGCTGTTGTTTTTGACGTGTTGATGTATTGACTTGCGCGACGTAGGCTCTAAAGTCGCTCTAGACCGGAAATCCATTTTTATTGAAGAAAGTCTGTCAAATGCATAATATATAGGCCTACAGAAAAAATAAGAATAGTAAAAAACTATATATAAACCACATGCTAACATATGAACATTATAACTAGTTTTATTACTGGTACATTACACCAAAATTTCTTACACTTTGTTTTCTCTTATATCATTTTGTAACGCAGTGTTCTGGACCAAATGTGTTTCTTTAATTGTAGAACTAGAAATAATTTTTGAAATGTAAAAAAACGACTAATATACTAGCGCACGAGCGTTTGGTGTAACGGGTTAGATGGCTTAGTAGCGTAACGGTAGGGTGTTGGACTTACGATCGACAGGTCGTGGGTTCGACTCACGGTCGGGTCGCTATCAAGTGGTTACTACGTGGATGAGTAACTGTTGGCGGTCAGGTAAACCATCTAAGTGCTGTATAACCAACATCAAGGTCAACTCAGCCTTCTATCCTTCCGGGGCAGGTTAATCAAGTACCGGCCCGTCTGGCTAGGGTTAAGGTGGGGCGGGTTTATTTGTGTCGAGTGGCATGTAAGGCTGTGTAATTCCATATAGTAGGTGACGCTCCGTAGCTCTGCGATGTGTTCCCATAAAGAGCTATACACCACCTTTAGCACTTTGAGCCCTGATTTTTGATATGCGACCAGTGTTTTTCTGTGTTAGTTTGACTGATGCAGTTTGATTGATCTGGTGTATTTAAATCCAGCAACAATAGTTCATTATCATTGTTATTTTTAGTTAGTACTCTATGTAACTTGGCGGATTGTGTTGCTAGGTATCTGAACTATGGAGGTGTCGGTGTCGTTATGGGCCATGAACTAACTCACGGATTTGACGATCAAGGTTTACGTCACACTTGTCACACTTATACGTTATTATGCGGCTGTCCCATAGGCCGCATTACACGTACGTTTTGCCTGTCCGTCTTTTTGTCCGTCTGTCTCATGCGGAATCTATAACTCGAAAGTAAAGAAAGCACAGAAAAAAACTAAATTGGAGTAAACGTTTCCCAAAGCTGGAGTAACCGGCGGGCCAGTTTGCAGGTCAAAAGGTTAAAAGTCAAATTCAAAGTCAACAGAGTCCAGACATCAAAACCTTAAAAAATGAAGCAAAATTGTCTAACGTGATGTTGGCTTGTGCGGTGATTTAATTTGCCGTCAATGCTTTAAACGCTCGGTAACTGGATAGACGGTCGCATATCATATCGGCATTCGGCGCCGATGTTTTTTTTAAATGGATTCGTAAGCCGAACATTGCCGATTTCAATTTTCACAGTGAGTAGCGCCAATGCTACTATAACAGTTTAGTTCATCACTGCAGGTCGTGAATACGACAAATTTGGTGTGCTGCAATCCTGGTGGGGCGAGGAGTCCATCGCGCGGTTCAAACAGCGTGCGCAGTGCTTTGATGACCAATATTCTGCCTACACTGCATATGGAGAAAACGTACGGTGCTGCTTTCTTCGTGCATTTCTTTGCATTTTCTAGTAGTTTTGCTTGCTCTTGTATCAGGCAGTTTACATCCATCGCTCAAGGTCTGGGTGGATGGTTAAAGCTATTGTTGTAATGTAATAAGGGTGGGCTGTGCCACGTAACGCGCTGTACTTTTGGTGGGTTATGACACGAATAAAGACCACCAACAAACGCAACGTCTATCAGCGCTATAATAGTGAGATTAGTCGTGAAAATTCTGTATCAAAATAGTGCATTATTACTGGTAGTATACTTACGTTTCAGCCACATACTGTAAAGTGTAAAGCCTACTTGCAGCCGTAACAGGGCTGGTCTTGTTCGGGTTTAGGACTACTAAAAACAAGATATCATTACAGAGCGTATTTTTGCAGCCAGTAACTGTGATAATTCGTTGAAAACGTGATTGTATAGCTTCGAGGTCGTCAGACACTGGGTGAGAACATAGCCGACAGTGGTGGGCTGAAGGCGGCGTTTTACGCGTACAAAGACTGGACGTCGAAGCACGGCAGAGAACCAACTCTTCCAGCCGTTAACCTCACCAACGAACAACTGTTCTTTGTCGCCTTCGCCCAGGTGCATTGCTCCATTCGACCAAATGTTAAAGCGTCCCGGTTCAAATATCCGATCAGTAACTTACAATACATCTTTGTAAAGTCTGCTTTCGATTTTCTGTCAATATTCCAAAATAACTTGCTTAATATTAATAACTTAATCACTTAGTTCTGTTTTCTAAAAAAAACAATTTTTTTGTTACTACAGCTGGACTTCATACACGATACGTTTATCCTTCTTATCGTTGTGTATTCGTCAATATAAAATAATTAGGTTAAATTAATACTGTAAGCGTACGGGCCATAAATACTTTAGTTGTGCACATCCGGTAACTCTTCATGATTTAGCTGTAGTAATTGGCGTACAGTCAAGGACGTGAAGAGACCCGCACGTGACGGTCGTCGTGCAAGGCATTATATCGATGACGGTCGATCGTATAGGCTATCGGATGGTGTAGGTGTGGTGCACGAACAGTCGAGCGGAAGACAGTCGGATGTCAATAATGGGCGACTCGCACAGTCTGCCAGAGTTCCGTGTCCGCGGCTCGGTCTCCAACTCGCCTGAGTTCGCCGAGCAGTTCACCTGTGCGCCAGGGACCCCGATGAACCCCGGCAAGAAGTGCGAGGTCTGGTGAGAGAAGAACGATAATACCAGGCTATCAGCGTGCTGAATGTTAAGTCAACTCACCGGCAGCATCGACAAGTTGCTGAGTGTCTTGTCGTTTAGGTCGTTTGCACATTGCGATGGAATGAAATGAAATAAAATAAAACGAAACAAACGGAGACCGTCGCGGTCTACTTTGTTTGCTGTTGATAACAGAGAGAAATGTGGCACCAAAAACTTGCAGAGATTGTATTTTGTTGCGTGTACTACAACAAAGCAAAGGAAGTGAGTTTACAGTCATGTTACTTTGTTCTTGTTACTTTATTTTACTATATCTCACACGTGCGAGCGCTCTTAGGCAAACAGGGTTTTGCATCGTTCTGTGTGTTATGCATACGATCGTACGATGTATATAATCGTGTAGGCCCATTATATAATTCGCTGACTGAATTGATATTCAATATTTTGATTGCTATAAATACAAGCATACCATTTCCGTAAGTCACTTTAAATATGGACCATCACGTAATACATGAACTAGTAGCGATATCACGATATGTTAGGATAGGCCTACTGTAACATTGTTACATTGGTAACATTTGACGTTATATGATGTGTACATAATCGTAATGGCCATCGTTTATTATAAATAAATGCGAATTCTGGAGCATTTTACTGCCATTCTATGAAATCTACCACCGCTGGCCTATTCATGAATTACATAACCAAAGTCGTCGATAGTCAGTGGCATCATGGCAGAGGAGATGGTTCACAAATTTTAATCCATCGAAAAAAAATTTTTTGTCTGAAAATTGTCGTCAAAAAATACAAAATTTCAGCTACAAATTTTTTGTTTTGAGGAAATTTAACGGCAAAAATTTAAATTTTGAGTATCTATAATGTTTTTGTTGAAAAATTGCAATTTTACGCCCCTTTTACTTTTTGACCCACGATGCCGATATCGATAGTTATTCATGACTGGTCACTCAACAGTCAATCGATACCAGATTTTTTAAGCCTGCCACTACAAAATGGCACACAACGTGTAGGCTACACTGGTATCAGTTACAAACGGACTAGTACGGGTCTGCTGAGCGCATCACGATGAAAGCACAAGCAGAAAACAGTGTCGGACCAGTGTCGACATGTGCGGCCGTCCGCCTGACCTTTGACTTTCTGAACTGCAAATTAAAACACCGGTTACTCCTATCTTGGGGAACGTCCACGCCAGTTTTTGTTTCCTGTTTTTTTAGTTTGCGAGTATGGGACGAACACATGTGAAAGACCGTTAATGTGGAGACGACGGTCGCAGATGGATACTAGCTGACGTTGCCGATAAGACACAAATACAATCATCATCATTCGTCAGCAGCAGCGCAGAAAATTAGGCTACATTTCGCCTGTGATATGATGAAGTTGAACAGAAGTTAAAGGATTGACAGTGAGATTGATGGCAGGACTGTTGCTGGCCGTGTCACGCAGCTGCAGCTGCTGCAGCACATCCATTACGTCATCAACATCATCAACGTCGTCGTCGTCTTTAGCGGCGGCTGTAGAACTGCAACGACGAGTGCACGCTTGTTAAAAATACTTCTAAAAACTATCAGCAATACCAATGGTGAAATATTGTCAATAAATACAAATTATACAATAATAAATTATATGTACCTAAAAAGAAAAAGACAACTTCATAGACTTAGCTTAAAAAGTTGTCTGTCACTTTGACGTCATTAACAACAAGATTTGAATACTGAGATTTTGAACGTGCGATATCACGATATTGTTTTGCAAAAAATCGCAATACGACTACAAAATGTCGCTTGATCTTTTCACGCAGGTGTGAACGGTGTGTAAAATTTTGTGTTAAAATTCCAAACGGTTGCTCAGAAAATTGCAAACAGTTTTAAGGGATACTTTTTACCTCCACCGCCTACACGTAAACCCACCAGTATTCAATAAAGGCATTGTCAATACTGTACCGGCAACACTGAAAAAATGTACTGGCAATGCTAGCAATATACATGTATTAACAACCGTGGATGAGCGTGTTTTGTCGACGAACTGCCATGACGCTGAGCGTACTGACGACTAAGACGTAACATGATGAGCTGAATTCCCAGCGCAACGGTCGCCAGCATCACAGCTGCCCCGAACAGACCCACTTCGCAACACATCAGAATAATATACGTTATATATGCATTTTTATTCACCATGAAAGGTAGCAAACAAATACAAAATAAAAGAAAAACTTAACTAATTACAGTTCATAGTTCGTAGTTTTACACAGAACATAATAGGCCCACCGACAGCGACACGCATCGACAGCAACAACTATGACAAACTCTTTTTTACTAAATATTTCTCGTAACTTTTGAGCAACAACTCACGTGGAAGTCTAAAGTCAAAGTAACTTAAACGTGCATTATTATGCAGCTGTTCTAATAGCTCGCGTTACCGGCCAGTCTATCTGTCTGTACGTCCGTCTGTGAAAGTAGACAAGTAGCCTAACTAAGATAATTTAAAAGGCACAATTTAACAGTTATAGCCACAACGCGCCGCGCTCTCAACAACCGAACAAAATGTCTTCAGCAGCCGCTTGAACAGTTCGAAGTTAATGCCAGTTTGTCTCAGATGAGCTGGAAGATTGTTCCACAGTCTCTGACCTGTAGCAGCAAAGCATCTGTCTCCATAACTGATTTAGGTCCATCTGACGATACATGTCATCGAGTTGGCAGAACGCAGCTAACGACGACCTTCGTCGGAGACCAGCTGACAGTCGGTGGCCGGGTAAGCTGGTAAGCTGTGTGTCTGTTTGTTACGCATCGGCTTATAACTCGAGGACGAAAAGTCCAGAAATTCAAAAATTTGTGCAAACGTTCTCCAGATCTTCAGCAACCGGCACGCCAATTTTAAGTCAAACGGTTTAGGCCACTGTACGTCAAAAAATTTCGAAAATAGCGCTTTTTGTGTTAATGGGCGACATTAGCCATTGCAGTGGGGAAGTACTATGTGCAGTGGGCATTGCGCACTAACGGACAGCCGCATGAATGTCGGCACATAGCGTGGCAAAGTCTTTGCTTCTCTGCACCTCTAATAAAGTCCTCTATACTAACTGATGATGCATTTCACAGTTAACGTTGGCATACTCCATTAGGCCTATGGTGCGGTAACCAAATTAAAACAGTGCCTCAAGTCTTTCATGCAACAGATAGGCTATTATCAAACTGCTAGCTTAATTGGGGCCTACGTCAACTGGTTAATGCGGTAATGGTAAGCTACATCGTACAATGTAATATTACTTTTGTAAACTTCGACAGAACTAAAGCGTGGTTTCCATCGAACGTAACGTACGCAACGAACGCATGAAAACTACGCAACAAACGCACCTGACAACAACCAAAATGCAAGGATCTATAGAAGCGGTCGTCGCGTACGTCAGCTGCGTTACGTCCGTTGCGTTGCGTACATTGCGTGCGTTGCTTTGGATGGAAACCACGCTCTTAAGTTCGCAACAGCTTAGATAAGCCCATTGTCAACTGTTGTTAAGTGTCTGTAATAGCTTGTATCTATACTGACCGATAGCCAACCAGATCATTCGTAATCAACGTAACAGTCGTAGGCCTACAACATCAGAGTTCAGCTTAACATCGTCTCGTCATCTGTATGCGGGATTCTACGTTGTGTATAAACTGAAAGTTTTACCTGTCGTGAAAGTGGCGCGAGTTGAGAAGGGGCCAAATTTCACTTGCTTCGATCTGTCAGTTGTCGACTTGTCGGCCTACAACGCGCTTTAGGCTTCAACGAACACAGCTGTACAGAAATCAAATCAAAAAGCCTACAACAAATCCACATATCAAGATTTTGTAAGGCTTGTTGAAGGCCTACTACAACTTTTTGTTCAACAAATCCACAACAAATCGAAGTAGTAGAGTTTGGGCTTAAGCCAAGCACTGCGTAACCTGCGTCCTGAATCTAGGCCTACAGGTAACTGAGGTATAGGCCAGTTATGGCAAAGCTTTCTACTGAGTCAGTTAGATGCAAATCTGATCGCTATCGCAGGTGCAGTGACGACATTGTCGACTCAAGTTTGTCAAATTAACAATGTATTGTGGAGGCTAAGCTTACGATTGAACAAACGCAGGTCATGAGCGAAGACGTCTGTGCAATGTTAGGACCATAGATGATAAAAACATTGATTTGCAAATAAAAAACATCAAACATGTTTTTCATTTTTAATTTTTATAAAAAACATTATAAAAAACATGCATAAAAACATTAAACTGCAGATGTTTCCAATCGCTACTTTTATCGCCGTGTACACGCAGAGAATATCTAACTCAGATAACTAAAAACAAAAACCTACCATTTGTAAAAACTAAAAACTGGAATGTACTGAATATACATATCAAAAAAAGCTGAACGCAATTTGCCCATAAGAAATAAATCATATTTGTAATTTTGTATGTTTATGTTTTAACAAGAACAAAAAACACGACATTAATAAGCACAAAAACATTTTTAAATAAAAAAATATATAAAAATTTTTTAAAAACATTAAAATTTTTCATAAAACATTAAAAACATGTTTGTTAAACTTTTATAAGAAACATAAAAATGTTTTTACATATGTGGTTATGACTTAGAAGTCAATCAAATAAACGTTAAAAAATAACAGACTATAATGCATGTACTTCGCCGCATCCGACATGATAATTATGCGACCTCCCGCGAAATTTCAAGACGTCTTTCATTCTGTTGATCTTGATAATAGGCCTATCCGACCGTTTTTTTACGCGCGAGAGCTAGCATAGCTACTGGCTGCAGCGCGTATTAGCTACGGTAATTCTGTCCGTATGTCCTGGTGTAACGTCCCGGTACCGATTCGGCGATTAGAGGCCACGTGAGACAGAGACTTCGGGTTTTCACCCTAGAGTCTCTAATATTTCGGGACAAAATTTCATGCCGCTGTGTGAGAAGGTTCCCTCGAACGAGAAGGAGAAAGATGAGGCACCCTACTAAAAGACGTTATTTTACCGATATTGGCTTGTCCAGCGTGAAAATGGTTGCAGATAGGCACAGACGTCCTACTTATCATAACAAGCACTAGCGACGAGATTTTTAAAGTGTCAACATTCAACATTGATGACCTTGAATGACCTTGAACCCCCGATATTGGGCTGCGACACATATTTTAAGACTGCATTGCGCCGAAATGGCTGGAGGTAAACCAGTACAATCTACACTTGAAATTTTCAGCATCGAATATAGATTTTAGCAGTCCAAGTCTCGGCGTTCAACAAAGCTTGCGCACGAAGGTGCCAAAACGGGTAACCCCTCCCAGAAAACAGTTATTTTCCGCTATTGGCTTGCCTAGCACGGAAACAGTTACAGATATGCACAGACATGCTGCATATCACAACAAGCACCGGTTACGTACGTGCCTTTTAGTGGTATCAACATCGATGACCTTGAATCACGCTGAATCCCTAAAATAGGGGTTTCAGTGATTATTTTGCGATTTTCGGCTGCAGAAGAGTAAACTGCGATATGAAATGGACGGAGATAGACCAAGACAACATGCGAACAGCAACTGCTATAGGCTTTCGAGTGTCTCATGCATGAGCATAGCTCAGATTTCTTGTTTGACCAGTGGCGAATCCAGAATTCTGAAATGGTGGGAGACGGCGAGAAAATAGGGTCTGAGGGGAGGGTGTTTCCCTTTCCGGTTGGGGTGGGTCTGCTCGCCAGAAACTTTTAAAAAGTTGTATGCGAAAATAATGTATTTTTAGTGTTGTGCAAAATTTTCGCTGGTTATAATAATGTACCCAATCAATGGAAAGAGAGCGGCCGCCCCCTGAATCTGCCACTGTTTAGAGGGTCTGTTTTGACTGCCAAACATGTGAGGGCCACAGCTAGATGTCAGCAGTGGAGTGGAGTGGGCAAGCGAGTACTCAGTAGGAGTTTATCCTGCTCTGGCCCGTGCCGTGACCAAAGACGTTACAACGATACTTAGTTTTTTTTGTAGGCTAATTATCGTCTTTGGCCGTGACATAAAAATAGAAAATAGGCCTACTTCTCGTCCGCTTACTTTTTAACACACAACGCTGCTGATATTTATGCACTCTTCTTACAGTGGAACCGTTCGACGAATTTAGAATGCAATTTGGCATTTTGTCACTGTGGGGTCCAACGACACATTGTGTTAGATATCTCTGACACCAAAGAGAAGGCGATATTATTAGGCCTACGAGGGTCAAAAAACGTATGCGATCGAAAATATCTGCTATAGACACAAGAACAGAGACGAGAAACAAATAGTTCCGCCTTTTACCGAATTACTTCGGTGCTTGTTATTGATTTATTAGCTTATTGGACTAAATATCACATAAAAATCAGTCTAGTAATGTATAAGTTACTTTGTAGGCTAGGGCCTATATGCTACACGTAGCCTGCTTGAGTAAGCATAACAGAACTTTTTTTTTGACGCTCTATGCATGCTGTAAAGCGTCTAGGCCTAGGCCTATATATAGGCCTAGGCTTATGGCACGATTGTCATCTGTCTGTAGGTAACGGATGTATTGTGGCTAAACGGTGCGAGATAGGGCCTAGGCTAAGTTGCTATTAATCACTACGAGAAAGTCGCATAAAACCTTTCAGATGAGATAAAAGTCATCGACCTTGGATGACCTTGAAGGTCGAGTACTGCATCAGGAACTGCTATAGGCTGTATAGCGCGTCTTCCCTAGCGACAGCTGGGCTTCTTGTGCTATTGGACCTATAAATGTAATGCATCCTGCAGCGTCGGTGCCTCTGCGTGAAATCTGCATTCTAGTCGGTCGATCGTTGCACCGTGCACATGTCGGTCGTTGTCAATGTAAACGTTACCAAGGTAAATAGCCTAATGCTATTACCGGTGTGGTCCTTATGGACAACTGTTAGGCTGTAGACCTAAAAATGCATCATAGAAGGCTGTCGGCGAGAGGAAGATTATTTCTAGATCGCCATGCAGTTAACAAATCCGATTTGTTTTCACGACGACCAGTTAACCTATTCCCGCGGTATGTAATGCATTACATGCGACATTAAGCTACTTTAAAAACATCTAATCGGATTGATTTTAAACTTAAACAAAAAGCTCAGCTTTCACTACGGTGGGCCGACCGTACTGCCTATATCGGAAGGCCAGCGTCCGACTTCCGGTTGCGGAAAGCGATTTCCTAGAGTGAGCACGTAAGTTCTATAGACAGTCACGCTATACAGTACGTGACGCTGGTATATCGAACACTAGGATACGATACGGTAATTTTTCGCACGTGATGGCTGCAGGCAGCAACTTTTCATTCAAAATTGCGGCCAAACCGCTGCAGATAAAGATATGCTAGGCATATATTGACAACTTAATTGTAGGAACTCGTCATCGCCTACCTATATAACGGCCGTTACCATCGACAACCCCCTACGAAGCTATGATGTAGTTGTATGTAGGCCCACGGTTTATAGCTACAATACATGCATTACAGCTAGACAACGACAAGAAGCAGTCGACGACAGGCAGACAGACAGACAGACAGACAGTCACAGACAGTCGAGTTAGACGACACATACAAAAGGCTCGACCAAAGGTCGGCCAAAAAGGGTTGTATACCGTAGCTGTCCATTACCGGTAGGCCTATAGGTCTTCTAGGCCTATTGCTTTTTTAGCCATTCCTGCATTATGTTGAACAGTGCATATTCTTCATTAATATTTTATTCATTTACACTTAGGCCTACTTTTATGGCCAATATGGTATGATTGGAGGCTAATAAAATTAACTTTTCCGTATTTATTATGCGTAGGCCTACTGTTAATTACGTCCCATTACGTACAAGAAATTTGAGCTAATGCTCACGAGACGCGCGAAAGCCTGTAGGCCTAGCAGTTCCGGTTCAGTAGTTTAGCTGAAAATTGGGGTGTTCACGCTACGTTTATATACAAATACCAAATTCTCTATTTAGATCGCATAACGATAATTCCATGGCGCCACATTGTGAATGATATAGACTTGTGTCGCAGCCTGAAATCGCCAAAAAAATCCATAAAGCCTCTTACTTTGGCGTTAAATGTCATTTAAGATCATCGAATTCGGCGCCAATCGAGAGCCAGTGTACGAATCCTATTAGTGATTAATAGTAACCTAAGCCCTATCTCGCACCGTTACTGAGATACAGCGACTCATTGGCCAAAAATCGCAAATTTTGCCCACCCCCTCTCATTTAGCGCTCTCGTTCGGGGTGACCCCCTTCGAATTTATAGAAGAGCTTTACGGTTCCTGAAACTAGAGTCTTCCGGGCAGCCGAGGTGAAAATTTGGTAATCCTAGCTTGCACCGATTTTGACTGATCCACCCATGTGACGGACGGACAGACAGACGGACAGAATTGCGATCTCTAAGACGCGCTGAAAACAGTAGCTGCTTTCGCGCGTAAAAATGACGTCACTGCAGGTGCTTTTACTGCTGAAGGTGATTTTTTGGCCACGTTTGTGTATTGCTGATGTTATTTGGTGTTGTTTTACGTTTAAAAGAAAGTCATGAGTTATTATATTCACATATATAAATACTGTTTGAACATGTCCGTTGGGTGCAGGCATGCTTTATTTATTTACCTGAAGCGTTAAAAAGCAAACGACGGCGTAGCCTAGGCAATCTAAGCGTGGTTTAAGTAGCCTACAGTACCGCACTGTCTGGAGTGGTACATAATCTCGCACTGCGTGCTCGCTTTACCCACTGTAGCAGTGCGGTATCTAGGCCTATAGGTACTAGGCCTAGTACAGAAGAGCAGATGAAACTATAGCTGTTTAGGTTGTCAATGACGTCTGATGTCGTTCAAGGGCAGAAATGTCAGTAGACTTTGTACGAGATCAAATCATGAATCACAATCATATCCTGGTTTCCCGGGCCTTCTACAGGTAGGAACCTACTGCTGTGCATTACTTAGACTAGCTTATGCATTTGTGGTGAACGGCAAATACTGGACAGGAGCCTCTAATGCCTAATATGGGATGTCGTGTGACTATCGCTGTGCCATTTAAACACTAAAGTGTAAATAGTTTCGACCCGTTTACAGTTTACAGTCCTCTTTGGTCGCGGTGGTAAACAAAATGATACAGTATACTGGTAGGTACACGTCATGCACTTTACATGCACGTGCAGCGTGCACGAAGAGACGGAGGTTCATACGGTACGGCAAACAAAGCAAAATAATTGCGCATTTTTATCTATGGTGTTACGCCGCCGAAACGGACCGCCCTCGATAGTCGTATCAAACCGTATTTCTTACTTTAGCAAGAATAAAACTTGTTGCCAGTTGTTTAAGAAATATGCAAAATAGTGCAGGTCCATTGTGAATTAATTCAATTTTGAAAATTTGGACAGTTCTTTAAAAGCCAGTCGTTGAGTGCGGACCACCCACGGGCATACGTGACCGACGTGTCAGTCAAGGTCATCGTTAGCCGAGTGCTTGCGCAGTTGAGTCAGGCGTGTCAGTCGTGCGTTGGAATTGCTGTTGGTCGTATAGTCAAGTAGTTCTCGACCTAGGTGACCTCGACATTTCGGTATACGATTTAACTTTTTGATGTTTTTTATCTTAACTTTTACCTGTATTGTATTGCCGGATAAAGTTTCTGTGTGTGCTATCGCTGGTTATTACGTCTATTTTGTGTGACTGGAACCTCGTGGTCGGTAACAAAAGGGCAAGGTCCCAAGAACACGCGGTATTGCGGAAGTTTGCTTTTTGAAGGTTACAAAGTCAAAAGTTAGATTAATTTTTGCGCTGAAAACAGCTTAAAGTTTGAACCAAAAGCGGATTTATAAGTTTCAGCTGAAGTGTGTAATTTGGTGATTTGACTTGTAGGGGCTTACTTGTGCATTTTGGTTGCATTTATTACAAGCCATTGAAGTTGAATAGCGACTAGTTATTGCATATATTTTGTATGTGTGGTTAATTTGTACATCACAAGGCATATGCTTTGCAGTTATCAAAGTTGTTCTGTTGAAGGTCATGGAAATGAAAAAGTTATCAGGAGTAAAAGTCTAATTGTTGGGTAATGTAGTCACCAGGGATGGTCACTTGTCAGGACACGAAATATAGGGGTGGTTTCATTCAAGGTCAAAGGTCAGAAATGAGTAGGACTCACTTTCTGTTCATAGAAGTAAGCAAATATAAATCGGCAGTCTTGCAACCTTAACTTGGTTGCTGTTCATCTGGGAATTTGTTAATGGTTGTAGTAATGAAAAATGTCTCATATGACATGCCAAGAAAAAGAAAAAGGCAAGGGTGGCATGTAGGTGGTGTGTAGGCAAGAAGTTTGAGTTCACTGTATGACTGCCATGTGACCAGATACAAGGTCAATGTCAAGGTCGTGACCTTTAGATTTATAAATTATTGCATTTTTAAATCTTGTACATCTACGATGTTATCTGGCAAATGACTACTGAATGTTTAAACTAGGGGACTGTCTAAATTCGATGGGTCTTTTTTGATATATGGCCTAGATTTATGTTACATGACTGAATCTCACTGAAAATTCAAGATTGGGAAACCTGTATAGAGGAATTGACCACAGTCTTGTGCCTGGCTAATTGTATGTCATTAATTTCAGTGGTTACTGTTGCAAGTTGTTTTTGTTGATACTGTAGCAGAAATGGCAGCAGAGAGAGAAAGAGAGTTTCCTGACCAGGAGCCAGACATACCATTCTATGACGTACATGAGGTTATCGTTCCTCATCTTGGCCATATTCCAATTGCAAAAGGTGACTTCAACCGCTTGCCAAAGAAAGCGCAGAAGTTCATTGCTTACTACGTGAGTGTTAACTAATCATGCATATCAGTGTATAATGATAATTCTGGTCGTAATTAGCAGTTACTTACTTTATTGTACAATTACAAGTACTACAAAGCTAGTAGAAAATGCGTTGAAAGTCTGTTCTGGTTTAGTCGGATGTCAAATGACTACGTATATAAAAAGGCACATGCTAATTAGTGGATTTGTTGATGCAGTTAACTTAATGAGTTTCTATTATTTTTCTTGCTTGCATTTGCAAAACGTTTTGTGGAATTTTAGGCCGATTATTGCATGCCACGGGGTATCTACGTCGTCGATGGCTCAATAGAGGAGGCGCAAGAGATAATCCAGAAGCTGGAAGAGAGAGGAACTTTGGAAAAGTTGGAGAAAATGGATAACTGGTATGATTTCTTATTTGTCTTGCTAACCAAGCAGTGCTGTAGTTGTCTTTGTCACACTTTTTCAGTTCGATAGATAACTGTATGTTATAAAACATGTTGCTATCATTTTTATGCGCAAAAGCAGCTACTTCTTTAGCACATCTTAGCCATTGCAATTCTGTTTGTCTGTCTGTCAGTCTGTCATACGGGTGGATCAGTCAAAAACTGCACAAGCAAGGATCACCAAATCTTCACTGTTGGCTGCGTGGACAACTCTAGTTTTAGGAACTGTAAAGCTTTTTTTATAAATTCGAAGAGGTCACCTCGAACGAGGGTGCTAAATGAGAGGGCGGTAGGAAAAATTTGCGATTTTTAGCCAGTAAGTCCCTGTACCTCAGTAACGGTGGGAGATAGGGCCTAGGTTACTATTAATCACTAATAGGAAGTTGTACACTGGCTCTCGATTGCCACTGAATTCAATGATTTTGGATGACCTTGAATGCCAAAATAGGGGTTTTTATCTATTTTTTGGTGATTTCGCCTGCGAAACACATTTCAAGAGGGAATTGTGGCCGAAATCAATTGAGTTAGACACGGAGAAGCTGCATATAGAATTTTCAGCATTGAACATAGATTTCAACGGTCCAAGTCTCGATTTTCTACGTTAAGGAAACCTGCGCACGAGGCACCAAAGAGTGGTACCCCTGTAAAAGTCGTTATTTTACCATTGTTGGGCCCTTGTCTTTTCGTGAAAACAGTTGGAGATAGGCATGGACATGCTGCCTATCACAACAAGATCTAGTGACGAGCTTTTTAGTCGTTTTTTAGTCGTATCAACATCGATGACTTTGAAAGACCCTGAACTTTCAAAATAAGGGGTTTTTATTGATTTTTTGCGATCTTCGGATGCAGCGCATACTCTAAGAATGAACTGCGATGAAATGGCTGTGGAGATAGACCAACAGTGTGCGAACAGGAACTGCTATAGACTTTCGCGCATCTCGTGAACATTAGTTCAAATTTTTTGTTTTTTTTTTATATCTGAAATTAGTGCTGAATCATTGTTGTCAGTCTGCCAGCAACTGCAAAGAACAGAAATAGTGGTAGTTAAAATCTAGATTTTGTAATTTTTCTGATATTTCTAAAGTAATAACAAAGATCAGTTGGTTACAGTATGATAGTCTGAAGGAGCTATACATATATGTTTGTTCGACTGTCTAGATTAGCTATCGTCTAATCAGTATGTCGTAGGAATGATAATAGGTAGTGAAGTTGGTTTATCTGAAGCATGTTTTCCGGTTTACTGTACTAAGATGCCTCAGTTAAATGACAAGCGGACTGATAATCGATCCTAAATGGTGTGCATAGCACAAAAACAATCTGTTGAACTAGATTTTGATGTTTCAATTGTGATTTAGGTGCAGCTTTTTTGCAGCTTTATTGTGTTTACTGTAGTGCTTCTGGATTGAATGAAATGGTTCTCAGCAGTTAAGTTATAAGTATCTTGTGTTGCAAATATACCAAGTTGTTTTTGTCGGGACATAGCTATGTCTGTCGCACGGATCCCGCCGACGTTGCCCGTGTGGAAAGCAAGACGTTCGTTGTAACTAAGGACAAACATCGAACTGTTCCACGTGCGTTGGAAGGTGCCAAGGGAGGAATGGGACAGTGGATGTCTCCTGAAGTAGCACAGAAAGAGATGAATGAGCGCTTCCGCAATTGCATGGCTGGTATGTCTGGAACGTGCTGTGTCTGTGTAGGCCCAAGTGTTATGATAGCTGGTACAGAAATAGCAGATTTTATACTGACATACACTTTCAAGAACTACATTCATGTCAGTCACTGTAGTTCATTTCCCGATTACAGTGCAAAACAGTGATGTAGCACTGAAGCCCAGCAATTAACTAGTCGAGAGAGTCATTTTTTGGCTTGCAGACATGTAGTGCACTCTGCTGCACCACTGGCGTAAGGTAACGTACTTTATTAATGAAGTTATTGAATGCGCCATTGTGTCTTTATGGTGGAAAGGGCTAAAAATATTAGTAGCATTTGCTAAGGCCACTGTATTAGGATCGGTAAGTCTGTCAAGGTGACGTTGAGGTTGATGTGGTTAGACTGATTTGACTGCTGTCAGTTTTGACACTTGTGCTGTGCTGTGTGTGCTGTTAGGTCGCATGATGTATGTAATCCCATTTAGTATGGGACCGATTGGCTCACCACTGGCCAAGATCGGTATTGAGCTGACAGATTCAAACTACGTGCTGCTGTGCATGCGTATGATGACTCGCGTATCACCAAAGGTCTGGGATGCATTGGGTGACGACGACTTTGTCAAGTGTGTGCACTCAGTGGGCTGCCCCAGGCCATGGAGGAGTACGTATCGTAACTTGTCGCCTGTGACAAATGTAGACCAGCATTTTTGCTTATTTAGAATTCTGGATTATGTGCTGTGAATCTTTTTTCGTTGATGGCAAGAAGGAATTTGCTGTGTTATAAATATCGTAAATAGCAGAAAGTTAAAAGGGCCACATGTATTGCATTGCAGCTTAAGGTCTGACCGGCGGACTGGGTGGCTAACTTTTGGTAATTTAACATAGCAGAACAACGATAGATCAAGGGTTGAAAGTTTACCTGTAGGTCGAGCGTGAGTTACCCATTCGATTCTGTCTTTTGTTTCAAGTAGATCAGTTAAGATAGATATTGATAGCATTTTTGTGGCTGTATCCATTGATCCGTCTGTTTGCTGTTGCAAGAGCCGCTTTGTGGTGCAGCTGATCATAGGTGAGCTGTGACTTTGCCTTGTAGCATAGCAAGCCAGCATGTCTGTCTGGTACTGCTTTTATTTGTGCAGTTGTAACAGTACTGAAAATGGACATGGTTGCAGTTACTATCAGCTAAGGCTTCAGTATATCGTAAAAAATTTAGTTTGCACTCTTGTAAAATGGAGACCAGTACTTTTCATTCTCTTGCCTCGTTTTAATTACTAAAATATCTGCTGCAGTAGCTGGAACAAGGAGGTTGATAAGGAAGGAATTCAGTTGAGTGATAATAAAGATGTGGGAACATTTTATGGTTGTTAATGTCCGTCTTGCCAGTTTTTTCTTGGTTTATGTACGAATAGATTTTATGGTAGTAATTAAAGTATTTGTAATTTAGTCCCAATTCTAGTCAGTGCTAAATATACTCGTGCAATGTTTACAGAGAAGGTAGTCAACCATTGGCCATGCAACCCGGAGAAGGTTTTGCTGGTCCATTTCCCTGACGAGCGCAAAGTGAAGTCTTATGGCAGTGGGTACGGAGGCAACTCTCTGCTTGGCAAGAAGTGCTTTGCTCTGCGCATTGCGTCCAACATCGCATTTGACGAAGGCTGGATGGCTGAGCACATGCTGGTAAGCAAGTGTTAATGCAAGTCTTCTGTTCTGCTTTTGGTGCTAACGATTAAAAAATTTGTAGATAACATAAAAAATATAGCAGTTGATGCTCTTCTGTGGTTAGCAAATTTTTTGCTATTAATTTATAAGCTTTCACCGATGCACCAAAACACAATTATTGAGTTGTGGACAGATGAAAATGTTTGACTTTTTTGGAAAAACAGATCCTGAATTGATTTCATGTGCTTGTCATGATGTTGTCGTGTACTTTATATTGTTTCTCTTACTGCAACTTTAATAATGATAATTTTTATGCCTCCGCCAATGTAGTGGCTGGAGGCATTATGCTTCCAGAGTGTTCGTGCATTGTGCATTCGTTCGTGTGTGCATGCGTGAGTCTTGAACATTGTTAGCATGATATTTGGAGTCTTTGTTGATGGAATTTGACCAAAAAACTTTCACCACTATCTGACTTCGGGGCAGGGATGAATGCATCAAATTTTGGGGTCAAGGTCACAGTAGGGTCAAATATCCCCCAAAATGCACTTTTTGGCCTTGTGTTTGCCACATGTTGGTGGAGGCATAATAGTCGACAAAGTCATGACATCCATTCTAGTTTGTTTAGAATTTCAAATAATGAATCACAAGATTAATCGTTAATTATTACAGCTGTAATTATATAATGTGTGAACAGATTATGGGAGTGACAAATCCTCAGGGACAGGAGTTCTACATTGCGGCTGCTTTCCCGAGTGCCTGTGGCAAGACGAACATGGCTATGTTGACACCATCACTGCCCGGCTGGAAAGTCCAGTGCGTTGGTTAGTAAGCTCACTGCTGAGTGTTTGATTAGCCTGTCAGTGAGTAGTTTCTGGTGCCGGACAGTGACTAGTCCGGCAGCCACAAGTATTGAATAGAGACGCACAAATTAATGGCTGGCACCAATATCGGACCAATTTTCTGTTTTCCTTAGTCATGGTCTGATTTTGCATTTTTTTGCATTATCGGAAAATTTTAGTTCTTTTCAAAACATTTTGGGCAAAATGCTACGCTATTTTTTATGTAGGAGCAAGATTGAAATTTTGAGAACTTGATGTTCATCTTGTGTCTGTTTTTCGGTCTTAACACGTTTCATCTTCATAGTAACATTCTGTGCGTAGGTGATGATATTGCATGGATGAGATTCAATGATCAGGGAGAACTGCGCGCTATCAACCCTGAGTACGGCTTCTTTGGTGTCTGCCCGGGAACGAACTGGAAGACGAATGCCATGGCAATGGCAACGTTCCAGTCCAACTCAATCTTCACCAACACAGCCAAGACTGCTGACGGCATCTATTGGTGGGAGGGCCTGGAAGATGAACTCGACCCAGTAACATATTTGTTTGTTACATTTTCTCGATTGTTTCACATTGACCTGTAGATGCCATGTGACTTAGGCATTGAGTTTTCATTAGAGCTGTGGACAAAATGACATAAACAATTAGTTTAATAACATAACGATTCTAATTTTTAACTATTAACATTTTGTGAATTATATGTTCAACTAAGTCGCATCCCTAAGAAAGTAGTTGTTAGTTGAATGGTTTAAGATGCATAGCACATCTAAACAAAAACATGCATTTTTTGAAGCATACATTTTCTGGCAGAATTATGCTATAGTTTTATTCAAAATAAGTGATAATTACATATCATCAATTTTTTGAAAAGTTGACTATACAGCTCTAGTGTTTGTATAATCTTACCGACATTCAGCTGTGCATGCTGGTATCTTGTTTGCTGTTTCCCAGTATCTGCTTCTTGAGTTTATGTATGTCTCTGTCAAAATAAGAGCAAGTTACTTATCAGTCAAGTAGCCTAGAACTTAAATCATACCATATATACAGGAAAGGGCAGTTAAGTTGCTAGTGTTTTTTAGAAGCACAATGTTAGTGTGAAAATGTTGACAGAACATGGAGGTGACGACGTGGCTGGGAGAGAAGTGGAAGAAGGGAATGCCTGGTAAGGCTGCTCATCCCAACTCGCGTTTCACGTGCCCTGCTGGGCAGTGTCCGATCATTCACCCGAAATGGGAAGATCCAGCCGGTGTCCCGATTCATGCTCTGGTGTTTGGTGGCCGTCGTCCAGAAGGTACCTGTTGCACAGCATCAGTTGCATTTTTATTTTGTGAAAGTAGAAATGTGCTGTGTGGTTCTGTTAGTTGCAGAGAAATGATGGATAATTAATGGTCATAAGACAGTCATTCTTGTCTGTGTTTAGACTAAGCATTATCTGATTTTGAAAATATTTCTGTTGGTGCATTCTTTTAGAAATCTTGGCAATAAAATGATATGTCCATTATTATTATGTACTGATTAATGCTTATTTTGTGCTTTTGGTATATTTTGTACTTATTATTATTGTGTTACATATTGTTTTTATTCTAACTTCTCATTTTTTTATTGTATACCTCCTGTACAATCTTGATATTAAATAAATAAACTCTGAGCTATTTGGTAATGCTCTTGTAGCATTCTCTAAAAAAATTAGTAAGTTGGTGTGGCCCAGAGTCAACTAGCACAACATACATAATACATTCGTATCAGTTACAACAGCATCGAGTGGTTTAAAATTGCAGGAGTTCCGTTGGTGGTCGAGTCGCTGTCATGGGAACATGGTGTTTTGCTTGGTGCTGCCCTCAAGTCAGAAGCTACATCTGCTGCTGAGTTCAAAGGTAAGCTCTGCCTGCACTGCAACAATCGACTAAAACGAATTGTACGGTTCACTTCAGTCGCGTGTTCTTCAAATTAGTCGTACAGGCAGAACTGCAGGAGATAACTGGTGTAATATTAGATGTGTGTAACGTGTGAAACTGGCTTACGTAGACTGCTGGAATGGCAGGGTTGATTAGCGGCACCAGTCTTGGTTGGTGGCCTGCGTGAGTGTACTTAAAGTAAAGAGGCAACAAGTATACCTTATTTACTGGCACCACTAATAGCAACCATGTTATGAGCAATAAATGAAATTTAAAATGGCATCCACCACAATCTTAAAACTATTACTGTAGTCGATTATGGTTACAAAATAACCTACATCCAGTAGTTGCCAGCTACACTTCTGCAAAATTGCATCATTATATCTCAATCAGAAGCTAAGTTATTAGGGCCTACGTTTTGTGCAAAACTACAAAATGGCGGTCATTGTCAGATAAACCGAATTCATAATGGTGGCCGCCACCATGTTGAAGTTATTATCGCCAATTTCAGTCACATGGTCTATTTCCTGTCCACGTGCCAAATTTCGTAATAACAATAACAATAACAAGCAATTTATGGGCGATAAATTGAATTCAAGATGGCGGCGGCCGCCATCTTGAATTATTAGTTTGTAACGTCGGACCACCCACGAAGCCTGTTTGCGGTCCTAAACGTGCCCTTCAGATTTTGCGCGAGTTCATACTTTTTGGGATATCATGATTTTAAAATTTTGCAAGTTTGGCGTAAAGTGCCTATTCAAGCCCCCAAAAATCATGTTTCTGGAGAGTTTTGACCCCTAAACTTCACTTTTTATCATCCAGACCCCCAAAAGGCACTTCTTGCACAGAAACACGTGTTTTGAGCCCTCATTGGTCGTGCGTGATCGGTCTTACGTTGTTATCTGGATGCGAGGCGAAAGAATACAAAAAAAAGAAAGAGCCAAAAGTAAATCAAAATTTGCCATTTTTTGCAGATCCCCTTCCCGTTGTCTGTTGTGGCTGGTAGATATTTCTTGCAGCATTAATGAAATAGTAGTGGTGACAGTAAATAAGGAATTTTAAGCCTACTCTTTTCTTGTAGTTTGTTGAGCTGTTACTAGTTTGCTGTTGTCATTGGTTTATACACTGTGTTCAGAAAAAACACACCTTTTTTTATATCTCCATGGAAAATATTTAGATTTCCATGAAATTTTCATGGAATGTTCAGGAAGAAACTAGTATTCCATCCGTATCAAAGTTAAATATTTTTTTCTGCCAGTGATGCTGACGTCACATTGTTGTGTTTGTAAAGTATGGGTTTTACCGTTGAATGGTTTATCTTCTTGGCTGAGTGCGAGATCTTCAACTCTGTTGATGTTGGCAGGCATTCACGCACTGCGTGGATTACCACTTGCTCACTTTCCCGCTATCAGTCGAACAGCTTGATACTGGCGGACGTGGCAATTTTTTTTATTTAAAAGTTTCATTCCATCTATATTCAATTCTCTGTCCATTGTCCAGAAACATCTTGCACAAACTTGCGGCTCCATAACTCTTGCTGACTCGCAAACATTTATCAATGTCTGTCTACAACGGTAAAACCCATAATTTAGAAACATGAAAATGATGTAAGCATGACATCACATGACATCGTCAAAAGCAAAGAATATCTAACTTTTACACTGGAATACTAGTTCCCTCCTATTATTAGACGTGCTTGTCTTTTTCAGGAAAAACTATTATGCATGATCCTATGGCAATGCGTCCGTTCTTTGGCTACAACATGGGCGTCTACCTGCAGCACTGGCTGAATATGAAGAAGCCAGGCCGAAAGGTATGATAGTCATGTCATGTCATTGTCATGTTTTTGTGTCCCCTTGGTAAATGCAGACATGCTGGTAACATAATTCAGCAACAGTTGTGAAACTCTGTAAATGAAATTTAATTTTTTTAAAGCTCTAGTGCCTTTAGCTTTGCGGAATCTTTTTACTGGGAATTGGTTCTAGGTGAGAGCCTGGACAAACAAGCATGTTCATTAGCATCACTGCATAAGTATTTGCTATTGATTAATGCTTATTGTGTTCATTGGTGATGTGGCAATTGTCATATTTTCTGTTAGAGCTGTATAAGCTGATGTGTTGGTGTTAGATGCCGAGGATTTACCACGTGAACTGGTTCAGAACCAACGAACAAGGCAAATTCCTGTGGCCTGGCTTTGGCGAAAACATCAGGGTGGTTGACTGGATGTGCAAGCGCATCAGGGGAGACAAAGATGTTCATGAGTTAACCGCAATTGGTTATCTTCCGAAGAAAGGTAAAATAGAATTGAACAGTTGTGAGCGTTGTTGGTATTCTGATGAAATAACCGCAGAGATACTTATAATATGTGTAGTTTGTTGTTTATAGGCTTAATTAAACAGAAACATGTTAACCCCATTATAGCATTCTGGACTTGTGGAAAACAATCATCTCGGGTGCACTAACCAGCTAGTAGGATGTGGCTTTATCAAAGTTTCTCCCATGTCAGCTTTTCTTAATATTTTCTTGCACAAGTAGTGAATTATACTACTGCCAGCATGCTTAGAGTTTGAACTTTACCTGGACCGGCTTGCTTACTGCCCCCTGCCTGGTGGTTGGCGGTTGCACCCCTTACGCATATTCTGCCCATGCTATTTAGCACAAGTGCTGCAGGTGCAGAATGCTGCAATAATATAATACTAGATGTGTGTTCATACTTACAAGAGAAAATATGCCTTCATATTAGTATGAATGATAGAATCTGTATGATAATGCTGGCATGGAAACTGTGCTCGTAACAGGTACGATTGATATGACTGGCATTGAGAAAGACGTCGACTGGGATAAACTGTTCTCTCTTCCCAAGGACTACTGGGTTGAAGACATCGCCGAGACGCGTCATTTCCTGGAGACAGAGCTGGGCCAGGACATGCCGCCAGTCGTGCTGAAGGAGCTGTTGGAGCAGCAGCAGCGTATCGCTAACATGTGAAGCTCGGCCGTTTAGTCGCTTCACATCTACTTGACTATGCACCAAGTAGCACACGACTTCAGTGATTTCTGCGACTTAAAATGTAGCTAGTTAGAAAATAAACGTTCATGATAAACGGAAAATGTTCATTGTGCGGGTGTTCATGCGTTGATTCAGCTGTTGACATTTCTGCTTTAACTGACTAGTGTGTGAGCTGCTGATGTAGCTAGGTGTTTGTTGTGGTGTAGAGATTTCTGAGTGATCTAACTAGTACATTATATGTTTTTCATTTATTTTGTTTGTTGATGTTAGGATGAAATTATTTAATAGGTTTTTCTGTTTACTGTTTGTTAGTGCATGAATTCCGTATAGATCGACCAAATTATTTTAACGCATAATTCCATATACACAGGACCAACTTTGTTCTTTTGGTGGTTGCATAATGTTTTGTTATTTGTTTATTCGTTTACAGTAGTCATACACATATCTGCTAGTAACAACGTGAGAAATTGTTAATCCCAATAGTATGGTACTTTCAAAACTTAAAACTGCTGTCATTTGTTATCCATGCGCTGGTTATGCATTAAGCTTTAACGCACAAGTATTAACATGCTGTACATGGTTGTACTGAAGAACTTTCTGAACTGAACGAATGCAGCTGAATCTCCTGTAATGTGCTTTGCACAAGTTTGCTGATATAGAGTATTGTTATTAATAGCGTATTGTTGTTGAACTAGAAAATGTGAAGTGAAAAAGTTTGAATTAAAGCTGGTTGACCTAGACTACAAAGTCACCTTGACTACGTTGATTATGATGAACATATTATAAACACTCCTTTGTGACTGCAATAAACTAACCAAATTTTAGATGAAAAGCTTTACTATTAGCAAGCAATGCATTTAATTTAATTTTTCAAGCAAATTTAAAACTACTTTTCTGTGAAGGTACTATTAATTTTGGCTACAAGTAAAATGTTTTTGATGTTGGCTACACAGTTTTAGTAAGAATTAGTCTCAACGCAACATAGGCTGGGGAAGTTGTCAGTGTGTTTTACCAGTTGTCTTTAAAACGATTAAACTATTTTAAAATTAAACTTTGCTGTCTTGAAATGATTTACTTTTGAGACAGTATTGGTTTTTCACAATAAGTAGTTCGTCCCGGCATATTAAAATTTTCTGTTTAACTGGTTTCCTTGACTGAATTAGGGTAATTTATGTACTATTACATAAAGTGCAAATCAAATCTCCAAAGTATGAATAATATGCAGTGGATGCATGTATCGCTGCTTTCAACGTTAGTGACTTTAATGTGGTTAGTTTTTGCTGATTAATCAGCTAAGGCTTATGCTTGATAATGGTAAGGGAATGCGCGACAGCAGTGCATGTGGTGTTCATGCTAGGTTAATATACAAATGCCAAAATCTCCATCTGCATTACGTAACGAGTTAGCTGCGTGGTGACACCTTGCGAACGCTATAGAGTTGTGTTGCAGCCCAAAATCGCCAAAAAGTCCATAAAAACCCTATTTTGGCATTCAAGGTCATTGCTCTGAGTGGCAATCAAAAGCCCATGTATGACTTTCTGTTAGAGATTAATAGTAACCTAGGCCCTGTTTCTGAGGTACGGTGACTTACTTGCTCAAAATCGTAAAATTTTCCTACCCCCTCTCATTTTGCGTCCTCGCTAGGGGTGACCCCTTTTGAATTTATGGAAAAGCTTTACGGTTCCTGAAACTTCTTCCAAGCAGCTGACAGTGAAAATTTGGTAATCCTAGCTTGCACTGTTTTTGACTGATCCACCCATGTGACGGACAGAATTGCGATGGCTAAGACGTGCTATCGCAGTACCTGCTGTCGCGTGTAAAAAGCGAACTGTACAGAATTATAATACTATCGTCATGCCTGCTCGTACCACTACTGAAAGCAGTGACAATAATGAGTTGTACATTTTTTTCTTCACCAACTACAATTTCAGAACCATTATTATTATAGCGATGTAGGGAATAAATTTTCCTATCTTTTTTGTAATGTGGAGATTCAGGATAATTGTCCCAAAATTGTGTAAATACAATTAATTTCCAAAGAACAGTATTAATAAAAACAACTGAGAGCACACATGCATTGTAGTGATAATTCATATTCTAGGTAGATCTATTAAATGCTATGCTTCTGATGGTCTGGTGAAAAGGTAGTAATTATTTTTCATTATATTCCATGTAAAGTGAGATGTGAACTGAAGAAAAAAATACTGCAGCTTAACAGACGAGATGACAGAAGTTTGGTTTCAGTAAAATCTAAAGCAAACAAAAAATTAAAAATATTTTTCATGGGTGAAAACAAAATTTAAGGAATGGGCAGCAGCCAGAAGCACAGAATTTTTTTTATGCCGAAAGAGACCATTTCATGACAGTGACAGAATAGCAGTGAATACTGCAACATCTCACAAAATAACAACAAACACGTAAGCAAACAGAATTGTTGTTTATTACCAATTAAACATAAACCAATAACATAAGTGTTCAACAACAACCTAGTCTCTGACACAAGGTGTGGCTACTCAGGACTGCAGTATGAAGTTCACTAAAATCCTTGCTAATCAAAATTCTTGATTTCAGTCACCAGTTATGAAACTTGGTTATCATTATAATCAGTAACTCAAAAGTTCGTTGGTTCATTAATAGGTTGTAATTGATGGTAAGCAACATAAATCCTGTCAATTAAGATGAAAATATCTCACTTTGACAAAAACTAACACAACATTCATTTTGTAGTTCACTTATTCATTCTTACTCATTTTTTTTTCAGCGGAACTGCACAAAAACCATTTTTAACCTGCAACGTTATTTGTACGTCTGTACCTTGTGTTTTGAAAACTAGTTTTTTTCCAGAGCTCGGTTTTTCCATTTTGTACAAACTTAAGTTCAAGTGAGCATAACATGCTGATCACTAAATGTGTGGTGCAGTATCCGTGTTCAGTCTGCCGCATTACCAACTGCACCACTGTTGGCAACTGCCTGCAAACCAGACTCAAAACTGGTATCTTCCCCAGATGTGACCGTAGCACCTAGTTTGGTTGAAGGAGACGGGAATGTGACTGGCACATCGTTGCCTACTGGCAACAATTCATTGACAACAATACCAGAACCGGTTTCATCAATGGTCTCACACAAAGCTATTGTATCAACGTCAACAGCTTTAACCGCATCATCACGCACATCACCAACACACTGATTACTAACGTCAAAAGAAGTATCAATAACTAGTTTCGACGGACTACCGCTAGTAAGTTCCAACTGATTGCCATCGACAGGATCTGCAGTGGTGCATTCAATCACAGTGTCACTGACAGAAGCTAATGACATGATAACGCTGCTATCTTCGCTGGGAGCCTGTCTAGATGTCTCTACGCTAGACACATCATCAGGCCCTATTACAGAAGATGGATTATCGGCACTATGGCTATCCAGTTCAGTCATCTCGGCTACAGCAGCTGCAGCATCATCGCTCGCTTTCATCGGCTTTGCTGGTGTATCTTCAGCACTGCTGCTTTCAGTTACTAGAGACTACACATACACAATGACAGCTTAGAACATTCATCAAACCAAATGCCATGCAGCTATTTTGTGAAAGCAAAATCTTTCAGTTAGTCTTCCCAGAAAAGCAACATCAAAAATTATGCTCATGGTCTTTCACAGTAAAATGCATGAGTTGTTGCAAATTTTGAGTTGGAAATTTTCCAAGTAGTATGACAATGCATGCAAATGTCTAAACTACGATAATTCTGTCTAGATGTCACCAATAACGTACATGAGTGACAGCTAGAAATCATAAGGCTTGCTGAGTGTGAGTGACTGAGCATATACACGGTGTTTCATAAAAGGCACCCTTTTTCTTTTTCATAATTCACTGAAATGACAATCGATTTACACAAAAGTTTTACCAGACATAGCTAAAGAAATACTAATTCAAAATATTTTGACAAAATATGACAGTTGGTTAAATATTCTTTGCTGGCTGTGATGTAATGCTGATGTCATAATGTGCCGTGAGTACAAAGATGGGCTTGCCGCAACCGGTGCTGACAGTTGCTAAATAGCTGCCCCGCTTCGATGGTTTTACAAAACTTTTCTGGTTCATTGATGAAGAAAAGTTCATCGTAACAGCACTAAGCAACATGGGGGCACGAAATCAGGTGTCGCACGATCCAAAAACTCATCCATTTCGTAAGCGGAGCGTGCTGGTGCACTGTCTTGCTGAAAGGTGCAGAAGTAGTAGTAGTAATGCTATCCCCACAAGTGGGTGAAAGTGATTGTTTTGGGCATTTTGTGGCTGCAGTGGTAAAACTTCAGCAGTTTGTCATCAGTGTACCAAGTGAAGTTCACCATCGAAACTGGGCAGCTATTCACCAAATGTCAGCACCGGTTGAGGCAAGCCCATGTTTGTACTCACGGCACATTATGACGTCAGCATTACATCACACAGTACGTTTTGTCAAAATATTTTGAATTAGAATTTCTTCAGCTACAACTGGTAAAAATTTCGTGCAAACTGATGATCATTTCAGTAGATTATGAAAGAAAGAAAAAAGGGTGCCTTATTTATGAAACACTGAGTACATTAAGAGGGCTCCCAGGAGCAAGAAGTGAAATTTCAGGACCCAATGTTTACCAAATTTCAGGACACTTTCAGAACATTTTTGTCGGTTTCACAAGGTTCAAGACACAGAAAATGCACGTTTTTCTGTCCTCATTATGTTATTCATTGAAGCAGATCAGTATTGCAGTCCTAAAAATGTTACTAAGGTACTGTTATGAACATACTAAGGCGAAACTGTAGTAAGTAAGTAAGTAAGCCAAAAGTACTGATAGAGTCCTGTTAACTAAGCAAAGTACATAATGAATGCAATGCTGTAACGACAGCTTAACAAAGGTCCATATCAGGACATTCTGACCAAATAAGTAAAATTTCAGGACAACTGGTAGCCCTGCATTAACCAGAGCTATGCCCAATCTTCTTTCTTAACTATCTGGTGATGCCACATAACAATCTATCAAGTTATTACACAAGGAAGGTGGAATGTTCCTGCAAGATGGCAAATTCCAGCAACATCAAGATGAAACACAGCCATCAAAGCCAATACACACTCTTACCTGTCGTCTACAAACATACAATTCCTTCGATTTGCTGCAGCATAAGACTGCAAAAATAAGTTCAAACATCACCCACCTTAAGCATAAGTAACCACACCTAACTTATTTTGACAGAAAATACAAGATCACAGTTTTACATGACTACAGTAGATGCAGGCATGAGAATATCCGTTCCAAGTAAAGCTACATAAACAACAAAAATGTCACCATGGCAGTAAGCCACACTTGAGTTCGAAAACAATGGACAGTATAAAAAGTTCATTAAGAATTTGCATGGCAAATTTTGAGAAGCTAACATGCGTAAGTTGTGTACTATGATACATAGTAAAAATACATAAATGAATTTATTTGCTCTTTTCTCAACACTACAAAATCATAATATCATTCAATGAACAAACAAATAAACAGAAATCCATCGTCATCATCATCAACATCAGTTTCTAGAAACCGAATACAACACAGCAATAACAGTGAGCAGAAACTACAGACTTACTACAGTACAAATTTTCAAAAATATACATTACCTCTTTTACGTCTTCAAAGCAAACAGGATGATAAATCTGAAAACAAATGTAAGTTCTCACTAATTAGTATCAAACAACAAAAGCAAACTTTAAAGATGGATGCCTTTACCCACCTCAATACTGACTCAAATATTTGATCTTCTATTGACCTTGACCTTAACCCCAGACCAGCACAACAAAAACCGACCTCAGTCTGTTACAGATTTGAATAAGCCGAAAAAGGGCAGTGTTCAACCAACAGTGACCCTGAACTCTAACCTTCTGACCCTAACATATAAGCACTCATCCTTGTCCCATAGTGCATCAACTCGAAAGTATCCTTAGATATCACGTTAACAACATTCAGTATACACGCATATACCACACTGTATGTTGGTAGATACACAACAATACTAAATTAATACCAAACACAAGCTCCATATACTTCCACCCGCTCGGACCTCTGACCCTAAAACTTCTTCAGTTCATTTTTGTCCCGAGAGAAAAATGCAGCAAAAATCTGGGAAAAAATCCAAAAATGCATACTAAAATATTTGTAGAAAAAACCTGTGCCCAGCCGCAGCATAAAAATGGTTACACAGGCCAATTCAGAAGCTAGAAAATGATGTTGCGGTCACAAACAAAAGGCACGCACAAAATGATGTAACTGAACAGAACTGACACGGTTTAGTTTTTGACAAACTGAACAATGGGTGAGTTCATTGGTTATTGGCTGACATGTACATGACTATACATCGTGGTTCATAAAAACTGTGCCACTTTTACTTTTTGAATAGCTTCATAAAACACTGGCCGATTTTAGTAATTCTTAGCACACAAAATCAGGAAAGAACTTGATGCAAATGACTAGAGTTATGGCCACCTCACTTTAATACTGTCGCTACACTACCCCGTGAAATGCAGAAGTCGTAGTTTAGCTGTTTACAACAATGAATTCATACTGGATAGCGCACACGTCAACTCAGAAATGATTAACTGAAAAGCGACAAACACGATTGTCAACTGTTGTATCTCAAAAAATCACAGGTGTCACATTACATCCTCTTTATTACAGGATGTGCTCAAAATGTCGTCCTGCAGCATGAATGCAAGCAGCAAACGTAAACACCACTCGCAAACAGCAGGCTCAACAACCTGCATTTCACAAAGTAGTGTAGCAACAGTATTAAAGTGAGGTGGCCAAAAGTATAGTCATTTGCGTCGAGTTTCTTCCTGATGTTGCACGCCAAAAATTACTAGAATCGGCCAATGTTTCACAGAGTTATTAAAAAAATAAAAGTGGCACGATTTTTTTTAAAAACCAGGGTGTAGTTATATAGGCCACCGCTACTGTAATGCATTACTGCTTGGCCATTTGTCAGTTTGTTAGAAACTAAACCATGTCAGTTCAGTTAAGTTAAAATGCTCTGACGCACCTTGCCACTGACGGAGATAGCGTCTTTGAGATGCCAGGACTCACGTTCCTCACTCCAGCATTGTTCAAACGACTCACAGCACACGTCACAGATCTACAGCCAAACACGTGCACACAAAACGACTCAAAGACACGTCAGAAATACATCTAGTTGCACTCATCAAATAAATGTTACAGGACACCAAAAACCTTCAAAATTCAAGACATTTATCAGGACAGTAAATTACAACAAAATCTAAATCAACAAAATCAACAAAATCGTACAAAAATAAAGCACAGAAAACTTTTAAAATTGACTGATTGACTTGGTTAAATACCAAAACGGTTTATGCATAAACCGTTGTCCATCTTAATAACATTTCTCTAATTCTGCAATATTTTGGGAATTCCAGGACAAATCAGTTTATTTCAAAACATTTAAAAGGAACAAGCTATGAGTCTGGAATCAACATAGTAATATTATGTCACTGCACGTGAGTACTCACATCTCCATTTTCATCACCAGACGCCTGAGGACAAATGACGACATTCGGCACATTGGCAAGGTGCTCTGACAGAGAAGACTGCGTAGCATAGAGAGATGAGTTGAAGGCATCCGCATCAAACACATCACTCGGCAACGCATCTTCAGAAGACAGCTCTTCATATTGTATCCAGTCCTTCAAAATACAACACAGACAAATTGACATTCTGCTAACAGTACGGCTAGTACTGATCAATATCTTTTTAATCAACTACTCTCCAGAAATTAATCAGAATTAATTGATTATTTCTCGTAGTCAATCAAAAAAACCACAAAAAACCACAGAATTCAACAACTAGCTGTTGTTATCCTTTGCAAACAAAAGCAAAATTGAAAAATTGATGATAACTACACAAACTCTGTAGTCAAAGCTCACAAACTGCAGACTGTTAACCTAACACTACACAAGTACAAATCTTGATGATATGTCTTATGCAAAGTAAAATTAGATTACAAACATTCGTCATTTCAGGTTGTACAGAAGTCCAAAAATATAATCAATTAAAAAATTAACTGATTAAATTGTTAATACTCAATTGAATAATTAACTGTTAATTTCTACAGCCCTAGTTAACAGTCAAGCCAATAATGAAACCCACAGGAAATTAGCTGAAAAAGTTGTTTAACGGAAATTTTTACTTCTGCTTTTCATCACCAGTTTTATTATTGTATGTAATTATACTTTAAAAATATTTTCCACTTCTCAGCCTAACTAGCATATCTTAAATTGGTCAAACTGTCATGAGCACAATTACTATCTTAACGAGGTTAAATTATAAATGCCAAGATTCAATTCAGTAATGAGACATACCACTATGTCATAGTACCACTGTCGATTCTTTGCAACTTTTGTTTCTTCTTTTTCGCGTCGATTCTGCCTGAAATGCCAGTCAAGGTGGTCAGTGTACTTGTCAACCGCTTCCGAGTTGAAACGAAGGCCACATGATGAACATCCGACACCGACATACAGCTGCTGAATGGCTCCCTGATAACGCCTGTCAACAACAAATGTGACACAGATTTGCATCAAATTATGCACACACTACAGTTGTACTAGATTTCTAATTTCTCAATTATGCACAAAATTTCCAAGTTATTAGTGGTGAGCCTGTTAACTAATCATCGTGATCAAAGTTCAATCAGTCAATCACCATTAATCACAAACCAAGATTCAGCTAATGATCAAATCGATGAATGTTACACAAAAACTAAACTTCAGTAAACTTGTTGAAAATCTGTAAATCAGGCCAAAATATGGCCAGAGCTAGAAACAAATTCCTGTGCAGCCCTAGTAATTTATGCCTCATGCAGTACATCACAAATAAACTGAACAAAGTTCAGCCCAACTCTGGTCTCAACATAAATGATTTACAAAAAATATGCAACATACTTTCGCAGGTCATCTATGACAAAATCAGAGATCTGTGGAATAGGCTCAACTGACTCCTCCTCTTTTTTTGCCAAATCCGTCTGCAACAACACAGCACATATAGACAACATAAAAGTGTAAAGAGATCTTGTCATGTGAAATCCATTTCCATTGTTTAATGACTGTAACTTTAAAAAAAAAGCAAATCTGTAATTGTAACTGCTGTTAATTTCAAAACAGATGCGAGGCTTTTCGCTTCCATGTTTCTTTTCGTTTGTCAAAAAGTGCAAACTTTGTCAAATATTCTGTCACAAATCCCAAATTTCGCCATTTTTCCGCCATCCGAAATTCAGTGCTTGTTATGATAAATAGGCTCCAAATAATTTTGCCGCAAAAATGCCATTTTTTATTTGTCAAAAAGTAAAATTTAGTAAATTTTGCCAAATTTCATCAAAAATCAAAATTTTTATCATGACCTCCAGTTTTTGTCAGTTTTTCATCAAAAAAAATAATTTGAAGCATATGCATAAAATATTTCAAGTCATTTCAGGGATGAGTCACTACACGCTATCACTTGCAATAGTAGTGACAAAAAAAAACAAGAAATCTGAGCTAATGCTCATAAGACGTGTGAGAGCTTATAGCAGTTGCTGTTCACAAGTAATCTTGGTCTATCTCTATCCATTTTGTCGCAATTCACTCTTTTGCAGCCAAAAATCGCCAAAAAATCACTAAAAGCCAATGTTTTTAGGGTTCAAGGTCATTTAAAGTCATCGATGTTGACATTTCTAAGAAGCTCATCGCTATTGTTTGTTATCATAAGCAGCATGTCCGTGCATATCTGCAACTATTTTCACGCTAGACAAGCCAACAACGAATAAATAACCACTTTTTAGAAGGGTACCCCTCTTTGATACCCACTTGCGCAACCCACCTTGAAAGTAGAGGATTCGGAATTGGACTGCTAAAATCTACATTCAATGCTGAAAATTTCATCTGCAGGTTGTTGTGGTCTATCTCCAGCCATTTTGACACAATTCACTCTTGAAATGTGTGTCGTAGCCCGAAATTGTGAAAAATGCACTAAAACCCACTATTTTGTGGGTTCAGAGTTATTCAAGGTTATTGATGTTGACATTTCTAAGAAGCTCGACGCCAGTGCTTGTTATGATAAGCAGCATGTCTGTGCCTATCTGCAACCATATTCTCGTTAGACAAGGCTATAGAGGTAAAATAATGCTTTTTTAAGGAGGGTGCCCCTCTTTCGTCCCCTCGTTCGAAAGGATCCCCTTTACCCAGCAGGATGAAATTTTGTCCCGAAATACTAGAGACAATAGGCTATCATATGGTGAAAACCCAAAATCTCTATCTCACCTGGTCTCTGATTGGTACCAGGTCATGACGAACAGACGGACAGACAGAATTACCGTAGCTAATACCCGCTATAGCTATGCTAGCTCTCGCGCGTAAAAAGCAAAAACCAAACGAACAAATACATAAGATTTAAACTACAACTTAATAATTTACATAATAATAACGAACAAAAAATTCACAATTTCGCACACAGACACACCTTTAACTACACCAATATAAAAATGCAGTTTATGTGCCATTTACATCTCCAGCCAGAAAAAAAATCAGTCATTATTCTGCAGCTCCTGAGACCCACAATCCCACACGGGGTGAAAGGATGCACATTTTACAATAGGAAATCAAGGGTCAATCAGTGAACTGGACTAATTGTGAATTTACCAGAGCATAACAGCATTGTGTAATATGTGTGCAGAACAGAAGAACATGTACCTCCAACACATCACTGGTAGCTGCAGCATCCGAAGCCAAAGCAGCACTGCCAGTCTCAGCAGGCGGTGACTGACTGCCGGCGGGTGACGTATCTGTCTGCCCTATCAGACCCTTGGCTAGCAGCCGAGTCAGTAGCAGGTTCACATCTATGCTGCCACCTGCCACCATTCACAATTCTAATTGTATCACCATCATCACGGTCATCAACAGACTAAATTAGATGGACTGGACAAATACGCTGACGCAACATAATAGTCAAAGAAGATACTTGGTAAAGCAAGAAGAGAAAAAAGACGTCGACAAATACTAATAGAAAATTCACACCTAAATATCTGACAAAACTGCCACAGTTAATACTAACAGATACACATATATTTACAATCGAAAAATTTAAACGTGCTATTATTTTGATTATCTCGACAAATCACAAAATCACTTCATAGGCACTGTCCTATCAGTAACTTTTGTGCGTACCAACTGGCACAGAACTGTTTTGCAGTTTTTTTTTTACTAATCCAGACTAATGTCATCGCTGAAAAACAGAACCAGTCTATTCGTAGTAGTCCCAACTTATAACACGTAGCTGGCTCATCGAAAGGGCAAAAATTAGAAAGAGAAAGAAACAACAGCACACCATCTAGTTGGGAAAGAGAGAGACAGAGACAGAAGTAACAATAAAAACACTAAGTGCATACCTGGAGTTACAGTTAACTGATGAGCAGATGTACTGGGCTGAACTGTCTCGCTGCCAGTCGCCCAATTCGCTGGTTGAGCTGCATCAATATTGAGTGGTGGGACACTCACCACAGACTGACCAGACGGTGCTGCAGACTTGCTATACAACGATCCAGCATCAGGTCGTAGCCTAGGATCACCACGTTGCGCCACGGCCAGATTCCGAGCAGACCACGGCATGTTATCGGCATATTCTCTTACTTGCACTGACTCACTACTATGATGGGGTGAGTTCCGATTCTCGACCACTACTGGCACTCTCCTAAGATCTGCATCTAGATAATGCAAGCAATCCACTCAACACAGTTCTTTCAAACAAGTATAAATGGCAATACAATGCATTAGACAGATTAGCACATACATTATTAGACAGAATCTACATCAAAAGTGAAAAATAATAAGCAACTAAGAATTTGATGATAATTTTCACTGCAATAAACCAACCATAAAAGACCACCCAATCTGTCCAGTCCATATACTACTGCTGTTGATCGCCTTTCATGCTGATTTAGCTGTATGAACCTCATGCAAAAATAGATTTACGTCAGTACAAATAAATCTGCTTAGTATATAAAATAGTATATAAATGGTACAAAATAAACAAGCAAACAGAAGTGTCAACATACGCATGGCTGGGAATTGATGCTGGCGTCGAATATCATTATCAGCAAAGCTTCCAGATGCTGCAGCCAAGTGCGAGCCAAGCTGCTCTCTCATGATGACCACCGGTAATATCTTCACATCTGGTGGATTACCACGTAACTGGACTTTGTGCATACGACCTCCAAACTTCATCAATTTCTCAGCTCCACCAAATTTCACCTCAAACCACTGATCATCAACGATTACTTCATGACCTGGACCACCAAATGCCAGCAGTCTGGGCTTTGGACCATCAATGCGGCACTTCCTGGCCCGATCCATAGGTACAAGATAGGGCTGATCATCGATGTACATGTACCGCGCCGGACCATCAAACCTAATCCCATGTGGGCGATGGTCGATCCAAACAACTGGATACTTGCCCGTCATATCTAGAGTACACAACTTGCCATCGATTAGTATTTCCTTCTTTGGCGGACTAAACCGAATTTTGTGCAGTACAAATGCCAGCTGCACATCCTGAACCCCCTCAGAGCTGCACTCACAAACATGATGGCCATCAACAATTACACTGTTGCTAGCGCTGTCAATCTGAATGTCATGTCTACGACCGCCGATACTAATCATCTCTGGAGGGGCATCAACATTGATCTCAAACAGATGATCATCAATCCACAACTTCTTCTGCGGACCTTGAACAAATACAGTGTGCATGACTCCATGTATTCTGACATCAGCGGGGGCTGAACCGAAATGATAGGAGTCAAATCCATCAATAACAAGCTGACGGTTATGGCTGTTCAGTGCAACGGTGATAGGTACGTTATGGCACTTGATGTAACGTGGTCGGTCATTTAGATTCATCTCAAAGAACCGACCATCTATGACAACTGAGTACTTGTTGGATGCACTGTCAATAGTCTGAGCTCGCATCCTCCATCGCACATCATAGTCTGGCATGTAGAATCTGTCTTCATTGTAAATTGGTCTCATCGGTGCTTCCCATAATTCCATCTGCCCACCTCGTTCCAGCCTGTTGCCGTAGCTCTTAGCTGGCAAGTGCTGCTTGTTTACGGGGTTCGGCAGCAGCACCCTCTGATCCTCATGTTCACCATGTGGCTGCCAATGATGATGTCTCAAAGCTGCCTCATGAACATCATCAGTCTCCATGGCCTTGTGGGCTGGTCGACCATCATAATATGGACGATGCACAGGGGAGTGACTACCATAATGCAAACCACGGTCCTGATCTCTACCCCTTTGCCAGCGTTCTTTGGTGTGAGCCTTTAAGAACTTATCTTCTGTGTTGGTTACATTTGGCCTATCAGACTCTTCGGCACCAGAAAACGTTTGCTGTTTATCTTCAGCTCTGTCGCTGCACCTTTCCATGAAAGGAGTTGGCAACAGGGGAGCTTTCTTCCTCAAGTCTATATCAGACACATCTCGATGATCCAGTGGAAAGTCATCAGGCCTACTCGCCTTGAAATTAGCCCAGCCAACTGACTGAGGTGACGTCTGTCCACTGTGAGGTACTGAGCTCAGCAGGGGCTGACGTCGTGGTGACTGTGGCCGCAGCTTTGGGATGGGAGGTAAACTGCGATAGTCTTTATCTTCCCTGCCAAACAACTCCCTGCAACAAATTCAGCCACCCACTCTATGCAGAACAGTGTAATGAAATCAATAAATCTCAAACAAACTGTTAAAATACAACACAAGTCATAAAAATATGTTAACACTGCGATAGATAACACCTCAACCAACTTTTGCCGTATTATTTTTTCAGTTCATAAGAGCAGATGTGTTTTAATGTTAATGTCAAATTACAGAAATCAAAAACAACATTTACTCCCATTTATAAACATCCAACATGTCCGTTTGCTTGAATCATGCTGGTACACATTATCTGAACATGCACTAAATCAAAGCAAAGCAGTAAAATTGTAAAGTAACTACATTAAGTAAATAAAAGAAAAAAAAACAGAAACAGAGAATTCACACAAACACTAGTCAGCTAGGTCCATTTTATTACATAAATGGTGTTTTTATCTGTACATATGATGACTTCAGTAGGTACTGAGTCTGGTGGATGTCCATCATTCCTCATCCGTTTTGCAGCTGGACCAGTGTCTTTGTCTTTGTCACGTGTATCTATCTGTCTTTTCTTGCTGTCTGTTTTTGTCTTTATGGCGAATAAACGTGTTCATTATGAGGGAGCTCATCCCCTTTGCAGCACTTTGAGCCAGCAAGGCCTAAGTGAAATTAAGCTAGGCTCCACTAACAATTTAACAGCCAGCGCCTTTTAGTAGGCAAAATGACAACTTACATGACTTCAGTGGGTACTGAGTCTGGTGGATGTCCTTCATTCCTCATCCGTTTTGCAGCCGGACCAGTGTCTTTGTTTTTGTCCTGTGCCACATCTGCTGTCAGCCGACCTGCTGACTTGTCTCTGTCTTCACTTGCAGCTCGTCTTCTACCAGACTTGGCTCTGCTCTGATGTAGTACATCTGCATCATTCTCATCTGCTGCAGCAACATCACATGAATGTCTACTAACTGAACGTGCAATCTCTTCTCTGCTTGGTTGTTGTGAATGTGATGACATTTGCTGTGAAGAAACTTCAAACGTGTTTACACTATCAGTGCCAATATCATCTGACTTCCCAGCCGCTGGTTTCGGACTCGAAGCCAATATCCTAGCAGCTGCAGCAGTTTCATCGTGAGCTACATTGCCGACACACGACTCTGCAGGCAAAACAGAAGCATCGTCAGTTTTCAGTTCACCTGAAGCAGCTGAGCATTTTACACTATCAGCAGTACGTGGCACAGCAACAGACTGCGATTTGACCGGAGTGAAATCCCGCAGCAGGCGATCAAAGATATTCTCTACCACGCCAGAGCCATCGGTCTGTTCCACCGGCGCACCAGTGTCCGACTGTGAAGTGACAGTAGATGAGGGCTTGGCCTGGGTTGGCAACACAACAGCAGTCTGATGGAATGAAACTGATGGCTGCAGTCGAGGGTCTAAAGGCAGATCAGTCCTGATGCGTGGATCACGGGTACACGGTGTGACGGCGGCAGCCACACGAACACCGGACGATGGAGGTGATGCCGGCACACGACTCAACTAAACACACGGACAAACGTACGACTATCAGTTAGAACTCTATGCGCAGCATCGACTGTTGAGTGTCAAGCCCTTTGTAACTCTGTTCCACAATTCAAGTGACTGACTGCAAAGAACAGCTCTGAAATGGTCTGACATACATAGATGGATTTTCCACAAGCAATTGGAAAACACAGAACAAGACAACTATAAAACATAAATTTGGGCCATAATAATTGTGCACTAGATGACATAATTTGGAAAAAAAACATGTCATATAAAGTTTTTGTAGGAGTTTCTATTAGGCTGTCCGCAGTAACCACTGCCAATGGTTAGAATACTGCCTATTTAACATTTAGGTCCAATGAACAAAATCTGACATCATAGTCCCATACACATAACTTAGCCAAGCAATGAATGTGATCTATAGCAACCAGCTTCTAATACTGCCACAAAGCATGTCACTACACTAGCCATACCAGTACATACATGATCAATGCAAAATGATTTTAGCAAATGCATGCAGAATGGAAACAACATCAACTAGATGGCGCGGTTGCACTGCACAGCATAATTGTTACCCTACATATTGTTTGATATCCCTTTTCAAAGGAACTTCTTTAATATTCTTTAATATCAGCACAAACGTTACACCAGTACTGCTAAAAAGTAGAGTCCAATCAATATGCTACATTTTTGCTACTAAGAGTAAACATGAACTATCTTTTTCAAACTTCTACGGTAAGATTCAAAAGAGGCATCAACTGTATGTGACTAAGAGGGTGAGTCTACATTCTAATCATCTTTTCACCGTTTGTGAATCAAGTTCACCAAAACATGTGATCGTATGAGAGACACATTTAGCAGCATCATTTTCTGATTGTCAACATCTTGTTGCATTCGGGAGACATTCGTGATCAAACTCCAAAGTTGTCCAAAATTGTGCCAAATTTCGGACACTTTTTGCCCCAAATTTTTAGAGTGAAGGCTGCTCCAATTTTGGAATCTAAAGTTTTCTAAATAATAACACCCATTTCTGATCGCACAGCAAAGTTTAACAGCAATCAGCTGAGGGACATTACAAATATAAACATCCACAGCAAAATATAATGTGGCACGACATCATAAAGCAGAACATATCTAGCACAAAAAATGCAGATCACCTGAGCAGTTTGTCGCTCACGAAGCAGTCTGTCCTGCTGTTCCAGTCGTGATTTGGCTTCTTCCAATGCAACGGCCAGCTTCTGCTGCTCCAATCTCATTATCTCCAGCTCCTCTCTCGCTATCAGCTGCTGGCGAAGTCTGGCCTCCTCGAGGTCTTGTTCAGCTGTTCCCCTCTGTTGCTCTTCAAGCCTCTGTGACAGCAGGTCAGTACCAATAGTACCAGCAGCTGCTGCCGGAAGAACTGCTACTTCTGGCGATGAGTGATGAGACTCGACTTGATTTGACTGCCACCAGCACACAACACACGACTCACCGACTCACTCACTCACTCATGCAATCAATCCATCATCAATTGATCAATCTATCAAAATACATTTATACAATGTGCCATGTGTCAGGAGCAAGTCAGAGGCACAACCAATTCATAATCAAATTCACATTCATAAATCAGTCAGTGTGTCTCCATATCTCAACAGCTCAGTGATCTGATCATCACTCATCACCGCTGATTCCACAAAAGTCCGCAATTTAATAACTACAACAATACAACCACTACCACACTGTGTTCAGGAAAAAAGCAGAAAGACAATGTTTTTATGCAATATTTTAAAATGGTCACAACATTTAGACGACACAACAGACATCTAGTTTTACTGGCAGTCTTGTAATAATTTTACAGTTAAATGAAGTAAATCAGGAGAATTTATTTTAAAAAATCAGAATAATATACAAATTTATAAAGTTTGGGCTGTAGTCTAATTTATGTCAGTCACAAAGAACTTAAAGACACAAACAGAATGACTCACTTTGAGCAGGAACTTTGGATTGACATGGATGCTGGTTGTAGCAGTCTGTGGGGCAGGTGCTGAAATTGGCCACGCAGGATCAATGTGGTTGACACGCAAGTCTAGAGTATATAGCTTCTTATTCGGAAATAAATCGGCCCATGTCTGACGCAATTTAAACATCGCCTGTCGTGTTTTCTCATCAACCTGAAGTGCCGACAAACAATGCTCTTATAAACTATACAACTAAGGTAAACAACCGTTCTGGATGCTGACAACAACTAGCTAATCAATATTACCCAAACACTAATATTTCAATATTGCAGTACATCTCAACATAAGAATAGTATTTTACTTAACAATCACATAACAGTGCATCATTCGCTATTAAGAATGCAGTAAATTTCAGGTAAATAATATATGATTATGAAAAATTTCTGCTAACAGTCAAAACATGTCAATACACTGTACTTGACAACTGAATTACATGTTACATAATTCAGCAGAATCAGCAAACTTCTGCATCTTGCCAGCATTGGCTGCAGTCAATTCACTAACTTAAATTACAGCGTGTGGCCAAAAGTGTGTGATAATGGCGGCGGCGCGAACGCTCGATTCGTTGTTTGCGAGTTAAATTCAAACATCATAAACAACATTATTTCAACAAAAGCGCTTACCTGACGTTTCAGATTTTTTCGTAAATCCTTTGTGCGCAATAACAGAACGAAATCGTCGTGGAATGCATGCGTAAAGCTGAGAAATGGAGGTTTAACGAACTTTGCTTCAGGTTGTGAGAGCAGACTTGATACGGTTCTGTCGAGAGTTAATAGCTGACATTTCCTTCTGCACGTGAGATTTTATGACTTTCCACATATTTTCGATAATGTTTTTGTCCAGTGATTCTGCTGACCACGTAAAACTTAAAATGTGATCTTCTATTTTCCGCAGATGAGTAAATACTAAGAGATGTACAGGGGCTATCATCCTGCTAAAAGAAGTGATTTCCAGCTAAATGTTTGCGCACATCTGACCACAAATTTGCATCGAGTGCAT
>Ga0056128_1000080_pt1 | contig 54558 bp, 32 predicted proteins | sample WorMetLIZISLAND2_FD_71113 | JGI IMG/M metagenome (GOLD analysis project Ga0056128, IMG submission 71113) | Marine gutless worms symbiont microbial communities from Max Planck institute for Marine Microbiology, Germany - Olavius geniculatus... ... | reverse complement strand
CATACTACATTTTGTTTCTTTTATGTGTATTTCTTTTATGTGTGTGTTTTTGTGTTTTTATGTGTTGTTTGCTGTGTGTGTCAATGGTCCCTTGTGGACTGATTTTCAAATAAATGGAAATGCAAATGGAAAATGGAAAATTATATTGCTATCTACATCGCCCTACGTCGCCAGTGCCGGCGTTAGAGAGTTGGAGACCCCCAAATACAAGTGTGAGGCCCCTATAATAGGGGGTCTGGGAGCGGAGCCCCGAGCGGGGTCCAGTGGCAGAGCCCTGGGGGTCGGGACGAAGCCTCTTTGAAGTTAAAACACTTTTGGCTTTTGGACGTTTACTGAAAGTCGCAAATTTGCCCACTTTTAGAAAAATTTGAAAATCAAAAAATCAGATACAATTTGTGTTGTCTTTACAAAAATGCGGCATAGGCCGCAATACGTCACAGATTACTGTACAGTGTACAGTAATGATAAGTAATAGACTCGTCCACTTTGGGTAAACTTTCCACATGTTTATTCATTTTATATTTTGAATATATTTTTTTTAAAAACTAAAAAAATTTTCACACCTAGCATGAGGCCCCTGAGCATACGTGACCCCCTTCCGGCCGGAGGTACCGGGGGCCCTTCCGCCGGCTCTGCACCTCGCGAAGTCGTAAAATCTTTCCGTCATTTACTATATATCCGGTAATTTTAATCATTTTTATGTTTGATGTTTTAATGTTTCTGTCGGTTACCACTCAGATAAGTGGTTGTCTGAAGACAAGTAAACCAGCTAAGTAGGCTGTATACAGTCTTCTGTTATTGCGGTGCGGGGTAGGTAAATCGAGTAGGCTACCGTCCTGTCTCGCTGGGTTAAATCGGGGCGAGTTCACCTGTATCGGCCGGGTGGCAGCTAGCATTATGCGATCCCATATGGCAGTTGACGCTCCGTAGTTTTGTGATGGTTCTCCTGTTATTTGTTACGTTTATCTTTGTAGATCGCGAATGCTATCATCAACCCTGTTCTGCGCACTGCCGCCGTCACTGCCATTAATATCCTTATCGTCATCATCATCATCATCAGCAGCAGCAGCACAAGACCAAGGCTCACAGTGCTGCTGTCCACCGGCTATCGCACGATGACGATTCTGTATGATCTGAACCTGCCCTCGATCCAAGTCTCGTCGTCGTCATCGCTCCAGTCGCCGTCCTTCAAGAACGCCGAGCTCCACAGAGAAGACAAACAGTATTGTCAACAGCAGCAGCAGCAGCCATCATTTGCGTCCAGCGACAATGTCGACGACACAGCTCTCAGCGGTCAGGAAAGTTGCGCCCAGTGTTAAATACAGGGAAAAACTTGTTAAGCGTGTAGATCAAAACTCTTTCGCATACTTTTCACCGACCAGTCTGCACTCTTAGCAAAGTTGTTCCTTTATTTTCAGTGGGAAATCTGCACCCTTAACAAAAAACCCGAAGGGGGGGGGGCTTGAGCTCTAAAGTGGATGGGAACTTGACCCTGAAAGTTGGGGGAAGATTTGCGCCTGATTTCGACTTTAGATTTGGGGGTAGAATAGAAGCCACTCCTAAACGGCTTGTCGTGAGAGATAGAAAGCGTGCATGTTTCCATAGGACGCAACGCACGCAGCGTACACAACGCAGCCAACGCGAGAATAGACCCCGTTTCTGTGTCCTTGTGCATTTTGGCCGACGGCGCTTGCGTCAGCCGTTACTTACTTTCTTTCCGCAGCGTCGTGAGTTTAAAAGTAGTTGGGACATGAAATTGCAGTTTTCAGACAGACAGCTGATGATTTCAACAGAGGATTTTATGGGTGTTCGAAATTTCAAGTTAGCGTTAACTTTTTCCAGAATTAAAGTTTTCAGCTTCGAATTTTGCATTCTGGACGCAAATCTTCCGACAAGCAAAAAAGTTCAACATTTTTTTCTGACAGCCCAAAAGTTAGGAGGCCTTGCTCCTAGGGTTTCATTTTTTGCGTTGCTTGAGCTGCGTTGCATGGAAACATCATAGGCCTACACGTGTTTCAGACTTTCAATGCACGAAATAACTGTTTGTCAAAAGGCAGCCACAGTGGGTAAACAATCACCGGTATGCCTATAATAACCTGAAACTGTTTAATTCAGACTCAAAGTTTAACTTTTTGACCCGCTTATAATAAAGGGGACATCGTTCATATAAATAACGATGTTTGTTATTATTATTAGTAGTAGTAGTAGTAGGGCCTAGTGGTGGAGTTTGGCCTTAATTTTTTGCGCTTGAATGTTGTCTGAGCTCTATACAGCGGAAGAAATGACGTTGCTGTCGCCTATGTCGAACGAAGACTGCTCATCGGACACTTCGACACACTCGGACGAGACGAGCGTTTCGCTTTGTTCAGAAGCTACCGCCAGCAACCCGCAGCAACCGACAGACGACGCTCCCGAGCTGACCGAACCCCAGACCCAGGCGAAGGTAAGAGTTACTTAAATAAATGCACAAAACATCAGTTTATACACTTGTTAACGGCAACATGGAATGACTGACACATCGAAAACAGCAAAAATCATAGAATCACTCACCATCACATCGTCTAACTGTCATTGTGCTGTTGAATAATATCACCTGACCCCCAACAAGAAGAGGGGATATGGGAGTCGAACCGCCCACCAAGCGTAGCCTACAATTATTGCAAGTTGCTTCTGCCGACTGGCGAATAAAAACGAAAAGCGACTCCGCATTTTACAAAATAGCTGGTGCTTGTAACTATCACGGTTTGTACGGTAGCAACAAGCTGTTGTACTCGTATAAGCGATGTTTCAAGTCACTGGGAATGCCAAAAATTCGACCCCCACAGCTCCCACATTTTCGTCCGATCGTTCTGAAACTCAAAACCAAGGAAGATATCCGGGATATGACGCCGCGCAAAAAATGGTTGACGTGGGGCGACAGGAAGGGAGCCTGCGAAAATGTGCAAATTTTGGCTTACTTTTGATTCTTAAAATAAAACAAAAAAACCATCTGTCGCTAAGGAAGACCCGCTACAACCTGTACTATTCCTGTTGAAACGTTTCATTGAAAGTTGTGGCCAAACCGCTGCAGATGGGGACATGGTTATTATTGACAGCCTATAGGAAGTCACTAGCGCCCTATTTGATGGTATTATCGCCGACCCCCTACGACTCACCGTTTAGCCACAATAACGCAGGATTGGAATACCATAGTGCGTTATGCCCCTTTAAGGTCATCTATGGTTAGTGATTTTCATGTCATTTGAAAGTCAATATGCGACTTCTTATTAGTGATCAGTAGTAACCTAAGCTTTATCTCGTACCGTTTAGCCACAATACTTTTGTGACAGACGACAGACAGACGACACATCGCGCAATTGACGCGCTACAGCATAGCGTCAATGATGATGATGAATGATGGTGAAGGAGCGCAGATCGACGGCATTCGTGGTGGAGTTGGACTGTGGGGGTGGTGCAAATAATGAGATGAGTTCTGGGCGACGTCTACCTAGACCCATGTCAGACACAGAGCCGCTGAGTCGCTATGTGCCGCCCTCTGTCGAACGCAGCAGCGCCAGACGACACGCCCACCTCGTCAGCAAGAAACTCCGCCGTAAACACGTCAGTATGTCACTTTACTCGTTCAGTCAATGAATCATATTAGGCCTAATCATCATATTGTTCCATGATCTACTTAGTCCTGCTATCTTTCAAGCATTCGTCAATTATTTATCAAGCACTAATCAAGCCAGCTGGATGTGTGCTCGATGTGTGTTTGATAATGCTCAACGAGCATTGGAATCTGTACACTTGTACTGGCTTAATGAGTGCTCGACTAGCGCTTGTCGACGAGTCACTATAGATGCATGATTATAATTTCGAGCATCCATAGTCTTCTTTGTCGGGAATTTACAGCCTTTGTTGGAAAAATGCAACTGCCTGCCTCGCCTACTAGTGTTAAAACTCATGACGCCTTTGACAAGGCCGATAGTTTGTCTGCAGTCTGCACTAATAAGGTGTTTACACGGCGAAGCAAACACGAAGCAAACATCAAGCAAACGCAAAGCAGATGTATTGAAAATACTCGTACACGTGTACAACGTGTGCTTCAGGGTTGCTTGATGTTTGCATGATGTTTGCTTTCATCGTGTAAACACCTCATAACTATAGTCGCCAACTGCAGGAAAACATGCAAGTGCTAATACCGGCGGCGTCGCGGGTTAGAAACGTAGGCGGCAAGGCAGGGGGGAAAGTTTTTTTGGGACAGACAGTTAGATTTCCGACAGATTTTCGACAAACCGCTGCAGACGAGATTAGGCCTATGGGTGTTCAAGATTTGAAAAAATGCCCGTAATTTTTTAGTCGCAAGTTTGGCATTTTTGGACGGGAACTTACCGACGAGAAAGAAATTTTCGAACAATTTTCCGACACCTAAAATTTGGAAGGGGGAAGGAGCATTCCCCTCTCTCCTGCCCCCCCAGTGCGACGATGCCACAAATACAGTAGGTCCTTCGCATTACAGGATGGCGGAAGAGGGTCAGCGTCGAAGACTGAAGGCTGCGGCAGTGCGGTGAAGAACGACAGAACGACAACGTCTGTGTGTCAAAGTCATCATCGCAGCGTCACCGCCTCGGACTCGACTGACATCGATGCTGTTCTGCAGCACATGATCAGCCAACTCAACGCTGCAGGTCTCGTCGTCGTCACATCACGTCGCTTGGTAGAGTAACGTTTAGGACCAGGGCTGGAAAAACCTGGGTTGTTTAAAGAAAATTTTTAGGTTTTAAGTTTTGGGTTTTTAAGGTTTTTACGCGCGAAAGCAGCTACTGCTTTCAGCGCGTCTTAGCCATCGCAATTCTGTCTGTCCGTCCGTCCGTCACACGGGTGGATCAGTCAAAAACGGTGCAAGCTATAGGATCACCAAATCTTCACGGTGGCTGCTGGGAAGACTTTAGTTTCAGGAACCTTACAGCTTTTCCATGATTTCGAAGGGGGTCACCCCGAACGAGAGCGCTAAATGGGTAGCGACGTTTGTGATCCCGCGTCGCCCTTTCTCACCGTGTTTTCATACTTTTTTTACACAAATCCATAGGTTATAAAAGAAATTGTATTGATGTTGTATCGATGTTGATGTTGGCAAACAGACAAGACGCTGTTAAGGTCAAGGGGTCATCGTTCAAGGTCATGCGAGAGCCAAACGATCGACTGTTACTTTTCTACGCAGGGTCATGGAGATACGCTAGACAACAGCAGGGACGGCAAGGCATGGTCTGCGTCGCACAGGTGTTTAATTTTTTAACTTTTTTATTGACGCGCTACAGCTATGCTGTAAAGCGCGTCTATGGCACGATTGTCGCCCGCCTGACTGTACAGTACTGTTTGGCCACAGTACATCCACGCAGTTTTGTTGTCAAAAACGTGCAACAGAGTTGAAAATAGGCTGCAGATTTGTTGGCAAATTGCGTTGATCGAGCTATTCGAGCCTTTTTTGCAGTGACTGATAATTCAATGTCTTCCGGTCTTTACTATGCCTACAGTATGTCGTTGTTTTGATCTTGACACCGACAGTGACTTGGATTGTGAACTCTGGCCTCTGGCGGTGACTTATTGCACTTTGCCGTATTTTCGTAACGGTCGAGCTTATGTTACGGTTGACGTTTGCCGTCGTCGTCGTCGTCCGTCCGTCCGTCTGTCTGTAACGGATGTATTGTGGCTAAACGGTGAAAGTTAGGGCCAAGCTAGTTACTATTAATCACTAATAGGAAATCGTATACGGCTTTTCAGATGAGATAAAAAAATCATCGACCTTGGATGACCTTGAAGGTTACTGACAACCAGTACGGTTGGCTATCCTAGCGATAGCTGGGCTTTTTATGCCTGTTTTTCGTGTTTCTGTTAAAATAAAAGAAACGTATGCGGTGCATTTTTGTATTCGCAAATTAATGTTTACAACATCATCTGTGGTCAGTGGCGTCGTTGCAAGAAAAGGTAGGGGCAATTAAGGGGTCAATTGCTCCAGATTCTTAAATTTGAAGCTGTCAAAAAACTGATAGAAAATCTAATCTTTTTCTTGTCGGAAAAATGTCGTCCAAAAATCTTAAATTTGGGGCTAAGAACTCCATTTGGGGTAAATTAAGGGACAACATTAAAATTTCGAGCACCGATAATTTATTGTGTTGGTAATTTGCCGTTGTCTGTCAGATCTGAAAATTGCAACTTTTCCTCTCCCCTACTTTTTTAGACGCACGACGCCTCTGACTCGTCAGAGGAGCTTATGAGTGCACTAGATGTCAATTTTGCTTTCAAATGTTTCCGAAATTGGAGTTTTCAGCCCCGAATTTTGCATTTTTCGACGAAAATATTTCGACAAGAGGAATTTCGATGTCGTACAACTTTCCGATGACAGTCCAAAAAATTTCTGGCAGCTGTTCCCTGCCGCCTCTCCCTCCCCCACTGACTGTGGTTTGCGTGGTTTAGCAGTGAGCAGCTGCGACGTCTACGCGAGTCACTGCAGTTGTTGGACGATGACGCGGAGACCACCGTGCAAGATACTGGAGGACGCTGTCGCGAGCCTGCTGTATGGACACCCACCTTGCCCGGTCCGACCCCCCACGACTGTCAGGACGACCCCTCGTTGTCTGCGCTAATGGTCCCCCAACTCAACAGGTCAGTGAGTGGCCGATGGGTACAGGTAACCTACTCTGACAGTTTAAACGTTGAAAAAATAGTCTTTACATTCGAAATCGTACTACTTCCGAACAACGAAAGTTGAAGCGATGAAATTTGCAGTTATAACGGCAACTTTTGTCGGGATTAATTTCTATGAAAATTGCGCAAAAATATAGGCCGATTGAAACAAACTGAGCTGGCTTCGCCACTGTAGCATTTGCGCAGCGAATTAAAATTGAACTTTTTTGATGTTTTTCTACCAGTCTAAACAGCTCACTGATTATATTTATACGGACATATATTGTAAACTATCGAAATGCATTGGACAGACTCCGTGTTCGTATGAACATTATCTTGTTTTTATTTAGGGGTTTTTTCTACATCTATATGATTCAGATCGTACACGGTCCTGGTGTCGCCCGAACAGCAGCAATGCAACGTCAACAATTCGTCTGCTTCGCGTAACAACAACGTAGATAGCACCGCGGCGACTGCCACATCCAGTTCCAGTCCTTCGTCGTCGTGCAGGGCTTCGCCGACGGCGGACCGCACTGACGGCAGCGGCAGCAACCCGGGCGACGGCGGCGGACCCAGCGTTCCCATGGCAACGATGCTGACGACGACTACGCCCGTCTCCCCTCCCGTCCAGTCCGCATCATTCGCTATTGTCGATGTTTCTCCGACACCGACGCCCCGTATACAGGTAGAGATAAAAATCTGCGGAATTATTGGCATGGGAGGCAAGATGAAGAAATTGCACAAAGAAATTGCCTCTTCTTTTCCAAAAAAACACAGACTGTCGGGAACAAAACATTATTTCGAAACGATTCCTCCAAAAAGTACTAAATTTAGGACTGGGCTGGTAATTCCCATTTGAGGGAGGGGAAAATTTAAGGATAAACTTGAAATTTTATGCATGCACTTATTATCACATTCGTCGAAAAATTGCATTGCTTGCAGTTATTGCTGTTAGTTTAGTTGGTTGTTATTTTTTTCTCAAATTCTGAATAAAATTAACGTGAAAAGAAATTTCGACGAAAATGTAAAACAAAAGGGCTTTTAACGTATGAAAAAAATCGCGAAATTTTTCAAGTTTGAAACGTGAAACTTTTACTGCAGCCGTTGCTCTCTTTCTTATCTATAGAATCAAATCAATATTTTAACCGTGTGCATGCTGATCTGTACATGTGCAGGGTACCGGTACATCTGGTAGTCAGAGCGTAGCGTCTGCAAAGAAGCTTCCACATGTTAGCCGTGTTCCTGTGATCCAGCCCTGCGCACGCATCATGTCCTGTCGTCTGCCTGCCTCCGCAACCAACAACGATTCACGCCGACGCCGACCTACCACCGCCGGTATATGCTCTGACCAGGGCTGGTAAAAAAATTTAGGTTTTTGAAAAGAAAAATGTTAGGTTTTGGGCTTTTACGCGCAAAAGCAGCTACTGCTTTCAGCGCGTCTTATCCATCGCAATTCTGTCCGTCTGTCTGTCCGTCTGTCCGTCCGTTCGTTCGTCTGTCCGTCACGCGGGTGGATCAGTCAAAAACGGTGCAAGCTAGGATTACCAAATTTTTACCATCGGCTGCCCGGAAGACTCGAGTTTCAGGAACCGTAAAGCTTTTCCATAAATTCGAAGGGTGTCACCCTGAACAAAAGCAATAAATGAGAGGCGGGTTTGAAAAATTTGCGATTTTAGTGAATAAGTCGCCGTATCTCAATAACGGTGCGAGATAGGGCCTAGGTTACTATTAATCATTAATAGAAAGTCGTACACTGGCTTTCGATTGCTACCAAATTCAGTGAACTTGGATGACCTTGGGCGCCAAAACAGGGCTTTTTATGGATTTTTTTGGCGATTTCGGGCTGCGACACAAATCTATATCATTCACAACGTGGCGCCACGGAACTATCGTTATGCGATCCAGATAGAGAATTTGGTATATGTATATTAACTTAGCGTGAACACCCCAATTTTCAGCTAATATACTGAACCGGAACTGCTATAAGCTTCGCGCGTCTCGTGAGCATTAGCTCAAATTTTTTGTTTTAAGTTTGTGAGATTTTAAGGTCTTTGGGTTTTTAAAGTTTTTTTCTGGTTTAGTGTCCAGTGAACGAAGTACACAAAATTACGACCTAAGAAAAACATCTTTTTATACACCCTTTTATAAGTGAACGACATAATCACGTTATTGACGTCATAACTCAAAAATCACGATTAAAATATGAAATAAAATATGATATGTGTCGGCCATCAATTTCACAACAAACAAACAAACGTGAAAAAATCTAAAACTGGACTTTTGAGGTTCTTGTTTGACAACTTTCTACTCTTTGCTGTAACTCAGTGGTCATATTTTCATCCAACGGCGTTGTAGCCGGAGGAAAGGGATCATTGGAGGGGGCAATCCCTTCCGCTAAATTTTGGGTTGTCGAAAAATTGTCCGAAAGTCTTTTTATTGTGACGACTGATAGCGTCTCGCGTTTGTATATTACACTTACGTGTCCAAGCAGAACACGCCGTCGATCACGACCATAAACGTTTCGACACGGTCTACTGGCTAATGCTAACCGATTTCTGCACCAAAGTGGTTTTAAGCCTTAGAGAATTTCAAGTCCTCGAGGCCAAAATAATCTAGAGGCCAACATTTTGGTCCCTATTTTAGTCTCGGCTTCGAAACTATGGTCTCGGCTCCGGCCTTGGCCTGAAGCATTTGGCCTCGGCCTCGGTTTTGGTTGTAGTGCTTTGGCATTGTTGTCACTACAGAACTTCGATATCATTGTCCCTTTTATAGTTGTGCCTTTCGACTTCGGTCTCAATCTCAGCTTTTTGCTTCTGGCCTCGGCCTCGACTTCGGCCTCATGATTCTGTCTTTGGCCTCAAATATTTGGCCTCGTTTAACGTCACTGGTGTTAACCACTTAGTGGAACTGTGCCAAATCGTTTTTTGCATTTTTTTGTCATGAAGTCTTCTCAAATCAACGAGTTATGTAGACTCAACTGTTTAGTGAAATTCATACGATCGGCCCTTAATGTTTTATCTTTTTTTATCACTGTCTGAGCATTTTGTGGTTTCAGGCTGTTCGAATAAGATCAAACTGGCTTCTGATGTGCAGTACAAAATTTCCATATAAGACTACTTACTTTACTTAATTTGTTACTTAGTTACTTACTTACTTATTTAGTGGCCTTGGCTTTGGCCCCTTGTTCTTGGCCTCGAAGATCACTGGCTTTGGCCTTTGCCTTAGAAATTGCTGGTTTTAAACCCATTTTTGTAATTCTGTGCAGGACCGTCTAAAATTCCGACGCGGTGTCGAGCGGCTGACGATACGACAGAATACTCAGTCAGTGACTCAGGAACGTATGACATCGACGACGATAACGACACTGTTGAGGTGAGACCGCGCCTTAAACGCAGATCCGCAAACAGATCTAAAAATTGGATAATATGTTCGAAACACTCAGCTTTTGGGTTTTAAGTTTAAATTTTAGGTTTTTTTTTATATTTTTGGTTTATTTCCAGTTACAGATCATGTTTAATTTCGTACTTTAGTCGTCGTTTTTGAGTCGGCGTTTTTGGCGGAAAAGACTAAATGTAGAATGTTGTTCCAAGTCGTGGTTTTTTTTGTTATTGTACACTAAAACAATGATAGAGTTTTTAAGAACCTAAAAACGTAAAACCTGCGTCAAGAAACTTTAAAAATCTAGGGGCAAGCCACAGACTTAACTAAACCGTAAAAAAGTGGTTAAAGGTTAAAGGTGGTGTTATAGCTTTTAATGGAAGCCCATTTCAGAGCTACGGAGCGTCACCTGCCGTATGGGATCCCACAGTGTTACCTGCCACCCGACACAGGTGAACGTGCTCCGCTTTAACCCCAGCCAGATAGGCCGGTACTCGATTTACCTACCCCGGAGGGATGGAAGGCTGAGTTGACCTAGGTGGCTGGTTACATACCGAGATGGTTTACCTGCTTGCAGGCAGTCACCCATCGCAGTACTAACCCGGACCGGCGTAGAGTAACTTCGTTGATCGAATCAAACGCGTTACCACTACACCACGCCACCAACCCGATTAGTGGTTAATCATGCAAATTGTCTGCCTTATGCGGATGTAGAAAAAGTTGAAGTATATTTTTTCACACATAGCTGTGTAATATTTAATGATAAACATTCCAGGTGGTCGCTGTGACACCAGCACGCCGCGCTGTTGACTACAAGCTGTCGCCACATCAGCAGCCAAGACCTGCCACGTCGACATATCGTCAGAAGACCTGCTCTAACCGTAAATACGTCGCTTTATGTACAGCGGCGTAGCCAGAAATGTGAATTGGGGGCTTCGTTCTTTTTTCCTTCCCGTTACCTTCTTTTTTTCTTTTTTCCCTACCCTCTTTTTTTAACCCTTTTTTCCTTTCTTTCGCCCCTTTTCTCCCGTTTTTCCTTTCTTCCCCTCTTCTTACTTTTACTCCCATCTTTTCTGTCCCTCTCCTTTTAATTTCGATTTCCTTTTGATTAGAAGTTAATTCTCGGTAATTGCCAAACATTGCATTTTTTTGCTTTGCGTGTTTTCCGACTATTAAACTATAACCTCTTACAGATGCACGGAGACACAATAGACCTATTGGATGCTTTTTAATCAACTTTTTAGAAACACCAAAATGTTGACTTTTTTCTGAAAAAAACAGGTGACAAAAGATGGAAGTTCGCTTATTAAGTAATCATTTTTACTAGTTAAATTTACAAAAATTAACGATCAATAATAACAACCTACCTATGTGTTAATCAGCTTTATCTGTGCGTTTTTAGACTCGTTTTTTATTTAATGTTACCGTGTGTACGATTTTCGTAATAAATATATTAGGCCTAATTAATTGAGTAATGGTTGTATTATGTCAGGAAACGGGTCTGGCATGGTACACGGCTCGGCCGCCAGTCGGCGCACACCGCGACCCTGTGACTCGGTGGCAACGGTCGATTCAACTATCACCCCTTCTGCTGCCCATCAGCGGACCTACCATTGCAAACCCGCTTCCACCATAACCCTTGCCGACCCTCGGCGTGGTTGTACGGCCGCCTTGGTGACGGCTGTCACATCAGCGGCTAGCGGAGCCGTAGCGGCGGCCACGGCCAGACGACGCGCCGCAAGGACGTCCCAGCAGCCGGGGCCACAGAACGGCATAAACGTAATAAACGTTTGTTGCGCTTTTTTATTCCCACCACGTTTTTAAAATGTTTTAACGTTTTTTTTTATTTTATCGACGCTTGTTTATTTCACAAAACGCAGGAGCTACAGAGCGGCATTGATGTAATAAACGTTTTGTTTAAACTTTTTCTTTATTTCCACTACGTATTTGACGTTTTTAACAGCTTTTTTCTATTTTCTCAGCGTTTTTATTTTTTAAAAATGCAGAGGATACAGAACGGCATATGTGTGACAAACGTTTTATACGTTTTTTTTTATTTCTACTACGTTTAACGTTCATAACGTTTTTTTATTTTGTCAACGTTTAAAAATTTAAGTTTATTAAGAATTCTATTAGCAACTTTGAGGAGTGCTTTTATATTTGGTTTTGTGAAGGACGCTGAGAACGCGGGACTGGAAAACGCGAGCCATGAAAAATGCAGTAGTGGAAAACGCAGGACTGGAAAACACAGGACAGGCGGGCCCGTGAATAGACAACATGTCATAACGAAATCGAGTTGGCCACAGACGTTCTGAGACGTTGACTCTGTTATCTTTTTTTAAACTTTAACGTACATTACTGTATATCATGCGATTTGTCAACGTTTTTCAGACAAATATGAATGAATGAATGAATGTAATAAACGTTGTAGGCGGCCTGTACGTACGCCTTATATTTTCGCTTCGTCTTTTTATTTATTTATTTTTATTTTCCACTTTTTCTTTGAAACCGGCCTGCAGACCAAGACCAAAACTTGGAGGGGGAAAGGACGACCCTCGTTCACCATGGCAATAAGTCTAGTTTGCGGCAATGTAAGGTTTATGCGGATATTTGCTAGGGTTTTCGCGCGAGAAGGCATTAGCGGTTAGGGCGTAGGATACGAAACCCAAAGGCCTTAGCCGGCTAGCCGGTTAGCCGGTTAGCCCGTGCACTACCAAGTAACAGCTCTGGGCAAGTTGTTCACACCTATGTGCCTGTGTAGGTGCAAGTGTCTAGTGGTTGGTTTTGATGCGTAACTTACTAAGCCATGATTTGATTCTCACTATCGGTCATCTACGTCGTACAAGCAATCTTGAGCAAGTTGCTAACCTACTGTATGCTCAGGCCAACTCAGCCTCCTACCCTCCGTGGGATGGGAAATGAGTAGTAACTTACGGCTGCGGGGCGAAGGCCTAAAGTGGCTAATCTGGGCGGTGGTATGTCTGCTTGCTGCAAACCGTGAGTCCAGTACTGTTGTTCGCTGACGCGGGCAATGGATGGCCGCATACTGCGCTGCGGTATCATTAGCTGATGCGAATCAGCTGCTACTTCCGAGATTGTCAAAGCGCTTCTGTCCACGAGTCAGTCTCATGTAAGAAGCGCTATAGCAAGTAACGGACTTGACCTTTTTTGGTTGAAAGCGGCTATTTTTAGTAACGTTAGGCCTAATTGCCTCACCTTCCGACCTTAAAATGCTTACGACATAATTATTCAGCATGGACTAGTTTGTGTCGCTGTCGTGCGTGTCATGAGCATTAGCTCCAATTTCTTGTTGTATCTATGGCACAGATCGGTGCTCGCGCTGGATCGCCAGCAACCACAAAAACGACGACACGACCACTGACAGCGGCTTGTAGGTAGAACCATAGATGCAATAAACGTTTTTATGTATTTGTCACTGTTATGTTTTACATGTTATAACGTTTATTCGATTTTTTTCAACGTTTTTTTAATTTATAGAAGATTTTATTAAAATTCTATCAAAAACTTTGATAAGCATTTTTGAAGCTAAAGAAACGAATTAATAGGCCGTAGCTTAGTTCACTTAGGTAGTTCACTTAGTTTAGTGATACTTGGTCTTATGACCACACGCTTGAATTCAAATTGAATAAAATTATTTTCAGGCTCCAGCTACATTTATAGCATTTAGGCATTAGGCACGAAGTTAAACGTGTTTCTTTTTTTACGTTTTTGAACGTTTTTCAAATATGTTTCTGCAACGTTTTTACATCCATGACAGATATAGCTTTCGCGCATTGGGCCGAACTGATACGGCCTCAGCGCTGGGCATGTGTAAGAGCCTGCCCACCCCGGAGGTAAGGTAAGGTAAGGTAAGGACAGAAATAGCTTAAGCTAGTAACCTGCCGTGATCTTTGTTCTGTGACTCGCGATGCCACAAACTGATCTGCGGTTATGGGGTGTTTACACGATCCAGCAAACGTCTAGCAAATTTATTCAAAATACACGTGCTAATGCTGGATGTTTGCTGGACGTTTGCTGGATCGTGTAAACACCCTATAACTAGAAAGCAATTTGTCGGATCTGTGATCTGCGCCGTGGCTTCTACTTTCCCTCAAATCTGAAAACGAAATCGGGCGCAAGTCCCTCCCCCATTTTCTGGCTTAAGTCTTCCACACTTTTGGGCTCCTTTCCTTCCCTGCCTTTGCATCCATCCGCTCCATCCACAGAAATAGGGGGAATTTTGTTAATATCCAGTAAAAAATGGAAAGGGGGGCTTAATCTAACACCTTTAATAAACCCCCTTCCTTATTATTACTGGGCGCAAGCTGCGCCCACCAGGTATCGGGATAGAAGCAATGGATCTGCGGCTGATCTGATGTGCTCAGGTAGACCCCTATTTGCTGGCCAGCGCAAACCGTCACCTCTGCAGATGAGACCTGCACTGACGCTCAGCCGCCAGAAAACCTACTCTAACCGTAAATAAGATCACGTCGTTTTATATGTCTATATTGTGTCATAACCGTCCAGTGCTTGCTTTGAGCTTGGGGAGTAAAACGTGTTTATCAGATGTGCTACCGAGAATGGTTAAAAGGTTACACAGCAGCATATACATGATGCGGCAAAAAAGTGGACCCCTAAAGTTTTTGACCGTTTTCTCAGCAACCGTTTGAGATTTTAATATGAAATTTTGCATCTTTATTAGGTGAAACTTTCTGCATCTAAATGTGAAGCAAAATTTGAGTCTGTTAAAAAACTACTAAGTTATAGACTTTTTAACATGACCGCCTACCGATTTTTAGCATTAAAAATGTTCAAGCTAAAAATGCTATTTAATTTTCCAAAACTGGTTACACGTTACTGCCGATGACGTCGCAGTGACGTTTTGATAAACAGTAATTTATATTGTTTATGAATTATAACTAAATTATCGCTCTTTTAAAACAATCGCCGGCTGCCCTCCGGGTTTATCTTCCAGCAGGACGGCGCGCCAGCATACACAGCTTGCAGCGCACGGAACGGAATGCGGGGCAACTGTCCAGATTTCATCACAAAGGACCAGTGGCCGCATAATTTGCCGAATATAAACCCAGTGGACTACCGCGTGTGGGGTGCAATGTTGGAGTCTTACTCCTAACTTAAAACAAAGCCAAAAACAATCGCCAAATTCAATGAAACGTTGAAACAAGGTTTGACCCTTGCGTGAGGCCGCGTTGTTTGAGCCGTCGCACGTGAAAATCCGCCGGGCGGTCTGACCTGTAGGTCGGTCAACAAAAAATTATGTATACTAGAAAAATTTTCGTTATATTTCATCCATTTGCCGAGAAGCCCCCAATGGACGGATTTGCATGAAATTTTGCACAGGGGGTCGTCTCGCGGACGTCATCACCTGTTTCAAATTTTGTGTCGATCGGTGGAGGGGTTTCGGATCTGCGCGGGGTCAAATTTTGCCATTCTCCCTTGACTTAGCCGGTCGCCATTAACACAGGGCTGTGCTACCGCACGCCTGTGATAACTTGACATCGCTGCTAGCGTACATGACGTGTGTTTGTGCGTGTAAAGTGACAGGGTTGACACTGCAGAATTCCACGGTTCTGTCGGCGTCCACTGCGGCAGCGGTGGGTCAACGACGTCGTCTGCAGACGCACAGTTTGTCACCGGCCGCTGGTCAGCGTCGCCCTGCCAGGAACCCCTCTCTCGCGCCTCCCTTCTGCACCGCCGCTTCAATGCCCAGCCTCTGCAGCCGACCTGCATCCACAGGTTAGTGTGGTGTCTTTTAAAAATCGTTATCGTATAGCCAGAAGTGTGAATTGGGTGCCTCCCCTATATTTCCCTTTTTTCTCCCTTTTCTCACATTTTTTTCTATATTGTATATTATTTTTTCCTCTTTTCCTTTTCTTTTCTCCGCTTTTTTCTTCCCTTTTATCGCCCTCCTCTCTCCCTCCCCTCCTTTTCTTTACTCTTTTCTCCTCCCTTTCCTTTGCCCTTTCTTTTTTTCTTTCCCTATTTTCCCTCCATTTGAAAGTAAGACTCTGTAAATTTCCTTCACTTCCCTCCCTTTTTTTCTTTTCCTTTCATTTTTTCCTTTTAGAAGTAAAACCCCTAAATCCAGCCAAAGGGTTTGGGGAGCACTGTGATCTCCCCCAGCGCGGTCAGTCAAGTCTGTGACCTCTTCTTGCAACCTACTGTTTCAATCAGTTCATTTCCCCGTAGAAGCTCACACGCTAGAGCGTTAGATTCGGCCACTAGCTGACAATGCAAAATATGATGGATAAAAAAATATTGTTTATTTACATACTTACACTGTACGTAATTTATCTGGACCCTGTAGGCTTCTACGAGATATGATATGTGATGGTGTGACTAAAAATGATCTATATGCGAGTAAGCAACTACCTTTACTTTTTGTCACTGTGTACAAACACTGTATAACTGTCCGCGTTTTTATACTGTATGTTGATCCCCTATCTGATTCGAGCTGATTGATTGGTTGATTGACTAATTGGTCGACCGTTATGTTGAGCTATGGCTACGATATGTCGTTTGTTTGTCCTCTCTGTGTCTGTCTCTAACGCACGTATTGTGGGTAAAACAAACACCGTATAAGGGGTCGACGATAACGAGTTTCTATAGGCTGTCAATAGTAACCAAGTCTTTATCTGCAGCGGTTTGGCTGCAATTTTGAATGCAGTGTTGCTGCCTCCTGCCATCACCAACGTGCGCCGAATTACCGCATCGTATCCTAGTGTTTATTGCAGCTTTCGATATAGCAGCGTCACCATAACGCAGTGGCGTCATTTCAATAAATGATTGAGGGGGTCTTAGTTCACGTAACGTATTGTTCTTGCAGCAGTAACGCTGTTTCAGAGGTACGATTTACAGGGAAAAAATTAAAATCATAAATCTTTGAGGGTCCGTGGACACCCTTGGTCCTCCATTCTCTAAGTGACGCTCTTGCCATGGCGTGCACGAGACTGTAGTGTAGTCACTCTGGGAAATCGCTTTTATACCGCGACCGCAAGTTGGATCTTCGAATATGGGCGGTACGGTCAGCCCACCCTAGCGGCAGCTGGGCATTTTGTTTTATTGTCGGCTGCACTGACTGCGTGTTTCAGGCGGTCGTTCGTCGTCGTCTCCGGGGTTGAAGGGACCACCTAAGGTGTCGGCGCCGGTAGCCGTCAGACGTGGACCCGTGACCGGTAGGACCTCGGCCGGTGGCCCCTGCAGTCGTGTGGGTGGCCGACCGTCAACCACAGGGCCTGCAGACAAAAAGACCCCACACGCGCCCACCAACAAGGTCAGTGCCGACGATCAGCGACGTTGTGAGTCGAAAAAAGTAGGCGGAGCAGGAAGTTGCAGTTCGGACAGACATTGCAAACAGGGGCGTCATTTGGGGAGTGCCTACGGACCCCCCCCCCAATTTCTGATTTCAATTTTTCTTCTGAGTGAGTTTTGCGTAAACGACTGACTATAAACTGTTGGTGGTCGCCGATTGACCTTTACTGTGTAAAGTAAACTACATGGTCAGTTGATTCTCAGAAAAATTATCCAAACTGTTGCCACCAGATTTAAGGCTGAAATGCACTTAATTCGATTTCATAGTCAAACATGTTAAAATGTTGCACAGCATGCAGGACTGCAGAAGAACTCATCTGAAGAACTCGAAAGGCACCAAAACTCTTAGCGGCCCCTCCCAAAAAAACTACCACCGGCTTATCCATTTGGCCATCGGGCCTTGCTTTGTCCCCTCAATGTTGTTTTGGGGCCCGATTTACAAAACATCTTATGATAATCCTAAGACATTTTTGCACTTGTGGTCATCCCAAGACAACGACCTAATTCACACTGAACGCTTGCAGCATATCTTAAGACATGTCTTAAGACAAAAGTTTTAAAATTCTGCCTGACAAATCTCGTGACCATCTAAGACAAGTTCTGTGAATTCACTTAAAACATGTTCTATGATGATCTTAGGATATCTTAACCTTTGTCTTGCAATGGTTTTAAGGCATTTATCTTAAGATAAATCTTATGAGAGTCTGTGTATTGGGCCTCTGGTTCGGACGCCACTGGTGACGATGTCATGCTGTGCTCAGTTAGGTGGCATATGGCTTTTTATAGGAAACCTATCTCAGAGCTATAAAGCGTCACCTGCCATATGAAATCACACAGTGTTGATTACCTGTCACCCGACACAAGTGATCGCGCCCCGCCTTAACCCCAGCCAGATAAGCCGGTACTCGATTTACCTACCTCGGAGGGATGGAAGACTGAGTTTACCTAGGCGACTGGTTATATACCGAGATGGTTTACCTGTCCACAGGCAGTCACCCATCTAAGTACTTATTTGGCCAAGTGTAGAGCAACTTCGTTGATGAGACACGACGCGTTACCGCTACGCTACGCCACCAATCCAGTGCGCTGTGTGTCGTTGTAATTAACGCAGGGTTGCGGGTCGTCTGAACCAGCAATGCTGAAATCACTACGACGTGTCAGCGACAGACTTCAGCTTAGAGTCGACGCCGTCGCCTCCAAGATCATGTCAGTATTCATCAACAGGCCCGTCGAGAGTGGGAATGGGGAAAGTTTTTCACGGGCCCCGCGATGTTTGGGGCCTCGCTGTCGCTCAAAAATATAAAGTACACCAGAATGCGCCATTAAAAACAAAATTCAAAAAATTTTTCCCAGATGGGCCCCGCGAGAAAGTTTGTTTTTTTGGCCCCGCTGTCGCTCTCGACGTCTGTGTTCATTAAAGGCGTGTACAGAGCGACGTAACAGGACTGAACTGAACTAAACTAAACGCATACGGTTTAGTTTTTGACTAACTGATCAATGGGCAAGCAAAGCAAGCTCACTGGACATTAGTTGACGCGTACGTGAGACCACAGACGCCGTTAGACTGTGCCTACTGTAATGCCTATTGGTCAGTTTGTCAAACACAAGGTCATGTCAGTTCTACTCAATTCAGTTACGTCGCTCTGTACGCGCCTTAGCACTCGGCAACGGTGCAGTCAACAGGAAACGTGAGGGGACGTCGTTTGTCCAAATATTTCTAAGAAGAAAATTGCCCTTCCATTTGCAGATCTAACAATAAAAATAACAGTAGGCGACAAAACTTGGCGTTACCAGATGCGATTTTTTCCGGAGCGCAAAAACTTTTTAAAATACGTTTGCGGCAGAGGCTGCATGCGCCCCGGACCCCGATGTGGAAGCTAACAGTGTTCCCCAGAGACGCTCTGGGCCGCATTAAAGAGTGTCTACCTTTGTACTTTTAGGGGTAGGGGAGAGTGAATGATGGGAGGTGTTCCCTAGGCAAAAATTTGCTTCCACACCACTGAAGATTGGTAACAAGGATAAATAATTAATTATTTATCCCTGGCCGTCAGTCGAGCTTTTCCGGTCGCTGGTCCGACGGTCTGGAACTCGCTGCCAGATGAACTCAGATATCGCCGGCGTGTGATGTTGACAGCTTCAAACAATTCTTCAAAACAATTCTGTTCAGTCTGTGTGACGAGCGGCGTAGAGGTTGATTTAACGATATGCGCTGTATAAATCCACATTGTACTTACTTATAGGGTGTTTACACGATCCAACAAACGTCCAGCAAACGTCCAGCATTAGCACGTGTATTTTGAATACATTTGCTTGAAGTTTGCTGGACGTTTGCTGGATCGTGTAAACACCCCATTACTTACTTACGAGAAAAAATACGACACTTTATTGCAGGTCATTTCAACCGTCCGTGACGTTTGTTTCTAATTTTTTTCTGATTCCTCTCCCCCCGCAAACGCCCATGTAATTTGCATTTTTCTCCGTGAATCAGGTTGGGCCGTACTGATCTGGTTGATGCACAGGGAGCGCGGTTACTCAGGCGGATGGGTGACCCGCGATTCGGTGCACGACCAGCTATCGGCTGCGGTCAACTGTCTGCTGCAGGCCGACCGCCAGCTACGAGGTTCAATCAACGCGCTTTTGATTAAATGGTTAAATGGTATAGCGCTTCATGGAAAACCCATCTTAGAGCTACGAAGCGTCACCTGCCATATGGGATCACACAGTGCTACTCGATTTACTTACTTGGTTACCTCGGAAGGCTAAGTTGACCACGGTGTATGTTAGAAGTTGTGGAGGCGGAGGAAAAGGCGGAAATTTGCAATTTTCTGGGTGATGATATATTTTGAAATTTAAAATTTTGCTTATAAACTCCTCACGATGCGGGAATTTTCAGCTTCAAATTTTGTATTTTGACGAAAAGCAATTTCCACAAAAAAGAATTTCGACCGGTGAAAATCTGCCGGGGAATGTTTCCATACCCCGTTGCCACAAAGCCACAGAGACAAGCCGAAGGAACAATATTGGCTATTGGCTACGTTCCATTGTCTGCAGGTTGCAGAACCTTTCTTGGTGAAGGTTTCAGATCTCTGGTCGCTTCTAGCTTCAATTATGCCAATTGGCGGTACACTGGCAAAATATCCTATCGGCAATCGGCTGTCGATGGCATTTCAGGAAAATTTTACTTTTTTACTTTTTTTATCTATTTATTTTTTTGTTTAATGAAAACTAAGCACATAACAAACGTATATGCAGACAGTCAACACAGTTAACTTCCGGTACCAATAAATGTAAAATTTTTAAAAAAATAAAAAGTTGAAAACAACATTTTGCACGATGCATTTTCCGGACTTTTTTCTAGTGTTTTTAATGTTGTTGTAGAGTTTGTTAATAAACAGAATACAGATTTGCGCGATATATTTCATTTTGTACCGAAATAAATAAGCAATTAGTAGCATTTAAAGAACTTTGTAGTTTGTATTGGGACGTTTTGCCATAGACATCTGTAGATATTATGTTTGCAATTGCCATTATTCTACTCTCACAGTGCGCTTGGTTGGTTGTGTGACGTTACAGAAGCCGAAACAAAGCTGTCGGCCAACGGCAAGACTCGCTAGGTTTCGTGACGATCTAAACGCACTACTAGAGAATTAACTGTAGCCTAACAGTTGTTTGAACGTTGACCCAGTTCTGCATGCACGGGATCAAGATCAAAGTTCACACTCTTCAAAATTAATAACCTATGAGCTCAACGTTTTTCAATTCGAACGTCAGCTTACGTCATCGCTAATCTTATCACTAAGTTAATCGATTTGAGAAAAAAAATAATTGGCAACAACCCCAATTAAAACATTTATTTTTTAGTTTATTTGCTAGTTTAAACTGACAGCCTGTCTGTCAGTTTCTTAGGTGCTAATTCATATCGTGTGGTATTAGGCCTAACATCGTCTTTGCCGTTGTTGTCGCTGAAACTTAGTGACCAGAGTATTTACAATTTTACATCACTTCTGAGTTAGATAGACAACCGGGTGGTCCAAAATTTTAACCGCCAAATTTGGATCGATTTGGGGGAAAATCGCAATTGAGATTGAGGGGAGATTTGCGGGTCGAATCCCGCAGTTAAGACATGCAATTGCGAATTGCGGCTGCCATCTGGTGAACAGAAAAGAAGCAATTCCGCATACTGGCAAATTACTTTGGTTTTCTTGTTGAAATTCCTTTCCCGGCACACTTAGCAGTAATGAGCCATCATGATCGTCAACGTCCGCACCGCATTTCGACCCAGGCTATAAAGGAGCGTACAAAGCGAGCGATATTAACTGAACTGAAATGAAATTTTAAAAAAGGAAATAAAATAAAATGAAATAAAAGCCGCATCGCACAAAAGATAAAGGCGTATAGCTCTTAATAAGAAACCCTTCACAGAGCTACGGAGCGTTACCTGCCATACGGGATCAGACAATGTTACCTGCCACCTGACTCGGGTGAAAACGCCCCACCTTAACCCCAGCCAGGTAGGCTGGTACTCGATTTACCACCCCGTGGGATGGAAGGCTGAGTTGACCTTTGTGATGATTATATTTTAACAAGATGGTTTACCTGTACGCAGACAGTCACCCATCCAAGTAGTAACCACTTCGTGGTGACCGGAAATCGAACCCACGACCTGGCGATCGTAAGTCTGACACCCAACCGTTAAACCACCGAGCAACAGCTTTCATTTTAGTTCAGCGCATTTCTGTCGCTTTGTACGCGCCTTAATCATGCGCTGCACAACCTGCGTTGCTTTATGAAACTTCAGTATCCATGTATGTTATTATTTTTCTTACGATAAATAATTTTTGGACCACCTTTTAGGCAACTTTATCGTCATTTTTGCAGCTTTGGTCCATACTGATTCACCATTCAGTGATACAAGACTAATATTAGAACGCATAAACGATAGGCCCGATCAGTGTACTGTATATCTGGCGAATGTATTGATGGATCAACACCGATGAAACACTGGTGAGATTTTGGAATCGAAAAGAAACTGACCCTAGAACCGTTTCAACTGACGTCGCAAAGTTACGTTTTAAATTAAGATTTTGTGGGTTAGACTTTCAATTGCAGTGGCCTATTGGTGTGGCATGGCGGCTTGTTTTGGGGGCATTTTTATGACGCTTGGCTATGACTTGTATCATCGGCTTAACGTCCTATGTCTATAGCTTCTAACCATGGTCCAACGATATTCCTTGTTAGCCTGTTCTGCCCGGCTATAATATCCGTTAATGCGCAACCATCGTACGAGGATAACACCAAGATGAGTGCAAACAAGACGAAACAACAGCACTATTAACAATGATGTTTGTGTTTTCCTGCGTTCAGTGGCGTATCTAGTATGAAGCAAATGGGGCATTGCTCTCCCAGAAAGCCAACGGCTCTTTAGGCCTATATGTAATTCGCGCAGATCCGAGGAGATTTTTGGGGGAGGGAGGAGGGGCTAGTTGTTGGGAGAGTTAGTTGTATCCCCGATGGACAGAAAGTGGGAGTACAAAAAAATTTCGCTTGCATATTATTTCTATCGACCCACTTTTGAATTTGCAGTGTCGCCTTTGTTTATTTTTGTCGTTTTTACTTTAAACTGCATTAGATTTGGTCCGTTGATTCGCCGGACAATAAACAAAGTTGTCACCAGATCTCATATTTTAAGGCTGTAATGCATCAAATTCGATTTCAGTAGGGGCTCCGCCCCAGACCCTGCCGGGTAAGCTCACAACCCTCCTGTGAGAAAACGGGAATGGAGAAGGAAGGAGCGGAAGAAGACGGAAGGGAATGGAAGGATGGAGGGAAGAACCCTGGATTTGCATTTGCTCCTCCGCATAAAATAATTTTCTATCTGCGCCACTGCCTGCGTTGCCAGTGACTATCGGCGTGCGAGCCCATGTAGGCCGACCATTGCTGCTTGTCGTACGGCAATATTCTGTTACAGCGCTGCCCCCTGGCAAGTCCGCCGGAACATTTGCACATCAACCGTAACCTGAAAAAGCAAACACCCAAGAAAAGTTAAACTATACTTTCACAAATTATACTATACATGAATGAAAGCAGTAATTTACTAACAATACCGGTATGCTTTTACGGTAAAACAATAGTCTGGTTTCGAGGTGTGCTGTTACGAAAACAATACTACCTAAACTCGGCCCAGTGCCGGCATTATGCGGCCGTCCGCCAATAGTTGTGCAACCCTAATAGGGTGTTTACACGATCCAGCAAACGTCCAGCAAACTTCCAGCAAATGTATTCAAAATACACGTGCTAATGCTGGACGTTTGCTGGATCGTGTAAACACCCTTTAACCCTCGGCCTTCGAACTAAACATTGCTACACCGGTTAGGCCTGCCCTGGGCAACGGTCGCGCCAATTTTTATTAGGGCCATTGATTCTACGCTAGTTTTGCGTTTCGAGCCGTAGGAGCTGGGGCCGGAACTTCTACTTTATAAGTCAGAACCCCCCCCCGCACCCATTTTAAAAGGGCAACGTAACTAAATTGAACTGAACTGACACGGTTTGGTAGGTATAAAGTTGACCGATGTGTAAGGCTACTTAATTGGTTAATTGGCTACTTGACCGCTGGCAGGCAGCAACTGGCTGATGAAGCTGCAGCTCACTTGCTGGTAGGCGTGCTAACGGTTCGGTCGTCAAGAAGAAAGGCGCGCACCGCTCGCGCAGATGATAGCAATTGGTGTGGAGTTTCTATAGGCATCTATAAGCTATCCTATAAATATCTTATAAGAATCCCATGGCCCGTTACCTAGAATAAAAAGAATAAGAAGTAATTAAGAGATAAGGATCTGGAGGCCCCCAAGGACGCCACTCACAGTTTAGTTTAGTTTATGACGAACTGACCACGGGTGAACAGTAATGCATTAGAGTAGGCACCGTCAAACGTGACTAGCGCACGTACGCGCAACCAATGACCAATGGGCTCGCCTTGCTTGCCCATTGGTTAGTTCGTCAAAAACTAAGCTAAACCGTGTCGCTTCAGTTCAGTTCAGTTGCGTCGCTCTTTATGCACCTTTAGATAAGACAGCGGAGTGAATGAATGAACTAGAAACATTGTTAAAATTCTATGGTGTATACCTATAGAGCGTCATCTGCCCCATGCTGACAGTGTAGGGCGTGTAAGTAAGTTGTGATTGGTAGGTGCCTTTCTCGGGCATCTGATGTGATGTACGACTCAAACACTCGTCCGTGATCTGTCTCTCGTATGCGTCGTCGTCCATTCCATAGTACTGGCCTATTGCAATAACCGACATTTAGGATTACAACGCCGTCATGTAATCATTCTGAAACTCATACGACTACATGGAATTTTTTTGTCCTAGGGGCCTATTCACGAAACCGGTCGCACGGAAGTGCGATCGACGTGGCAAACCGTTTACGACATTCCCCTAAGCGTGATCGGTTTCGTGCATAGATGTTAAAAACATTAATTTACAAATTAAAAAACGTTTAAAAACATGTTTTTTCCACTTTTATAAAAACATGTTTTTTTCAATTTTATAAAAAACAGGTAAATAAACATACATAAGAAATTGAACCACATTAAGCACAATAACATGTTAAAACAAAAACCTACCATTTGTGAAGACCGGAATGTACTGAATGTTATTATGTAACCGTGATTATGGCACAGATCGAAAACAGGACTAAATGTAATTTGCCCATGAGAAGTGCATTGTAATTTTGTATGTTTATTTTTAATAAAAACAAAAAAGCGACGTTAAAGATAGAACAAAAACGTTTTTAAAAGTTTACATTAAAAAATAAAAACATTACAAATTTTTTTATAAAAACACTAAAAATTATTTTTAAAAACATCAAAAAACATGTTTTTTAAACTTATATTTAAAAAACATAAAAATGTATTTAACGTCTATCATGGTTTTGTGAATAAAAGGCAACGTACCAAGATCGATTTAAGACTGGCCCACGTGCGACAGCCGTTTAGGCCAACGACATATTTTTGTGAATAAAGCCCCTGGTTGGGTAAACGGATGTGATTTGCTGAGAAGAAATGATTACAAGTTTACAACATTTTAATTTTCGCAATACCAATAATACCACCGAAGCGAGCCTTTAGGAAATGCAAGTCACGGGGCTCCCCTCGCGCTGTAGAAATATTAAATCTGCTTTACTCAAAGTGGGCTTTATGGAGCCCTAAAATTAAGGGTTAAATATTATCCTCATGGCCTGTCTAAACTCACTGTTGACGTCGAATCGCTGTTCTTGTCTATTCATCAAGTCATCGATGCAGCGCTGGTCTTTCGGTAGTATCGCCCTTGTCTTGGCTTGCACTGCGACGCCATGGAGGGATGGCCAGGCTGAGTTGAACTGGATGGTTGTTAGTATCGCCCTCGTCTTAGCCGGATAAAACCAGTAAGTGGCAAAAATGACGTCGATACTGCTACCGTTAGGCCCAGCTTCCACCAGCGACGGCGCCAACGTTCCTGCAAATTATCATTTAGTATTAGGCGGAATCGCTCTTGCAGCGCAAACGATTCCGCCTATTCCTACACAGTCTCCGTAGCGTGGTTTGCCTGTCTGTCTGTCTGTCGTTTGTCACATTCGCGCAACCCCGACTAAATTCGTTCGACGGGTCTAGACGCCATTGTGGCAGGTGCCCTTGCGGTATCCAATAACACATTGCGCTAAATGGAACGGCTGTCCTCCAAGGGAAGAGAAAAGTTGAGGTGAACACCCCGCCGAGACATGCAGTTACTTCCGACTTACAAAAATGGCTTATGATTCACCAGGTGGCAACACTGATCGGCGATCCGTTTTGCTCAAAATTACCGTGGTCCTTGTTGCAGTTGCTATTTATACTAGGCCTATCGATGTCGCAGTTTGGTCACGTCGTTAAACTGAGTGTACCCAGCAAGATATCCCACACATAGCATTGTACGTATGGGCGGGTATCGGAAAAGAAAAAGCTATAACAGGCTAAGAAAAAAGATGGATCAAAACGAGCAAAAACAGCGGTGTCATCATGGGTTAGAAATACTGTAGCGAAGTTAGTTGCAGTTTTTCAACAAACAACTGCAAATTTCAAACAGTCAAAAAATGAACGTTAAAAATTTTAATTCTGTCCACAAATCCCCTCAAATGGAAACCGTTTTAGCTTCAGATATTTTTGGACGAAAATATCCAGACAAGAAGCAATTTTTTATACAACCTAAAATTTAAAAAAAAATTGCCTCCTGCCTGACCTTTCCCTTTGCCACGAGGCCACCGATTAGAGAAGGCTGTAAAGAAAGGTATCCAGACGAATGAGAATATGGTACTGCAAGGAAAAGCTGCTGATAATGCCCAATAAAAAACGAGCGTATTCTTATCGACCTACTGACTGCCTCCATTGCGTCAAAATGCAGCTTTTATAATAATTAATTTTTACCGTCATTTATAGCTAAGAAAGTCTAAATACGTAATCCGTTATTTTATCGGCAACGGTTCAAATTTCGTACGTAAAAGTTTTAAATTACCGTCGTCGTGTTTACCACTCAGCGTTTATTAAGAAACAATAGCCCTTAATTTGAAAACAAATAAACACGTGAGAAAACGTTTGGAAAATCAAAGCACGTCTGTTACGATTTACTCAAATTATGCAACCTACAACTTTGTATTTTACCGGTCGAGATTAGTCTCTGAAGTCCTCCTGTGTCATGAGGTCCAACGTGTCTTCTTGTGCGTTTCACGCTGCCGCTAGGACGAATGTTTTTAGTGATGCGCCGAGATCTAAGTTTATCGGTATCGTAATATTCTGTCTCGGGCCAGTATCGATGTCGTGAAAACGTGAAGTCAGCATCCTCATTATTGTCAGCGTATGAATCGTCCTCGTCGAAAGACCGTGGTGTAAACGCCTTGTCTTCATCCTATACCGGGTGAGCAATCTAAAGGAGTGTACAAAGCGACAGAACTGAATTAAACAGAACTAAAATATCATTACAGTTCAAATACTACAAATTTGGGCAAAGCCCAACGTGAGTCCGCCCGGCGCCCTAAGTCCGATTGGGGAAAATATAGTGTGGGGGGTGAAATTCCCCCGGTAGCAGTCACATGGCCCGCACACAAATGCATTAGCATACGCAAAACGCGCACTATTGACTTAGGGTGGGTAAACATTAGCCGCGTAATCTCTGGTGTTATTAAACCAAACTTCACCAAATTTATTTATTCAACGCGCGATTAATAGTACTTAATAATGCTTTTTACCGCTTGTCGATATCTCTATTCGTTCCAGAGATATTTGCGGCCAAACTCGAAAGTTGTCGTAAAACGTACTAAATTTTGGACGTTTTTGTCCCCCCCCCCAAAAAAAAAAAATTTTAAGGGGGCGATGACCCCAAAAGTTGCACCCACGTTATCACCCCCATCTAGCAGCATGTCACGTGGCAAAGTCTCATGAAGCTACTCCTCTTGGCTCCAAAGTTCTCGCGGCTAATACGCTACATTTTGAGCCAATTTTTGACCTTCCCCCTGTGAAAAAAAATTGGAAAGGGAGCCCCCGTCCCCGATGGAAAATGCGCTAGTAAGATTTGGTCATTTTCTAAAGCCTGTAAAAATTTGGGGGCGCAGCACCCCCTATGGGCCGAAATATGGCCTTCCGAAAAATTTGATTTAAGTGGGTAAACATTAGCCGCGTAATCTCTGGTGTTAGTGGACTAAAATTCACACAATTTCTTTTGTTCAACGCTTAATTAACTGTCTTTGATAACGCCGTTTACCGCTTGTCAATATCTCTATCCAGTCCAGAGATATTTGCGGTTAAACTCGAAAGTTGTTGTAAAACGTACTACCGGTAAATTTGGCACGTTTTTTTGCACTCCCAAATTTTAAGGGGGCAGTGCCCCCTAAAAGTTGTACTCGCGTTATCACCCCCATCTAACAGCACGTCATGTGGCAGTTGGCTCCAAAGTTCTCGTGGCTACATTTTAAGCCAATTTTTGACTCCCCTTTAAAAAAAGTTGTAAAAGAGGCACCCATCACCGGTGGGGTCCGCTAGTAAGACGGTCATTCTCTAGCTGGTGTAAAAATTTGGGGCGCAGCACCCCCTAGGGGCCGAAATATGGTCTTCCAAAAAATGCGCTTTAGGTGGGTACGATTTCACATCGAGATTTCCAAGGTTACTGGACCAAACTTCACCGGACTTGTTTCGCCTAACGTAAGAGGAATCGCGGTAGATAAAATATTTATCCGATTTTGAATATCTTCATCCGTTTCGGAGATATTCGCCGCCGAACTTTAAAGTCGTCCGAAATCTGGCCAAATTTTGCATGTTTTTGCCCCTGACATTTTTGGGGGTGTGCCCCCCAAATGTTGGACCGGCGTTATAAAACTGGGCTTAGTACTGACCACCGTGCAAAATTTCACGCCGGTCAGCCCACGTATCTTGGAGATCTCGCGTTGAAAATAAAACATTTGGGGTAAAACTTAAGTCCTCCCGAAAACTATCGTTTCCGGGCGGACTAATCAGTTCAGTTTAGTTCAGTTTACTTTTTTCGCTCTGTACGCGCCTTCAGCAAATATACAGCCGTGCATGAAATAAGCAAATGTGGCAATTAGTTACAGACCCACGAGATCTCAACATCTTATCGTGCACTGAAAAAAGATTGCCGAAATGCTGACCATCGATTTTTTCCGTTTAAAGCTCGCAACGGCTAAGGCCGATTAAGCCTGCTTATAAAAAGACGTCCAAAAATCTGAATATGGTAAATAAGACACAATAAAGTTGGATTTCCATGCCTAAAGAGTTTTACAGATCTGACGCGTGTTAATTTCCCACTGTGCTCTGTCCGCATGTCATGGCTTACGTGAAACGAAACAAAAACGAGAAAAAACGTCGTTTTGTTTCAGGCGCCATCTCATGCTAAACAGCCTAGAACAAATTCAAATTTATTCGGAGTTATTTCAGTGTTTTATTTTTGCTTTATCTTTTCACATTCGAAGACAGCCAATAACATTTATTTCAAGGTTTGAAACAGGCTATAGCCGAGTGTACCGCGTGATGGCTGTGGGCGTGGCCTTTGACGTATTCGACCCATCGTCTGAAGTCGGCCATGCGTTCTGGGTGTTCTCGCAAAAACCTCTCTGCCTCCTGAGTTGTATCAACAGTCGACGCATGCTCCACCGCCTTGCGCGATTCTGAGCAAATAACAGCCAGTAAGTAAATAAGTATGAAAGTAGGAAAGTAAGTGACATAGCACGTTAACTGTAAATACCTCCAGACACGCTCGGTGTGTTAGTAGAAAAAAAGTACTAGAATGGAGTTGGCGTTTGATAAGCATAGTGTGCTGTTTAAAATGACTTGTTTACTTATTTACTTACTTAATCAGTTTATTGAACCTCTCTATATTTATCGGTCATTTTGAAGGCTTGCATTTCCAGTCGACTAGAAGACTACTTGCCAAATTTGTTTATTTTTATATATTTGCCCATTTATCGATATCTGCCTATTTGCAAATTTAGGCATGCGTGTGAGTCTACAGATATTTCCAAAGGCCAGATCGTCTTTTGGAGATAGGCTTCCGCAAAAATTACAAAGCAAATTTATGAGAAAAAAGAGAGAGGCAAAGGCTTGCCTAGTTTTCAGGCGCTTAAGTGGCGTGAAAGAAATACGAGTTTGCGTTAAAAATAAAATAGCGTAAACTTGTTTGTGCCCAATTTAATGCCGATATACAATTATTTATCTAAAGTTACAAGCCTTAAAACAAATTGGTTTCGTTTTTAGCAATTGCTTTTCGTTCCGCAAGTCTGTTGTCTACTAAGCCTAACTTAACTGTCATATTATAACCGTAATGCAGAATATTTTTGATGAGATCAAGATTTGATTCACATTAAATCGCAGTGCCATAAAAAAGAAATTTAATCCATTCGGCAAGAAAAAAAGAGGATCACGTTTTACTCAGCTTTTACAAACGTTTTTGGTCATTTCTTGACAAAAACGCTCATATAACGCTTTTAATGAGTTTTAGCGCTTGCTACACAACAAAGAAAGATTATTGGTTAAACGAACGAATGCGTAGCTTAGACGGACAAAACAGTCAGACGCGAGCCTGATTGACTAACAGACCGGAGTTGTAGACGACCACACCGGGAACGCTGACGTCACGGCTTAGTGCGTACATTCGGCTCAGACCCTCGGTCTTAAAGCGAAGTCGACAGAAGTCCGACCTGCTCTGTTCGTGCACGTTCGTTCCTGTAGACAAAGAAATTTATTCGACAGCCGCAATTAACTGATGCTTGATCAAGTAACAGTACGACGATTTAAATACGGATGGTTTAGTAAAGTAACGGTAGAATGTCGGATTTACGATAGAGATGTCGCGGGTTCGACTCCCAGTCGGTCGCTGCTACTTGGATGGGTGACTCTCTGCGGAAACGTAGCCCAAACGATCTCGGTATATAACCAACGCCAAGGTCAACTCGGCCTTTCATTTTCCAGTTACAGGCTTTTCTGGCTGGGGTTAGAACGGGGCGCGTTTATCTCTCTAGGGTGACAGATGACACCGTGTGATCCCATACGGCAGGTGACGCTCCATAGCTCTGCAACAAATTTTCCATAAAGAGCTGTACACGGCTTATAACCTTTAACTTTTAACGAAAAAATACAGGCTTAATCTTTTGACTGTTTAACTTAAAAGTGCGCACGTCGGTTACTCTTGTCTTTCAGAATGTTTACATCAATTAAAATTTTCTACACACCTTAGTTTTCGAGCTAAAAGCCTGTGCGGAACGGACAGACAGACAGACGGACAGACAGGTTGTCGAGCAAAATTTTTAATGCGGCGATTTTGCGGCTTATATCAATAATTTTCGACATTTTATGTGACAAAGTCGTCATAGCGAACTTTTCGTCAACCCTCCACAGATGCCTTTGTACAACAAAACAGCTAAAATCACAGAGTGTAACGTACTAACGTTTACATTTCAAACAAGATAACGCAGAACAAAATACTGGAGACTGATGATTGTAAAGACTTCTAATACAAAATAATATAAACTACGGCAACGTGTAGATTATACTAAACTTTGACAAAGTCGTATTTTCCTCCTTGTCCTTCGTGTCCGACACAATCCGCGTTCCAATGTAAGAAGATATCATGACCAATTGTCCCTGTGTCTCAAGCCTGGCGCGTTCTGTATCGGCGGCTCTGCTTTTTTAATACGTAGTCGAAACCAGTAGTCAAAAAAGTTTAATGTTCCAATGTTGAATAAAGATATCATGACCCAATCGCCTACCTAAGCACTGGCTGGCAGTGAAAACAGTTAACATACCGGTAGCCAACCAGATGCAGTTACGACTCGGTATTAGGCCTACATCAAAACCAGAATAGCCAGACGTCTGATATTCTACACTGATACTAAAAAGATATCATGACCACGGCCTTCGACACTGATTGTGAGTGGAGAGGTCTGTGCGCCCACTGAGCTGCGGATGTAAGGAAGTAACAACGCTGTACCGTCGCGACCGTCAATGACAGTTGTCTATAATTCACATGACAGCAGTTTGTTTATATCAGATTGCGATTGGCAAACATTGTTAAATTACTAATACCCCGTTTACACGATGAAGCAAACATGAGGCAAACTTAGAGCACACGTCGTGCACGTGTATATCGAATACGTTTGTTTCATGTATGCTTCATCGTATAAACGGAGTATAACTGACGATCGCGTTGCAAATTGCGGCCAAACTGCCTTAGATACCTACGTGGTTACTATTAAGAACCTATAGCAACTTATCAACGCCATATCTAAGAATACCACCGTAAGCACAGTACGTTACGGACAGACGACAGACGGACAACAGGTCGTACCATAAGCGCAACCTTTAGTACGGTCGGCTAAAAATAAACAGATCACGGGTTCCGAGAGACAGAGCAGCATGCAGTAAGTAAGTAAGGTACTAACTTAGGAAACTTATAAAGCGCGATAACACTTAAGGCGCGTACAGGACGACGTAACGGAACTGCGCTAAACTGACATGGTTTAGTTTTTGACGAACCGACCAATGGGCAAGCAGTAATACATTACAGTAGGCACCGACTAACGGCGTCCGTGGCGTACGCGTCAACCAATGATCAATAAGCTCGTCCTGCGTGCCCATTGGTCAGCTCGTCAAAAACTAAACCTGTAAACCGTGCCAGTTCAGTTCAGTTACGTCACTCTGTATGCGCCTTTAGACACAGTACATGTATGCCTCGTTCTCGACACTCAAATAGAAATGTTAAACTTGCGTAGGCTGCGTACGATAGAATGGTAGTAGACGGGAAAGCCGGGACCGTATTGCCAGTGTACAATGAAATCAGGCACGTCGTCGTCGTTGTAATAACCTGGTGCCGGAGTACTAAACACATACATAAATTGCTAACAATTAGTTAAATATTTTCCACGGCTATTTAGGCCGTCCGGAACGGTAGGCTAGTTCCTGTAAGGCCTTATGTGTTAACCTAGTTTTATGTTAACTGTTCGTTTTTATTAGAACCAACCAAAGCCAAGAACAACACATTCAGTTTAAAGAAAAAAAATGGAATTTTGAGCACTCATAATCTTTTCTGTCGGCAATTCGCATTATTGTCTGTCAAAATTCTGTCTGTGGGAATATTGCAACTTCTTGCCCGATACTTTTTAAGCTACGACGCACGACAAACAATTATTAAATAGGGTGTTTACACGATCGAGCAAACATCGAGCAGCTAGTTTGACATTTGTGGTAATTAGCATTCTAATTAGAAGGGCGGGCGGGTTGTAATTGGAAGGCCTATATAACACGTGATCAGCTGCGGGCTAAGAGCCTAAACCTATGCCTACATTTGAGCCAGGGGCGGGGTTCCAATAGGCCTGCTTGAACCAGCTCGATGTTTGCTCGATCGTGTAAACACCCTATAACACTCACGCGTAGGTTTCAGAGGACGGATAGGTGAAGTTCCAGAGTACGTCGTAGGTCTGTCCATCGAGAGCGATGACTGAGGAGTTGTAAGTCGCAAACACGATGTCAACGACGTCGTCTCCAGTTAGATCCAATAGGACGGGCGGAGTCATTATGCCTTTGTGCGTGCTGCGATAGACCGCTTTCGCCTGCGCACATCGTCAACAGTAGAGGCCTACAGAAACGCTCACCATGCTTTCGCAATGTACAGAGTAGACCAAAAATGGCACCGTTTATTATACGCCTTATAACTTCACCAAATATTACTCGATTTTCAAAATCTTTTTACCACCAAAATCAGGAAACAATTTACAATAAAACAATCACTATAGATCCCGCCACATCTCAAGTGTGTCGCTACACTACATTGTGAAATGTCAGACGACGCACTCAAGCCGACGACGCCACTGACCAGTTGCGTGATCAACGTTGATCGAGCCTGGCATGTGGACCCCAAATAACCCGGACTTGAATCCAGTCGATTATGCTGATCGGGATTCCCTTCAACAGAGAGCCTATCAATGTTGACGATTTACGACAGTCAACCAGCTAAAAAAGCCATTGTCACAAAGTAGGGCAAACTGTCGCAGCGTTTGATTAATCGCGCCATCGGTCTGTGGCGTCGCAGGCTTGAGCGAGTCATCCAGCAGCAAGGCGATGTGAAAACTGAGATGTGATTTTTAGACAATAACTGAGACAAAAAAACATGTTGTGTCCGTTGCTAATTTCTTAAAATGTGTTGTTACAGAAATCGTCTTGTTTTTAACTGTTATTCTTAAGACACTGACATTTCACAAGCGACACACTTTAGGTGTGGTGAAATCTATAGTGATAGTTTTATTCCAAATTGTTTCCTAATTCTGACGGTAAAAAAATTGAGAATCGGTTAATATTAGGTAAAGTTATAAAACGTACAAAAATAATGTCATTTTTGGCCCACCCTGTAGTCTGCAAAATACGTGGTATAGCCGTCGTAAGTTGTCCGTCAGTCTGTTACGTAATTAACATCTTCAATTTGCAAACTGTGGTCAGCCGCAGACTCCGCAGGGTGTCAACCTACGGAAGCCGTGATTATGGACATGCTGGTCCATTTACTTGGAACGCTCTTCCGAACATTTTTAAACGCAGCATACATTCTTAGCGCATTAGGGGGTTAATCTTAACGTTATGCACTAAACAAATTCATTTTTAATTACTTATTTACTAGCTTACTTATTTATTTACTTATTGTGGCTATATACAGGGCGAACCAAAAAGTAAACCTCATGCGTTTATCTATAGATCTTCGCCAAAAATATTTATTGATTACCAAATTTTTTACAGGCATATTCTGTGTAACTAACCGCTTGCTAAATATCTTGCCGTACCTTACGAATTATGAAATGTATAGCGAATACACATATGTGGACAAACGTTAGAAGCGTAGGCCTACTTTTTGGTCCGCTATGTAGGCTGGGTTAGTTCGGCTGAAATTGCTTTAAAATCAGATATAACTTAGCGTTTTCGCTTCTCGGCGCTGAAACATCGGTGACCCGACTTTATGAAAATTTAAAGATTAAAATTGTACTAATCGTCGAAATATTTTAACGATTTATTGCGCGATTAATCGTTATTATGAGCAGATTTATTAAAAATATTAATGAAAACAATTAAGTCGAACCTGACTCATATGTCCGGAGTAAAGCTGTGTGATCGGCAATGCCCATAGAGCGCCGTGATATGTCTCACCGCCCGTACCAAACAGTACGACGTCGGTGCCGTCCTGCTGTCTATAGACCACCGGCGAGTAATAGCTCTCAGCCGAGTCAGGTGCCCGCAGACTCCTCAATACTGACCCGTCTCTACCGCTCACCAACAGCAGGCTGGCCGCCAGACGGCTAGCACTGCCTGCAAACAGAATTTAACAGATTTAACACGCGAAATCCAGGGATTTCTTAATAAATTAATAACCAAAGCAGTTGTCTTGGTTTCGTGACCTAATTCTGACACTGCTATGCGCTTTTAAACTCGTATATTCACAGTACGGTACCGGATGCATTGTGCACGTGCTTGCGCTCTGACAAGTCACGGTAATAAACGAATATGAATAAATTAATCAATGGAATGGCTTCCTGGGTGTTAAAACTGCCCGTAATCTAACTCCACTCAAGTAAAGCAAGACGACCGAAACGTGACTCGAATCCGCGTACAACGCCCAGTCTCAGGCGGACGGAACATAGGGTCATGAAATTACTTAGGTTTCAACACGGTCTACTCTGTCTTTATGCCTTGTTACACTCGCATAAAAATAGCAGACCACTCAGGTCGTTGCATTTTTCTGACATATTGCAAATTTTCGACACAACAAAAAAATTACGGCTGCTGAAAATTCAAATTCGGTCCCTATATTTTCGCAAAATGGGGTTTTAGCCCTGAATTTTTCATTTTTGGACAAAAATTCTTCGACAATAAAAAGATTTTCCGACGGCTTTTCGACAGCACAAAACTTAGGGAGAAGGCATGTGCTTTTTCTCTCCCCCAGCCACGACAATATAATATTGGTGTTACATTTAAACGTTCACAGTCTTTTTTGGTGCAGCACGACATCCTCTGGCCGGTTACCGAATTCAGAAAGCCGTAGTCCTATTTCAAATCGGATAGGCTAATAGCTGCAAAACTGCGAAACGTTACGTTAGAGTTTTTTACACATTAATGTGAGAAAATGTACACGGGGTTCCCACATCTTTACTAAACATGTCCTGATCTAAGCTGATTTAAATCCGGTCCTGGACCGCTGTTACACTGGGACGTCGAGTGCCACAGAGGGGGCCCGGGAGAAACATTGTTGCGGGGTGGAGAGAAAATTTTTAAATTTTGTTTTTGGACTGGCGCATTCTGGTGTACTTCATATTTCTGAGCCACAACGGAGCCGCCCCAAACGGCGCGGAGCCCGTAGAGAATTTTTTCCCTTTTCATCTGTCAAGGGGCCTGCTGTTATAATGTAGCGACGACGTGATCTGACCTGGCTGGGCGAATGGATCTCCGCCGTGGATGTTGACGATGTCTGGAACGCCGTCGCCGTCGACGTCGTCGACAAACTGGCCAGTGTACAGGTTCATCACATTCATCACTACACCACCATCATCACTTTATCGTCGTCATCATCATCATCAGGAGCAGCAGCAGCTGCTGCTGCAGCAACAGTATTATTATTCAGGTTCATCACGTCTACTTCATCATCAGCAATGCTGTCGTCCTTATAGGTCCACAACAGTTCACCTGTCTTACCGTTAACCGCTTCGAACGTCTGCGTGCATCCAGACACAGGAGGCAATAATTATTTCAATTATTATGCCATAAACGCTGTCCAACGCAGCGACATGAGTACTGGCCTGACGCATAGATTACAACATAGGCCTACATGCACGTGTGATCTGTCAATATTCAGAAACTGACAAACTGGGGTAACGGCCTGATTCGATCTAAAGGAGAGTGAGGTCATTATGCAGTATCCATACTTGCAACGAGCGTTTTTGAAAATGATAAAATGATAATAACGTCCGACATGTCGACTTAAATCGGAGGTGATCAGTCCAGCAATATTGTAATACAGTAAAAACATTTAAGTTTGTTTATTGGGAGCGCAGGCGCATCATAAATCCCATCTTACTTGATTGATCAATTAATATTTAGCAAGGTTAATAATGTTTTTGTTAGGTTTTGCTTTTGGGGGTTGAAGCCGTTGTTACAAAAAAAAACAAATTGATAAATTCTGGAATTTTTGGTTAACTTTGAGTTATTAAATACTGTCCACAAGAAGTAAATATTCAAACATAATTATGCAAAATATCGGGTTCAAAGCTTTAAAATCTGAACCGTAATGAACCCTTTATTAACCAAGAAGCTAAAATTGAATTAAGTTTGGGATGGGGTTCTGGCTAGCTAGCTCTAGTTAGCGAAATGAGCCAGCTCGATGTTTGCTCGATGTTTGCTCGATGTTTGCTTGACCGTATAAACAGGATACAATGTTTAGTGATAACCACTTCACACCAACAACTCAACGCAACTCAACTGTTGAGTTGAGCTGAGTTGAATCGGGTTCGTAGGTGTGAATGGACCATGACGTACGCCGACTCTGCCAGCGATGATGCAGTCGTGGACGCGGTCGACGTTCAAGTCGCGGTTGCAGTTGACGGCGAACACTTCGTGTGCCGAGTAGTGGCGCCACAACTCGATTCCAGTACGACCGTCGACCGCCAACAGACCACCCAGACTATACTAGACCACCCACGAGCTACAGGCTCGACTCAGTGGATAAAAGACACAACAATGGACAACTCAGAAGATGTTCTCATAACAGTGGACAGGTTGATTGACAATGTACGTTGTGGTGTAGATCACAAAGCACCCAAACAATAAGGACAAGCAAGACGAAAATTGACCTAAACAAGACTGGACCACCCAAGAAGTTATAGCTACCAAGTGGGCACGTTGATTTTTAAGGCAGGTTGAGTTGGCGCTGTAATGTATAGCCACTGAGACAAAACTGGACCACCCAGAAAAAAACTGTTACAACAGTAGACAACTCTGCTGACCAGATACATGTATATAAGTGTAGTGTGAGACACAGACCACCCAGACAGGGCCGGACGCCGGCAAAGTAAATATCGCACACCACCTCCGGAACGTTGTAACCTTCTGCACCTAAATGCCGCATCGAGCAACGGTTTCCATAGCAATAATGTTTGCTGAGCCACGTTTGTTTTATCTATTACTGCCTGCGGAAACAACCGCAGTATTATTTTCGGCAGTGTCGCTATTATAGGGTGTTTACACGATCGAGCAAACATCGAGCTGGCTCAAGCAGGCCTATTGGAATCCCGCTCCTGGTTCAAAAATAGGCCTAGACTTAGCCTTTTAGCCCACAGCTGATCGCGTGTTATATAGACCTTCTAATTAGCATGCTAATTACCACAGAACGTCGAGCTAGCTCTCGAAGTTTGCTCGATCGTGTAAACACTGCAAGTTTTTGTCTGTCCAATGCTATGCATAGCATTGGACAGAGTATAAAATCACCTGAGCGTGCGTGCGTGCGTTCGTCCGTCCGTCCTACTTTTCTTAAACTATCTTCCATTACAGCCAATGGAGAGTTCAAAGCGGTATAACTCGGTCCTCGTAAGAGATAATTGCGCGCTGTTTGCACCTACCCCCGATTTTTGGCCCAGGCTATCCGATGGTGTCACCTAAATTTTCCCCTGCCGACCCCCGTTGTCATGGCAACGAATTTTGGAACAAAATTGATTATAACTCGGCTCCCGTGAAAGACAATTGCGCGCTGTTTGCACCTACCCCTTTTCTCGGGCTAGGGCTTTCCGACGGTGTCATTTAAATTTCTCCCCTGCCGATCCCCGTTGCCATGGCAACGAATTTTGGGACAAAATTGACTATAACTCGGCGCCCGTGAAAGATAATTGCGCGCTGTTTGCATCTACCCGCCTATTTTCTGGCCCGGGCTATCGATGGTGTCATTTAAATTTGTCCTATGACGACCCCTGTTGCCATGGCAACTAACCGTTCTTATTCAAAGACAAAATTGGCTGCAGCAGACATTGTTACATCACACATAATTTTTTCCTTGCACCAACTTTCTTTACCTGCCCGGAGGTATTCTGAACACAGTAAATAAATTTATTGTTATAAAATCAAATACCCAAAATTTAGACAAAATTCGACTAAAACAGCAAAAATCAGAGCAAAAAACTTCAACAGTTTACAAAGCTCTGTAAAGGCGATATGAGGGCAAATCTGAAATTCAACACGCGATGATATCGCCTGAAAAACATTTTTGCTGTTTTCGAGTTTTGACTCATATCGCTCTTACACAGCTTTGTAAACTGTTGAAATTTTTTGCTGTGATCAAGATTATAGGCCAAGGGTCAAAGTTCACATATTTTTTTGCGTTTTTGCTTGCATAATACTGCTGGTGCCCGTTGATGTATAAACATGTAGGTTACCTTGACAACCTTTAGAAGCCTATTTAATATCAAGGTCACAGGTCAAAAGTCAAGGTCACAAGTTTGTGTGCGTTTTGTCTGCATGATGCTCGCGGGCATGTACTTAGTAAGTAAGTAAGAGAAAATGTGAATTTATATAGCGCATATCGTTAAATCAGCTTCTAATGCGCTCAGCAGGAGTTTCACTTGTCTTGTTCAAAGGGGAAAAATAAAGTAGCCAGTCGCTAACCTATAGCGTAAGCCTGCAGTGTCTTCTGACCTGTGGCGAAACCGAGAAGAACGTCGAGAACTCCGTCGGCGTTGACATCCAGCAGGCGCAGTGCCGACTCAGTCATCAGCTTAGCGAAACCACTCACCCAAACATCTTCCACAGACAGCTGGCCGCACCCCCCGCCAGCATCCCCACCCGGAAGCGGAAGTGGCGTCGAGATTGTCGTCACGTGATCAGGATGTGACGTCATCGACGACGAAATTGAAGCGACCAGCGCCGTAATCACGGCTAGCGTTAGCGTCATCGTGGTCCAGACGACGGTGCACCGGACTGCACTGCGCTGGCGCCACCAGTTTGACCTTGACGACGGCCTTGACCTTGAAGATCGATTTGACTTTGTCTCTGATTTTGTTAACTAATGACGACAAATCGGCTTTCACAAAGCGACTTTATCATTAATTCACAAAAACCTATCAACGTGGCCTTCAGTAACAAATGGTTATAAACTGATGTAAACGACCAGTTTGACCTTAACATTGGCCTTGACAGTCGGCGATGGCGTCTCACGAGCGGTCGTAACAGGTTCTCGACGTCGCTTGTTGACATCCACGTGTCGACGTCTTCCATTCCATCTTCGTCTTCTGTCTCTCCGTGGCCTGCAAGCGATGACTTGTCCGGATCAGTTGACGACTCGTTGAACGCTGATCTACTGTGCCGCAGAGTGTGCTAGATAGAATGCATCCTCCAAGGGCAAGGGTGATCCACCAGGATTTGCAGTGTCTTGTTGTCTTGTCTAAATACGATGACACGCTCAAAAAATCTACCGAAATTTGCAGTGACCTGGTGGTTTGTCTAGATTAGAGGATGTACTCAAAGCAGCTGATCTACTGTGTCGGAAATGTCATGGTCGTTCAGACGCCTGGTTCAAGAGTGATTTACTGTGCCGCGAAGTGTTCTGGACCCATGGTGGATTGTCTGGATAAGAGGTCGCGTCCAAGGCTGATCTACTATGCCGTGAAGTGGTGCTTTGCTGTCTTTCTTTGGATAAAACGCTTTGTTTATGGACTAAATGTGCTGGCTGTCTGTTTGCATCAGATGTCTCGACGGTCAAGGGTGATCTACTGTGTCGAGAAGTGGACGCGTTCGTAGAGCCAGGAGCTCCCAACACTCGTACTTCAATCTCTGCCATCTCGACAGTCTGCTGCATCACGATGCATATCACAAGCGTAACATAAATGCAGAGTCAGTTCCAAGCCGTAAAGCCCACAGGGCGACGCTGGTCTCCGTTTTCTCAGCCCTCAGCCTGACTCCAGTTTACACTGCAAGACCGCGGATACAGGATTATTGCATCACGCGGTGTGCCTGTTTAATTCCTTGCTTTCTCCGCTAAACCGACTGCTTCTATTACGGGGGAGTGGCCATACTAAGTTTAGGCTAACTATATATGGTTTACTATAAGTGGTTTATTGAAATTTGAAACCACCGTTCTATCTCACATGGTTGCTGAGTTATTGCGTGCCAAATCTTAAGCCACGCCCAGCTGCCATGAAAAATGCCGTGATAACAAGGGTAAAAAGGCAAATAAAAAAGTAAAAGTATTTTTGGAGTTTGCACTATATTTTAAGTTTATGTGTGATAAAATAAGATTATTAAAGTGCATTGAAAATTACTGTAAATCGGTAATTTTCACAGTTACGAAAACTACAGAAAAAATATGCAAACGGTTTACCAGTAAAATGGTTTAGTGAGGGACAGATAAAATGTTCCAGCAAGTAATCAGATCAAACTGCGTTCTTTTTAGCAAAATAGTAGGGGGGCGTTCGCTTTCTGGAAAAGATGGAAGGACTGCGTGTTCTTATCCCCAATGGACCTCTGATGGCCCTCATCGGAAGCTGTTTTCGCTGTCAAAAGAACTCGCAGTTCGCGAAGGCGCTCTTGACTGCTTCATTTGTTGTTTTATCGGTGCCGATATTAGGCAATTGCATCTCCTAATGACCACTTCCACTATGCCTATACACTGTGTAGTATAACTATTAGCGACCCTTTATTTGCTTCGTTATTTTCGGTCGAATTTCGCTTATAACAGTGCATAAAATTGTCCAGCTTGATTATTATAGTATCGTGATACCGTGTGAAGGTTTTATATCTGTTTTCTTTCATTCATTTGACGGTTTTTCCTTAAAATATGCGGCCGGCGCGTTTTATGTTATGTAGCCTTCTACGGTTCAGTTGTTACAGCCGCATCGCATACGCTAATATCTCCAAGTATTGTGCAACTGCATCAAACTAAACAAAACATCAGGCCAAGAATTTTGCTAAAAGTTGTTGGAGCCGAGTGTCGGCATAATATGAGGCCATCCGTACAGTTAACGAGCGTTTCGCGCATTAAGAGTAAATTTGGTCATTGCAGAGGCGTTATAGGCTGAGTTTGCACTTGCAGTCGGCGCCTTAATCGCCCGGCGCCTGGGCCGCCACATGCAAATAAGCGTGTAAGCCTATGCAGATATGCAACAATTTATTTAGGTTTTTGACATCGAATAACCTTGACTTCTGACCATTTAAAACTGAAAATCGCCATACTGGTTAATACTGTTTCAAGGAACATTCGTACCAATTCTGTTTCATCTAAGTTTTTTTTGTTTTTGAGTTAGAAGCGCATAAGAAACAGACGGACACGCAGAATGCGTAACGCGGCTAAAAAGACGGCCGGATAATAATAGTACAACAGAACGGTTTATTCTTACCTTGCGATATCAGAAATGAGACTTTTATTCACCAAAGCGGTGCCACGTTCTGCCGAAACGACTGCCAGCACCGCTGATCGAAACTATTATCTGGAGACCGATTACTTTTTGATATGCGTCGCCTCACTAATTCTGCAACATCAGCAGCAGCAGCAGCAGCAAACATGGGCCTACTGATTGACCTACCCTTTAGAGAGGCGCGTTTGGTTTCATTAGCTAAACGTTTAGTTGGTGTATTTACACAATAAACTTGTATTTTTGCGCAAATAATCGCCAAAGTTGGTTGCTTAGGCAGAAAATTATTCGAGTATGAAATAAACTATTATAACGACTTACGGTACTTCGTGCATTTTAGTGAATACTGGCAATACGGCATAAAAATGTAAAAAAGTTTGTTAAAAATTTTAGAACAAATTCACACAGCGCAATTTATACTTGGGTTTCTGTACAAAATTTTTTATCATAGCTTGCTTATTTGTTTTTACATCATTTGCTTTCAAAAAAACGAGTAAATTAAATCACACCGGTCAGATGATAACCAATTAGCGTTTGTATTGCTATAATCAGATAAAATACCTTACGTTCAAAAATTAACACGAAAAAGACAGATGCATACCACACAAGTAGGCCTATTATTAACCGGTAACATTAATTGGGCTTAATTGCGCTACTGTAACCAAACTTTCGTGTGCGTTGAAATAATTCATTTCATTACAGAAAATAAATTGTCCGGCACAAGTAAAAATCGCACGCTTTTGTGCGTAATTTCCAAACGGCAATTCTGCGTTGAAAAATGAAATATGCCCAACGCCGCGGTGATGTTTCCGACATGACTTCTCGAGGGACCGGCAATAAACGAGATGACTCTTCTATTGCAGCTTCTGCTGCTGTTGACTTCTGATGATATATGATGATGATGGAGGGGGCGTGGTGCTAAAAATGGAGAATATCTGGAAATTGGGACTCAGTGACGTAATTCAACATAGTGCCTATTTGTTTTGCATGTTTTGCGTTTTTGTTTTAAAAATGTAGCCCACTTTGTACAATAGAAATACAGGATATTTCTACGTGCATTGAAAATAATAGTTGTTAGTCCGCCGGAAAGCGATCGCTTTCGGAGCAGGCCTATGTTTTGCTGGCATTTTTTTTCTCGCGCAAACTCCGAGCTCCGTCTCCGATCGCCGCGAAATTTTGCACGGTGCGCGGAAGTGTGTTCCATTTTATAATCACGGTTCAAAATTTCAGGGGTCCCTTTCAGAAAAATTTTAGGGGCAAAAACATACAAAATTCGGACGACTTTAATCTTCGACGGCAAATATCTCTGGAACGAATAAAGATATTCAAAATTGGACAAGTACATTTTCTACTGCGATTCCTCCCGCGTTAGGCGAAAAAATTGATAAACTTTGGTCCATTAATCACGGAGATCTAGTGCTGAAATCGTACCCACCAAAATCGACTTTTTCGGAAAACCATATTTCGGCCCTAGAAAGTGCTGAGCTCCCAAATTTTTACACGCGCCACAGAATGAACAAATCTTACTGGCGCACTCCACACTGGAGATGGGGATTCCCCTTGCAATTTTTAAAGGGAGGGGTCTAAAATTGGCTTAAATTTTAGCGTATTAGCCGCAGGACTTTTGAAGCCAGGAGGAGTAGCCTTATAAAACGACAACTTTTAACTTTTACCGCAAATATCTCTGGAACGGATAAAGATATTGGCTTTATCAAGCACAATTCCTCTCGCGTTTAACCAAAAATGGTGAAATTTGGTCAATTAACGCCAGAGATTACGCGGTTAATGTTGACCTACCCTAAGTCGACAGTGCGCGTTCTGCGTATGCTAATGCATTTGAGTGTGAGCCACGTGACTTAGTTACGGGGGAATTTCAACCTCCCTAAATTCCCCCCAATCGGATTTAGGACGCCGGGCGGACTCACGTTGAGCTTTGCCCCAAATTTATAGTTAATTTTTAATTTTCTCAGCTCTGCAAAAACTAGCGTGAAATAAAATCAGAAGCAATAATTACACGCCCGCATTCTAACGTATCAGTGTAGCACTGTATTTCTTCAATTTCTTTGATGTCAGTTAGGTTTAAACAGTTTTAGTTTTTTTTTACTTCATGTGCTTTATTAAAGTGACAGTTTGTCTGCCCATTTTTCAGTGTAAATCATTTAGCATAATTATTGTATCATTAATAACCGACCGGAAAGACTGGGAATGTTGTCCGGAAAATAAGCAGGTGAAAATGTATTTTTTTCCTTTCACGTGGATTTTCGTGGAACGGTGGGGGAAAACGTTCCCTCCTTGAAAGAAAACAAAAAAGCCCAGCTAACGTAAAGAGGAACGCGCGACAGCGGTGCATGTTTGAAGGCCCATTGCAAACAAAATCTAAGCTCACCGATCCCAACAATTTAGACACAATCACTTTTCATTCATTCATTCGCATAGCGCCACCGGTCTCGCGCGGCTTGTGTCGTTCGAGCGTCCGAAAGCCCGCATTTTGAAAAGGGTACCCAAGTTTGACGCCCCCGTACAGAGGATATCTTGAACGCCGTTAGCCGAAATTTTAACTAGTGAAAACTACGTTCAATGTCAAAAAATTTCATGCGCAGGTTGTCCTGTTCTATTTGTAATGATTTTGACACAATTCGCTCCTGAAATGTGTATCGCAGCTCGAAATCGCCAAAAAAAGTCAGTAAAACTCCTATTTTGGCGTTCTAGGTCATCCAAGGTCATTAATTTCGGTGGAAATCGAAAGCTGGTGTATGATTTTTTGTTAGTGATTAATAGTAACCTAGGCCCTGTCTCGCACCGTTTCTGAGAGACAGCGACCTATTGGACAACAATCCCAAATGTTTTCTACCCTCCTCTCATTTATCGCTTTGCTCGAGGTGACCCTTTTCAAATTTCTGGAAAAGCTTTGCGGATTCTGAAACTAGATTCTTCCTGGCAGCCAACAATGAAAATCCGGTGATCCTAGTTTGCATCGATCCACCCGTGTGACAGGCAGACTGACAGACAGACAGAATTGCGATGGCTAAGACGCACCCATAGCAGTAATGTTCCTGCTGTCGCGCGTGAAAAGGACAGCGTACTACATGCGTACTACAAGTCACCCTTGATGATGGGCTGTAATGAAATAGTTCAAGATGACATTCGGCAACAGTTGCAATGGTCTTCATCGCAATTATCGTCTGTTAGTTAATGACGACTTGAAAAGACGTGAATTCAATGTCCATTCGCTTGTCGCCAATACATCGTCTCATCTGATCAGGCTTCTAGGCCTACACTGAATAGCTTTTTCATGCGCAACCAACAATAGCAAATTACCGATATGGACTTAGGCCTACAGCTTTTTTTATATAGAATGAAGTAATGCAACCTACAAATTCTATCACGCTCGTTTGTACAGTATAGCAGTAGTAAATTAAGGAAATTAAAACATTTCAACATTTCTCTATATTTTCTTTCTGTAGACCTATTTCTCATTGTACATTTTCGATTATTGCCTCTGTAAGTTTTAACACTAACAAAAAGCTCAGCTGTCGCTGAAAAGAGCTGGCCGTACTGTCTATCCGAAGGAGAGCGTCTAACATATCGGTGGAAAAAAAACAATTTTCCAGAATGACTACAATCCCTATAGTGACGTCACTACAACGAACGCTACAATAACGCTAGGATACGATACGGTAAGTCGGCGCACGTGGGTGATTTCTGCAAACAGCAACTTTGCATTTAAAATTGCGGCCAAACCGCTTCAGATAAAGACGTGGTTACTATTGACAGCTTAGCCTACAGGGACTCGTAATCGTTCTAGCTAACGGTACTATAGCCGAACCCTCTATTGGAGAAAACGTACGGCTCAGCCACAATACATGTGTTACAGACAGACGACCGACAAACAGACGATAGGCCTACATCGTACCCAAGACTCGACTTAACGACCTGACATTATTATCAAAATCGTAAAATATTTCAACGCTAAATCGTATCCAATAATACAAGAAGGCCAGCTGTCGCTAGGAAAAGCCGACCGTACCGCCTACGTCCGAAGCCCAGCGTCCAAATTCCAGTCACGGAGAGAAAGCGATTTGTTAGAGGTGAAACAGTTCCACGCACGCTACGTTAACGAAACGCTGTCTCGAAAGCTATAATAGTATAACAGGCATCGCACGTAGTCATTAATTTTCGTCAAGCGATATACTGTTTCATGTACGTGATCATCTCGTCAGGTGATATAAACAACTACAGATGGCAAAATTATCTTATTGGACCACTGTCAATATAGCTTTTAATCACGTTTGATTGTTAGAAATTAATAAAGAAAAAATATCCAAGGCAGGTTTTGCAAATGTTTCTCGAAAATAAAAACGCCTTGCTCGGGAAGACACGCTACACCCTATACAGTTTTGTTGCAGTACTGACTTTCAAGGTCATTCAAGGTGAATGATTTTCGTGTTATTTGAAAGCCAATATGCGACTTCCTATTAGTGATCAGTAGCAACTTAGGCCCCATCTCGCACCGTTTAGCCGCAAACGTGCGTAACGGCCTTTAAGGTCATCCAAGGTCAATGATTTCAATCATTAATCTGACACGGCGTATGCCACTTTCTATTGGTGATTAATCTAGGTCGTAAACCTATTTCTTACCGTTTCCAAGATACGGCCACCGAGAGTTTTGAACATTCCATTCAAAATTGCGGCCAAACCGATGCAGATGGACACATGGTTACACCTACTGTTGACAGCCTATAGGAAGTCGACACTGCCCTTCTGCTGGTACCATCGCAGACCCTGTACGACTTACCGTTTAGCCACAATACCGCACGATTAGCGTTGCACAGTGCGTTATGACTCTTCACGGCCATTCAAGGTCAATGATTTCCATCGATTCTGAGACGGCGTATGCGACTTTCTATTGGTGCTTAATAGTCCGTAGGCTATCACCGTTTCCGAGATATGGCCACTTTCTATGATTTCTATCTTATTTGAAAGCCAGTATGCGACTTTATATTAGTGATCAATAGCAATTTCGGATCTATCTTGCACCGTTTAGCCACAATACATCCGTGGCAGACAGACAAACGACGGACGAACGGATAAACGACGACCCATGCCAATAGCTCGACTTTTACTAAAGTACGGTCGAGTAATAAAACATAACATAATGCGTACCGGTAATTTTGTTTTATCGAGCTTATCGTGCTATACACCCTATAGTATGAAATGACCGTGGACTGTTTTTGCGTTGCATACTTAATATTTACGTTTATTTTGTGAATGTTTATTACGTCACGCATTGGCGTCACTGGCGTCATAGCAACCATCTAGTCGTGTTCGATCTGTGGTCGTAAAATCGTGTTTTAACATCATTTAGGTCATCCGTACAGCGAAACCTTCATCGAAAGATTTTTCGACGTGAAGCCCTGGGCTAGCCGATCGCCGTTTCGGTTCGCGTAGTTCGTTTCTGGCCAATTTTCAGCATCTGGTACCTCGTATCTTGTACCTCGTTTGACCGCGAAACCGATTGGTTGTCAGGGGAAACGATCGTCAGCGATGTCGTCGCAGCACAAGAGAAGCAGCTCGTGGGGTGAACGACTGCGCAGTTTCGTCGGACTGGGAAGCGCCCACGTCGAGCAGGCTGCCCAGGTCGATGAACCGCCCGTGACGCAACCGGCACCGGTCACCCGACGCAAACCGAAGTCCGGTTAGTTGCACATGCAGTTACGATCAGTGCTTAAGTTAAGGGAAAACGCAAGGGAACTTCGTTGGCTTTTGTTTTAGGGGGAGGCGGCGTTCCCCCACATCTGAAATATCTGAAGGGGGAACTGTGATGTAAGCTTGTGTCACTGCCAGTAACATCTTCTAGCAGTGTGGTTTTAAAATGCCACCTTATTATGAGAACGCATGTTGGATTAGTGAAGCAGTTTTGACAGTGTTTTATTTTGTATATATATACGGGATTTTTCCAGTGTGTCCGGTCCCCTCTACTTTTAGAGAAAAATGGTGAGCAGATTTTTCGTGATCTAGGTCCATAGATTATCCACGTATAGGTGACTCGTGTGGCATCTATCCGTTATGCATTTTGGCACAACATACGGTATACTGGATAGGGGGACCAAAGCAGTGCAGCAATATTTTACAAACCTTGAATTTCCCAACAGTCCGTTAGGTTTATTTGTGGGACCACTCACTTTCTGTCATTTCCCCAATCCGAATTGCACCAAGCCACAGCGGGTTAGACCTATACGTCAATGATCTATTGTGCGTGCTGTGTGTTTCTCACAGTAGGCCGAGTTTTAATCAGTTGATTCTCAGGAAAATCACTGAAGGTCTTACCATCAGATGTCATATTTTAAGGCTGAAATACACCTAATTGATTCTGGCAGAGCCGCTTGAACGTAGAACGCTCCTCCAGTCCTCGTAGCTGGATTTTAGATACCTACTTATCATCATCGGATCATAAAATAAAGGGAAAAGAAAAGATTAAGAGAAGGGACTGAAAGGGAAGAGGAAGAAAGAAAATGGAACGGGAGAGAAAGAGAACAGGAGGGGAAAAGGGAAACGGAAGGACTTTTTTGAATTTTTTTTCACACCCTCACTTTGGGTTTTCTATGAAGCAGTGTAGGTCTAACATTACAAGTGTGAGGCCTACACAGGCCCCACATGGTTAAAAGAAGGGAGTGAGTGGTTTGGATTGCATTTTTACGCGCAACAGCAGCTACTGCTGTAGCGCGTCTTAGCCATCACAGTTCTGTTCGTCCGTCCGTACGTCTGTCACACGGGTAATTCAGTAAAAAACGGTGCAAGCTAGGATCACTAAATCTTGAAGACTCTAGTTTTAGGAACTGTAAAACTTTTCCATAAGTTCGAAGGGGGTCACCCCGAACGAGGGCGCTAAATGAGAGGGGGTAGGGAAAATGCGATATCCAGCCGATATGGCGTTGCCAGAGCGATATAGTGGCGCCCTCTGGTGAGTACAAGTAAAACACTATACAGCCGTATAGGTCCTCTGGCGCTATCTGGCGACTGATTTTGTTTTACTGGGCCTTCTGTGAAACTGTTGCCAAAACCGTACGGATGAGATCTACGGATGAAGTCTACGGATCACTAGCGTACGACAGTGCACCGCTGTTGCGCGTTCCCTTATGCGTTAGCAGGGCTATTTTTTGTAACTGCTTTTGATGCGATGTGTTGTAGGTGCAACTCGCCGACGCCGCAAGTCTGCGTCAGTCAAGCGAGCTTGCAGCGCGTTCGCGTACTTCGTCAAAGATCAGGCTCGCAGGATGTCCGAGTTCAGCCCCGTACGTTTGTCACCACTAGATACCGCACTGCTGGAGTGGCTAAACGAGTACGCAGTACGAGCTTATACCACTCCAGACAGTGCTGTGGCGTACTTAAAACAGTAAGATCGCTCGTATAGAATACACCGTCGTTCGTAGATGTGAACGTTTACAACTTTTACAAAAAAAAATCTTTGTAAACGCGTTTATTATTTTGTCAACGTTTATCTCAATAAAAATCACATGAGCGAAACGAAACGAAATTATGATAGCGACGAAGATAATTAGTGGACAGGACAACTCAACTTAGTTTTCACGTAGCTATAAGATTAAAGTGAGTAAATTAAATTCTGGGCACTTTTGTAAAACGGTTGTCACAGAACTGGAGTAAGACATTCTTTGACAATGAAAAAACTTGTATTGGAATTTGGAATCATCCAATTAATAGGCCTAATATTCACACTTACTCTCTGTGTACGTTTACTTTTAGTTTACAAACGTTTACAATCTTTTTCCTAATAAACACGTTTATTAACGTTTATTATAATTTTTTGACGTTTATCACATCTATGCCGTCGTTTGCTTCATGACGCACGTACGAGTGTAGGTAGAAGTTGTGAAAGTGCGAGCTATAAGTGTGATTTAAGTCTTTGATTTTAAAATCGGATTAGGCTTTGTTTAGTAAAAACATGGGACATTCACAAAAATGTTTTGACACTGTAGAGAGAATACAGAAACTCGCCAAGGATTCATGTTTGAAGGAACAGACGAGAAACGATAATCACGTGCTTCCTATCCGAACGAGCTTACTTACACCCAGTACAACTCAAGAACAAGAGCACACAATAAAATTTTTATATCTAAAACGTCACATTTAAACGAGGAAGATTTTTAACAACAATGTTGTACAAAGACAGCTACTAGCCAACGAACGCATCGCGATAGGGGCCTACTTGTCTTGCATGGAGTTTGTCTATTTTTAATGTTTTTAACTAACTATGCATTCACGCATTTGTTCTGTTTGTAAACGATAGGTTTTAAAGTGAATTTTACTGGAGTCGATTTAGCTCGGATAAACCGTACATCAGACGTTATTTTCTCGCGAACGTTTGCATGCTTGCATTGTCAGAAGTTGCGTTTGGCAACTTTTTCATTAAACGAATATATGATGATGATAAATGATGATGATGATCTTTACACTGTTAGCCAGTTTCGGTGCTAAATAGGCCTACCTGATTTGGGACGTGGAACATTGAATGACTATATACCTTTTGACTTGGACTTCTGCTGACCCGTTTCGCCGAGCGGAAACTTCCCAGGCTTCGACCAAAATATCGCTCAGCGGAATTCTAGATCGGAAAATGAAATCACTTAATGTCCCATGCAGCTCCGGTCTGCGCTTTGAGCTTTCTTTTAGTGGCAACCCTATCGGAAAAATTTAATCAAAATTTGCAGTTGTGTACCCGCGTTTTGGCCAAATTTAGCGCCAAGATTGAAATTTCCTGAGCACCAATCATCTCCTCCGTCGGAAAATCGCAATTGCCTGAATCGGAATAATTCTGTCGGAAATTTGCAACGTTTGTCTGAAAATTACAACTTTTTGCCTTGCCCAATATATTTGGATGACCCATCACGACGCTGCTGGCCTTTACCGAGCATCGTGACTATTACCCCCATTGCTATTCTTATGATCATGATTATTACGCGCGAAAGCAACCACTGTTTTAGCACGTTTTAGCCATCGCAATTCTGTCCGTCCCTCTGTTTGTCACATGGGTGGATCAGTCAAAAACGGTGCAAGTTAAGATCACCAAATCTTTACCGTCGGCTGCCTGGAAGACTCTAGTTTTAAGAACCGTAAAGCTTTTTTATAAATTCGAAGAGGGGTCACTCCGAACGAGAGCGTTATATGAGAGGGGGCAAGAAAAAAATTGCGATTTTTAGCCAATTAGTCGTTGTAGGCCTATCTCAGTAGCGGTGCGAGATAGGGCCTAGGTTACCATTAATCACTCATAGGAAGTCGTACACCGGCTCTTGATTGCCACTGAATTCAATAATCTTGGATAACCTTGAACGCTAAAATGGGGTTTTATGGATTTTTTTGGCGATTTCGGGCTGCGAGACGCATTTCAAGAGCGAATTGCACTGAAATCAACTGAGATAGACACGTAGAAGCTGCGTATGAAATTTACAGCATTGAACGTAGATTTCGACTGTTCAAGTTTCGATTTTCTAGGTTCAAAAAAACCTGCACACCATTAAAAAGCGCTACCTTCGTAAAAGTCGTTATTTTAGGGTTGTTGGCGAGTCTTTCGTGAAAACGGTTGCAGATATGCATAGGCATGCTGCGTATCACAACAAACGCTAGTGACGAGCTTTTTAGTCGTACCAATATCGATGACTGTGAAATGACATTGAAAGACCCTGAACTTCCAAAATAAGGGGGATTTAATTGATTTTTGCGATCTTCGGCTGCAGCGCACACTCAAAGAATGAACTGCAACGAAATGGCTAGAGATAGACTGACAGTTTGCGAACAGGAACTGCTATAAGCTTTCGCACGTCTCGTGAGCATTAGCTCATATTTCTTGTTATTAATTGTTGCAGGAGAACATGAAGGTGCTGGCGGACAAGTGGAAGAACTTGTCACGTGAGAGGAAGGAACCATACGAACGCCAGGCCGCGGTCGATGCCCGGCGCTACAAGCTAGAGGTCATTAGAGCTATTATCTGACTAATCAATGATCATTTTTACTGTGCACGACGACAGGGCTTGTTTTCGGCATTGTAGCGAAGTTTGTTGTTTTGTTTGTTTGTTTGTTTTTTTAGCTGACCGTACTTAACTAACAGTCGAGCTATTGGCATGGTTGTCGCCGTTTGTCCGTCTGTCTGTCACGGATGTATTGTGGCTAAACGGTGCGAGATAGGGCTTAGATTGCTGTTGATCACTAATAGGAAGTCGCATATTGGTTTTCAAATGACATGTAAATCATTGACCTTGGATGACCTTGAAAAGTCATAACGCACTATGGTATGCCAATCGTGCGGAATTGTGGCTGATCGGTAAATCGTAGGGAGTCTGCAATGGTACCATCAGATAGGGTGTTGGTGACTTCCTATAGGCTGCCAACAGCAGCCATGTCTCCATCTGCAGCGGTTTGACCTCAATTTTCAGTGGAAATTAAGTTTTAAGTTATAAGTGGCCATATCTCGGAAAAGGTGAGAGAGGGGCCAAGGCTACTATTAATCACTAACAGGAAGTGACATATGTTCTTTGCGATAGGATGGAAATCATCGACCTTGGATGACCTTCAAAGTCACTGACAATCAGTACGTTCGGCTATCCTAGCGATAGCTAGGCTTCTTGTTTTCTCTGTTGCAACGATAACTAATAAACCGCTAAACTTAGCTTGGTGAAATTTAGCCTGTGCATGTACCTCGACAACCGCAAAAATCCTGTTGTATTTCATGATCATAGGTCAAATATCAGGGTTACAAAACCGGATTTTTTTATTCTTTTAATAGCTGTTGCTTGAGAATTTAGTTTTGGTTAATTACTGCTTCCAAAAGCGACGGCAGTATTGTTTTCAGCATCGTCATCGATTTTCTTTGCAAACACGATAACTCGTGCATTTAGCTTGATGAAATTTTGCATGATTACTTGGGCAACTTTTAGAACCTTACTGAATGTCAAGGTCATAGGTCATAAGTCACAAACCAGTGAGACCTAATTAAATGCAGTTTGTACTAGAAATATATTTTAATTAATTACGCTTGTGCATTGAAATTAAAAACTTCTCTTTACTAGTTAATTGATATTAGCAGAAAATATAATCGATTGCTAAATAGTTATTGTTAGTTCAGTTAGCCTAACTACAGGCTTTTCTTTGACACTGCAAAATTCCGATGATGCAGTGGCGTAAACAAGGGGCCCAAAAATGATTACCAACTCATACTTTAAGGCTATAATTCACTAAATCAGACTTCCACATACCCTACTGCGAAAGCTCCCAGCGCTACCCAGACCGTCGCCATAGCTGTAATTTCGGGGGTTCTACTTCTAATAGAAGGAAGGGCAGAAAGGGGGAAGGAAAGGGGAATGACAATAAAAGAAAGGGAAAGAAAAGAGTAGGAAGCGGAAGGGAAGAAAGACGGGGGATGTGAAAGAAAAAAGATGGGATGGGAGAGCTGCCTTTTGTTCACATTTTTGGCTGCGCCACTGCTATGACGATGATGATGATGATGATGATGATGGAGCGGTTGCTGATGCTGATTGTCTGCAGACGGCCCAGAACAAAGAGCGCAAGATGAAGCGCCCGTGCTCCGGCTATATGCTCTTCATGTCCGGCTTCCTCAAGAGCAGCGACGCCAAGAAATACCGCGACGTCAAGCAGGCTGTGTCTGAGGGTACGTATGAAGGGCAGGCTCTAAACAAAATGTGGGCTGAGTGCCATGTGAAAAGTGCAGTGGAAAAGCGGACTAAATCGAAAAGAGACTTAGACCATTCGTTCGATGTACTATTCTAAAACGGACTTAGTCCGCTTTTCGTTTGAACCTTCATATAGCAACAATGCCTGGTGGTGGTGTGGGACTTATGATCGAGAGATCGCGGGTTCAACTCCCGGTCGAGCGGTTACCACTTGGATGGGTGACTGCAGACAGGTAAACCGTCTTGGTATAAAATTAACACCAAGGTCAACTCAGCCTTCCATCCTTCCAGGGTAGGTAAATAGAGTGCCGGTCAGTCTGGACGGGCCTGAGGTGGAGTAGGTTTATCTTTGTTGGGTAGCAGGTGTGATTTCATATGGCAGGTGACGCTTCGTAGCTCTGCGACGGGTTTCCCGTAAAGAGCTTTTGACTACTCATAAGCTTAAACAACCGGATTGCCGACATGATGTGCCGCCGTCAGCTCAACTCAGCCTCCTACCCTCAGTGGGATGTCAAATGAGTAATAGTAGCTTACGGGCTACGGGATGAAGGCC
>Ga0056128_1000079_pt1 | contig 54724 bp, 28 predicted proteins | sample WorMetLIZISLAND2_FD_71113 | JGI IMG/M metagenome (GOLD analysis project Ga0056128, IMG submission 71113) | Marine gutless worms symbiont microbial communities from Max Planck institute for Marine Microbiology, Germany - Olavius geniculatus... ... | reverse complement strand
CGCTAATGCGCTTCCGGTGTTTATGCAGATGGCAGAACTGAGCAATGTCACATGCGCCGTGACCACTACTCCGTGAAATATGCGCGTTACGCGTCACGACGACTACGCGACGGTCGTTAGTATGTCGTAAGTCGCGCTGGTCGACTGATCGAGTGAGTCTGTCTGTCCGCTGCCAATGTCGCAGTCGCTGTATCTCGTCCATATCTTGCACGCATCATCGACTGGTCCATCGTCGTTGCCGCCACTTGCTTGCGACTGTCGCCGAACAAACTATCACAAATGCGTGATGCGTTATTTGCTTCGCCGTGTGCCGCTCCGGTCGTAACCCGGGATGTCGTTAATTGCAGCGTATAATCGATTTACTGCATCTGGTTTTGCTACGATTGTATGCTAGTCGCTGGCTACAGGACCCGCACCATGCAATCCATTGGCGGATTCGAAATATTCTGCCGATGACGATCCGCATGCTAACATTCCGTAACTCTCATTTCTTTAGCGGACCTGTTTGGTGTTTAATAGTCTAGCGATAAAGAACTGTGGAGACGCCCCGGACGCAGGCAACAGCCACACAGTAGTTTGTTGTGTTCTTAAAGACTCCCACAGCTATCCCAACAAAGTAGAATTCATGCTGAATAACTCTGGCTTAATTTCTAAAGGTTCTAAATTTAATAACATCGTGGTTGAAGCCAACGAAAGATAGGAGGTCTTATCGCTTTTCGACATTCCGTCGTCGTTTGACGCTACTTCTGCAGAGAACCTCGGCGAATGTCCACAAAGTTTTATATTACCAAAAGCTACAGTCCTAGGGGTACACTTTTGTCGCTGATTGTAATGCAGTATGTTTATTCGCTTTTACGTAGTTTTAGCCGACCGTACTTAAATAAAGGTCAGGCTATTGCCATGGCTGTCGTCCGTCGTCTGTCCGTTTGTCCGTCCGTAACAGATGGTTAACGGGTAGCAGTAAGAAAAAACTTTTTACACAAATAATTAATCGAGTGTGTTAAACTCGGGCGTTCAAAATTTCAGCCATCTAGTGCAAGAAGCACATTTTTAAATTGAGCGTTAAATGTAAGAGAGTAGAAAATTCAATGAAAAACTAAGCTTATCAAGGAAACGGTGAGAGATACGGCCAAAATTACTATTAATCACTAATAGGAAGTCAACGCTCTGTCAGACGAGATAGAAATTATTGACCTTGGATGACCTTAAAGACAGTTACGCGCTATTGTGGCTAAATGGTGCGAGATAAGGCCCGAGTTGCTATTAATCAGTAATGGAAAGTCGCACATTGGCTTTCAAATGACCTAAAAATTATCCACTTTAAGTGACCTTGAAAGTCGCTGACAACCAGTGCGGTCGGCTATTCTAGCGACAGTTAGGCTTCTTGTCTTTGAAAGCCAAGCAAAAGTATCTAGAATAAAAAGTTCAGCTGCCGCTAGGAAAACGCGTTACAGCTTATACTGTTCTTGTTGCAGTACTGACCTTCAAAGTCATCTAAGGTCGATGATTTTCATTTTATCTTAAAGAACGTATATGCCACTTCTTATTAGTGATTAATAGTAACCTTGGCTCTATCTTTCACCGTTTCCGAAATATAGTTAAGAGTTTTCCGTTCAAAAACGCACATTTTTACCCACGTTTATTTAACCCCAAATTTAAAAATGTTTTCCTTGCTTTACATTTCCCAAATTATGTTCGCAGAAAGCCTCGGCAAAGAGCTAATCATGCAAAACGTTTTCCCCCAAAACTTAACGCTTAGCCGCAATACATCTTTTACGGACGGACAGACGGACAACAGACAGACAGACGACAATCGTGCCACAGACGCTTAAAGCATAGCTATATCGCGTCAAAAACCGGCAAACTAAAAAAATTTAAATTAAAATGGCATGACAAGGTCGTTCAAGATTAATTATTTTAAAGGCGTTGGAAAGCCGCCGAAAAGGCACTTCTTCATATTGGTGCATGGTGACGTTGGCCTTGGTTTTAATGGTTTTAAGGAAATCCGACAAGGCAACCAATGTTGCTAAAAATTTTGATTTTAGTGTACTCCACTGTGATTTGACGCCGCTTGCCACGGACCCCCCAAGAATATTTGCACGAAGTTTATACCGTCTAAAAGTAGACCTTGGCTACATTTTTGTCTTGATACTATGGGTCTATCTTTTTTCGATTTCTATGGTGAGCTCCTAAATATGCATGATTTATATAGCAGAGTGCGTAATTACCGTTCAAGGTCATCCGAAATTTTTGTACAATTGACGACTTCCTATTAGTGATCAACAGCAACCCTGGCCATATCTATCACAGTTTCAGAGATATGGCGTCTTATTGGTTGAAAATCGTTGTTTTCTTATCCACTTCTGTTTAGCCTAAATTTGAGAGTGTTTCTCTTGCTTTGAATTCACTATAATTATGTTAGCAAAAAGCGCCGATATCTTGCTAATTATTCGTGTAATAAAATTTGACGTAAGCTAACTTACATGTATATGATAAACGTACATTAATGTTACGGATATACAAACGTGCAGACAACGTACAATAGCATTACCCGCCCATGTGCGTATAAAAACGATATCATGTTATTGCGGCTGTTATGGTAATAAAATACCGTTTGGCGCTAGGAAGACTGGACTAATCGTAGCAATCGCATTACCACAAGAAATGACCAGATCGCCAATATAACTTGTAATATTGTTGATTAATGTTTACAAATGTGAGCAAAGGTAAAGTCGTTTGTCAATAGGCAGGGTCACTGCATTATTAGCTTGGCCGCTACTTGCATTGCAAATTCTGATTGAAGATTTGACCCCCGCCACAAATTTCAATTATAATTAACCCACAATAGCCAAGAGTAATTTGACAATCGCCATTGTTTGCGTGTAAAACAATAAGGCATAAAGAAGGGTTTAACGCCTAACTCGACACATGTATTGTATAAGATGCCTGAGAGGCAAAGTCGCTTTGATGGTCGTATTGCGACGTTACGTCGAAAGATAATTCAATCAGTTAGTTACACGATGTTGGTGCGGCTTATAGTTCAGTATCTCTCTCTTTCTCGTGCTGGGCAGCTGCTGATAGCTTCTGCATAATTTAAACGAGTGAAGTCGAGCAAATAGTTACATACGACTGCCGGTGTCAGCGGGTTTAGGCTATTCGCTGAGTGATGAGCACACAGTCAAGCGGCTGGCGTCACTACGCGCATATAACACGGTTTATGACGTTTTGCAGACAGGTGCTGCGCAGTGTCGTGCTGTCCATTCAGTCAGACTTCTGTAATATACATGTCGATGTAGACGACAGAAAAGGTAAAGCGGCACTTCGTCATGAAGCAAAAACATAAGCCCAGCTGTCGCTAGGGAAAGCTGACTGTAACAGGCCCATAGTCAAAGATAGTAGGCTACTATTGACCGCCTATAGAAACTTGCCATCGCCCTAGTCAACAGTACCGATCTCTACGACGTACCGTTTAGCCACAGTACGAAACATTAGAGAGAAACGACAGACGACAGACAGACGGATGACAAGTCGTAGCATAAGCGATAGAGGGAGAGAGAGAGAGAGATACAATATATTTGGGTATTTACTTGTAGCTGGTCATAACTATAGGCTCATACGTGACACGATTGTTATCTGAACAACTATAGACTGCAAGAAATTTGAACCAAGAATTAGAATATTTTAAACTAATACACGCTCTACGTCAAACACGGTTTGTGTGCCACAGTACTGTGCACTATTTTATATTATACCTAATTGGCAATTGCGTTACGTTGCGAGAAGGGATACAGTTAATGCATACCGAGTTCCAAAAAAAACTGCACATCCGATTCACCCAAGCGCAGTTAGGCCTGCGGCAGATGTTGGAAATGCCGTCGACAAGATTCAATGCAAGCTTTAAGCTGATTAGGCGGCCCATTGATCAATGACCTCATCTAGGACGACTCTTGGAGTTGCACTGCAGTCCGTGTCGCTTTAACTCGCTGACGGCTAGTGGCTGGTGTGGTGTCGACACACGCTCTTGCACCAAACGTCGCAATGAACAGGCTTTGTGTCCGGACTATTTGGCGGTCATACGTGCAGATCAGTTAATTCTGATCATAGTTTGCGAGTCAATATAGCTACCGTCTGGCATACACAATGAGCCAGTGCGCTTTGTGCGGCCGTCATAGTAGTGGGTCTTGCTCTTCCGTCCGTCCGTCCGACCGTCTGTCTGTCTGTCCGCCCTTAACTCGAAACCCACAAGTTGAAGAAAAACGCAAATTGGCGTAAACGATTCCAAGGACAGGGGTAACCGGTGTGCCGATTTTAGCTCGAAAGGATACAAGTGAGGCGGACGGCCGTACAATTATGTCGGCATCGGGCCGACAGTTTTCTATAGTTTACATCAAAACGTCGTATTGCTGCTGCAACACTAAAATTATTGTTTTAAATTATTGTTCTTTTCTTCACCTCAGCTATTTCTACTCGTCACTATTACTATTAAGCGTCAAGTATGATTATTTAAAAATGTCAACTTTAGATAATCATTAACGAAAATAATTTATCACCGAAACAAATAAAACAGTTTGCATTTTCCTGACAAAGTTGCCTAGTAGATCTCAGCTGTCTCTGTCTCTATTATTTATAATTACGATAGGAAATCAAACGCCTATGAAGTGACACTTTCAGCTGCTGCTGTTGTTGTTGGTGCTGCTGCTATTACTCAGTGGCAGATTGAAATTCTGGCGTGATTTGGAATTGAACAAAATCTTTATTAAAGTCATCGCCAAAATTCGCGGGAAACGGAACATTGCAAGAAAGCGAAACCTTCAGAAAATAAACGCGGTTTTGCTCGAAAATGTTATAAACGTAAGGAAAAAATTATGAACATCAAAACACGTTTTATGAGAAAAGTTGTTTTATCAAGTTTGTAAACGCTGAGCAAGAGCATGGACAAAAACTCGACGTTTATTGAGTGTTGAATTAATACAGTATTGCTTTACAAAACAGTTTATATTCACATCATGATTTGGCATGAAATCTGTTATTATTTTTAAATACTATTTAATATTACAAGTATATTGATGTCTATTATTTGTCATTGTTGTTTGATTTTTTGTATAGAATTATTTTTAATTACCGTCATGTGTTCGTTAACTGTTTAATGTGAACTTTAAAAGAAAGTTGAAATGCGTTTTATAAAAATTTTTAAAAAATGTTTATAAACGTTTATTGCAATTATGGTTTTGCTCATAACGGATAGCCTAAATTACCGCGAATGTTGCACACACGCCCGTGCAATTTCAATATTTTACTCCCGGTTCGTTTTCCAAGGAACCCACCATTTCTGCCAATACAGAACTGTATGGTTTGTGTGTGCGGCGTGGCGGCTGCAGTGTGACATGGCGGTCGGCAGTCGAGTGTTTTTCGACATGATGTACTACCCGCCGTTCAAAGTTCTCGTGCTCGGTGACCTCTGCAGTCGTGTCACTGTGCCTGTCGCTGAATCAGCCTTCTGGTGGGACATCCTTCAGGTGCGTACGTGCCTTCTGCAACTACCACGCGGCCGATCGGCTGCTGCATTCCTGGCTCGAGAAGACTTTTCCGGGGGAGGATTCGACTTCGGCTTCACCTTTGGGCCGCCTTCCATTAATTCAGCTGAGGATATGGGAAGCTCTGTGTGGCTAAAAGAAACCGTAGCCAAGAGAGATTTCTTGGGATCAACCTCCCGCCCTCAGCAAGAACGAAGCAGCCGCCAAAGTAAACAGAAACGTTACCACCACATACGGTCGATTTAATTTTCGAGCTTAAAATGCAAAAAAACTTTTGTTTGTGGCAAAGGCTTTGTCCCGGACTCCACTGGAGAGCTTTTCTTACAATGTTTAATCGACCACACGTCACCAGAACGTAATTGATCTATCAACTAACTACCGGTAATCAAACACAGTAAACAGCTTCGGCGAATATCGGAGAGTAGAGAGCGCTTGCAGAACTGCACGCAGTTGTAAGGTCTGTGAACATGATTGATTGCCAGCCATTATACATGTGCATGTGCAGCGACAAAAAGTAAGTTACAGTAGCGTATACCATAACGCATTATCTCGTTGTTGCATTGCGTCTATTAGCAAGGAACGAAGATTGATTACAAGAAATAAAAGATAAACGCAGACTGGGGCACCATGATCAGTTTTTCACATTTCTTAAATATTTTACCACAACTGTACAAAGTGTCACTGACATTATGTTAATTTTATACAGCTTTATGTATCAACTATAATGGTATAACATTTTATTGCCATGTCATAAGATGTGGTGATAAATCAAAGAAAGCCGAAGTTAATCACAAGTGTAATGAATGTACTGTGGCTGAGCGGTGGGTCTTAAAAAGTTTCTACACTTTTAATTAGTCCATGGGTGATGCTGTGCAAAGGAAACATTTTCAAATTTTTGGTTAAATGGAAGAGGTAGAAAAAAATCTGCGGTTTTCAATCGAAAACTGGCCGTATTTCAAAAACGGTGGGATATAAGGCCAAGGTTGCTATTAATCACCAACAGAAAATCGCATTTTCCAGCCCTGAGTTTTTTTTGTGCTCTAGCTATTTTTTAGTTTCGCATTTTTAGCTTTGTATTTATGAACACGTTTATGCCGCAAATTCCAGTCTCAAAAATTTTAGTTCTACATTTTAGCGTCCCAGTTAAAGGCCAGGGTACTTACTAATACAGTTTACGCGGTAGCTTAGGCGAGCCAGACTCAAGATCAGAAGCGTTATACAGTCTAGAAACGAGCAAGTGATTGGCATTTCGCCATCTGTTGCCGTGATGGCGAAACAAACAAACAAACAGCGGTGCAGCATGCAGACATAACACCTTCCCAATAAACAATATTAGGCTTTTTACCACATAGCTCGTATATACTCTTCATTTCTCATTTTGCTAAAGGTGACGGCTAAGTTGGCTTGAGTACGCAGTTAGTTAGCAAATTGCTCAAGGTTGCTTGCAAATGACTTTCGGTGAGATTTGAACCGTATCGTGATTCCGGTCTTTAGGCCCGTAGGCCTATCACGGACATAAAAAAGTGTTAGGCTGTCATTCCTTTTCGTCAGGTTTGCAGTCATACCTTTCCAGCTATAAAACACCATGTTACAGTGCTTGATGATAGAGAACGTGTGTGAACTTGACCGATGCTCTAATCATCAGACCACACAACTCATAGCAACGGTACAGCTTATGTATTTTTCATTTTTATTGCAGGTATCGTATGGTGACACGAACCCAATACTGAGCGATAGAAAGAAATATCCGAACTTCTACCGGACGGTGCCGAGTGATGCCGACTTCAACCTGGCACGCATACGTCTGCTACAACACTACGGTTGGACCCGTGTCGGCACTCTGTTCCAGGACGCATCCAGTCGCTCGGCCCGCCAAGCTAACGTAATTATCAGTTTTATAACGGAACATATGTTCTCATGTAGATATCTAAGAAAGGCGAAAGTATGATTTTAACGTAACATATCAGATCTGTTTTCAAATTTAGATTCAAATGTTAACGGTAAGCCTATTCGTGATGACGTTACGTTTGGCGGTAGACTGTTTCACAATTCTTGCTGCCGTGCCGCAACGGGAAATGCTCGGTCGCTAGTAGTACGGAGGCTGGCATGTCGATGGTATAGGCCTACAGCAAGTGCCGAGGTCGATGATGAACGCAAACGCAGTCGACCAGGAACTGGGGTCATTGACATGCTGCGAACTGTGGATATCAAGTATACGCTGGCAAGTCCACGGAGACAGTAGCACGGGAAGCCTGTACATACGAAGATTCACTCCGGTGCATATACAGCCATTGCTGTGATGGTTAAGCTCGCAGCGGTATAATATGTCGACTAGTGGATTTGTGTGGAACGCGTTCGGGATTGATGTTGCTGAAACAACGCGATATCGACAACTTTAGCATTTTCGAAACCATTTCCGGCAGCACCAATAAACCTTCAAGGGACTGGAAAACGAGGAAGGCGAAAGCTGCGCCACTGTCGGAGTATGTCTAAACAATGTGAGATCGTTCGTGTGCCTTGAACTCCCATCTCAGTTTAACTCATGGACGACAGAAAACGGCTTCGCGTGATCGCTGCACATTTGGAACGGTGAAGCAACCGCACCACAGAAAAAGATATTCTTGTCGTCAGTTTTATGAAATATTGCTAATTTTTTTTAATATTTCAAACTTAAGCCATAACGAGCTTGACAGAATCGCAAAGTGATTGTGACAAAAATGAATAGCCTGAAATGGCAAAATCGACGCCCCAAAACGGCTGTGTTGTTGTTCTCGGTTGTCGATCGTTGGTAGAATTTCTAAAACAGTTTGTCGAGCTTGTCGTAGTCGAAAACATTAGATTTGTTATTATAATTTTATCATATTTTAATGTATCAATATTTCCGGTTTTAGCAGCAATATTTTTGTTTCCACCTAATATAATCTTTTGAACTTGTAAGTTTTCTTACTTGTAGGTTTTTCTTTTTTAATGAATGAGTTAAAACTGCTGAGATTTGGCAGAAATGCGCAGGTTTTAGTTACGCTAGTAAATTATACCATGGTTATAACGAAATGCATTCAATACATGTATACTCGTATAGCTGCTGCCTAGTTTCTTGGCGGCGACTGAGTTTATTATTGTATTAGACTGATTGCGACACATGTTAATGCAAGTTGTTGTGGTTGAATTGTAGATGCACAATAAGCTACTGGAGCTGCTCGACAGCGGAGGCTTCCATCGAGAGACGGAGAGCTTTTCTACCGATCCGCGTTCAGCGCTTCAAAATATCAAGGTCAATTCGTCCTTTGTAACGTTCTCTCACATGTATAACGCTGTCGTTTGGATTTTTTTTTACAGTTAACGCGCTATATATTGCGTGTATTTACTTAAACTTGCGTTACGTTAAACACGTGACAGATTCTCACGGCCATGTTCAAGCGACCATCAGGCCGAATTTATTCGTTTGCTCATCTCAACACTTTCAGTGCATTCGACGAGCGGACTAATAAGTCGTCAACGCCGATCTTGTAATCGTATTAATTACTAACATCGTACAGTCAGCACAACCGCAACTGTAGTTCGACGTGAGACGTGCGAAATGCGTGCTCTTAACTGAACCGGTTTAACCTTCAATTTGCCATTCGACGCTTAGCTCACGACGTCATGTGCTGCTGCTGATGCTGACGTAGATAATGCATAATGGAAGCTGGTGATGGTGTTTACACGGTGGGCCAAAATTGCCACTTTCTTGGTATTAGAGTTATCTATCTTGTTAAATACATTATGTTTGTTATTTTTTTTGTTTATTTACGTGTTATTTTTTTATTAAATAACGATCTTTTGCTTGCTGAGGTATACAAGTTGTGTTTTATGTAAATAAATTATAATTTCGTCATGACGGTTGGGTGACTTAACAATGAATGCTGTTTGATTCACAATTTGCGTGCACAGAAACACTGGGGTTCCCAAAAAGATATGAAAATGTTTTTTTTAAAATAATGAGCACATTTAGACTGTAAATGATTAATCGCAAATATTAAAGTGGTTTAAACGGTATAAATATTTGAAGTTATGCAGTTTATCTGTCATCAAATCAAAGTAGTTAAAAGGATTGCCACTTTTTGGCCCACCAGGTAAATGAAACTGCCATGCTGAATGTGCTTTGCTTCATTCAACCCAGTAGTCTATGTTCATTGCATTGTACATGCAGGATTTCACGATGCATGGTTCAAACTTCGTTTTCTTTCACTATCGTTCCCTTTTTCTTTTATTTTCTTTCACCCAATTTTTCTTGCTCTTGTCAGTTCCCTTAATTCAGCTATGGATTAACGGAATAAGCTTTCCTGCGGGTCTGGGCGGAACCGAGCAGCCAAACGCATTTGGTGCATTTTGAAGTCGAAACCGTGCACATTAAGTCACACGCATACAACCTTGTATGCCGTTGAAAATGGCAAAGCTGAACTATAGGCCTACGTGTGAATCTGCATAGTACTACGCCTACTCTTGGTTGGGGGTTTCGGGTTTGGACCCCAAATATTTTTCAGCGTGCGCCGCTTGGTCTAGATGGCGCTGTTTGCTTAAGCCACTCGATCGTGGAAAGAAATCTATCATCAATCATCGCGTAAGAAATAAACGGTAGAGTATGTCGTCAGAAGAACACAATCAGAGACCGGATGAATGATGGAGGAGTCTTCGGCAGGTGCACTGAGTGATGCAGTAATCAGACTGGCAGACTCTTCCATTTACATCTAATACTGTTGGATATAGGCGCCCGCGGGATGTATATAGAATTTGATACTAGAGCAGTGCGACTTTGGATAAAGCATAATATGATGCTACTTTATATTATAAGGTAGCATCAAAACGTCGAATGATGTTTACAATACTCAACAGCCTTCAGATATTTAATTTCTTATATATTCGATGCATAACTCGAATTTTTTTTAAAACATTAAGGTTTCTGACAGGCGTTAAATATTCTGCATTTTTTTCTCGTAAAAATTAAAACAGATAAAACAAGTTTTAATACCGTTATGAATTAATATAAAATCTGAAAACTGATCGCGACGTTAGTTCGATCAGTCGAGTGTAACGACCCACTCTCACTCTCTCTATCTCTGTCACTGGCTGGTGGCTACGGATGATGATATTTCTTCGCATCATCGGCACAGCGTGCCCTGTATAGCAGTCAGACGCCTCTCGGTAGAAGTTTTTCCGGTCGTACTTTGATTTACGTGTATCGGAGACGGGACAGCCACAGTCCGGTTGATTATGTCGCTGCCTTCAATGAACAGTAGCCCATGCGTCCCGCTCTCAGACGCTGCATTGTTGCTACAATGCGACTCGTGACCGATAGTCAAGCGCCGAATTGATGACGTTACGCTCAGAGGCAGGAAACGTGTTTTTCAGTTCCAGGGTCGGCTAATCCAGTTACCTGTCGTACAACGTTGCTTTATGAATTACAATCCACTTGTTGTTATGGACCGCATGTTAATCCGACCTCATCCATCAATCATTCTGGCGACATTTAAAATAACATACATGTAAGATGCGTTTTTTTAAAAAAAAATTCGCTGACTTTCTCATTATGCAAGAAATTTGCGATGAAGCGACGGTCACTGAAAATCCACCACACGTTATGTGTGTTGTTGCATTGCCTTGTGAAGTTGTGAAATCTAACTACGCGAAAATTGCACTGAGAGCTGCAGTCACGCCAGCAGTACATAATGGGCGTACGAGCTGAAAAGAATGTGCATACTGCATCAAACACAAGATTTCCTTCTTACATCTATAGCTTCACGCTGGTTTTGTTGTAGAGTTAGGAGTCCGCACGGAATGGACAGACCGACCGACAGACAGACGGACGGACAGACAAGGCGTACAGTGCGGCTTATAAGACGGCAGGCTAACAAGCCAATCGTCAAGTTCTGCATGTTTAATGTACAAAATGCTGTAAAGTCAATTATATGTAGACCTACGTACGTCGATCGTTGGTTCGTTTTACTGTGACTTAGGTTCTCGTCATCGACTGCAGTAAATGACGTTGTACCCGTGTGGTCATGGACGAAGTAGCCTTCAGGCCACGAGCGTCACGTGACGTGCTGCATCATAAGTACTAGTTATTGTCTCGCCTGCTTCTCAGTTCTCATATCTGGGCTGTATCATTACTACAGAATGTGACGTATTGACAGTTCAGTACAGTTCAGTAACGAGACACACTGCAGAGACGCACTGCGTTTATCCAATACCGCGTCTTCATTATCTGAGATCTGTCAACAACTAAACTCAAAGTTGCCGTTCACAACGCCGTTTTTATGTTTTCTGGTACGCTATACACAAATATGAAGCTTGAGTCCTGTGCCCAAGCCCGTGAGACCTTACGCATTTGCTGTTTTAGCGGATTCTCCGTCTACGCTGGTAACACAAAGCTCTTCTTATTGAGATTTTTCGCAGAGCAAACGCTATATGGAAACAATTGCGTAAGACACCTGCGGGGTCAGGTGATCAGATTATCGTCCAGCTGTTTTCTTACTAAGTTCTGTATAGTGAGCTTAATGTCGGAGATTATGCCAGAAGAAGCCCTTCGCAGTTCCCTGATCGCATAAACCCAACATTAATAAAGTGTCTTATAAAATACTTGCCAACGAGCAACAAGTTGTAGCAGCAGACGGAACCCAAAAGTGAAAATTGCATGATTGAATGCAACCAGGCTGTCGAAATACGCCTTATGCAGCGGTATAAAACATCCACAGCGACTTTTAGTGGTCCATAGTGTGACATCTGTAGCAGAGTTTGCACTTCGAATGCTGGTAGTTTTCGAAGTCACAGACCGTTAGCAATGAATTAGCGCTTTGAGTTATCGGCGGTCGGGTTGGTGTTACAGAACCACGGAGACGCATAAACGGACGTCGTGTGTGTATACCCGGAAGTGATTACGAGCGGCAGTGTTTTAGCACGACCAGGCCTGTGGACTGACCTCTGCCTGCTGACCGTACTGACCAGGCTTAATGCAGTCGTTGATTCATCGCATGCTGTGCTGGTCGCCGCACCAAACCAACTTCCACGAGGACGCTCCATGTCGCCATAAAACAACAACGAGCGCTTTATCATCTGACGTATAGCTCGCGTTCTGAGGCGCTCCATAACGTCTTAACGAAAACATCATTGTTATGAAGAGAGCGAGCGAACCTGGTGGTCTATACATCAACTGGGTTTTATTATCGACTAATAAATTCTCAGGAATACAGCTTGTGGACACAGCTATAATCCAGTCAGGGGCATACTTGTGATAATGACGATGATGATGACGATGATGGCGATAACGAAGGTGATATGTTGTATGATAATCTAGTGATATTTTAGAATACAGTAATAAGTTGGTCATTAAGCGTGCATAATACAACGTGAAACATGCATGCAATCCGAGTCTGTTATTTAGCCTATAACTAAGCATTTTGTACTGTATGGGGATACTACTGTAGTGAGATTTCGATGTTACTGCCTGCTGTTTTAGTGACGAATAAAAATATACATTCACAAAAATGAGCGGTTTGTGTTTTTTTGGCGAAAAAGTGCATCTTGCCATCTTAAAGGCAGAAAAGTGGTGCGAGATGCCCGTATGTGGTACCGTGATCGTGTAACTTACTTCGAAATAATTACACTAAAAATTAACCAAAAGTCTTCAAGCTTCAGAGCCACAACGTGTCGGTGTTTGCAGGAAAAAGACGTGCGAATTATTTTGGGAGACTTCGACGCCGACATGGCCAAGAGAGTCTTCTGTGCGGTCAGTCACACTCTTCCGCACTTTATAAATAAACTATGTAACTGACAGCAAGTTCTGTGCAAGGCCTATATTCTGCCATGCGTAAAACGTCTAGCGCCCTGCATATTGCGGAAAATAACTTTGCGCTTGAAGAGTATGTTATAAAATTGCTGATATTTTTACAGGTATTATGCGGTCGTCTTGGTAAGCTTCGTTGCGGGTCTTGCTCGTCCGTCCGTCCGTCTGTCCGTCTGCAGTGTCACTGCAAGGAAGGGCGTTCATGTAAAAACTGTTCACGCGTTTAATATGACCGCCCTTCACTACAGTGATCGAGGCTAATCTTTTTCGAAACTATTCGTTTACTGGATTTACGTAACGCATGTCTGTTCCGCTTTTTATGCGCACTTTGTCAGTTGTCATTATCAGCAGCATTGGTACAGCTGAGACAGAATGCGTGTCCAGGCGTACTCGCTGAGAATGTTCGGTGCCAAGTACCAGTGGATATTGGCCGGAAGATACTCCGATGACTGGTGGCAAGGGGCGCAGCAGACGGTCACGACGATTGCAGATGCTGCTAAAGCTGAAGAGAGCGCAGACAACGGAGATGAGCATCATTGTAGCGAGGAAACTTTGCGACTGGCGCTTAATGGATACATCTGTGCCGACATCTTGATTCTCAGCTCATCGCGCCAGTCGACGATAGCCGACATGGTATCTGTACACATCGCTTTATGCTAGATCAGTACTATGACGATGCTAAAATAGTTTCTCTGCCAGTTTAACGTCGTGCTGGTTTAGCAAATCATACTTAACGAAAAATAAAAAATATATATATAATTATAGAAACTGCAGAAACTGAATGGTTGATTATCGTGAAGCGAAGAAGCTTTAGGATTTTTAAAATAATATAATCTGTAACAATAAGTGTTACCTTAATCTATGACCGGAAGATGTCAGTGCAAATTATTAATACTTTGTTATTCTCAGAAATGCAGAATTACTAAAACTAGCTGAATTTTTTCTGCATCATGGCTTTTCTGCTTTAAGTATATTAAGGTTAGATTATTACGAAAGACAAAGACTGTGGTTAGAATGACAGCGGTTTTATAATTTATCATTTCTACGCATATTCGTGCCTGCCTGAAATGCGAGCCAAACTTTTTGTACAAAAACATTGTGTCCATTTCCAGTAAGCGCAGCTTAATTTGTCACTTGAAGCCGAATGTCTTAGAGCATACAGTATTAGACTGTGTACATGGCGAGTGGACGGACGCAAGTCGGTGAGATGCATGGCTGGTACGTTGACAGACTGCGGACGAATACTGGCGACAGCTGCAGCAACAACGCGTGTCGTCGTCGTCGTTGCACACGTCGTATAGTAAATTTCACGGCTACGCATACGACGCCGTCTGGGCGATCGCACTCGCTGTCGACTCAGTCGTCGCCGAGCGCCGAGGTCGTTACGATGCAGCCGACTTCCGAGGTGCTGGCTGCCTTCTGCATGCGGCGCTCAACCAAACCGACTTTGTCGGAGTCACGGTGAGTCGTCTTAATGTCACCAGTCACCATGCAGTGCTCAGTGGACAGCTCGTAGTCTCTGGCGCTTTGCACACTGCTGATAATGTCCCGGCGCCCCAAGACGACGACCGTTTATGTCACTGGCCGTGATTAGCTTGCGCAGGCCGCCAGTGTCGTTTCGTAGTCGTTTCAGAGTCTGTTTCTGCCCGTTTTAATCTACCCCGTGCAGTCTCATTACCGCGGATAGCACAGGATACCGTTCCCGACCAAATTACTTGTCGTAACACGTGTAGTGTGCACATGAACGTAAACACACATTGATATCATCGCGTGTTAGTGCTTTTCTAGCCCTAGTTTGATGACATGTTTAGGCATTGGGCATTTTATACTTTGAAACAAACGGAAAGTCGATGACAGGCAATGCAGAGACAGAATTGTTATAACAAGTAGTGTTGCAAGCTTTGCAATGCAGTGCCCTAGCAGAAACGTGTATTTTGTTAGGCGAAGAAAATCATCGAATTATTGTTGATAGCAGCAAAGTGCACGGATGCTTCGTTCGGTAGTAAATTGTGTTGCCGAACGATGGGTCTGCATTATATAACATTAATCAAAACAAGTAATTTCATAGAATTTTCCTTCGGTTTGCAATCCTCGGAGGAAAAATGCACTCACACGCGCCTTTGTTGCTCGATGGAGTCTTTTCCCAACAGTTCTAGAGTTTTTCCGCGAGAATAAGAGAGTTTGCTGGCGACGAAGAGTATCTTGAGATAATTTCTTTACGTCTGATCGGCATTTCTAAGTCCTGCCATTATGCGCACGCATTATGCGCGCTAGCAAAGCGACGCGACGAGCCTTGTGTCAGGTTCGGGAGTTTGATGGGTTCGATCGAACGTTGGCCGGAACCAGGAAACATTGCATAAAAATAACCAAAATTTTTAACATGAGATGCGATTTTCGAGCTCAAACGTCATTAAATGCATTTTCAGCTGTTAGTTCACACTGGGGAGCCTACAATGCTTTCCAGACGCCCTAGTTAAATAAATAAAGAAATAAGTAAGTAAGTAAGTAAGTAAGTAAATGATTTATAAAGCGCCAAAGTCTCAGAAAGAATCAGGGCGCAAATCGTTGCGTACGCTGCTCAGAGCCAGTATTTAAGTATAACAGCATGCACACGTACGTAGATTTGAATGATAGGCTGATCGTACTTTCACAGCATGCTAGTGCTCACTCGTTCTGTCTGATCTGTTTCAGGGTCGCGTGAAGTTCAATAACGGGGATCGACTTGGAAGTGTCGTGCTGCACCAGTTTCAAGGTTTTCGTTTTATATTGTTGATGCAATTTTCTGCGATAATGCAATTAAAAGTTTTTAATTTTGTAAATACAGAGCGCATTATTTCTCCTCATAATGTTAACTTTTTAGTCTGTCTTCAATGCTTACTAAATGTGCCATAAAGGTAAAAAGGTAAAGGTGTCAATTTGTATAGCGCATCTCGCGTACACGCCTCTAATGCGCTTTTTGCCATGCTGCATTGCGACAGCTGTTGGTTAAATCAAGCTGCATTTCTGTAGACGTATTAGGCTAAGCTGAAAAGTCGTTTACATGGAGCAGATATGCAGGGACGCGTCGTCATTTTTTTGGACAATGTTTTATTTTTTAAACGGAGATGTAACGATTGAACTTACACTGATTACAAAATTTACACTGATTAATCGCGTAATTGGTGGCTTAGCTAATTAATTAGTTAATTTTCGGAGCTGTACTACTGATGGGTTAAAAAGCTAGCGGTAATGAGCATGGGTCACGTGTCGTCAGTGGTCAGTGGTCAGTGGTCAGCATGCGGATGCCTGCAGGTGCTAATGCGTACACCTGCTCAGCTGCTCAGCACGTAAAAACTATAGCATACGTCATAATAATCCTTCCGGAGGAGATGAAGCAGACATTGCAGCAACAGCTGCAGCAGCAGGAGCTTCAGGGCAATAGCTGAGCCTCTTAATTACTTACGTAGTCTCTTATTCACCACTTTCTATTGGGATGACGTTTGTTGTGGTATCCTGCAGCGGCATTTCGGTCAATCAGTCAATCGGTCCCGGATTTTTAAAGTGATTTAAGTATACAAACTACTGTTGAGTCCACTGAAACAGATTGAATCATGTCGTCCAGCCTAGGAAAAGCAAAGACAGAAAAAAAGATTTCGCGAACAGGTGAGTTTTGAGTCGCCGAAGAAGGTGGATAATGACTCTTCGGATGTAACAGGACATGCGATTGCGTCTATTTTCTGTAGCGTGGTCTGTTTGTCTGTCGTCTGTCACTCTTTTGCACCTTGCTTACGCCGCTCGACGGATTTAAATGTTAATTTGGCCGTTTGGCCTGTGTCCAGTGACATTTATGTTAATTATGAGGTCCTTGCCAGGAGAGATTTTCGTGGTCGAACGCTCAGCCAAAACATGTAGTTGCAAATTGTGGCCAAACCGTCAGTTCTATGCTGCCAACTGGCGAATACAAACGAGCATTGATTCCCCCCTTTACCAAATTATCTTGAAGTTGTTCTAATACTTGGACTACGCAGCACAACGACCATTTTCTAACTATACGAATGACATTGTATTTTATCTGTACAGACGGTCGCATGATTCAGATTGGTGAACTAAACACGGCAATGAACACGTTTAACATCAGTGATACGATACGATGGGCAGGTACGCTGTTTTGCGTGCGTCTTTCATAAGAGACAGATTGATCAAAAAGTTTTTTACGCATCGCTATAATCGCTGTAATGACATGCCAGCAATTGTAACATCAGACAATAAATTTCATTGCGTCAAACTGTTTATTGCACGTCAAGCGGTTGACGCCGTTTCATCAGAAATATGCTTTCAGCATGTAGACTAAGTGAAAATTCTACCAAGAATATTCTACCACGTCACAAATGCGTTGTTGCATTATCTCGCAAAGTTTGGTATTTAAAAGCTAACGTTAACATGCCATAAAGTGATGTAAGTAGGATCTTTAATGATCACGTTATACAAATTTATTACCAAGAACGCCAGTACAAGAATGTTTGAGAATCAGTCAATATTTGATGAAGCAGTAGCAAACTAATGGCACTTGCTCTGACTGGACGTGGGACCACCCGCAGAGTGTGCTCTGTAGGTAGCGGACCACCGCGGGATCAGCGGGTTCACAAGCTGTTATCTGTCAACGCGGTCGTCTACGCTGTCGTCTGTGTGCTGGCTGCGGTAGGCATTGTCGTCACTGCCATCTTCCTTGCAGTCAACATTCGCTTTCGTCATCACAGGTAGTCTACACCATCACTTTTATTTTTCTTTTGAACGATTGCTGTTTCCAGTTCTACAATCTACCTTTCAAGTTCTTGCCTCGTGTTCAGCGCTATACCAGCACTGACTTCTGACTTTTGCCTTACTGGATCGTATGCAGGCAAGTTTCTGACCTACTGTGTGATCAAGCCAACTCAGCCTCCTACCCCCAGTGTGGTGAGAAATGAGTAGTAGTAGCTAACAGGTGCGAGGTGAAGGCATAATCTGGCTAGTTGGAGGTGTTGGCATGCCAACATGCTAAACTGTACGTCCAGTTGTTTGCAAACGCAGACAATCGACGGTCACCACAATGTGCTTGCGGTACCATTAGCTGCCACTTCCCAAATTGTAAAGCGCTTCTGGACGTGAGCCCTACTCGTGTAATCAGTGCTGTACTAAACTACTAGTAACTGCGGATATCTACTTTTTTACGTTTTTTTGCCGCATGTCTTGTCTAACGGGCCGGGCCAATCACCGACCGAGAGAAGTATTAAACGAAGTGAGATGCCTGCTGCGAAAAAAATGATTTTGATACCGAGCGACTTCACGCTGTCTACCACAACATTTTTTGTCATCACGAAAAACTATTCCAGTTCTCGTACGCTGTAGTATAAGAAACAGCGACAAAGCCGGCGATAAATTATGCTTCAAGTTATATTGTGGACTGCGAATAAATCACAAAATCGTTTGCAGTAGCCTAGGCTAATTTATCATACCAGTGTCAGAATATAAACTGAATAGTAATATTACATCAGAGCGCAGTAAACAAACTGCTGCAATCTATCAGTTGAAATGGGAGAACTTGCCAATTCAATTTCTGGACGGAATTTTTCGTGCTATTAATGACTTTTCACACAAAACTGTCCGTTTAAAGCGACAGACCGCGTAAAGTTTGCTGCTGCTGATGCTGGTGTAGATACATCAAAATGTCAAGTCCTAACATGAACAACATCATCCTGGCCGGATGCATGCTGACCTACTCGAGTGTCTTTCTGCTGGGCCTTGACGGTCGTCTTGTCACTGAGCAAGTCTTTCCACTCGTGTGCTCGGTAAGACAAACACTCCACTTGTGGAGGATTTGTTGTAGACGATTTCTTGTACAATACGCTGTGCGTCCACAGCAGATTGATGCTGTAGAGCTTGTTGCACGACAGTAAATCAACAAGACCAAAATAGTGTATACCGGTACCCAGAGAATTGCCATCTTTAGCTATAGATATCGCTTCTTCTCGAACTGAATGATGTTTTCGATATCATCGTCGTATTATTGTCCATTGAACAGTGCAGAGTGCACCAGCTGTCTATAGAAGAGGTTAGGTAAATTAAAAATGATTAATTAATTGAATGCTAGGTGATCCACAAAATGCTGTTAAAAGTTTAGGCATTGATAGCTGTATGCCGACTACTGAGAGATATTTAGGTTTTTTATCGATTTTTTATTTAAAATGGGTCGGTTTTAAAATGTTATTCTGATTGCGCCAAACATAGGCAAGTGCAGCTACATGTATGTCTGTGGGATTTCGATTATTGCAATATCTTAAGAAACGTTTTCTAGGATATATGTTTAACGTCTGATAGAATTATATGAAATTATAATGATTGGTTTATAAGGTGCAGTGCTCGTATAAGGCAAATGGGTATACAGGGTGGCCAAAAATAACCCAACTTGTTTTTGTCAGAACTTCGTCAAATCTCCATCAAATTTTATAATTTTTGGCACACACATAGCCAAGACGACAGAAATGTGTAAGGTACACTCAATGTCTATTTCATTTTGTTTGTGTCAACGCACTACCGCGTAAAACGCAGATGCTCCAAATTGTTGCATAATGTTTAGTTGTTGTCTTTGTAAAAGTTCTAATGACTTACCAAGCACACAATAAACCAAAATCTGATTCGTTTAGCAAAATTATAAGCTTTTGTAACAACTTGCTTCCAAATTATCATAATTTTTATGTCCAAAGTGTACACAATGGTTTAAACGTAATGCAGGGGCGTCATTTTAGGGGGGCTGCAAGGGTCTACAAACACCCCAAGAATTTACGATTTTAGTTTTTTTTCTTTGTTAATCGTACCTTTGAAACAGTGTTACTGCTGCAAAAACAATACGTTACGTAGACTTAAACCCCCAATTATCACTGAGACCCCAACAGTTTGCTGAAATGATGCCCCTGACATGACGCCACGGCTGACAGTGTCATCAACGATCAACTGATCAAAATTCACAGCACTCATTCACGGATAAAATGTGTTTTAAGCTCATCAATGAGTTATTTTGTTGTCTACTGTTTTTAGCGTAAAATGTTTAATATCACAAAATTATTAAATCCCATACTGTCTTTTTGTGGAATTGATAATGCACAAGTGAGCAATCTGATACTGATAATCACCGCATAATATAACAATTTGGAGCATCTGCGTCTTACACAGTAGTGGGTTAAAATAAATTACATAAGGTGGACAATAGGTACGCTTTACATAATTCCATCGTCTTGGCTATCTGTCTGCCAAAAATTATTAAATTTGGTGGAGATTTGACGAAGTTTTGACAAGAACAAGTTGGGTCATTTTTTTCTGGCACACCCGGTATTAGTGGCAGTAGCACCTCTAACTGATCGATATGCATTAATTGCTTTATTAAAATTTAGCTATACGTGACGCGTCTGAACGACCATTGGTTCAATGGTTGTGTGCAGTTGAAAACGTGGGTGTTCTGTGTCGGGTTCACGCTGTCGTTCGGCGCCATGTTCAGCAAGACCTGGCGCGTTCACGCCATATTCACCAACGTCCAGCTCAATAAGAAGGTCCGTGATTCGTCTCTGTTGATTGTGTGAGCAAAAGATAATTTCTCAGTTGTATGGAAAGTTATTTCGTAAATTTGTTTTGCATTCGCTATCCCGCAGCTCACAAAGCACCGATCTACTAGACTTAGTGGTTTACTGATGAGTGACGCATGCGGCATACTGAACGAAACGCAAAGCACTTATCACCTGCCATACGAACTAAAGATTTCACATATCGTGACATACATATCGACTTACACTGGATAACGTTTTTGTGGACTTGCGCTTACACTTGCGCTTACTTATAAGACGCGCCGCCAGTTCTAGGCACAAGGCAACTTTGTGCATTCTAGAACATTTTTTCCGTACTAATGGCACATTAAATACTAGCATGCGGATGAACGGTCACCTATCTCGTTACGTAACCCGGCTCGATGTACGGCAACTTGCTTGATGTACACAACGCGTCGTTGTCAAGGCTTAAGCCACATCGCTGGCAAGTCATTGAAGCGGAATAACGACCTGTAGCGATTACAGTGTAACATATTCTATTATTATTCTTCTTATTCGTTTCACGTCATAGCATGTCGTCGTAATTACACTGCGGGGCATAAAAACACACCAATTTTTTTTATCATAACTTGAAGAAAAGTGATCCAATTTTAATAAGTTTTGGTACGAATATTTTTAATACAACTGGCCATCAAATGACCGTTTAATTTCTCACCTCAGCCATTGTCTGTTTCTGCACTACCTGGGGAAAAAAACGAACAAAATATTGCATTTTAACCACTTTGGTATTATTGCTTAATCAAAACAACACATAAAACACACATTTTGTCCATAATTTCATTATTTTAGCTAATAGTTTATCTAATTGTTCATTTTTAACTGCCTATAAAAATGTTTGAAATGTTGACCCACGAACATGGGCTCGGCTTGGAGACACTTTCTACATTTGTTGATAGCAGCGTTGATAACGTTCTGCTGCAGACCAATCCAGACTTCACCAGTCATTTCTTGAATTCATCAACATTCTTGAATGTTATACTTATTTAATAGACGTGCTGCTGCACAACAATCAAACCTTGTAATTGATTGGCTGTTGGTGGCTACATATCCGGAAAGACAAAATTTTATAAAGTTTTTTTGTTAATTTTAATGCATATTTTGTCTGTTTTTCCCAGGTAGTGCAGAAGCAGATGTTGGGTGAGGTGGGAAAGTAAACGGCCATTTGATGGCCAGTTGTGTCTTGAATATGTGTACCCAAAATTATTAAAATTGGATAACCTTTTTTCAAGTTATGGCCAAAAAATTGGGGTGTTTTTATGCCCCACAGTGTAGATCATTATTTCCGATCATTGTCGCAAGGATATTGACTGTTACAATAGCGTACTAGGGGTATCACAGTGGGTGATAAGCTAATTCAGGTGTGATAGGTTAATTTGTAACTTCAAAACCATAGTCAGTAGAATATTATATAGTGAAGTTCATTGATGCATGGCAAAGGCTGCTGCATCTGCTGTTATTGTCACACAGGTAATACGTGACTACAAACTGATTGTCATTGTCAATCTGCTCTCAGTCATTGACCTCGTTATACTGTCCACATGGCAAATTGTCGACCCGCCGTTCCGCATCGTCAAAGAGCTTCTACCACAGGTAAGCTTACTAGTAACATGTACCACCTGGGCGTAAAAAATTAAGGTGCTTTTTCCGTTCGTGCCTAAAACGTTTGTCCCTAAAATGTTTATTGGACCGTCAACAATATTGGTGTTGTTTTTGTTTGCTTTCAAAGTTTTACTGAAAGAAATCGGTTTGCACCTAATCTCTTATGCTGCATGTTTAATAAAATAACATTAAATGGTAAAAAATTTGTTTCCGTCTCTATACTTTTTCGACGGACTGCAGCTGAAAGCACATGAATTGTATACACTTTGTATACACGCAGTAAGTTGTAACATGTTCTTCACTGTGCAGAACGCCTTTGATGATGTATTCTAGGTGACTGCGCTAATCAGTGAACCAGTCGGTGAAATAGTCTGCAGTTTGCCAGTATGATTATTATCTTTGCAGTTGCTTTAGGCCTATGGCATTTTTTGTGTTTTTGTTTTTTTGTGCATGTAAAAATTATTTTTTAGTCATGCACACGTGCACACGTGCCCGATTTTGTGTCGTATATTGTCTTGTGCACTCTGTAACACACGTGAACGTGGTGTACGGTTAATTGAAGAATAATAGCATATTATAAATTACTGTTAATAATGGCCTTTGCTTGCCAACTTTTAGCTAGTGGACGAGAAATCATAGTATACAACAGACGGCTCAGTGACTTGTCACGTTACGTAAGACTTGCTTTGATTTTTTTTGCAGTTTAAAGTGCTCGATTTTGTCCGGTTTGTCGCTGGCGATCGAGTGAGTTCTGGTGCGATGCTTTCCTGTATTTGAAGCCAATATAATAAACATCTTTATTCACCACAACAGATGATAGCAATTACAACGTATTTACAATACAAACAATGAGAGAAAAAAAGAATAAAAACACATATCAATAAACTGACAAATACTGAGTGATCAAACGTCCATTTCAAATTGACCGGTTTTAATCTATAACAACGTTTCTCTAATGATTAATGACAAAGTCCACTCGAATGCTGATTGCATTCGGTATAAATGATCGATCATAAACGGTGTAAGCACGTGGCATAATTGTGATATGATTGTTAGGAAACTCATTCGACAATAGCCATACGCTGCAGCTTATCAGTAAGCTATGGTTTGTTCATATTATACCGTTTTTGGACGTTTTCATCGCGGCATGCAAGCGTATTCACTGACCATTTTGGGACTGATTGCCGTGAATAATTTGCCGTGGTCACTGTAATTCGAACATTGCCGTGAAAGTGATGCTGACTGTTGAGTGATAGCAAAAAATGCGTCTCTACTGTGTACCGCATTAGTCACAAGTCGTATTAAAGCGATGTCGTTGTTGCCAACCACAATGGGCGCCAAGCCATAATGACTGACAGAGAGACATGTCCCCTTTAAAGCACTGGGCAGGAGGCGGAAGAAATTGTGATTTCGACTTGTAGAGAGCTGTCCCATTTTTAATGCCGTGCCAGAAAAAAATCGTTTTGAGGCCACTAGCCACAAAATTAAATTTTTTGCTGCACCCTACTACGGGAGCTTATGACGCTCCGCAGACTTCCTATTTGGCTGAGGAGGCGGCAAGTTTCCTAAACTCCACTCTCAGTTCCGCTGTTTAGTGTTTATTTTGCAGTGTTAAATACAGTAAGCCTACATATAGACACGGTTGTGATGTTGTTGCAGTCAGACAGTCGTTGGACGGCTTACGACGACGACGATGACGTGACGCTCTACGTAGAACTGTGTGCCAGTCATCACCTCACTGTCTGGATGGTCGCCGTCTACACATACAAGGGCCTGCTACTGGTACATCAGATTTTTTTTCGTTCCTTGAATCTAACGCATTGTTAATTGTTTAAAAAGCAACAGACAACACAATGGTCTGTTGTTTCATACGAAGCTAAACGTCGTACACTAGATGTCTTTATTTCGTCTCAAGGGCAGCCACAAACACAGTTAAAACTGTAACAAGACAAGGACACACACAAAAAGAAGCACATTTAAAAAATAAAAAAAACCGTAGAGTGCAACCAAACACACACACACACATCCACGCACACACACATATGATAGAGATAATAATAATTCGACTTTTTGATCATTGCTTGTCGCGAAGATCGGTTTTGCTATTTCTGTTAGGAAGCGTTAGACAATGGCTCGCCACATTTACGACTTTGGTAATTAACTTGAACAGGTATTATAAGATTACGCAAGGAAAAGCACGCAATCTCCTTAGTTTCTGAGTTTTATTTTTACTTACATAAAAGCTATTGAAAGATGTCATTGACATCGTATTAGGCATATGTCGCTCAGCTTGCAGTAAAACCTACTAACAGTGACAAGACAACTAGAGCGAGTGAGCGTAGTCATAATATTATAGGCATTCTTTCGACTGTCTAAAATTAGCTGCTTCCTCACAGACGTTACGTTTGTTCTACTGCATATTTGCCTGACTGAAATCATTAGATTTTTTCCTTTTTTGTTTTTAGCAACGTACTATACATGAGAGTAGTTTTATAGGGTGTTTACACGATCCAGCAAACGTCCAGCAAACTTCCAGCAAATGTATTCAAAATACACGTGAAATGCTGGACGTTTGCCGGACGTCTGCTGGAAGTTTACTGGACGTTTGCTGGATCGTGTAAACACCCCATTAAGCTCTTGGTTTTATTTGTTTTTTAATGTTTTTATGGGTTCTATGTGACCTGATAATAGATAACATATGCTATGTTACGTCAATGTGCGAGCGATTATCATGGGCAGGTGTTCGGTTGTTTTCTGGCGTGGGAGACGCGTAATGTGAGTATCGCGGCGCTCAACGACTCCAAATACATCGGTCTGAGTGTTTACAACGTCGTCATCACGTGCGCTGCTGGAGTGCCTGTCTCGCTGCTCGTAGGTGATCGACCCGACTCTGCCTTCCTTATCATCGCGCTATTCGTCGTCTTCAGTACGACCACTACTGTCGGCCTCGTCTTCGGACCTAAGGTACGCCGCCGCTGTTGCGGCCTCAAATGTCAAACAATACCGATGTCGTGGCATTGTTTTAAACTCCAACATTCCACGATTCTCTGCCGTTCTGTCTGGGGTGGTGTAATTAGTCGATGACTCCATGCGTGCAGACGTGCGTCATAACTGAGTTGGCGACCACGCGATAACTGCTCTAAACAACAATCGTTTGGGGTTGGTTTTTACACTCACTAATAAGATATCCAAAACCATTTAATGACACGTACACTACGCAAGCCGACAAAGTCAGTGCATTGTTAATTTAACTTTCTTAGATTTGTGGCTAGTCTTTTTTGTGACACGCACATCATAAGTAAAACGTGAATCTATATAGTGCAGTTAATGGAATGGCGTTTTGCAGACATATGGGAGAGAGTGTGATATGGAGACGAGCAGACAGTTTGCTGTGGCTCAGCAGCTGCAGTTATTGCGTCATACATGTATCGCGGCCCCAACGCCACTTGCCTTGATGTGTTGTGGGTGTATTGTACAACTTGCTATACAATAAACTCTAGAAAGACTACAACAAATCCAGAACATCTTAGCACGCTAATAATTATTTTGTACAGCTTGTTGTATGACTTGTTGTCTGACAAATCCTTGGTGTTTGAGCCTATAAAGCATGCTGTCGCTTCTGGACTGTACTAAAGTTGTGTTGTTGTCGGTCGTCATGGCAACGAGAAGCTGGTGGAGCTGCGACGTGATCCTCTCGGCGAGGAGAAAAAGTCGCTCAAAATGATGAGGAGAAGAACGGAGTCTGGTAGCGGTGCTACTGCTAGGAATGGAAGCATCAGCCGACGACAAATAGTCGGCCAGCTGAGTTGCGAGAATCAGGAATTCCGCCAACTGCTGGCCGAGGTATAAACCTAATCCATTAAAACGATATTGGGTCGATTTTGACCTAGTTTAATTAGCTGTATGGGTCAATGCTGTATGTTAAGTAATGCAAGCTGCTAACTGCTTTTAAGCTTTTGGTTGTTCTGTTGCTCTCGTGCTTTATTAAATCGTTACATATTTTAAGCTTAATAATTTTAAAACTGTCGTGTGTTCTTATTTCAAACAATGTGTTAAAAATTACAATAGCTCATTTAATACGATGTAAATAGTATAGCAAGTCATATCAGTTATAGCTGAGCCGTCTGTTACTACTTTAAGCATTGATCATTTACTATGAGCAACTGACGCGCGATTTTATGTTCTGTTGCAACAGAAAGACGATCAGCTAGAGCAAATGTTGACGTTGCTTGACGGCTCGTGTGGTGAACAGGCCGAAGGTAATACGACTGGCAGTTAATAAATTAAGTGAACAAAATTTTTAGAGTGCGCAATGTTGGCAAAAAACCCAGAGAATCTAAGGCAAGTAAGTTAGTCCCATATCGTCGTCGACTCGTCATCGTTTCCTGTAACATGCATTATTACTGTCGGCAGCAGCAATGACAGTGTTGTTTTCAGCATCATGCTCCGTCACTGTGGACTGCTCTGTGGACATGATTACTCATGAACCACTGCATTTATGTTATTTTTGAACGCTATTGAATATCAAGGTCATAGGTCAAAGATCAAGGTCAGGCGCGTTTTTGTCTCTATTCTGGTTTCGCGTTGCGTACGTTCATAAGTTTCAAACATTCGAAACTCAAAACCTAATTTTAACCCTAATGTCACTCTATAAAATTGTCTGAAAAAATTCATCGAGTATAACATCAAGTTACCGGAAACTCGACTCGATGAGTTTTGACCTTCGTTGCATGCATTATAAGTGTAGACTTACAGTTTATGTGAATTGGTGATAAAGGTATTGTGATTGTATCGTTACATGTGCTGCTGCAGGTATGTGTGATTCTGTCATTGATGGCGCCATTTGCCGGCGACGTGACGTCAGACCGCGTTCTGATGACGTCATGAAACTGGCGCGAAACAAGTCGCACAGAACGCCGAGCAATGACATCGAACTATGTAACATCCGGTAAACGATCACTCCATGATTGTTATTATCGTGTAGTATTAATAGCTCTAAGCAATTCCGCCAATTGCAACCCATTTTTTTCTGCAGCGTCGTCTGTCTGTCGTCTGAGGCAGCTCTAGCGTTGCCTGAGTTGAAAGTGATTTCATTCCAAGGTTATTATGCTCAGCTCGTAGTTTATGACTTTTTATAGACAGTTAATAGCAACTTTCGCTCTAATTTGCCCGCATATATCTTTTAAAGATACTGAATGTTTTCGCTCGGTACATCCACTTTGCCATACCCACTCCTATTTTATGAGAAATTTGCGTAAAGGTTCGCTTAGACGGTAGATCAGATAACTAATGTAGATTAATTTCTACTGTATCCGGAAAAATGCAACCCTCTAAACATTTTAAAATAGAAATGTCAAATCTGAACGAATCTAAATAAAAATTTTTACACTTAATCCACAGTAAATTGCTAAAGCGATTACTAAATTTTGTTTAAAAATATTTTCTCTTAGCGGAGTTATTAATTGTTGAATATTGATAACAAAATATATTCGTTACCAATATGGCGTTACACAAGTAAACCTCTCTGTTAGTGTACATTTGCGTAACTCCATATAAACAGCATCTGATTCTGGCAAACTTTTGCATCAACAACACACCATTTATTGGCAATCAGAATGCCAAATTTCAGTTACATTTGCTAAAAGTAAACAAGAGCTACAGCGCCTTTTGTTAGGTCACCCCAAAACACTTTAGTTTCAGGTGTTTGTGGATGGAGTGTTTTAGGACGACCTCACAAAAGCCACTGTAGCTATTGTTTGCTTTGGCAAATGTAACCGAAATTTGGCAGTTTAAGTGCGAATAAATGGTGCATTCTTGGTACAGAATTCTGCGGGAATCAGACGTTGTTTGTTGGAGTTACGCAAATGTACACTAACAAAGGGGTTTACTTGTGTAACGCCATATTGGTAACAAAGATATTTTGTTATCGATATTCAACAATTAATAACTCTGCTAAGAAATAATTTTTTCAACGAAATTCAATAGCTGGTTTAGCAATTTTGGTGGAATTAAGCGTACGAAATTTTATTCAGATTTGTGTACATATTATCTTTGAAGTAACCAGACGCGTATGACCATGATACTTCAAAGTGACAGGCAGATATCGCGCGGTAAAATGAGCCATTGGTAATTTGTTGTAAGAGGATTGTAAGGTAGTAGGCCATAGAAGTTTAATGAATTGGAAAATGACGGTTGATAATGCTGCAAGTCTTAGCGGAGTTAGCTGTCTATATGAACATGCAACAGTTACGCCGCCCATGCACTTGCTACAGACACGAATCGGGTTAAAATGGCGTGTGTGGGAGATTCTTTGAAGTATCCGACTGATATAACAAAGTAATGAATGCAAATACATGTTGATTCTCATAAAAAAACGTTTTTTTGATTCTTTGAGATGTACGCGTATAAACACATAAGTTAAGCCATTCGTAAACGAAGGTTGGAAATATGCCCATATGGACCGTGCGGATATTCAGATAGAAATAGTTTGCACGTCGCGTGACGCGTTCTTGTAAACACATCTATGACCTTTTACCAATACATCGTTGACATGTCTGTGCCTAAATCATAGATGAAAAAAATGTTTTTAAAAATGTTTTTATAAAAGTTTAAATACATATCTATATTTTTTTTTTAAATTAAAAAAAATTTTGTGCTTTTTTAATGTCGTTTTTTTGTTATTGTTGAAACATAAACGTACAAAATGATGCATTTGTCATGTGCAAATTGCGTTTAGCGTTCATTTCCTAGACAGAGTGAGTGTTTTGTAGCAGTTTATTTGATTCCTATTGACGGTTTTTCTTACTTGAATGAATACTGTAGTTTAATGTTTTATGCACGTTTTAATGTTTTTTATAAAAGTGAAAAAACATGTTTTTAATGTTTTTTTTTAAATTTGCAAATTGATGTTTGTAACATCTATGGGCTAAATGTTAGCCGTACAGGTTGTGTTAGTTTAATATTACTTTGCATGTGTGTGGTCTAGCAAAGTCCGTCGGTCGCAGCTAGCGTCTGAACGCAAGACTCTCAACGTTACCATCGCTCATCACTATCGCTCGACCTCGACTTCGACCAACACGACAGTGATCGTCGACGATACTTACACTACCACGGCAACGTCCAGTGCCAGTGCTACCTACAGCGGTGCCTTACTAAACGACGACGACGACGCTAGTTACGTCCACACAGCCGGATGGTGCGTCGCGGTTGCTTTAATGATCTTGGGTAATTAATAATCTGACACAGACACACAGAGCCGCGTGCTTAAGGCGCGCACGGTCGCTGGACCTCAATAATTTCGCGCCTAAACGACCGTAATATTTTTTACACATAAAAGTTGACTTAAGACTACAATAAAGCTATTTTAATTTCAATCTTTTCTTCATCATTTTTGTGCAGCCTTCAGTCGTAGTTCACGTCGCTGATGTTGTCATTTCTCGCACCGCATGGATCTTTGAACATAGTACTTTTTATCGCGCTGTCGACGTGAACAAGAATACAACATGTAGTAAAGTTTGTGGTGCTTTTGCGTATCTCCGTAGCGTCAAGACGCCGTCGTATCAAGGCCTAAAATTTCTGAGCGATCTTCTACAGCTGAAGGAGACGGCGATACTCTCCGACTCTGAGCCAGACCTGACGACGCTGCAAGTCGATTCGCCCGACCAGAGTTCAGGTACTTCACGGACGTACGCAGGCCGACAACTCACAAACTTCACAGTTTCGTAAACAAAACGTAAACCACTAGAAGTGCTCGAAGAACACAACCCTTCGCTGAAACTAGTGCTGCCACGTCGTGAATACAACCGGCTCACCACACTCTGCTATGAATGTCACATAGACGTATGAGGGCCTATTTTAAAATTTCTGGATCCGGTGTGGTTGCCAACCAAATCTAACCGCTGTTTTATCACAGTCTAAAGCAGGGTCGAATCAGTTAGACAGGTCAATCACCTGCTGTTGTCCAATGTCATTTGCCGTTTCCACATCATAGTAGGCTATCCCACTGTTTTTCTGCCCTGCTCTAATCATCATATGCACAGTACACGTTTAGTCACTGAGCTCTTACCCTTTTGGACTGAAAATTAGTACATCGGTTGCTGCTGCGCAGGGGAAGAACGTTCGCGCCAAGTCATTTTTTTTCTATTAGGTTTGTGAGAATTATCGATTAATAATTGGTTAAAAATTGTAAGATAATTTGTTAAAATCAATTAAAATGAAACAAAATTTTGGATTTTATGAAAGTGTATAGAAAAAAATTTTCTATACACTTTGGGATTTTATAATGAGTACCAGCTCTATTTTGTATACGTTTTTGTTTTTGAGCTAAGAGCCCGTGCGAGACACAGGTAGATCAGACGGACAGACAGATCGACCAGACGGACGCGCAAGGCGTATTACGCGACTTCTAAAACGGCGCATGTCAACAATGCACTCGATGATGGTACGTGTTGCAGAGACTGCAGACGTCATCACTACACTGTGACGTCATCACCACACTGCTTTAGTTAGTCCGACCGACGCATCAATCAAGTGCCTCGCTGACGACACGACGTCTCGCCGTCTGGTTAATTAACGCCGTACGCACACGGTGACAAGTAGGCTACGTTGTACATCGACAAGTACGTTGTCTGCGAACATCACGCACTGACAGTCGTACTTCCGTGACGGAACAAAACAAACACGTACGGGCGGTAGTACGTACCGGGAACGCCTACTCGTCGAGGACGACGTCACTCTGTTGTCAGTCAACCGTCACGATATTCCGCCACGTCCGACTTGCGCCCCTGCAGCGACAGCGTACACGAACATGCCACTTCGCAGCCACCCTGCGGGGCTGGAAAATTGGTTTGAAAAACTTGAATTTTTATGTTCTTATAAGCCTCAAAAATCCTAATTTTACTTTGTGTATGTTGTATAATTATTGCAGATAACATGCTGTGTTTTGTAGCTAATTACGTTAACGCACCCTGCTATAATTAAAATAGAAAATGATGTTCTTTCTGGGTTGTAATACTTTGTCCGGTCTTCTATGAACACTAAGGGCACGTACAGAGGACGTAACTGAGCTGAACTCGCCCACTGGTCAGTTTTATTCAGTTCAGTTACGTCGCTCTGTACGCGCCTTAAAAAACTTAAAAACGTTTCCAAAAATCTAAAATTTTCCAGCCCTCCTCGCAGCCTCGTTCAACTTCTGCTCCGACAACACTCGTGCCTCGAACTATCATCGCACTATAAGCCATTTCTGAGACAAGGTATTACAGTTGACTGGTTTCCAAATCACTGCATCAGAGACGCTAAAAATAATTTCTATAGATCTTTGTTGGAGGCTCTGTTAGTTTGTATAAGATATCTGCAGCTGATAAATACAAGTCAAGTTTATTTCTACCGGTTATTGGCATGTTTGAAATAAATGAAATACTGCTTGGAATGTAGCCTGTATTAATTATTTTGCAAAATTTATTTTGCCACTACGCACACATGAAGTTACAGCCACCAATCATATTAATACATTTTCAGAAGTATCATTGAAATCATCATGACAGGGGCCTGATGAAAACTAGTGGCAATATTCCACTTTGGTATTATTAACCCTGTTTATAACAACCATGATACTGAAAGGCACACCCACACGTTACAAATTAGACCTAAAAATTACTGTTATGGGGTGTTTACACGATCCAGCAAACGTCCAGCAAACTTCCAGCAAACGTCCATCAATCGTCCAGCTCCATTATAACATATGGCAGCAAACGTCCAGCAAACTTCCAGCAATTCACGTGTATTTTGATTACATTTGCTGGAAGTTTGCTGGATCGTGTAAACACCCCATTACACAACTCATAAAAAAGCTGACATGCTAAATAGTAATCATGAAAACTAAAGTATAAAGGGCACTGCAGTATAACGGAATAGAAGCAAACAGTTTTTACGCGCGATAGCAGAAGCTTCGCGCGTCTTAGCCATGGCCTGGACGTCCGACTGTCCGTCCGTCACACTCGTGATCTGTATCAAAACGGTGCAAGTCAGGATCACGAAATCTTCACTGTGGGCTGCCACAAGGACTCTAGTTTATCGTGACAAAATTTCGTGCCCCTGGGTGAAGAGGTAACGCTCGAACGAGGGCGTCAAAGAGAGGTACCACCTAAAAGACGTTATTTTGCCGTTATTGGCTCGTATAGTGTGAAAACGGTTGCAGATAGGTACAGATAGGCTTGTCATAACAAGCACTGGTGACGGGCTTTTTACGCGTGAAAGCAGCTACTGCTTTCAGCGCGTCTTAGCCATCGCAATTCTGTCTGTCCGTCTGTCACACGGGTAGATCAGTCAAAAAAGGTGCAAGCTAGGATTACCAAATCTTCATCGTCGGCTGCCCGGAAGACTCTAGTTTCAGGAACCGTAAAGCTTTTGAATAAATTCAAAGGGGGTCACCCCGAACGAGGGCGCTAAATGAGAGGGGGTGGGCAAAATTTGCGATTTTTGGCCAATAGGTCGCTGTATCTTAGTAACGGTGCGAGGTAGGGGGTTACTATTAATCACTAATAAAAAGTCGTACACTAGCTCTCGATTGGCGCCGAATTCAATGATTTTGAATGACCTTGAACGCCAAAATAGGGGGTTTTATAGATTTTTTGGCGATTTCGGGCTGCGACACAAGTCCATATCATTCACAAGGTGGCGCCACGTACGGAACTATCGTTATGCGATCCAGATAGAGAATTTGGTATTTGTGCATTAACTTTGCGTGAACACCCCAATTTTCAGCTAAACTAGTGAACAGGAACTGCTATAGGCTTTCGCGCGTCTTGTGAGGATTAGATCAAATTTCTTGTTAGATTTATCAACATCGACGACCTTGAACGACCATGAACCCCCCACAAAGGGGTTTTTGGTAATTTTTTGGCAATTTTTGGATGCAGCGCACATTTCAACACTGAATTGCGACGAAATGGCTGGAGATAGACAATAAAGACAACCTGCGTACGAAATTTTCAGCACTCAACGTAAATTTTAGCAGTCCAAATCCCAACACCCTAGGTTCAAGGAGGCCGGTGTAGGCGGGCGTCAAAGACGGCTACCCCCTCCCTCCTAAAAGTGGTTATTTTACCGCTATTGGCTTGTGTAGCGTAAAAACGGTTGCAGATAGGCACAGACATGCTGCTTATCATAACAAACACGGGTGACAGACTTTTTAGATTTATCAACATCGATGACCTTGAACAACCTTGAACCCCAAAAAGAGTTTTAGTAAATTTTTCGCAATTGTTGGATCCAGCGCACATTTCAACACTGAATTGCGACGAAATGGCTGGAGATAGACCAAGATAACCTGCGTATGAAATTTTCAGCATTCAACGTAGAAATTACTTGTTTTTTCAGTAAAACTTTAAAAACAACTAAAAACTGCAAACAATATTTTTGAACAACCAATAAAAATATTAGAGACGTAAGACTTTTAGAGGACAAACAGCAACCAGAAGCGCAGAAATTTTTTAGGCCCCATCAACAAGAGAATAAAAATACAAAAAAATGCAAATCGACATTCTGTACTCTCTGTACAACACTGAAGCAGCACAAGCAACGATTACACATTGCACACATTTCAACAAAAAAAACACCAACTCGCTTCTGCAGTTATTGTAGTTAAATCATACTCAAACTATGCCCATCTGCTTTTATCAAGCAAAACAAAAGTTTAAAAATATTGCACCAAACGATGATTGCACAACAAGTTCAAACTTGAAGCACACAATGCATGCTCTCGTGCTTAAGATGAAATTTTCATGCAAAAGCAACGACAGAGCAAAACAAAACAGAGTTTGACGCTCGTATCACATAATATCATAGTATCGGCATCTTGAATCATCTCGCATCAGTCTTCTCAATGTGTGACATCATAAGTGGCATTAAACGCATGACGTTGTGTCAAAATCCAGTGGCTTTAGACAACATCTACAGTATGCTGCGGAGTTTAGGCCAATCAAAGCTTAAATACTCAGATACTCATAATATGACACTATCAGGCAGTAGTCTACTATGACATTTAAGATATTCTTTTCTTTATAGTCTTTATAAAGAAACACAAACGACTAAGAATTTGAAAAATAGGACATAAGTTGCATAACAGGATGCACTCAGCGCCAAGGAACAACAATCTCAGGTGAATACATAGACATAGGCGAATTTGTCCAATTACCTGGTAAATATCTCAGATCGTCTCACAATGTTTTAAGCATGCGTTTTGTACAAAAACTAATGGCAAAGGATTATGGTTATGTCACTGTGTTTATGCCACTTACTGTAGTCCACTCTATACATAATACAGTCTGAAACAAATAAATATAAACTAAATACCAAAAGAAAAAAAACAAATGCAGACGCTGGAAAGCACATTAGTCACTGACCAGCAGTGGCGGATGGGCACAGCTAACTGACAAGATTCAACAAACGAATGCTATTCTTGTCCATTACGCTAATTAAAAACTGCTAACAGAATATCAGTTGTACACTGTGCCTCAAAATGACCCACTTTTACACTTTATAAACCCCAATAGCTAACCACAAATTCTGATATCATTTGTGACATGTTATATTGGTTTATGAAGATAAAACCAATTCACTTGCATTAATTTGTGATTAAGCAAAAGCAAAGATGACGATATGATTATCCCGAAAAGAAACAAAATACAGACATGACACTCAGAAACTGAACCAGGTTTTGATTAGGACTCTGTTCACTAAACACAGACTGTGTCAAAAAGCTGGAATAGAATTAATGAGAAAAGACGAGAATAAGCAATCTCTGCCAAAGAATAAAGTTGAAGCAACAGTTTAGCGAAACTTGAGCTCTTATTGCTCTAAGCTCCAGAACAAAGAAGCAAGGTATCAGCAAATGCCATAAACCTTTCAGATCTATCCACACAGCCATTTTCACAGCCGCCAGAAAAATTTAGAAAACAACGCACACATACATGTGAGAAGAAAACAGTATGAGTGTATTATTCTCAGGTAGTGCAGGAACATAACTATGGTGACGCGAGAAATAACACATACACTTACTGGCCAAGCCTATCAGATACCAGACTTTGCAATAAACTTATAATTGTAGCAGCTGCCAGATATTGCAAAGTGGGTAACATTTCTGACATATGGTGTATAAAACAGTAAGTCAATAAAACTAAAAACACAGTAAAATAAATGAGGAAATGGAGGAACTATGCCACCAAAACATTCACCAACTTCTGTGACTGATTAAACCACTGAATACTGCAAACTGATTAGTGATTACCCATCGGAACATGCACTGAGAACTAGGAGTATCAGCAATGCTAAATACTGTTCTTCTATCCAGAACAAAAAATAACAATGTTTTAGCTGGAAAAACAAAACACTAGAATCACAGAAGAGATCATGGCTGACATTTTCCACTCATGTATTGCATTACTCTTAAAGCTAGGCTGTGTAACAGTTTTAGGATTGATGAACCAGCTGAGCCTGGAAGCTCTACACTGCAGTACTGTTGTACGGCATAAAATAAACAGCAAAATGGTATTCAAACAGCAGTGTGAACATTATCGTACAGCAAGTAATAAGCAAATGACTGTAAAAATAATCACCGACTGTTTATTCAAAAGCTGCCACATCGACACACACAAAAAAAACAACAATCAATACTGTTGTTACCATAAGTAACTGCTTTATAGCAGAACAACTTCAACACAGTGAAATACTCATATATTCCATACGTTTTTCAGTGAAGAAAAGTGAACAGTGAGACAACAATCCACCAAAATCACTTGCTGCAATGGCGATAAAAAGGTGCATGTCAATAAATATTTCTTCAAAATTATGGAAAGCAGTTGTGAAAAATAATTTCTATAAAACTTTATGAAGCAGTAACCATTAAGATCAGTAGTTTGACAAAAGCTAAAGACCACTTAACAAAACGAAACATTGTTTAAAGATACAAAAGCCTTAAAAATACTGCACAGCAAACTGTAGCAGATGGAAGAGCATATAACAGTTCACATTACTGTTCCATATCTTTCTGCGGTGGAAACATAATTTCGTGTGCGATTTCACTTCGACGACGTGGTCTTAGCACATCATTGCTGGGGGCAAAGTTCCTGCTGGTTGCAGTACTACGATCACTCAAGCTTTGCTGGCGTGTGGTTCTCACAGCTGGGTGAGGAAGTGGCACCATTCGATGTGGAATTGTGCCTTGACGAAATGTTGAGACTGACGCTGGGCCAGCAGGTCGACTAAGAGAATTACGTACTGAACTACGATGCAACTGTAGTGGTGGACCACTGTTGGGCACTGTTCTCCGAGGACCGTGTGCTACTGCCCCAGCCGGACGACGATCTGCGTCAACGTGATGATTGTCTGTGTTGGTGCTGTTCCTTGTCAAACCACCACCATGACCATGTGACAGTCTGCCTGCAGGCTGACCAACTGCCAACCGATTTGTCGATGCCAAAGTAGAAGTACGTGGCTCGGCTGTTGACAGAACTGGCCACGGCTCAGTCACTACACTGGATGTGTTAGCTGACTCTAAGGAATTGTCCACCTGGTGAGAAGCACTGACCCCAGTAGCACCACGTGAAGTGCTAGGAACCACACGACTCATGGCTGGCAGTGTCTGACTACTTGTTACAACTGTTGTGTTGCTATTCGCAGCTCCAAATGATCTGTTTCCTGACACAGGTTCAAGTTGTCTTGGTGTACCGGCAGATGTGTCAGATACAGTCAACTGCCTACCTACTACAGCAGGCCGCACATGACCTACATTCATCTGACTAGCAGCTATGAGACCTCCAGACTGGATCTGAGGTAAGGTAACTGTCTGTGACTGTGTGGTTCTGACCGTGGCATGAGATTGATCTCCAGCTGATGAATGCAAATCATTTACCACAACACTCGTCGGACTTTGCTCCGCGGCAGTCCATCTCGGTGTGGCTGGTCGCTGGCGTCGGTGACTGAGCAGAACTGATGAATAACCATTGGAAGCCATTGACGTAGGAGCCAACAGATCACTTCCACTCACCACAGCAGGATGACTGATACCAGTGTTAACAGGAGTAGATGCAGATGCTCCAACCGCTGACACTCTTTCTGCATTCATTGTGTGCCTAAAAGTAATTCTGGCTGGGTGATGTCTAGACGAAGTCGAGATATCAGAGTTGTAACTATTCCTCATCGAGCTACTGGCCGAAGCACCAGTCTGGCTGTAATCATCATCAACTTCATCATGGACATCATCATCATCATCAGCAGCAGCAGCATTTGACACAGCAAAGGACACTTCATCATCATCATCATCATCATCATCAGTGTCAGTGTCAGTGTCAAGTGCATGGAAGCGGAACCTTGGCAATGACGTAGACTCGCCAGGAACCGATGCTCCAAAATGGCCAGTGAGGTCGTGATGGCTGGCACGTGGTTGGGACAGAGTGTTGGAAGTGGTAGCAGTCTGTCGCATGGATGCCACGCGGTCGAGCGGCGTGTTCAGCAGGATGCCAAGGATTGAGCCGACCTCATTTAGCTGCTCATTTAAAGCCATCACATCATCCAGCCTTTGCATCCTCTGTGCCGGGTCCCGTGCCTCCTGGTAGCTGATCAGTGCCTGCTGCCGCAACTGCATCTCCAGGTGCATCAGCAGCATCATCTGATGTATCATCATACGGCCCTGTCATCACACACATGTACACATTCTAGGCACAATCACTTGCGATTCCACCTATTCCTACACATTTCTCCATAGCGTGGTCTGTGACAGTCAATGCAGCATCAGTCAGCAATTCCGCCTTTACCAAATGACTTTGGTGCTTTCTCACACTTATGATCAAAAAACACAAGTTTAAAAAGATCAAAAATTTTCAGATTCGTTCATTCTGCATTCATTCTGCATTCAGATACTACTGCCAATTGCATCCCATGCACCCCTCAACTCTCTGACCATGCTTAGCATCTGTTGTTCGTGAAAAAAAATTACTGATGATTTCCCGTTATACAACACATTTCAAAAACAATGCAGAAACAGGTAAGCAACTTAATGAATTTGCATATCTTTAGCATCCGCACAATTTACATTGATTTGTATCACAATTCCTCATCCTCTAGATATAGTATTAAAAATTAAATTCATGCACTACCTACTACAGCTCTTACAAGAACAACTTTCGAGTTCTTGTTTCAAAAACATTTAACAGTGCATAAAATTACGTAGGCCAACAGCAATGAGTATGTACAGCCAATGGAGCAATGTCACAGCCAACAGACTTGCCTGCAGCAACTGTTCACGTATGTCCACGGCTCCAGCTGCCACGTTGTCAGTGTCTTCAAGCGCTGCCAGTGACGGCAGAGCAAACAGTCGATGCTGCTCCGCCTGGATGCGACTGAAGTCTACGTCAGCATTGCTGTAGTTGATTCGACCGTGACTGTGCAGCAGAAAGAAACGAAGAGGTGCCTTGTACGAGCAGCCATCCGCACGACAGCACACCACCTTCTCCTTCAGCTGGTCCTCAAGATCCTTGTCAACCTGGTACTCCGTCTGGTCACACCTAACATTCATGCACTGTGCATGCCAACACTGATAATCCAGTCTACTCAGCACTCATCACAAAACATATCAATGATTATTTGTGCTCTGTTTTGCATCATAATTATTGAACATCTGTGAGCAATTACTAGATAAAAAAATAACATTCAACTCTATCCCAAGACACACTAACGATAACAGTTTGGAGAAAATACTAAAGATATCACAAAAACAACGAGGAAGACAAGAGTAACAAATAACATAATAAAAGAATAACAGTAGTAAAATGCTTGTAATACTACCGGCAGAATGGGCATTTCTGTGAATTTTCCCCAAACGTCATTGACCACGCACGAATACATGAGCGACAGAAGATGTGTTTGTTGTCGCAGTATCGCAGCTCATTAGCAATCATGTAACTGTCGCATGCACATCATGCAACACAGCATCAATGACATCCATACATGATATGGCCAATGCCTGTACTACAGTCAGCGTATGTGTGTGACAACCGATGCTACTGGAACTCATCCTAAATAACTGCTGCTACTTAGTCTTTTTTAGTGTAATTCACAACCAAACTAGAAATATGGGGCAGAGCCCAACGTGAGGCTGCCCAGCACCGTAAGTCCGATGGGGGGTTAATTCAGGGGGGGGTAAAATTTACCCGGTAGCAAAGACACATGGCCCGAAGTCAGATGCAGTAGCATACGCAGAATGCGCATTGTCGACTTAGGGTGTGTCAACATCCGTGCCTGCAACTTGTTTGTTAGTGGACCAAAGTTTACCAATTTTCTTGGTTTAACGCGTGAGGGACAGCAGTCGATCAAGTTTGTTACTGATTTTCGGTATGTCGATCCGCTCCAGATATATTTGCGATCAAATTTGAAGTTGCCCGAAATTGCGCCAAATTTTGAACTTAAGTAGGTCAACATCTGCATCTATAACTTTTTTGTTTGTAGACAGAAGTTCACCAAATTTTTTCTCCAATGCAGCAGGGATTCCTCGCAATGAAGTTTGTGTCCCTTTGTCGATATCATGACCGGTTCTTGAGATATTTGCAGTCAAAGTTGAAAGTTGTCCTAAATTGCACTGAATTTTTGACGTTTTTTGCTTTTCCAAATTTTAAGGAGGCAGTGCCCCCAAATGTTGTATATAAGTGATAATGCTCCCCTTATGGCCTCTCACGTGGCAGTTTCATGGGGTTACTCCCCCTAACCCCAAAGCTGAAGGCGCTAATACACTGAATTATAAGCCAATTTTTAACCCACTTTTGAAAAAAAATTGTTGGGGAAGCCCCCATTTCCGTGGGGTATACGCTAGCAAGACTTAGTTATTCTGTGGTGTGTGTAAAAATTTCGGGGTGCAGCACATCCTAGGGGCCGAAATATGGTCTTCCGAAAAAGTCGATTTCATGGGTAAACATTAGCCACAAGAACGCTGTGTAAAGTGGACCAAAGTTCACCGGACTTTTTCCATCTAACGTGGGATGAAACGCTGGCAATAATTTAGTTTTCCTTTTTTGGATATCTCTGTCTATTCCAGAGATATTCGAGCTCAAAGTGAAAAGGGGTCCGAAATCGGGCCAAATTTAGTGTGTTTAGCATTTTCAGCTTCTGGGGGCTTCGCTCCAGACCCCCACCGGAAGCATCAATTTTTAGTTAGCAATAGACCCCTAAGCTGGCTAGCCGTGAATTTCACTGCCGGCTTAGCATTTTCGCAGCTTAAGTCACAGCTTAGCTGCAGTTTTTGCAGCAGCTTAGCCAAAAATCTTGGTGGCTGGTGGCTGGCTAAGTCGGCGACTTAGGGGTCTAGTTAGCAAGCAAACAGGCTACAGTTAGATCAGATTAGCAGTTTTCATCTGCCTATGTACATCTTTTAACATAAGATTTAAAGGTGCAATGTTGCACTTGCGATTTGCATTGTACTCACCAATTGTTACCTCCGTAGCTCTGAGATGGGATCATTAAGAGCTATATGCACCTTTAACCTTTAACCTTTACAGATTGCAAACAAAATTACGATCACCTGTAGCCAGGTACAGATGAACACGGAAACCTTCAGTGTTTGAATGTCAAGCATGTGTATCACAAAGCAAGAGTTTCAGCTAAATGAACTTTGAAAGCTTTCCATCTTCTGGGGGCTTGGCCCCCAGGACCCCACCAGGGCTCCGCCTATGGACCTCACTGGGGGATGCCCCCAGATCCCCTGCACTGCCTCCTTGTTTTTCACATCTTGGCTACAGCCCTGTGTAAGAATTTTGCAAATCGATCTACATTTAGCAAAGACATGAGCATTGCCAGGAACTGGAAATGGGAGGGGTGGACTGCGGCTTTTATGTCGATAATCAAGACCAAAGGCTGACAGTTAGAATGTGGCTATGGAGATAGAGCAGTGACCACCTCTTCTCCACCAGTTAGGCGGCCTTGAGAAGTGCAAGAAGCTCCTCTAGCAAAGTCAAAGTAATAATTAAAATGCATTTTTGGCATCAAAAAGCTCTGAAAATAAACATATTTGGTACAAATATCTGCTACAGATATAATGAAAGACATACAATTGGAAAATTGAAAAAAGATCTACAAACTCTGTGTTGCACGTGACTAATTTATCAATGTACGGTTTCAGTCAATATTTCCAAATAAACAATTACATCATATACATCACGCCAGAATACTGGTGTACCAAAACAGTAAAAATATACATGCATAAATGTTTAATGCAATCAAGCAATGCTCATCATATCATATCATAGTAACAATATATAACATCTTTATTGGGTCACAAAGAATCAATGATCAAAACATAATGACAACATGCTGAATTCGCTATCACTGACAAGTTTGTAGCACAGAATAATAATCATACCAGATGTTGCACATGAACTTCTGCTGCTCAGCATCTGTTAGGTCAACGAACATTTCCATCGGGAATCCACCCATCTTGATACCAGATGGACGAAGAATTCTGTCAACAACATTCTGGAAGGACATCTCCCGAATGTCGTAGTTAGCCACCGCTGCCAGAGACTGTGACGCCGCATTGTCAGCCATCATGAAGTGCTATGTACTACCTCATCAGCTGCATCAGCTTCAGCAAACAACCAGACACATAAAACAACTGTCATTAAATCTGCAATAACACATAATAAGTTTACTGCTATTGGTTACTGCTAATGCTACTGAACTCAGCCTACTACCCACACTACCCCTCCCAAACCTTCCCCTTCCTCTCGGAGCATGTCTACTGTTCAACTTTTCACAGCTGTTGCTGTGCTAGATCTCATATGGCAGGTGACGCTCTGCAACTACATATGAGACGGCTCTTCAAGCAGGTGCAGATCATAAGCGTGGCGTGGCGCAGCGGTAACGTGTCTGATCAAATCAACGAAGTTACTCTACGCCGGGCCGGGTTAGTACTTTGATGGGTGACTACCTGCGCGCAGGTAAACCATATCTCTGTATGTAACCAGCCGCCAGCCTGTCCTAATCCTCGGGGCGGGGCGGATCATCGAGGCACCATCTGATTGGTTTAAACGATCACGTGACTGTGACGTAGGTGATCCGAGTTTTCGGACTGTGTTTCAAACGAGCCATGCGCAATGTACAGGCTATGGCCACCAAAATTTCGTTCACCGGGATGTTGTCATTGTCCCGTATTTTGGCATTTGCATTTGTTTTGCATTTGTTCGCATTTATTCACATATAATCGCATTTATCGTGTACCCAATGTACCTTCTTTTTGCGCTCGACCTGAAGTTAACAGCTGCTCTTTTTATCCGTCTATCTTGCATATTTTCTCTTGTTACTCATATTTCATTCAAAAGACTAATAGACAACTTCTAGAAGTGAGATCTGCGCTGTATAGGCCGATATAAATGCCGACACATCTTGATCCAAGTTTTATAAAGTTTGCCCCGAGTTGATCCGAGGCCATGCGATCGCTTCGAGAATTCGTGAACCGTATGATCCGCCCCAAGGATTCAGACTATTTTGATCCGCCCCGACGATCCGCCCCGCCCCGAGGATTAGGACAGGCCCCAGCCGTCTAGGTTGCAGCCTTCCATCGCTCCGGGGTAGGTAAATCGAGTACCAGCCTATCTGGTTGGGGTTAAAGAGGAGCCCGTTCACCTGTGTCGGGTGGCAGGTAACACTGTGTGATCCCATACGGCAGGTGACGCTCCGCAGCTCTGAGATGGGCTTCCCATTAAGAGCTATATATCATCACCTTTAACCTTTTAGCCTAACCTTTTAATGCAAACATAGCGTCACAGAAGCTAATTGTCTGTACTTTTATCTCTCGCACATTTCTCATACTTTGCACAGAACTCAGCAATAACAGCGCGTGTACCGAACTTCCTTAATCGCTCACGGAAGAAAGCCATCATCAGACGCTACCATTGACAACCACCACAACTATGACGTCACAAAGGTCAAAGGTCGTATCTTCAGCAGCTTCAGTTAAGTTCAGACGTGTGAGCCGTCTGCGCGCCTGCGGTGAGACAGACCCACCAGACCTGCAGGCTACACGACACACTCTTCCCCAACCGGCCGTAATTTTAGTTAACTAATAACAAGTTTTTTTGTTTGTGACCCTAAATGGCAGCGCATAAGCCTGTGTCCACACACTTCGTTAACGAGTTTTTACTTATTTAACCAGCTATGTCAGAGTTTGTTTACAAATATGAATCGTTTTTATGAAGTTTTATAAAGTTAGTAATTTTACTTGATCGCGACGCACGATGTACGTGGACAAAGAATAAAGCAGAAATTACAGGTGCAATTCCATATCTTCGCAGGCGCTGTTTCAGCAGTTGCTATTCTGACAAGCGTTATTCCGACAATAAGCTTAGGCATCATGTCAGGACATGTCTAGTGACTAGAGACTGCACTGCAGCGATGGACTGTCTGCAGATGACTATGACATATAAGTTAACCAATAGGCCTGTATGCACCCTGATCGTCTCTGGCGACTTTGTCACCTGAGGTATTGCCTTACATTGAGCTTCTCAATTTTGGTTCCTCATGCAAGATGCATAGCTTCAGTACACTAGTAGGTGGGCTTAGACGTATCAAAGTAATGCTTGTTGGAATAGCATTTGTCATTGAATAGTCAGGGGTCGTTGAGCACAGTATTTTGTGCAGAGTGTTTTGTCATTTCCACATAACAGTGCTACAGGTATTGTTGTTTGTGAATATATTGCATCTGGTTGTTGCAGCATTGATGATACTTTGCTGACTTTAGATTCATCTGTCAACACTACTGTTTTGTTTCATTTGTTGAAATAATGGTGATTTATAGCTAGATATGATTCACATTTCTTGACTGCTCTGATAGCATGTTCTCTTCTGTATTTTTTGTTGTGCAATTATGTGTGTTTGTAAAGAGACGTGTTAGAAATATTATACGACAATATCTTATTTGGTGTGAAAATGGAAACCCCAAAGGTTTCACGGATGTGGCGTGACTTACAAAAGGCTACTAGTCGGTTAGTGTTGTTGAACGTATGTTTTCTCATTACTGCCAAGTTGATTGACAGGTTTAGTTCATATGTTTGTGATCGAGATTTGTCAAAGAATAGAAGTCCTGTTTTTTGTTAAATTTGACACGTATGCTCAAAATCACAAATGAAAGTGAGAATCTATTACGTGTCAAAAGTAAAGTAGTGGTTGGTTGCAGTATTAACCATTAGTGCTAATTTTTCTCTAGGCTAGCCAGTAATAATGATAATAGTAATTATAATACTTTAATTTTGATATTACTGGATGATTTGACTTTGGTGATGTTGATATGGCAGTCAACATTGGAATTTTAGGGCACTTGCACAATTGCGCCTGCTAAATTTTGGGCCATCATAGAACTGTCGGAAAATCTTGTCCAAAATTTTTGGACCAAAAGTGCAAAATTTGAAGGGGAAAACCCGATTTTTGGGGAATTTGCAAGTTCTCCATTGAAATTCTGTTGGAAATTTGCAGTGCTTGTCGGAAAATTGCAACTTTTTGACCCGGTTACTTTTCTAACCCACGACATCACTGTTCGCAGATACTGCCAACCAGTGTGTGTGTGTGTGTGTGTGTGTGTTGTGTTTGGTGGTGAACATCAGTTTGAGGGACAGCAGCATTCTGTCAAGCTGTGAGGCAGAGGTGCAGGAGCTGATGCGCCAGGTCGACCTCATGGTCGACGCTCGCAAACAGGAGTGGACCGACGAGCGCCGATCACTCCTTGCCAAGTTGGACATCCGTGAACAAGAAGCTGTCATTCAGAAAGCAACGCTATCTCAAAGGAACAGTGAGGTGCATGTTTGTTCGTTCTTTCGTGTTACTGAAATAATTTTGCTACTGAAAATGTGTAGTGAATGTTCTTAGATATATGCCATTTTTGTCAGGTTTTTGATGTAAGTGACCTTGACTCTTGAACTGAAAATTGACATACCAGTTGCTCTTGCCTTGGGAAATGTACACTGTTTACACCAATGTTAGCTTTTCTGTGTTTCTACAACAGAATCGAAACTTTGGCAAAATGCTCGACCAACTGCATTTTAGCTGCAGGAGACTTGTTAAAAGTTCGCAAAATATGATGAATGTACATATCTATTGGTTATTGGTTAACTCTGACAGGCTACGAGCTTTTTAATGCCCCTTCATACAGCAGTTACAATTAAGCTTTAAAAATTATAGCATAGTAGTGCGATTTGTGTGTCATTGATGCTGCTAGATATCTCAGTTGCGGATGAATGTTGAGAGTATGGATCAGTCTCATCGTGAAACTAAGGTCAAATATGAAACTGAGCTTGCCAACTTGAGAGAACAGGTAGCTGTCAGAATTTTGTCACACACTGTATCTAATGCAGCATGAACTGTGTTGTTATTGGATAATCCACTGCATGATATTTGTATAGATTGTCTGTTTCAATGTTGACTAACATTGACCAGTTTTTTATGTCACATTTTATTTTAGAAATTGATTATGTTGTTTCTCCAGACACCCTGAACTTTTTTGCTGGCTGAAAACTTGCCAGCCAAGTTTTTGTAGCTATGGCTGAAAGTGTAAATGGGTATCCATACTGGCCTAGAGCATGCATTAGAACAGTGATTTTCAACCGGGGTTCCGCGGAACCCAAGGGTTCCACGAGCGTCTGCTAAGGGTTCCGCAGCTGGCCAGTGACAAATAACCTAGCGTGCGAAATCACGCCAGACAATGTCTTAGAAATATAATCAGCACTGAATTCTTTGTTCAAAATTGCGATTCTTTGCGTTTATTTTTGCATAGACCTTCTGTGTTGAATAATTTTTGTTGTTAGTAATTATGGCATATTTGGATTGTAAGCCTGCACGACATTACTCAACTCCGAGGATTAGTGCATTATCAGAAATGAAGAAAAAAGAAGAATGATTGATTAGGGTTATGGTAACGAAATCGTTTAATCATTTACTTAGTCTATTCAATTCTTTAAAATTCTGGTAAAAAAATTTAGAAGACACGCATCTGTCCGAGGGCGTCTGCGTGATAAGTTTTCTGACTTTGTGGCCGTCGACGACCGCCTCGCCCGTCGTGTTTGGTTAAAACAATAATGTAGGCTTACTGCTGCCTACTAATATGGTCAAATTTCATGTTAGAATTAGTCATTTTTGTCTGCTTTGTTTTTCCCGTGGGGGCCGTGCCCTGCTAGGGAAGTGAGTCTGTAGCTCCCTCAGCTTACGTCGCCGGACTCACGGTTACGGATCAATGTATGGGGTTCCGTGAGTGACCTGCATGCTTACGTGGAGTTCCACTGCAGCAGAAAGGTTGAAAAACACTGCATTAGAAGAACTGATACAGTTACAATGACAGCAGATTTAGCTAGTGATGATGCAACGTGGAATTTAGTTGGCATTTATAGAAACTTTATGCATTATGCATGTGATTATGATGTGATATTATGTCAGAACATAGATGCAAATATAACTTGCTTTAATGATATGTTTTACATGTTGCTGTCATGGCAGTACTGCAATACTTCAGTTGTATGGTTATGTTTAATCTGTTGTCTTATTACAGTCTTTGATTTGATTAAGCAAGTGTGTATGTAGTGTATATGTTGTCGCTGATGTCAGGTGTCGCAGATGAAGCGTGATTACGACAAGTTTCACCGACGCAACATTCGTCACAATCACGATCGACAAAACAAAGACTCCGATCAAAGCGAAGCGAAGAAAATATCTGCCAAGCTTGAGGTAAAGATTCTGTCGTAATGTTAATCAGTGATTTAATGAAATGCTTTTTAACTGTGGATGTTGTCCAATTAACTATTAGTGTTTTATTGTTATTTATTGATGATAAAGTTGCTGAATTCCAACCAATTCTAATGATGTTAAGGTGGAATAGTTTTTTATGCAGTATGCTAAAAGTGGAGTAATTAATTCAGAACTTTTAATTTCTGAAAGTTACATTTACTATCATTGCAGTTACTTCTGTGTATCTAAACCACTAAATGCAGCATTTTCCACCTATTTATTAGTTAGTTAATATATGAAGCACTGTTATGGTACAATTGTACTTTTGAAACTGGTAGAAGAGTTTATAAAACTCAGCACAGTTAGTTTTCACATAATAAATGTAGATTAATGCAGCTTACGATTCTGCATATGTATGTTTAACTGTATTGTTGTGTCATTATGGCATCCGATCGAGTGAAATGTTACTTGTGACAGGAGTGGCAGCATAAGTCCGAGTGCTGGGACATTGAAAGGTGCTCTCTGCAGCAGCAGATTGACTCGCTGCGGAGTCAGAATCAGATCCTTGCTGACAAATGTGATGCAGTCGCCGCGACGTCATCCAATCTGCGCTCACAGCTTGAGCGCCGACGAGAAAAGCTCGATGGAACTGAACAGAGTCTCAAGGCTCAAGTCACACAGCTCTCTACATTGTTGGAACATTCTAAGGATAAAATCAGTATCCAGGTTAGAAGTTTATCTTACCTTTACTTTCAGGGTGACCTTACATGCTGACGCTAAATTGTTATTGATGCTGGGCGGTCCATGAACAGGAAATACTTTTCGTCACTGTCTTAAAACAGAACGTGCTGTCTGGCTACTTTTAGATGCCAGCTCAAACATCTTCCTTATTCACAGTTGACATGTGTATTGCCTGTATTGTATTGCCTGTTACGGTCGGCAAAAGTGCATTTTTAGTCTACAGTCCCATGGAATGATTCTCCATCGGACGTCACTTTTGCACTGTCGTGCTTGATATTCAGGTGGCGTCTTGACTTTCCCTTCTGTCAGCCATGCTCGGCCTGCTCACTGACGTGGTCCTGGAAATAGTGCATATTATATATACCACGTTAAACCATGGACCTTTAAACCCCTTCATGAGGATGATGTGATTCCCAGTCGATTCATCACAAAAACTGTAATCGTGTTCAGTATATATTTGTTTAGCATAATATTTGACAAATGTGCTTATTATTAAGAAAATGTCTATGTAATAGTTATCCAAAAAATGTTTAAACTAAATTTTAAAATTTGAAGTTATTCATTTTACACAAATAAAATTGCACAATTGAGTACGCAATAAACGACACAACAGCAAAATCCAAAATGCACAGAGTTATGTGTTTGCGATGCTGCAACATTGCCTTCATGTGTGTGCTGCGCGGTTAATGAAATCACGTGATTGCCAGCTGTCTTAATCGTTGCAGGACATTTCATTGCTTGAAACTGGCAACATCTCCAAGTGATTTGTCCAACATTGTTTTGTCTATGCCTCCAGTACTCAAAGCCACCATGTATGACAGTGGGTTTTTCATGCTTAGTAACACCAACTTCAAAAGTTCGTACAGTGTTCAATACCTCATATGTTGCATATCGTTGTTGTCATCCATTGCACAAACAACGAACAATACCTGTAAGAGCCGCACCAACCGCCAATTGTTTTCCGCACTTTGGAATGAATTGACTGTGATGAACTGACTTCTGATGAACCGTCCGCAGGATGAAACGACCGTCCATCGACATGTTGATGATGGTGATGATGATGATAACGTGTGAATGCAGGAGTCACAATTGAGTCGACTGCAGTCAGCCCTGGATGATGCCTGCCTCGCTCAGCGTCGTGCGCTGCAAGACAAGGAGCAGATTGAAGCTCAGCTCCGAGATTCTCAACAGTGCATTCGGGTTTGTTGTCACTGTTCACTTCTTGTATATTTTGTTTAACTTATTATTTTTATTTGTGGTTAGCGCAGAACCATTAGTTGATTTTGTGTCATTTTCTCTACAGATATGAGCTGATTGCTAGTGAATCTTGCATATACATGGTGTTTCATAAACAAGGACCTGTTTTTGATTTTTCACAATTCACTGAAATGATGATCAATTTACACAAAATTTTTACCATTTGTAGCTAAAGAAATACTAATTATCTGTCCCATTGCTATAGCATAGCATGGGACAGATTATAAAGAAAATCTGAAAAAACATCCCCAACATTATCGATCATGCTTTGAATAAAGATTAGCAGATTTTAATAATATTTGGCAGAAATATTTTTGACACAACTGGCTATTAAGTAAATGTTTTAGTTTTTACCTCACCCAACGTTTGCTTTTGCACTACCTGGGGAAAGCAGACCAAGCATAATACGTGTTAAAACGAATGAAAGAAACGTCAATAAATTCTGTTTATTCTAATTTGTTGGCACCAACAGCAGGTCTTGCAGCAGTGTGTCCACCAGGTGTAGTTTAGGAATGTTTGCAAAGTCAAGAAGCGACTGATAGAGCCTGGATTGGGCTGGAGTAGAACATTATCGATACTGCTGTCAGTGAATGGAGAAAGTATCTCCTTGCCTGTGTTCACATAGTGGGACAACACTTCGAGCAATATTACTGCAGGCAGTTGAAAAATGGACAACTGAATGAAATGTCAGCCACAGTGTCAGAAATGTGAACAAAATGTGTTTTTGCGCATTATGTTAATTAAGCAATCATATCGCATTGGATAAAAAAGTGATATTTCACTGGTTGTGCTCTCCCCAGGTAGTGTAGAAACAAACGTTGGGTGAGGTGGGAATCTGAATGGTCATTCGACGGCAAGTTGTGTCAGGAATATTTGTACCAAAAATTATCAAAATATGTTAATTGGTTTTCAAGTTACGATTGAAAATGTTGGGTATACTTTTTTGAGACACAGCGTAGTTACACTGTATGCTGACCTTGCAGACGTGCACCATGAAATACAAGAAAGTTGAGCTAATGCTCACAAGACGCATGAAAGCCTATAGCTATTCCTGTTCGCAAACTGTCAGTCTATCTCCAGCCATTTCATCACAGTTCATTCTTCGAGTGTGCGTTGCAGCTGAAGGTCGCAGAAATCAATAAAAACCCCTGATTTTGGAAGTTCAGGGTCTTTTTAAGTCATCGAATGTTGACGGGACTGAAAAGCTTGTCACTAGTGCTTGTTGTGATAGGCAGCATGCCCATGCTATCTGCAACCGTTTTCACGAAAGACTGGCCAAGAAAGGTAAAATAATGATCTTTACGGGGGTACTGCTCTTTGATGCCCATGTGTGCAGGTTTCCTTGAACCTAGAAAATCGAGATTTGGACCGTCAGAATCTATGTTCAATGCTAAAAATTTCCTATGCAGCTTTTCCGTGTGTATCTCAATTGCTTTCTGTGCAATTTGCTTTTGAAATATGTCTCGCAGCCCGTAATCTCCAAAAAATCCATTAAAACCCCTATTCAAGGTCATCCAAGGTCATTGAATTCGGTGGCAATTGAGAGCCAAGTGTACGACTTCCTATTAGTGATTAATAGTAATCTAGACCCCATCTCGCACCATTATTGAGATACATCGACTTATTGGCTAAAAATCGTAAATTTTTCCACTCTTTCTCATTTAGCGCCCTTGTTTGACTTTAAAATTTATCGAAAAGCTTCACGGTTCTTGAAACTAGAGTCTTCCAGGCACCTGACGGTGAAGATTTGGTGATCTTAGCTTGCACCGTTTTTGACTGATCCACTCATGTGACAGACAGACGGACGGACAGACCAAATTGCGATGGCTAAGACGGCTAAAGCAGTAGCTGCTTCCATGCGTAAAAAGTGTAAAATGCTGAAACACGACAGCTATAGCGTGGCAATGGGACAGGTACCTCGTTTTACAGAACGTATTTCTAGTTTAGAATATTTTAACAAAATATGGCAGTTGATTAAGTCCTTTTGATAGTCATGACGTAATGCTCACTTCGTAATGTGTTGTGAGTACAAGCTTGCTTGTCTCAACTGATGCTGTCAGTTGCTACTCTGCTTCGATGGTGAACTTAATTTGGTTTGCTAATGAAAAATGCTTATCGTGTCAGCACTGAGCAACATGGGGACATGAAATCAGGCTTCCAAAATCTCAACCATCTTGCAAGCTTGGTGTGCTAGTGCACTGTCTTGCTCGAACATGTGAAAGACCATCCCCACAGACACGTAAATTCGATTGCTTTGCACGTTTTTTGTGTCTGCAACTGTAAAACTTTAAAAATTTGTCATTAACGAACCAGATTTTTCACCATCTGAGCAGGGTAGCAACTGACGGCACTAGTTGAGACTAGCAAGTTAGTACCCGTGACATATTATGATGTCAACGTTACATCACGACTAGCAAAGAGTATTTAATTAACTGCCATATTTTGTTTAAATATTTTGAATTAGTATTTCTTTAGCTACAACTGGTAAAAATTTTGTGTAAATCTGTCATCATTTGAGTGAGTTATGAAGAAAAACAAAAGGGGGTCCTTTTTATGAAACACCCTGCTAAAAAGCATTCTGGTTAATTTGAATTCGATTGGTCCAGGGACAGCTGTGGGCAAAGAAAGTGATTTTGCTCGAGTAGCCAGCTGTTATCTGTTTAAACTGCACATGTGCATGCAATTTTCATGTCATGTTACGTGGATGAAGCCTACACTTTTAATTTCTGAAATTTCCAAAAACTGCTTTTTTCAGTGCTAATATTTACATGTATTTCTTGTGAATTGTTGTTGTAGAGAATGGAAGAGGAGGCAATGGAGATGCGGTTAGATGGAGGAACCAAACAGCAGCTGGTGCGGAGTTTGCAGGATGACCAGTCTAAACTCAGCCGTCAGCTCACGCAGCTTCAGTTGACTGTTCAAGAGAAAGACAGTCGCATTCAGTGTGTTGATTTAAGTTGTCATGTTTGTCCACAGACGAAATGTGCTGATATGCTTGTTTAGTTTAGTAACTAGAAAAACATGTTGGCTCGGTGATGACATGTTATGTAGCCATCCATCTACAGCTGCACAACCCTAACCATAACCCCGACTTTTGACCATCCTTACCTTACCTCTGGGGTGGGCAGGCTCGTACACCTGCCCAGTGCTGAGGCCGTATCAGTTCAGCCCAATGCCGTCCCCGAATGTAACCACAAGGTTACAGGTAATGGCTATAAAGCCGTAGACGGCTGTGAAGCCTTAAATAGATGGATGTAAAGCCATAGTCACCTGTGAAGCCGAAACCAGCACAAAAGCACTGGTAACATGTAGCAAATCTGCTCTCACAGGTTTGGTCAGCTCTTAGTTAGCTCCTACCCTCCGGATTTCAGAAATCTTTCGGGGCATCGGTGCAAAGCCCTACCACTACGACAAGGTGGCTGACCACGGTGGGGACTTTTGGACATATTTGAACAAAAATTCGGACATGGGTTGCTGCTGCCTTGCGGAATGGGTACGTACTTTCAGCGTGGTGTTATAGTGCATGAAATATGTCAGTTTAGCAAAAGCATTGTGTATTGTAGAATGCTGGAACAGAGTAGTCCTGTTGCAAGTGATCAGCAGAGCAAAATGCAATCAGCTTTATCAGCAGCAATGACTGAGCTGCAGTAAGTGAAGTAAAATGTTTATTTCTGATGGCTTGCATCAGCTGCTTCTCTCATTTTTAGCATGCTGTTTGTCTATGCTTTTCTCTCGCTTGCCGCCTACTATACAGGGTAAACCAAAAGAAACGTGGCACTTTTTTATTGTCCATATCTTTGCCAAATGTTAATAGATTTTCAAAATTCTTTCACTGCCCAATTCAAATGGTTATTGAATATCCCACCACACCTTAACTGTGTCGTTACAGTACCTTGTGAAATATAAATGTACAGAAAACCAGCAATATTAGGCAGCATGCGTGCTGGTAAATGATGAACACTTCAGACAAAAAAACACAGTGAATGATTTGTACGATGCTACGCTGTGTTAGATCTGTTTCTTTGGATATCTGGCTTGTTGAACGATGTGTTTGTTTCTTGCCTTCCTGCCTTAGTGGGGCTACCAGTTCTTTCACAGTGGTCACATTCTCTTCATTGTGTGCATGCGTTAATCTGTCAGACTCGTGCTTTTGGTTGGTGCTTTGTGTTTGCCAAATCTTTTTTAATAACATGCCCAGTCTTTCTTTTTTGCAATTTGTCTTTGAAAATTTTGTCAGTATTTTCTAAATGTTGCATTTTTGGACTGGTACAAGTTCTTAATAAAAGCCTTGTCTCCATTGTTAAATGGCATGTTACATTACCAGTATGCTGTCACTGCATTAAAAATTAATATTGAAAACAAAATTCTCTGCTTTTGTTTACAAAAATCAGAATTGTATCTGGTAGTAAATATAATTTAATTTTCATGTGAAAATTAGTAAAAAAATTTTCAAAAATATAATTTTTGTATATGCATTGTAATAATTTTGGTCATTTTTGAGAATTTTTGTTTTACACGGTACTGTAGCAATGCAGTTAGAGTGTGGTGGGATATATAATAATCACATTATTGCAAATTGTCCGCAGAGTGCACCAATGAAAGAATTTTGAAAATTGGTTAATTATTGGTGAAGATATTGACAAAAGTAAAGTGCCACGTTATTTATGGCCCGCGGAGTATTTAAGATTGTAATTATCACTATCATAGTGTGTGGCTTGGTAGTGTAGCGGTAGCATGTCAAATTGGTGAGCGCGAGGTCACTCGTTCGACTCCCGCCTGGTGCACTGCCAGGTAACAACCCTGGGCAAGTTGTTTACACACATGTGCCTCTGTCACCAAGCAGTATAATTTGGTAAGGGTCTCACCACCGGGAACATAATGGCAGCGTATGAAAGAGGTTTGGCCTACCGCCCATATAGCTGAGTTGTGTTTGCACTCACTGCTGGCTCAGAGCTTTATAAACAGACATGAGCACCAACCTTAAGATCGCAGAGCTGTGAGAGGGCCATGCTGATTATGAGGCCAGTTACATTACTTGCCAATATGTAGTTGTACCAGTAAGATGATTTTGTTGTTGAAGTCAACGCTACGTTCTGCATTGTTTGCAGAAATTGTCGTCAAACTGAGCAACGGCAGAAGTCAGAATTGCTACAGTTGCGAGAGAATGTAGCAACATTGCAGCAGGAAAACAGTCGACTGAAATCCGACATTGCAGAGAAGGTACTTGATCTGATAAAGGTTAAAAGAGGTTAAAGGTTGCATATAGCTCCTAATGAGCGAACCCATCTCAGAGCTATGGAGCGTCACTTGTCATATGGGATCACACAGTGTTACCTGCCACCCGACAGAGGTGAACGCGCCCTGCCTTAACCCCAGCCAGATAGGCCGGTACTCGATTTACCTACCCCGGAGGGATG